>Ga0209890_10000104_pt1 | contig 38801 bp, 40 predicted proteins | sample OrgsoiDNA2013049_FD_185799 | JGI IMG/M metagenome (GOLD analysis project Ga0209890, IMG submission 185799) | Permafrost soil microbial communities from the Arctic, to analyse light accelerated degradation of dissolved organic matter (DOM) -... | ecosystem: Environmental > Terrestrial > Soil >... | reverse complement strand
TACGCGCCGATCCCCGGCATCTGGGAGCTGCGCGAGGCGATCGCCGGCCTCTACAACCGGCTCTACCGGCGCGGAATGCCGTCGCAGTACAGCGCCGAGAACGTCAGCGTCTCGGGCGGTGGGCGCGCGGCGCTCACCCGCGCGGCGGCCAGCCTGGGCCCGGTGAACCTGGGGCATTTTCTCCCCGACTACACCGCGTACGAAGAGCTGCTCGACATCTTCAAGGCCTTCACGGCGATCCCGATCCTGCTCGAGGGAGAGCGCGGGTACGCCTTCACCGTCGAGGATCTACGGCGCGAGGTGCAGGGACGCGGCCTGGCGGCGCTGCTGCTGTCGAACCCCTGCAACCCCACCGGCAAGCTGGTGCAGGGGGACGAGCTCGCCGCCTGGGTGGCGCTGGCCCGTGAGCTCGACTGCGCGATGCTGCTGGACGAATTCTATTCGCACTACATCTGGACCGCGCCGGCCGGGAGACTGCCGATCGAGAGTGCCGCCCGCTACGTCGAGGACGTCAACCGCGATCCGGTCATCCTGTTCGACGGCCTGACCAAGAACTGGCGCTACCCCGGCTGGCGAACGACCTGGACCATCGGCCCGCGCCAGGTCATCGACGCCGTCGCCAGCGCCGGCTCGTTCCTCGACGGCGGCGGCTCGAAGCCGCTCCAGCGCGCCGCCATCCCGCTGCTCGACGACGCGCACGCCATCGCCGAGACCGAGGCGATCCACGCCGTCTTCGGCGCCAAGCGCGAACGCATGCTGACGGGCCTGGCGCGCCTCGGAATCGAGACCGACCGCGCCCCCGACGGGACATTTTATGTGTGGGGTCGCGTCGACAAGCTCCCGCCCCCGCTCGACGACGGCATGGGCTTCTTCCGCGCGGCGCTCGAGCACCAGGTGATCGTCGTCCCCGGCGAGTTCTTCGACGTCAACCCTGGCAAGCGCCGCCACCAGCGCGAATCCCGCTTCCGCCGCCACGTCCGTTTCTCCTTCGGCCCCGCCCAAGCCAGCCTCGATGGCGCGCTGGAGCGGCTGGGCGCGATGATCTCCGCAACCTGACGAGGATCGCGGGAACGACCTACGCCCGCAGGACGGCGTAACCGTCCGGCCGTCGCCACAACCGAGAATCCGCCGTCACCAGTGTGAGCTCGTGAACCCGAGCTGTGGCCGCGATGAACCGATCGGCCGGATCCTGGTGAGACGTCCGGAGACGCCGGCTCTGGATCGCGATCTCTTGGTCGACCTGAACCTGACGGACCGGAGCTCGCTGCAGCTGAGATCGCACCCAGGTCTCTGGATCGGGCTCGAGACGCAACCGACCGCGCTCGCCGAGCAGCAAGGTTTCCCAAACGGAGATGGGCGATAGCCATTTTTCGTTGTCGGAGGAGGTCAATGACCGGGCGACCTCGGGTCGGAGTCGGGCTGGCTCGAGCAGGCTCCAGAGCCAGACATGTGTGTCCAGCAAGAGCCTCATTCGCTGAGCACCTCCCAATCCTTGCCGCCGATCGGAGAGACAATGTCGCCGAGGATCTCGCCCGTCCCCGCCGCCGAGCCGAGCCAATCTTCACGGCCGTGCTCCTGCGAGGGTGCCGTGACCTCGGCGATCGGCTCGCCTCGACGGGTGATCAAGATGGGGACTCCGGTGCGCCGTACCTTCTCGAGCATGGAGAGGCATCGGGCTTTGAACACAGAAATTGCTACTTTCTCCATCACCTCCACAGTTTACTATGGTCAACGACCATGGTCAACTGTCGGCCGGTCCGCCGCCGCTGGTGGCCCGCGAGCCGGCCGAAACCGGAAAGCGATTCGTCAATCGCCGCTGACGATTGGCTCGAAGGCCCAGAGACCGGCGGTCACGAAGAGGACGTCGAGGGCGAACAGGAACTGGGTCCAGAAGCGGGCGCCGTCGAAGTCGGGAGCGATGGGATCGATGAGCTGCGTGGTGCCGCGCGCGCCGGCGATCACGATGGGGACGATGATCGGGTAGAGCAGCGTGGCGAGGAGCGCGTCGCGGCCGCGCGCGCGCAGGAGGGCCGCGGAGAAGATGCAGCCGGCGGCGGCGAAGCCGATCGTGCCGAGAATCAGCAGCAGCGCCACGCGGCCGAGCACGGCGCCCATCGAGGCTGAGAACAGCAGACCCGAGAGGGCGGTCAGCGCCGTCTCGGTGATCGCCATCAGCGCCACGGTCGCCACCAGCTTGCCGAGGTAGATCGCGGCGCGCGGCGTGGGGGTCAGCAGCAGCGAGCGAATTGCTTCGCCGTCTCGCTCGCGGTCGAAGGTGCGGCCGAGCCCGACCGTCCCCGACACCACCAGCGCGATCCAGATGATGCCGGCGACCACCGGCGCCGGTGTGCGCGAGCCTTCGAGGACGAAGGCGAAGCTGAAGATCAGCACCACCACGACGGCCAGGAAGGTCATCGTCGCCAGCACCTCACGACTGCGCCATTCGATGGCCAGATCCTTGGCGGCGATCCGGAGCGCTTGCCTGAAAAATCCGGCCGGCCGCAGCGGGGCGGTAAGTGCAGGCGCGGGTCCGTCAGACACGGGTCGCCTCCAGTGGCTTCTCGCGGGTCTTGTCTCGCGTTTTGGACTCGTAGGCGGCGCGCACCGCCTCGACGCCGAAGCCGCCGGGGCGCGTCTCGTCGAACACCACCCGCCCCCGCCGCAGGATGACCACCTGATCGGCCACCGACGCGGCGGCCAGATCGTGCGTCACCAGCACCACCACCCGTCCCGCGGCCCGCTCCGCGGCGAGCTCGGTGGCCAGCCAGTCGGCGCCGGCCGGATCGAGCGCGGAGGCCGGCTCGTCGAACAGCAACAGCGCCGGGTCGTGCACCAGCGCGCGGGCCAGCGCCAGCCGCTGCGTCATCCCGCGGGAGAAGGTCCGCGCCGGCGCGCCCGACGGCGCATCGCCGAGGCCCACCCGCCCGAGCAGCGTCGCCGCGCGCGCCGGCGGATCGTCGACGCCGTACAGCGAAGCGAACAGCGTGAGGTTCTCAGTGGCGGTCAGATCGCCGTAGAGGCCCGGTTCGTGCCCGACGTAACCGATACGCGCCCGCAACGCCGAGCCACGCCCGAGGCGCTCGTCGCCCCAGTGGACTTCGCCCGCGCTGGGCGCGATCAGCGTCGACAGGATGCCGAGCAGGGTGCTCTTGCCTGCGCCGTTGGGACCGAGCACGGCGGCGATCCGCCCCGGTTCGAACGTGGTGCTCACGTCGGCCAGCGCCCGCCTGCCGTCGTAGATCTTGCCGACCTTCGACAGCCGCAGCGCCGCCGAACCGACGTTGCTCATGCCGGCTGGCGTTCGTCCAGCGCGGCGATATCGCGGTAGATCTGCTCGAGCCGCGTAACCAGCTGCTTGCGCCGGTCGGCCGGCGCCGTCGCCCCTTTGTCCCGCGCGGCGCGCTCGAGCGCGATCAGATCGGCGAAGGTCGCCTCGCGCTTATCGACGAGCCGCTCGCGCTCGCTGGCGATGTCGACGCCGCGCGCGTCGCTTTTCGGGCGCCGGCCGAAGGCGAAGGCTCCGGCGATCAGCATTAGCGTCAGGATGCCGGCCACGGTGCGGCCTGTCGAATCGGTCGACGGCAGTCCGTGCAACGTGAAATCCAGGACACCGCCGGGTGCGATCGGCTCGACCGGCATGACCCAGTACTTGCGCCCGCCGAGCTCGCGTTCCTGGCGCTCGCCGATGCCGGGCCCGCTGACGGTGAGACCCGGAATCTGCTCCGTGATCAGGGTGAAGCTCCCTATCCCGTTCGGCATCGACTGGGAGAACGCGCGCGTCTCGCCATGGTAGGGGAGCACGAAACCGAACACCACTTCCTGGCCGGCGTTCTTGGCCGTCGTGTTCAGGATCGCGCGCTGCGGGGTGAAGACGCCGTGGACCGCCATCCCGTGGTTCTGGCGCACATCGATCTTGCGGTCGCTCTCCTGCGCCTCGGCGCTGACGAACCCCTGCGGCAGCGGGATCTCGATCGCGCCCGGCCCCGGGTCGAACATCTTGTCGGACTGGTTCTCGAGCGGGAACATCTCGAGGAATTGAAGGTTGTCCTCGTGCATCTGGACGATCACGCGGCCACCGGAGCCGATCGTCATCACCGACGGATCGGAGGTGCGCCCGAGCGCGCGGATCTCGGCGCGCGCGCCGCCACTCTCCGGCATCGGAAACGGCGCGGTGCCGAGCCGCATCCCGTGCCATTCCAGGACCGCCGAGTAGCCCGTCCCTTCGCCGCGCGGGAGATCGGCGAAGTGCGCGACGCCGGTGGGGTCGCTCTTGCCGTGGCGGACGTCGATCTTGTTGGTCTTGTCGACCATCCCCAGCAGCACCGGCTGGTTGGGGATCGGCGCGCCGCTCTCGTCGAAGATGCTGACCTCGAGGCGCCCCGCCGGCAGGCGAGGATCGGTCACCGCGACCCCCGCGGTGGCGCCCAGCGTGAACGACCCACCCGGACCGCCAGCACCAGCCGGGGTGGCCGGTCCAGCAGGCGCCGCGTTGCCGTCGCCGCCTTTACCGACAGCGGCGATCAGCATCGTGCGAAGCCCACCCACCTGCGGGATGGTGAACGTCTCGCTCTTCAGCAGCTCTCCGTCGACGGTGACTTCGGCGTGGAACTCGTCGCCGGGGGCCATCCCCTCGAAGAGGGCGCGTCCGTCGGAATCGGTCTTCTCGGTGCGCCGGCGCAGATCGCCGCCCGCGTTCTTGATGACCGCGCTCACCTCCGCGTCGGCGACGCCATTGGACGGCATCTTCCGCGCCACCCGCACGCTGACTGTCCCGGCCGGCATCCCGTTGTCGGGGAGCGGCCGCCCCACGATCTCCGCGAGATTGGGCATGCCGCTGCCGCCCATCATCGGCTGGGCGCGGGCGACCGACGCGACGGCGAGGATCGCCGCCAGCGTGATCAGGCTTGAACGAGCTTGGCTCCGCATTTCTTACAAAACTGCGCGTCGTCGTCGTTGAGGGTTGCGCAGGCCGCGCAAGCGTTGGAGGTGTTCGCGGGCGCGGTGACCGGGACCGCATTCTCTGGTTCTGCCGCGGGAACCGGCGCGGGGGCTGGTTTGCCGGCTTCGAGCTTGAGTCGCATGGTCAGCTCGCGCTCGATGAGCACGCGGAAGTCGTCGCCCGCCTCGATCTCGCTCATGAGGCGCATGGCGCGCGTGCGATAGCGCTCGACCATCTCGCGGTAGTCGCGCTCGGCGATCTTGCGCATCTGGTAGTCGAGCTCGATCTCCTTGATCGCCTTGAGCACGAGCTGCTTCTCGCGCTCGAGCTCGCGCGGGCGGCGGCCGACACGCGTCGCAACAGCCGCTGCCGGCGAGTTCCCCGCCAGCGGATCGATTACCCGAATGAGCGCGGCGGAGGTGAGCGCCAGCGTCATTCCGCCGAGCGTGAACATCACCAGGGGCGGACCGAAGTGCATCTTCTCGACGAGGAACGCATATCCAGCCGCCACGGCCGCCCCGCCCAAGCCGAGGATCCAGATCGGCACCCGGCGCCTGTGCCCCGATGCCGCCTTCACAGCGCCAGCGGAAGGGTTCGGGGACCCGACGTCTCCCAGGGTCTCGGTCCTAATCAAGGTTGCGGAGCTCGTCGTCGAGCTTGTCGGAGAGCTCACCGTCGGCGATCGGCGGTTCGCTGGCAGGGCCGTGGCCCGACGAACGCTTCGTCAGGCGGTAGGCACCGTAGCCGAGCCCAACGGCGGACACCCCCGCCAGGGTATACGGGAAGAGCCAGGCCAGTCGGTTGAAGCCGCGATCGATCGGCGCCGCCAGCGCCACCTGGCCGCCGTACTTCTTGATGAAGTACTGGATCACCTGGTCGCGGTTCCGCCCCTGGTTGAGGAGCTGGCGAATCTCGAGCCGGTCCTGAACTGCGTGACCACAGCCATCTGATTCGCACTCGAGCAAGTTGTGCCGGCAGGTGCCGCACTGGCACACAATGTTCCGGACCAGCCAATTCTCATCGACGCCAACCGGTTCGGGCGCCTCCACCGTCGCCTGCGCCATCTCAGGCGCCGGAGACCCCTGTCCCAGCGCCGCTCGTCCGGGCAAGATCACCGCAGCGCCCGCGCCGAGCGCCAGGAGCAGCATCATCCCCGCCGCGCCCGCCTCCCGCGTCGCCGGCGACGTTACGCCGGCAGTCAGCCGCTCGAGAACGGCGTCGGGCAAGAGCGCGATCCCGGTCCCGATCGCCAGCAGCATGAACCCGAACCAGATCCAGTCGACGACCGGGTTCACCACCACCTTGAGGGTGACGTTTCCTTCGGCGAGGTCGTAGTTGCCGAGCGTGATGTAGAGATCCTCGGTCGGGCCGCGCCGGATCGCCACCTCGGTGGTCGGCTCGCTCTCGTGGTTGTGGAAGAACCACTTCGCCGGCCGCATCTGGTCGATCATCTTGCCGTCCTTGAAGGCGGTCACCTCGCCGGTGACCATCTCCTTCTGGCGATCCTCCTCGTGCGCCAAGCGGTTGAAGTGGATGGTGTACTTGCCGATCTTGGCGTCTGCCCCCGGGACCAGCTTGACGTCCATCTCCTTTTTGTACGCGGTGCCGGCGAAGCCAATGAACATCAGCACGATGCCGACGTGCACGATGTAGCCGCCGTAGCGCCGCTTGCCGCGGATGACCATCCCCATGAGCGACGAGACGGCGTCCTGGCCGGTGTTGCGTCTCCGCACCGACACGCCGCGCACGAACTCCTGCGTGATGGTGGCTGTCGTGAAGGCGCAGAAGCCGAAGCAGATCACGCCCGCCGGCGCCGCGCCGAGCCCCGCCGCAAGGCAGATGACGATCGTCACCACCGCGGCCAGGCTGGGCCAGAAAAATTGATAGCGCAGGTGGGAGACCGTCGCCTTACGCCACGCAATCAGGGGGCCGACGCCGGTCAAGAAGAGCAGAACCAGCCCGATCGGCACCATCCACTTGTTGAAGAACGGTGGCCCGACGGTGATCCGCTCTCCCATCACCGCCTCCGAGATCGTCGGGAACATCGTGGCGAACATGATGAAGAACGCCGCGAACAGGAGGATCCAGTTGTTCACCGTGAAGGCCGCCTCGCGCGAGATCCACGAATCGAGCGTGGCGCGCGAGCGCAGCTCGGGCATCCGCTTGATGACGAACCCGAAGCTGACGATCAGCGTGAGCGCCATGAAGATGGTGAAGATCCAGGCCAGCTTGGTGTCCTGACCGAAGGCGTGCACCGACTGCACGATCCCCGAGCGGGTCATGAACGTCCCGAAGATGGTCAGAAAGAACGTCAGGATGATGAGCGTGACGTTCCAGATCTTCATCATCCCGCGCCGCTCCTGAATCATGATCGAGTGCAGGAAGGCGGTCGCCGTCAGCCAGGGCAGAAAGCCCGCGTTCTCGACCGGGTCCCAGCCCCAGAAGCCCCCCCAGCCGAGCTCTTCGTAGGCCCAGAGCATCCCCAGCGTCAGCCCCATCGAGAGGAAGAACCAGGCCCCCAGCGTCCACTTGCGGACCGAGGCGATCCAGGCGTCGTCGAGCTGCCCCGAGATGAGCGCCGCCATCCCGAACGCGAACGGGATGCTCATCCCCACGAACCCGGTGTAGAGCGCCGGCGGGTGGGTGACCATGTAGGCGTTTTGAAGCAACGGGTTCAGCCCCTTGCCGACGGTCGGGATGTCGGTGAGGTAGCTGTCGAACGGATTCTTGTGAAAGACGATCACGTAAAGGAAGAAGTCCGCGATCGCCATCAGGACCGCGACGACGTACGGCAAGAGCTCCCGGTGACGGTCGCGGTTGGAGTACACCGCGACCGCAGAAAAGACCGACAGCAGGAAGACCCACCAGAGGATCGACCCGTCGAGCCCACCCCAGTAGGCGGTGATTTGATAGAAGAGCGGCGACGAGGCGTCCGAGTAGTGGTGGACGTACTTGATCGAATAGTCGTGGGTCAGGAAGGAATAGAGCAGCGCCACCGACGACAGGCCGAGCACCGCCGCCAGCGCGTAGACTCCCGCCCTCCCCGATTCGATGAGGCGGCGGTTGCCCCTCCGCGCGCCGATCACGGACGCCACGCCCGAATAGGTCGCAACGACCAGTGCGATGAGCAGCGTCAACGTTCCAAATGCCGACATGAGACCTCCCTGCGGGCGAAAGCGCAAAGCCGTGGCGCCCGGAGACGCCGCCTAACTTAGCATAGGGAAAGAGGGAAAAGGCGTTTTCGGAGCTGTTTTCCCCGGGTGACCGGCCCGCCGAAATCAGGCAAACAAAAAGCGGAAGCCGCGATTTTTCTTTCGATGCGGCCGGGCGGAATACCAGCTGGCGCCTTCGGGCGGCAGACGCAATTCAGCCGTCGATCTTCAGGCGCTCATCTTCAGCCGCTGATTTTGGCTTTGAGGAGGCTCTTGAAGTCCATGGCCCCCGTACCGTCGAGCGGGATGTCGAGCCACAAGAGCGAAGGCGTTCCGTGGGCGACCTTGCGGGCCCGCTTGGCGACATCGGAGAGCGCGGCCCAGGAGACCTTCGCCTGCGCCGCGGCGTCGAGCGCGATGATTCCGACCAGGCGCCCCTTCAGGATCATGATCGAGCAGAGTGAGTTCTCGCCCTCGAGGTAGCGGTACGCCCAGCCGGTGCGGGGACCGTAGTAGTAGAAGTCCTCGACGATCTCCTGCTTCTTGAGATACCCGCGCACCGCCTCGAAGCGCTTGCCGACCGGCGCCGGCAGCCGCGCCGCGAACTCCGCGTGCGTCGGCGCCTGCGCCTTCTTGGGAAACGCAACCTTGGGTGAGGGACGCGCGGGCGGGCCCGCCGCCGCCGCCTTCGGCTTCTTGACGGCCTTCAAGCGGCCAGCGAAGCCGTGGGGGGCGTCTTCTTGCGGTTCATGAGGTAGCTCACCGCGCCTGGGATCAACGACACAAAGATGATGACGATGACGACCTTGTCGATCTCCTTGGTGATCTGCGGGTAAACCTTGCCCAGCGAGAACCCGAGCATCGTCATGCTGACCACCCAGCTGATTCCGCCGATCACGTTGAAGCTCAAGAACCGCCGATAGCTCATGTCTCCCACGCCAGCGACGACCGGCGCGAAGGTCCGCAAGAACGGCATGAAGCGCGCCATGATGATCGTCTTGCCGCCGTGCCTTTCATAGAACGCCTTTGTGCGCAGGAGGTGCTTGCGCGAAAACAGCAACGACTGCTCGCGGGTGAAGATCCGCGGCCCGGTCTTGGCGCCGATCCAGTAGCCGACGGTGTCCCCCACGATCGCGGCGACGATCAGCGCCAGGTTGAGCGTCACGATGTTGAGCAGCGGCGCCTCGCCCGCCGTCGCGCTGGTGCAGAAGACACCCGCCGTCACCAGCAGCGAGTCGCCCGGCAGGAAGAACCCGACCAAGAGGCCGGTCTCCGCGAAGACGACGGCGGCCATGGCGGCCAGCCCCCCAATCCGGATCAGCCCCGGAACGTTGTAAATCTTATGGAAGAGGTCGAGCAAAAGGTGCATTTGGGCGACGACTTTGGGCCAAGAGACGCCCTTTGTCACGCCCAGGGTCTCGGCATATGGTTCGCGTCCAGATGACCGAGGCCAAAGCGCCCAAGGCGCCCACACACCGGCCGGCATGGCTGACGGTTCTCACCTCATCGATGCTGGTCTACGGCGGAGTCACGCTGGTCAGCGCGCTGCTCATGCTGCGCGAGCCCCGGGCCATGGCCGTGATGGCGATCGAGAACATGGCCCGCCCGGCCGAGCCGACGACCGAGTCGACTGAAACAGTCCAGAAGTTGGAGGCGCTCAGCAACGCTATTGTGGCGCGCCACAAGGCAGAGGTCCGGGCCGGTGCGGTGATCTCGCTGGGGGTGGCACTGCTGACGCTGTACACGGTGGCGGCGCTCCTCTCCCGCGACCCGCACGGCCGGAAGCTGGCGATGGTGACGGCCGTCGTCGGAATCGTTTACCAGCTCGGCGGCCTCCCGCTCGGCGTGGCGATGGCCCGGCAGGCGGCGACCGAGGGGTCGGCGCTCCTCTCGCAGGTCGTGATCGAGAGCGGGCGGGAGCCTCCCGGCTTCACGCCGGCCCAGCTTTCTCACCTGATGGTCGTCCCGGCGATCCTGGCCGGGTTGCTGGGCGCCCTCGCCTGCCTGGTGCTGCTGTACTACTTCGGCGGCCGGCGCGGCCGCGCGCTCTACGGTCTCGATTCGGCTGGCCCCGTTCAGCGCTGACCGGCGGCCGGCCCCGCGCGGCTTCCGGTGGTAAAGTTCGACCCATGTTCACCATCGCGTTCGGAGCGGCTGTCGCGGCTGGGCTGATGTTGCTGTTGACCGGGACCAAGATCCTCCAGGAGTACGAGCGCGGGGTGGTCTTCCGTTTCGGCCGGGCGCGCAAGTCACTCGCCGCGCCAGGGATCAACCTGCTGCTGCCGTTCGGGATCGATCGGATTCGGGTGGTCGACACGCGCACGCGCGCCATCCAGATCACCCCGCAGGACATCATCTCGCACGACAACATCACCATCAGCGTCGACGCGGTCGTCTATGCGTCGGTCAACTCGCCGTCGCACGCCATCCTGGAGGTCGAGGACTACATGCCGGCGACGCTGCAGCTCGCCTCGACCACGCTGCGGGCGGTTTTGGGCAAGATGGATCTCGACGACATCCTGGCCCACCGGGACAAGATCAACGTCGAGATCCGGACCATCCTCGACACGCGCACCGAGCAATGGGGCGTCGAGATCTCGGCGGTCGAGATCAAGGACATCCAGCTCCCCAAGGAGATGCAGCGGGCGATGGCCCGCCAGGCCGAGGCTGAGCGCGAGCGACGCGCCAAGGTGATCGCCGCCGAGGGCGAGGTGCAGGCGGCGGCGAAGCTGGCGCAGGCGGCGCAGATGATCGCCGGCAACCCGGGCGCTCTGCAGCTGCGGCTCTACCAGACGCTGGTCGAGGTGGCGGGAGAGGCGTCGTCCACCATCGTCTTCCCGGTCCCCATTGATCTCGGGATGGCGGCGGCAGCGCCCACCGCCGCGCAGACGCAGGCGATGATGGCCAGCGCGCTGGCGCTGGCGAGCAACCAGCAGAGCAAGCAGCTCGGCGCGCAGGCGGCCAAGGCCGACGCCGGCGGCGACGCCGACGACAGCGAATCGCGAACGCCGCTCGGCGTCCGCCGGACCTAGCTGCGACGCCGACGCTGGCACGAAAGCAGCGCGGCCCCCAAGAGCAACGCCCAGGGAGCAGAGCCCCAGCCCGGCATCGCCGCGCACGAGCATCCGTTCAGCGGGATCCGTGGCGTGTCCCCGGCGTCGATCGGGACGACGGCGCTGGCGTCGCGGAGCGGCCCGACGACCTGAGCGTCGGACAGGCCGGTGTCGATCACGCCGGCGTCGATCGGCTCGCTCACCAGCACGTCGGCCGCGCAGACCGCCGCCGGCCATTGCTTCTGCCGGGCGCGCGCCGCGCAATCGGTCTGACAGACCCCCTTCAGACAGGGGGCAATCGCCGCCACGCTGGTGAACGCCAGCCCCGGTTGCCAGGTCGTCCCCTGGTCGGTCGAGGTCGCTTCGCCGAACCGCTCGTAAGCCGTGTCGATGGCGGCGTAGACGGTCCCGGCACGCTCGGCCAGCGCCAGGATGTGCGGCGGAGCGGCCAGCGCCACGAACGTCGCGCCGTCGTCCGTCGACCGAAACAGCACCGGCCCGCCCGGCAGCGTCCCGGCCACCAGCAGCGTCCCCGTGGCGGTGCGCGCGAACGCCGTCAACACTCCTCCTTCGAAGAAGAGCGGCAGCGCGATCGTCGCGCCGCCGTGGGTGGCGAGCGCCAGCGCGTCGCCGTCGGCGCCGAGCCAGCGCAGCCACACCCGGTCGCTGTCGACTGGATCGATCGCCACGATCCGCACCTGTCCTCCGCCGAGCGCGGTCGTCAAGTCGGCGATTTGCCAGGTGGCGCCCCCGTCGCTCGACCGAGCCAGCGCCGCCCCGGTACCTTTCGCGAGGGAGAGATCAATCGTCATCGGATCGGAGGCGGCGATCTCGAGGCCGGTGACGAGGTCCCCCGGCGCGCCGGTGTAGAGCGTCCGAGCAAACGTCGCGCCGCCGTCAATCGATTCTAAGACGTTGTAGACAGCGCCCGCAGCGCCGGACGCGAGGCCGGCGGCCAGCACCCGCGTGCCATCGGTCGGATCGACGAACGCGTCCTCACAGAGCTCGCCGCCGAGCGCGCCGCCCGCCACCTGCCAGCCGCAGGCGTCGTCGTCCGAGAAGACGAGCTTGCCGTTCGCAACGGCGTAGAGCCGGTGGGCGGGCGCCGGCCCCATCTGGTAGAGGCGCCCGTACCCGTTCGCCGGCTGCTCACAGGACCAGAGCCAGCTGGCCCCGGCGTCCTCCGAGGCGAGCACCCCAAAGTTGGTGGCGAGCAGGATCTCGTCGGGTCGATCGGCCGGCACGATGATGCTCTGACCGTCGGGGAAGGCGCCGTCGGCGCGCGCAGGCCCAGCGGCGACCACGACCACCGCCACGACGACGACCACGACGGCCGCCGCCAGCGGCCATTCCACCCCCCGACGTCCTGCCGCAGCCACGAAAGAGAAGGTGGCGCCGGAACACCCGAGGGGAAGGCTGAGCCGGCGATCAGCCTCTCAACCCAGGGTCGGGGCGGGAAGCTCGACCACGACATCCCCCGCTGCAAGCCGCGCCTGGCAGGAGAGCCGCAGCTTGTTGATGAAGTAGACGTTGCCGAGGTGCTTGCGCTCGGCGCCGTTGAACGGCGACAGGTGCTGCTCGCCGGCAACGACCTTCACCCGGCAGAGGCCGCAGGTCGCCTTGCCGACGCAGGCGGTGGTGACGTTGATGCCGGCGCGCCGCGCGACCTCGAAGATCGATTCGCCCGCGGCGCACTCGACCCGCGTCCCTGCGGGGAGGGAGGTGCCCGCAGGCAGGTACGTAATCGACGGCAAGCTCAGCCTTCTTTCTGTGACGCCGGCTGGCCCGCCGCGTCCGGCCAGTGCGAGAGACCGACCCGGTTCCCCTCCGGATCGGCGACGTAGAGCGTGTACGCGGTGCGATGGACGACGGCAACGCCGGCCGCCGCCAGCCGCGCCTCCCAATCGGAACGAGCCGCGGGTGTGATGCGCAGCGCGACCATGAGGTAGCCGTGCGCGCGGTCGGCCGGTGCGCCCTCGGGCGCGACCTCCGCATCCGCCATACGCTCGAGCGCCAGAAATGCGCCGCCCCCCAGGTCGCACCAGACCGACCGGTCACGCTGCTCGTCGCCCTCCATTGGCCAACGCCGCGAAACCGGCAGCCCGAGCACCCTTGTGTAGAACGCCTCCAGCGCGGCGAGATCGCGAACGGCGATGGCGACGTGGTGCACGCCGTGGGGCGCCTCCGCCGTCATTTGCGCGCGCCGAGCTTGACGATCCGCTTCCACTCGCCCGCCGCCACCGGCTGCACCGAGAGGCGGCTCCCCCTGCGCAGGAGGACCATCTCCGCGAGCGCCTCGTCGGCGCGCAGCTCGCCGAGCGTGACCGGCCGGGCGAACTTCTCGTCGAACGCGATGTCGACCGCGAACCAGCGCGGGGCGTCGGGCCGGCTGTCCGGATCGCAGTGGCTGTCCCGGGGATCGAACTGGGTCGGGTCGGGGTAGCCGGCGCGGGCCACGCGCGCGGTGCCGACCACCGCCGGCGGGTCGACGCTGGAGTGATAGAAGAGCACGCCGTCGCCGAGCGAGATGTCGTCGCGCAGGAAGTTGCGCGCCTGATAGTTGCGCACGCCATCCCAGCGCGTGGTGCCGTTTTTCGCGCGCGCGAGATCGTCGATCGAGAAAGCTTCGGGTTCCGACTTCATCAGCCAGTAGCGAGGCATGCGGCTTGTTTACCATTGACCCTCGTCCTTCGGCGGTTATGCTTTGGAGATATCCGTGAGGCATATCGCCCACGGTAAAACCCGCCGGGAGCTGAAGGCCTCGGCGAAAGGAACAAGGAGAAGCAACATGCATGGACACATGATGTCCTGGTGGCGCGCGCGCCAAGAAGCGGGAACAGGCGGATGCGGTGGCTGGAGCTGCGGCTCCGGTGAATCGCGGCACGGAGGTCGGCACGGGCACGGCGACAGTGGCGGCGAGGACGAGGCCGAAGGGTTCGGCGGAGGCCCATTCGGCGTCCGGCGGCCGCTGCGGTTCCTGGCCTACAAGCTGGAGCTGGACGAAAAGCAGGTGGCCGAGCTGGCCCGGATCCTCGACGATCTGAAGACCGAGCGCGCGCAGGGCGAGGTCGATCGTCGGCGCTCGCTGTCGGGGTTCGCCGACGCGGTGGCCGGCCCGACGTTCGACGCCGCGCGGGCCAAGGAATCGGCCGCCCTGCGGGTCGCCACGGCGGAGCGGCTGCGCGACGCCGTGACCGGGGCGCTGGGGCGGCTGCACGCGCTGCTCGACAACGACCAGCGCGAGCGCCTCGCGTACCTCATTCGTACGGGCGTCCTCAGCCTCTGACAACCTCGGAACCCTCAAAGGGTTCCGAACCTCCCGCGATGGGCACGTGCCAGCAAAGCTGTCCCGAGCCCGCGCGTATAAGCAGGACCGACAGGTCGCATTAGCGCGAGCGACGGCGGCGCGATATCCTCCCCGGATGTCGTCGCCGCCGTCTTTTTCCACGCAATTGGTCGCGAAGCGCGCTCCGCGGCCCAAGGACACCGAGCTGGTGTTCGGGCGGACCTTCACCGACCACATGGCGATCGTCGACTACGAGGCCGAGCGTGGCTGGTTCGATCCGCGCGTCGTCCCGTACGGGCCGCTGTCACTCGACCCGGCGGCGGCGGTGCTTCACTACGCGCAGGAGATGTTCGACGGCCTGAAGGCCTTCCGCGGCGTCGACGGCAAGGTGCGCTTCTTCCGCATCGATCGCCACTGTCAGCGGCTGCACGACGGCGCCGATCGGCTGTGCATCCCGCCGGTCCCAACCGAGCTGTCGCGCGCCGCGATCACCGCCTTCGTGAAGGCCGATCTCGACTGGGTGCCGTCGTCGCCCGGGACGTCGCTCTACATCCGGCCGACGGTGATCGCCAGCGAGCCGTTCCTCGGCGTGCGCCCGGCCAAGCGCTACATCTTCTTCGTGATCGCCTCGCCGGTCGGCGCGTACCACGGCGAGGCCTTCGCCCCGGCCAGAATTCTGGTCGAGGACAAGTACGTGCGGGCGGCGGTGGGCGGCCTCGGCGGCGTGAAGGCGGGCGCGAACTACATCGCCAGCCTGCGCGCGGCCGAGGACGCCAAGGCGCGCGGCTTCGATCAGGTGCTCTGGACCGACGCGCACGAGCACCGCTATCTGGAAGAGGTCGGCACCATGAACATGGTGGCGCGCATCGGCGACGAGATCGTCACGCCACCGCTCGGCGGCAGCATCCTGGCCGGCGTCACCCGTGACTCCGCGATCACGCTCCTGCGCGAATGGGGACTCACCGTCAACGAGCGGCCGCTGGGGATGGAGGAGCTGCTGCGGGCGCACCGCGGCGGAACGCTGCGCGAGATGTTCGGCTGCGGCACCGCCGCGGTCATCACGCCGGTGGGGACGCTCGGCTGGAAGGGCGAGGACGTCGTCGTCAACGGCGGCCAGCCGGGCGAGATCGCGCGCCGCCTGCTCGAAGCGATCACCGCCATTCAGTACGGGCGCGAGCCCGACAAGCACGGCTGGATGACCGAGGTCTGAGCCTGTCCGATCTGCTGGTCCGCCTCTACGACCTCGCGCCGCTCGGGCCGGCGCTCGAGACGCTGGGCGCCGCGGGGATCGTCGTGCGGCGCGCGGCGGCGGCCGAACGCGGCGCCGTTGTGGAATGGGCTCGCGTGCACGGCTCCCCGGGCTGGGCGAACGAATGCGAGGCGGCGTTCGCCCGCCTGCCGCTCGCCTGCTTCGTCGCCGTCGAAACGACCGACCAGCTGATCGGCTTCGCCTGCTACGAGGCGACCTGCCGCAATTTCTTCGGGCCCGAGCTGGTGCACCCCGATCGGCGCGGACGCGGGGTCGGCCGCGCGCTCCTGCTGGCGGCTCTGCACGCGATGCGCGCCGAGGGTTATGCCTACGCCATCATCGGATGGGCGTCGTCGATCGACTTCTATCGGCGCGCAGTGGGCGCCGTCGTGATCGACGGGTCGGAGCCGGGGATCTACCCCGCCAAGCTGCTGCTCTGACGCAGAGGGGTGTCGAACCCCGCACGGTCGCGGTGAGCTTTAGACAGAGACCGACACGAGCGGCGGAATTCGCAGCAGGAACGCCGTGCGGGCGAACGGCTGCAGGATCGAGCGGCAAAAGCGCGACAGCGGACGCGTCTCGGGCTCGAGCCCCATGCCGCGAAACAGCCAGCGCCACTCCCCTGCCGTCAGGAAGCCGTAGGCGGCGGTGCTCTTGATCTGACGCCGGTAGGTCTCGCCGTGGTGCCGGTTCATCAGCCGATCGAGCAGCGTCACCGGCGTGTCCTCGACGATGACGACCGTCCCGCGGCAGACGCGGAGCGCTTCGCGCAGGAGCGCGCGTTTGCGCTCGTTTGGGACGTGGTGGAGCACGAAGCTGAGCACGACGACGTCGAACCGCCGGTCGATGAACGGCAGCTCGACACCGTCGAACAGCCGGAACGGCCGACTCTTCTCCCGGCGGATGTCGACCACGTCAGCCCCGAACAGCTCGCCGGCCCCGCGCGCCGCCAACTCCTCCATCACGTACCCTTCTCCACAGCCGACATCGAGCACCGACGCGCCTGCGGCGACATGCGGCGCAACCAGCGAGACGGTGTGAAGTGTCTCTTTTCGGACAGTCTGAGATCGGTAGTTGATCGCCATGTCTGACCTCCGCGGGTCATACAAAGCAAACCCGGCGCCAACGAGATGCGCTCGAGCCGGCCAAGCCGTCTCTCCCTCACGCGATCAGCCCGGCTACAGGAGGCCGGTGATGAGCGCTACGCCGACCAGCGCGAACAGCACGGCGGCGACCTTCTGCGTGACCTTCGGGTTCAGCAGATGCCCGGCGTGTTTGCCCACCGTCACGGCGACCGCCGCCACCGACCAGAGCGCGGCGGTCGCGGCGCAGAAGACCAGCACCGGTTGTCTCGCGTGCGCCGCGAAGCCGGCGGTGGCGATCTGCGTGAGATCGCCCCACTCCGCCACGAACACCACCATGAACGACATCGTGAACGCCTTGGCGAAGCCAAGCTGCCCGCCGTCCTTGCCCGCCTCGGGCTCGTCCTCGTTCTTGCGCCACATGACGATCGCCGAGACGAAGAACAGCACGCCCGAGCCGATGTGCACCGCGCGCGACGGCAGCAGAGACAGCAAGCTGCCGGCAATGACCGCCACCAGGCTCTGGATGGCCAGCGCCGCCGCCGCGCCGGCCAGCACCGGCAGCGCGCGGTGCCGCGTCGCCAGCACCAGCGACGCCAAGGCGGTCTTGTCCGGCAGCTCGGCAACGAAGATGACGGCGAAGATCGAGAGGAACAGGCGGGCCGCTGCCATGGCGCGACAGTATGGGGCAATATCCGCACATGCGCCGAAACAAACGGGGCCCGTTGACCGTGGTGGTGCTGGCCGGCGTTCTCTCGATCACGCTCGTGATGCGGCTCATTGGTCGGACGCCGCATGCGCACGCGCCGACTGCGACGGGCCACCCGACCACGGCCACCCCGAAGGAGCTCGTCCACCCGTTCATCCCCTCGCCGCAGGTGACGAAGCCGCCGGTCGCCCCCTGCCGCGCGCGCGACCTGCACGATCTGGTCGCCGCCATTCGGCAGACCGAGAAGAACCTCGAGCCGACGCTCAAGAAACAGAAGGAAGACGGCGCACCGGTCACCTGCCGCGGCGACGCAGACAACCACAAGTGGTCCGCCTTCGTCGACGTCTTCGCGAAGGACGCCAGCGTGTGCGTGGCGCGCGACAGCGAGCTCGACAGCCAGTGGAATCTGGTCCAATCGGCAGTGACGGCGCTCGTCGGCTGCGTCGACTGCACGCGCCCCCGCGACGGCCGCACGGTGAGCTGCCAGCGGGCCGGCGAGCTGCTGGCCGCCGCCGACAAAGCCACGCCCTCCCCCTAGAGAAGCGCTTTCGTTGACCCAGCGCCGGGCGCCTCACCCGACAGCGCACCAAGGTGGCGCGTGACCAGCTCGGGATCGCAGGCGGCGTGCTCGACCTGCCGGCGCCCGACCTTCACGTGAACGAGCGTGCCGACCGTCTCGTCGAAGCCGACCGCCAGCCAGGCCCGGAGCCCGTCGACGAACCCGACGCGCAGGCGCGAGGCGTAACGGACGAAGCCGGCCAGGTCCTTGAACTGATCCATCGCCAGCATCAGCTCCGGATCGTCGACCAGGCCGCTCGGGATGGGGCGTGCCGGGGCGCGCGTCGCCTCCTCGAAGGCGGCGATCTCGGCCGGCAGCCGTGCGTGGTAGGCGCCGTCCTCGATCAGCGAGGCGAGCGCGCGCTGGTGCGGGTGCGTCCCGTCGACGATCTGCCGGGCCTGGCGCGCCAGCTCCTCGGGGCCGCCGTCGTGGGCGCGCAGGAGCACCAGATCGTAGACCGGATGGCGGTGGAACGTCTGCAGGACGTGGTGGACGATCGCCTCACGCGGCGAGAACAGGCCGACCGGATCGAGCATCGTCGCCGGGCCGGACAAGAACCGGCGCGCGTTGTGGAAGATCCAGGGGATCCCCTGCGCGCGGTAGAAGATCTTCGTCTCCTCGGCCGCGCCGACCATCATCTGATCGCGCCCGGCGACCAGCAGCTGGCCGATCGTCGGCACGGCGTCGATGTGGCCGAGCGCCCGGAGTCGCTCGAGCCGCCGGCGCACGAGCCGCGGTCGAAAATAGGCGGCGACCAGCGACGCGAGCTGGCGGAGCTTGTCCCAATTCTGGCGGCCGCCGCCGAGCACGTCGGTCAAGAGGCGCACCCGCGAGCGCGCGCGCCATGCCGGAAGCGTGGCGCCTTGCCGCTCGGCCATCGACGTCCCCGCCGCTTGCTCACCCGCCATACAGGGTCAGGTTAGCAGCTCGGACGTCGTTAGAGCTCGATCTGCGCGCCGATCTCGACCACCCGGTTGGGCGGCAGAGAGAAGAAGTCGGAGGCGGAGCGCGCGTTGCGCGACAGAAAACGAAACAGCACCTTGCGCCACTCGGCCATCCCTTTGCCTCGGACCGAACGCAGCGTCTCGCGGCCGAGGTAGTAGCTGGTGTCCGCTTCGTCGATCGGCAGGCCCTGGGCCTTGCAGCGACGGAGGACGTCGAGCACCGCCGGGCTCTCCTTGAACCCGTAATGCGCCGTGACCCCCCAGAAGCCCTGGCCGAAGCTCTTGACCCGCACCTTGTCGGCGTCGGGTACCTCCGGCACCGCGTCGGTGGTGATCGACAGGATCACCACCTCCTTGTGCAGCACCTTGTTGTGCTTGAAGTGGTGCAGAAGAACGTTCGGGGTCCCCCGCCGGGTCGACGACAGAAAAACCGCCACGCCCGGCACGCGGTGTGGCTTGGTCGCTTCGATGTCGGCCAGGAAGATCCCCAGCGGCAGCGCGTCGGCGGCGATGCGCTCGGCCAACAATGTCCGACCGCGCTTCCAGGTCAGCATGACGGTGAAGACACCCACCGCCACCGCCAGCGGGAACCAGCCGCCATGCGCGATCTTGGTCGAGCAGGCCACGAAGAACGACAGGTCGAAGCAGAGAAACACCGTTAGCAGCGCCCCGGCGCGGAACCGACCCCACTTCCAGAGATCGCGGGCCACGTAATAGAACAGCATCGACGTGATGGCCATCGTGCCGGTCACCGCGATGCCGTAGGCGTCGGCCAGCGCGCTCGACTCGCGAAAGCCGAGCACCAGCGCCACGCAGGCGACCATCAGCAGCCAGTTCACCTCGGGGATGTAGATCTGTCCCTCGGTCTGGCCGGAGGTGTGGACGATGGTGACACGCGGCAGGTAACCGAGCTGAACGGCCTGACGGGTGAGCGAATAGGCTCCCGAGATCAGCGCCTGCGACGCGACAACTGTCGCCAGGGTCGCCAGGATCACCATCGGGTAGAGCCAGGCGCCCGACACCAGGCCGTAGAACGGATTGGCCGCCGCTTCGGGGCGCTCGAGCAGCAGCGCCCCCTGCCCGAAGTAGTTGATGAGCAGCGCCGGAAAGACGCAGCTGTACCAGGCGAGCCGGATGGCGCGCGTCCCGAAGTGCCCCATGTCGGCGTAGAGCGCCTCGCCGCCGGTCACGCAGAGGACGACCGAGCCGAGCACCAGGAACCCGTGCCCTCGGTGCATCATGAAGAAGCGCGCGCCGTAGAGGGGATTCATCGCGCGCAGGATCTCAGGGTGACGCACGATCCAGGGGAGCCCGGCGGCCGCGATGAAGATGAACCAGAGCACCGTCACCGGGCCGAAGACGGCGCCGATACCGGCGGTGCCGCGCTTCTGCATGGCGAACAGGATGACCAAGATGATGCAGGTGATCGGCACGACGAACGGCGAGAAGGTGCTGGTGGCGACCTCCAGCCCCTCCACCGCGGAGAGCACCGAGATCGCCGGCGTGATCACGCCGTCGCCGTAGAGCAGGGCCGCCCCGAACAGCCCCAGGATGATGAGCAGCATCTTGGTCTTGCGCACGCCCGACCAGGTCGTGCGCGTCGACGCCCGGTGGGCCCCCGATTCGTCGGCGGAGACCGCGGCGACGGTCGGCCGCGCCACCAGCGCCATCAGCGCCAGCACGCCGCCCTCGCCGTCGTTGTCGGCGCGCATCACGAAGATCAGGTACTTCACCGAGACGACCAGCGTGATCGACCAGAAGATCAACGAGAGCACGCCAAAGATGTTGACGGCGAGAGGCGCCACCCCGTGCGGCAGCGTCACGCACTCCTTCACCGCGTAGAGCGGTGAGGTCCCGATGTCACCGTAAACGACGCCGATGGCGCCCAGCGCCAGCTTGACGAGACCCGCGCCGTGCGCCTGGGGATGATGAGGGGAAGCGGACGCGGCGGCTTGCTCGGGCATGAGTTCGGCGGCCGGGGCCGCAGGAGCGGGATGATGAACGATTTGCATTCGCGAAGCGAGGTCCCCCGTCGGGCACCCAGCCCAACCGCCATCCTTGCCCATCCCAGGTTTCGAACAGGTTTCGGCGCGATGAATTCGATGCGGCACGGCCCACGAACAGCGAAGGCTGGCGGCGCATCAGGCCCGCGCGCGGACTTACCAGCGACGGCTCAGGCTCAGGCCGAAGGGACGCCGCTCCGGGCCGCTGGACAGGGCCACAGGCGCGAGGCCGAGATAGATGCGAAGGCGACGGTTGTACTCGTTCGCCATGACGGACGGTCCCAACGGCTTCACCAGCCGCGGCGCCATCGACTATCACCCCGAATCAGGCGAGCGATTCCTCTGGGTGACCCTCAGCGTGCGGAACGATGCGGCCAGCGCGCGCCAGTTCCCCTTCGACAGCTGCGCCCTCGACGCTCGCCTACGGATACCCCGAGGGGAGGTTCCCGGAGCACCTGATCTGCTTCGGGAACGAGATTCCGCTGGCCAGGAAGTGACCACGGAGGCGGTTGACGAGGCGACCCCGAGTAGCGTAAGTACCGGCAGCACTTAAGAAACGCCCAGGTAGCTCAACTGGTAGAGCAACGGACTGAAAATCCGTGTGTAGACAGTTCGACTCTGTCCCTGGGCACAGCGTTTCGCTGTCTTTTCAGCTGTTTGCGCAGGGTTTCCGCAAGGGGTGGTGCTCCGGAGTGCTGCACGACCCCCCAAAAAACCAGCGATATGGTACAGATGCCGAGGCGGTGCGGCATCGGTTCCGCCCCGTGAAGACGGCGCCACCGCGGAGCCGATCGCGAGCGCAAGGGGATCGAGAGTACCGCGCCAGGCCCCTCGGTGGCAGACTCGAGACCGGTAAATGCACGATCGGCTTAGTTGAGCATTGGGATCATGGAGCGATTGATCGACGAGTTTGATTCCGAGCTTGACTACCTGTTTGCGTCGTTGCGTCGTCTCGGCGCCCGCCGGGAGGAGATCGATGACTTCGCGCACCAGGTCTTCCTGGGCCTACTTCGAACTCAGCCGACATTCTCTGAGCGAAGTTCCTTCCGGTTGCACCTTTTTGGCCTCGCATTGCGGGTGGTCGCTAGACATCGGCGCCGTATCGGACGGAGCACGGGGGATGCCGCCGAATCTCTTCCGCTAGGTCTGGCGACCCTGAATCACGTTCCGCTGAAACGTCGCGCGGTCCTGGTGCTTCATGATCTGGATCAGTTTCCGATGGCCAAGATCGCGGACTGCCTATCTATGACTCGTCTCGGCGTTGCCGTGAGGCTCCGCAAGGCGCGGCGGGAGGCGGAGGCCGCGATCCGTCAACTGGCGGCCGACTGGCGAGCCGGCCGCTTCGGACACCCCGACATTCTTCTCGAAGCGCTGGGGATTCGCACCGCCGAGGAGGAGCACAGGCCCGACCTCGGCGGCGAGATTTTCCGGCTCCAGGACGACATCTTTCTCTTGCAGATGGTGATGGACGATCTCCCGGAAACCATCTACTTCAAGGATCGACAGAGCCGGTTCACGCACGTCAACCAGTATGCGGCGGCTCACTACGGGATCGTCGATCCGGCGCTGGCCGTTGGTCGAACGGACTTCGACTTTTTTACCGATCAGCACGCTGTTCAAGCGCTCCGCGATGAGCAGGAGATCATCCGGACCGGACAGGCTCTCGTCAGCGTCGAGGAGCAGGAGACTCTACCCGACGGAAGGCACCGCTGGGTCTGGACGACGAAGTTCCCGTTGCCCGATCGGGGAGGCGATATCGTGGGAACCTTTGGACTCTCGCGCGACATCACCGAGCGCATGACGGCTCGCTAGGCAGGCCACCGCCATTGCTCATCGTCGCAGATGGGCTGCTTTCCGCTCGGGTCGCCCCCCCAACTCAACGATGAGCGTGCCGGTGGAGATGCAACCGGCGATGGCCGAAGGTGATGACGCCGACGACCAAGAATACGAGTGCCGCCAACAGGGCGACATTGGCCACCGGCCCTAGTCCTGGCACTCCCGCGACCCCCACGACCATTGCTGAAATCGCGAGCATCAAGAGCCCAAATCCCCAGTAGAGCATAATGCTACCTTCCCCTTCTGGGATGCCCATCGGCGAATCGCGATCACGAAAACCGATGTCACCCTACTCATCATCATACGCTGTTGGCCATTGATCGATTTAACCTCGATGGCTCAGCTGCGTCGCCGAGTAGCTCGACGCGCATTTCCTGATATCAGCCTGTGGATGATTTTTCGGTGCGGAAGGGGCCCGCAGCATTTGTTCCTTGCCTCGCGGTAAATCGAATGGAACGAGCGCATTCGTAGAAAGCGCCGCGGGAGGCCAGCGCCGCGCGAACGAGCCCTTCGCTCCAAGATCGGTGATCATCCGATCGAGAAAACCGATCTCGATGTTAGCATCTGGCCTGCGGTGAGCGAGGAGCGGCGCCAGGTGTCGATTCCAACGTCTGCGATCGTCATCAACCGATCTTCGTCCCTTGGCTTTTCGGTCGTCGAGCCACTCGCCGACAATCGCGCACTGAAGATCCGTGTGTAGACAGTTCGACTCTGTCCCTCGGCACTAGGTCATCTGATGTTCGTGCTTGGGCATCTTGGCCTCGGGAAGAAGCTGGCGGCGCGTCCGTTTCGCCACTTTCCCCCGGTCGACAAGCGGGCGTTCTTCGTCGGCGCCCTGCTCCCCGATCTGATCGACAAACCGCTCTACTACATCCCGGCCTGGCTGACGGGGAAGCACGGAGCCGCGGCCGGGATTCTCTCGGGCACGCATCTGTTCGCGCACACGGGGCTGTTCCTGGTAATCCTGACCGCCGCCGCGCTGGTCACGCGGTCCCGGCCGCTGCGGGCGTTGGTGATCGGGGTGGCGACCCACTTCGTTCTCGACTTCGTTGGCCTGTCGATGAACCTGGGGACCCTGCTTTGGCCCCTCTTCGGGTGGCACTTTCCGACCTACCCGTTCAAGAGCCTCTCGCAACATCTGGGGACGATCTTCAACCCCATCACCTTCATCGGCGAGACGCTGGGCGCGGCGATCTTGTGGTCGGACTATCGAAAGGCACGACGCCGTCCCGTGCCATAGGTCTCAGGGCTCCGCGTCCCGCTCGGCCGCCTCCAGGGCGACGGAAGCCTCCGTGAGAGCGGCGCGCGAGCTCTCCAGGCGCCGCTCGGCCTCCTTCAGAGCCCGAGTGGCCGCGGCGACCTCTCGTTCGTCCCGCTCGCTCGCGGCCCGGGCCGTCGCGACTCGCTCTCGAAGGTTCTCGATCCGTCGCCGTTGAAAGGCGCGCGCCTCGTCTCGCGCGCGGGCCTCTGCCCGTACCCGCGCCGCCTGCTCGTCCGTCCGGTCGTCCGTACGGTCATCCGTGCGTTCGTCCGTCCGGTCATCCGTGCGGTTATCGGTCCGAGCTTTCGTCCTAGGGCCTGGCGCCGCCTCGGGCGCTCCCGCGAAAGGGTTCACGTCGCTGTCGTCGGCCACATCCCGCACGAGGCGGCCGCTCTCGATGAGGGGGCGGCTCTCGGGGCTCGAGATTCCAGCCCGCAGGTCGTGAACCACCCGGGTGAGCAGATCGGGCGCGGGACGAAACCCGGAGCCGTTCAGGAGCTCCTCTGCTTTGAGCCGCAAGGCTTTCAAGACGTCGCGATGTGCAGCCAGCACCTCGGCATAGCTCGACGCCACGCCCCGGTTCCCCCCCTGCAAGCCGGCCGTGGCGTCGGCGAGGCGCCGTACCAGGGCCGGCTCCTGGCGGGCGATCTGGTTGACCGCCCAGACGGAGAGCGTCGGGCGCGGAAGCTTCTCGACGGTCGCGGCGTCGTCGCGGCGTCCGGCCGCTTTCAACTTCTTGACGGTCGCGTTCCGCTCCCCGACAAAGTCCGCGGGTCGGACCGAGAAGAGCCGGCCGATGTCGTCGTCGGTCTCCGGGGCGGCCATGAGGTGACGCGAAGGTTACTTCGATCTACGGGCCAGCGCCCTTGCCAGAGACGCAGTCGACCTCCAGGGTCGCCTGCGCGGTGCAGGGGGTCGGCCGGTGACTGTCGGCGATGGTGAGGGTCAGGGTCTGCCTTCCAGCCACCGTGCAGCTGTAGCTTGTCACCGCCGATCTGGGGTTTGCGAAGTGGGCGGCGGGGGACCAGCTGAAGCTGACGGCGTCGCCGCGGTCCGGATCGGATGCCGTCGCGCTGACGCCGATCGTCCCCCCGACCGAGGTCTGCATCGGTGCGGCGACCACCGAGGTGATGCTGGGACACTTGTCAGCAGCGACGAAATTGAGAGCGACGTCCACCTCGCCGGACTCGGCGGCGCGATCTCCGCAGCCGAGCAGCAGGAGACTCGAAGCAGCGATCGCCAGGGCTCGCATGGGTTGACGCTGCGCAAAGATCGCGCCACCCCGTGCGACGGGCCCGGCCGCGGAGTCACGGGCGGCCTCTCGCGGCCGGTGACCGATTGTCAGAAAGCCATCGCCGAAATTCGGTCGGCTTCTCCGCTCTCTCTTTCCGGCCGTCCAGAAAACGTCTAGGATGGGCACGTTACCGATCGAGATTTCATCGATTTTTCTTGGCAGATTTTCTTGGCAGAAACGACGAGATGGTGACAAAGGAAAGAACCTTGAGTAATTCGGGGCTGGCGGTCGAGTCGATGATCACGGACCTGATCTTGGAGTACGCGCTCAATGCGCCGGCGGACCGCCCGTTGCGGGCGGAGTTTTCGCTGAGAGACGAGATCGGGCTCGATTCATTTTCACTGGTCTCGGTGATGCTCCGCCTCGGCGAGGAGCTCAACGTCGACCTCATGGAGGAGTCGACCCGGCTGGGGATCGACCTTCAGAACATCTCGACGTTCGGTGATCTCGTCCGGCTGAGCCGGGCCGTTTCCCCGGCCGCCTAGCGTGACCCCGCCCCCCCCAGAGTCCATCGACCAACGGACGGCCGACGAGCTGTCGCTGCGTGAGGTCCTGACGGAGGACTTCGAGACCTATGGTCGTCGGTGGGTCGAGCCTGGGCTGTGGGCGGTGACGGTCCACCGCTTCGGCGCCCGGCTGGATCGCGCGCCGAGCCCGCTGCTCAGGCGCCCGCTGGAGGTCGCGCACAAGCTTCTGTTCACCACGGTCGACTGGATCTGGGGCATCCATCTTCCGCGCACCACGCAGGTGGGGCGGCGTGTCCGCATCTGGCACAACGGATCTATCTTTTTGAACGCGCGGTCGATCGGCAACGACGTTCAGATCCGGCACGACACGACCCTGGGGTCGTTGCATCTGAAGGACAGCGCGCGTGCGGATCAACTTCCGATCATCGAGGACGGCGCGGAGATCGGCTCCGGCGCCTGCATCCTGGGCGCCGTGAAGCTGGGCCGCGGCGCCGTGGTCGGCGCGAACACCGTCGTCCTGCAATCGGTGCCGGCCGGTGCCACGGTGTTCGGAGTTCCCGCCAAGATCATGCCCAAATGAGCGCCACCCCCGCCCGGACACCTCCTGCGGACGCTCCACTTCCCGCCGGCGACGTCAACGGAAACCCCAGCGACATCGGGCCCTTCGCGCTCCTGGCTGAGGACTTTCGAACCTACGACAAGGATCCCCTGGCCGCGGGCTTCTGGGCCGTCTCCGTCCATCGGATGGGGAACTGGCGCATGTCGATCAAGTCGAAGTGGCTCCGCGTCCCGGCCACCGTTGCCTACCGGGTGGCGTACCGCGGGGTGATTGCCCTGTGGGGCATCGATCTTCCGTACAATATGAAAATCGGTCGCCGGTTCCGGCTGGGCCATCACGGGTGCGTCCACATCGGCGCGCGCCAGATCGGCGACGACGTCACCATCCAGCACTCCGTCACGATCGGCCTGATCCGACACAACACCCTCCGGTTTCCGACCATCGGCAATCGCGTCGAGATCGGTCCCGGAGCAGCCATCGTGGGAAGCATCCACATCGGCGACGATTCGTTCGTAGGGGCCAACACCGTCGTCGGTCGCGACCTGCTCCCCTCCTCGAAGGTGATGGGGATTCCGATGCGGTTCGAGAAGCAGTAATCCGTCCGGGGCGTGCCTGGCGCCGATCCTTCGGTTATCTTCCCGGATGGGCTAGCCCGGTAGCGTACTGGCAATTACAACAATGCAGGTTATGGAAACGGCAGACGTCTCTTCTTCGCCAGTGCCAGCGCCTCAGATCGTCTTGGCGTCGACGTTCACCGTCGACCCGCTTGCCGAACCACTCTCGTTCCTGATGGGAGAGGTGGGGCTCGATTTCGCGGTGGCTTTGGCACCTTATGGCCAGCTGTTCCAAGAGCTCTTGGATCCGGGCCGCCAGTTCGGGCGGAATCAGCGCGGGGTGAACGTCCTCTGCCTACGCTTCGAGGACTGGTGGCGCGATGCAGCAGGTACCGCCGCCGAAACCGCCGCGCAAACCGCTGTCGAGCGGACCGGTCGGGATCTGGTGGCTGCGATCCGCAAGTTTGCCGGCGAATCCTCCTCGACCTTGCTGGTCGCGGTCTGTCCACCATCTCCCACCGCGCTCGAATCGGCGGAGAGCGCCGCGACGTTGCGGTCTTTGCGAGAGACGCTGACTTCGGGCGTCTTGGGGCTGCCGAACGTGACGGTCTTGCAAGAGGCCGTCTTGGCGGACGACGACGCGGCGGCCGTCCACGATGCCGGCGGAGATCGGCTGGGCCACCTGCCCTACACGCCGCTCTACTTTGCGGCGCTGGCGCAGACGATCGCCCGGGCGATTCACGCGCTCAAGATCCCGCCTCACAAGGTGCTGGCGCTCGACTGCGACAACACCCTGTGGAAGGGGGTGGTGGGCGAGGACGGCGTCGACGGCATCGAGATCACCCCGCGGCATGCGGCGCTCCAGCGCTTCCTGCTGGCCAAGAAGGACGCCGGGATGGTGCTTTGCCTGGTGAGCAAGAACGTCGAGGCCGACGTGCGCGCGGTGTTCGCGAAGCGGAACGAGATGATCCTGAGCCTGGACGACCTCGTCGCCATGCGGGTCAACTGGTCCCCGAAGTCCGAGAACATCCGCTCGCTGGCCGCGGAGCTCAATCTCGGAACCGACAGCTTCGTGCTCATCGACGACAGTCCGCTCGAGTGCGCGGAGGTCGAGGCCAACTGCCGCGGTCCGCTGACCTTGCAGCTCGGCGCCGACGACGATCCCGACCGGTTCCTCTCCAACGTCTGGCTGCTCGATCAGACGACCGTGACCGAGGCCGACCGCCGGCGGACGGAGATGTACCGAGAGAATCGGGAGCGCGATCGATACCGGGATTCGGCGACCAACCTGGGCGAATTCCTCTCTGGACTGGAGCTGCGCGTCGAGCTGGCGGAGCCACTCGAGGAGCAGTGGCCCCGGGTCTCCCAACTCACCCACCGAACCAACCAGTTCAACTTCACCACCCGCCGCCGTTCCGAGGCCGAGGTGCGCGGTCTCGCGGCGGAGGGGCTGCGGTGCCTTCTCGTCCAGGTGCGCGATCGCTTCGGTGACTACGGCATCGTCGGCGTGGTGATCTTCTCGGCGGCGGCCGAAGAGCTGGTCATCGACACCTTTCTGCTCAGCTGCCGGGTGCTGGGGCGCGGCGTGGAGCATGCGATGTTTCGGCATCTGGCGGCAGTCGCCGGCGACCTGGGCGCCCAACGGATCGTGGCGCCCTATCTCGCCACCGCCAAGAACATCCCGGCCAGGCAGTTCCTCGAGAGCCTGGCGGCCGATCGGGAGGTCAGCGACGGGGGCGACCGCTTCGTGCTCTCGATCGAACGGGCCGCCGCGCTCGCCCCCGGAGCCGTCTCCCCCTACGGCGACCTGGCGGCCGAAAAGCCGGTGGCGCCAGCGCCAGCAGCGCCCGCCTCGGGTGAAGGTTCCGAGGCTCTCTCCAAATCCGCGCGCTGGAATCGGCTCGCGCGCGAGCTGACGGAGCCGAACCAGATCTTGGCGGCCCTGGCGAGCCACCGGCTGCGGGCTCGGGTCGCCACCGGCGACGCGGCCGGGCCGCGAACCGAGGCGGAACGGCGCCTGGTCGCCATATGGCGGGACGTGCTCGGCCTTCGCGACGTCGGCGTGCGGGACGACTACTTCGAGATCGGTGGCAGCTCACTGGAGGCGGTGATGATCTGCGTTGCCATCGAGCGGGAATTCGGCAAGAGCCTGCCGCTCTCGGCGGTCGTTGACTGCCCCACCATCGAGCAGCTCGCCACGCGCCTCGAAAGTGGGGGAGTTGAAACGGCGGTACGATCCATCGTGCCGCTCTCGACCGGCGGATCCGGCACGCCGCTGTTTCTGCTCCATGACGGCGACGGCGAGGTCCTGCTCTACAGAAATCTGGCGCGTCGGTTGGCGGGCCGCCGGCCGGTCTACGCGGTCCAGCCCGTGGGCCGGAAGAATGCGCGGCTGGTCCAGACGCGCATCGAAGACATGGCCGCCCATTACATCCGGGAGATTCGCAAGGTCTGCGCTCACGGCCCATATTTTCTGGGCGGGCTCTGCGCGGCGGGGACTCTGTCGTTCGAGATGGCGCTGCAGCTCGAAGCGGCGGGAGAGGAGGCCCGTCTGGTGGCGGTGTTCGATGCCGCGGACGTCCAGGCGTCGCTCCGAAAGAACCGGGTGACCCACCGCCGCGCCGGGCGCTTCCGGGAGGCCCTGTCCGCCGCCAGCCCGCGCGAGATCCCCGGGGTGGTCTTCCGGAAAGCCAGGGGTTTTCTGACCTACGAGCTCAGCAGCCGTGCCCGCGGCGCCGTCGACAGGCTCTCGGTCGCGACCCTGGGCCTCTGTCTCCGGTACAACCTTCCACTGCCGGCCCTGGTGCGACGCCTTTCGGTGCGAACCATCTTCTCGTTCGCGGAGGGACGCTATCGGCCGCGCGGCAAGATCCGGCGCGAGATCCTGCTCTTCCGGGCCACCGAGGGGGAGGGCTCAGACGAGCCCTTCATCCGAATCTATGAGGACCCGCTGCTCGGGTGGGCAGAGCGGACCAACGAGAGGGTCCAGGTCGTCGAAGTGGCCGGCGGCCATTCGAGCATGCTGCAGGAACCAAACGTGATTGGGCTGGCCCAACACCTCGCACACTATCTCGACGAACAGGAGCGGGAGCGCTACGCACCGTCCCTGGTCGTATGATATAGACGATTGCCGCCCGGCCTGGCGAACGTGAAGGGGCAGGCCGACCGCCAATGGCACAAGTAGACGTCGCAACCGTCATCGTAAACTTCCGAACGCCGGCGGCGACCATCGAAGCAGTCGCGTCGCTCTCGCCCGATCTCGACGAGCTGCAGAATCCCCGGGTCGTGGTGGTCGACAACGCTTCGGGTGACGGCTCCCTGGAGAAGCTGCGCGAAGCCTTCCGCGCTCCGAGCTGGAAAGGGCGGATCGACGTCGTCGATGCCGGTCGCAACGGGGGATTTGGAAGCGGCGTCAACGTCGGCGTTCAGCACGCGCTCAAATCGAACGAGGAGACGCGGTTTCTCTACGTGCTCAACCCCGACGCCACCATCGAGCGCGGCGCCCTGCTCGGACTCGTGAGGTTCATGGCCGAGCACCCCGACGCCGGTATGGTCGGAAACGTGGTGCGGAATCAGGGCGCCGACGTGGTGCGCGCTTTTCGATTCCCGACGGCGCTGGGCGAGCTGGAAGGGGGAGCTTGCCTGGGGCTCGTCAGCCGCCTGCTCCACCAGTACGTGGTCCCCACCGATCCGGGCCGATCGAGCGAGGTCGACTGGGTGTCGGGCGTCAGCATGTTGTTCCGGCGTGAGGTGTTCTCGACGGTCGGTTTCTTCGACGAGGAATTCTTCCTCTACTTCGAGGAGATCGACTTCGCCAAACGGCTGCAGGACGCCGGATGGAAGAACTACTATGTGGCCGATATCTTCGTCGACCACGTGGGGGGCCTGTCGACGGGATTCAAAGACGAGACGCGCCGCATGCCGCAATACTGGTTCGACTCTCGTCGCCGATATTTCGTCAAACACCACGGCCGCGTTTATGCGATGGCCTGCGACGCAGCACGGATCATCGGACACGCGGTCTTCAAGGCCAAGCTCAGCGTCAGCCGTCGAGAACATACCGTCCGGCCTCACTTCGGACGTGACCTCTTTCGGCACAGCCTGGCCAATCTCTGGAAGCCGGCGCCGGCTGATTCGCACCGATCATGAGCGGCGGCCCCAGAATTCGCGTCGCCTACCTGGTCAATCAGTATCCGAAGATCAGCCACACCTTCATTCGGCGCGAGATCTTGGCCCTGGAGGAGCAAGGCGTCGAAGTGACGCGCATCGCGATCCGCGGGCATGAGACCGGATCGGTGGAGGCCAGCGACGCGGAAGAGCTGGCGAAGACCAGGTATCTCCTGCAGGCGAGTCCGCTCGAGATCGTGGCCGCGTGTCTCTGGGCCCTGGTCCGCGCTCCGGTGCTCTTCCTCAAGGCGCTGATCTCGGCGCTGCGACTCGGACGCCGGTCCGACGGTGGGGTGGCGAAGCACGCCGCCTACTTCGTCGAGGCCTGCCTTCTCAGGAAGTGGCTCGCCGAGAGCGACCTGCGGCACGTCCACGCGCACTTCGGCACCAATGCCGCCTCGGTGGTGATGTTCTGCCGATGGCTCGGCGGGCCGAGCTACAGCTTCACTGTCCACGGTCCTGACGAGTTCGACCGCCCCCTGCGACTCGCGCTGCGCGAGAAGGTGCAGGCCGCGGCATTCGTCTGCGTGATCTCTTCATTCTGTCGCAGCCAGCTCTATCGCTGGACGAGGCTCGCCGACTGGCCGAAGATCCAAGTGGTCCGCTGCGCGCTGGAACCGTCGTACTTCGAGGCGCAGGTTGGAGAGATCACGGACAGGCCGAAGCTCCTCTGCGTGGGACGGCTCAGCGAGGAGAAGGGACAGTTTCTGATCGTACGCGCCGCCCGGATCCTCGCCGACCGCGGCGTCCCGGTCGAGCTCGTGCTGGCGGGCGACGGACCGCTGCGCGGGGAGATCGACGGCGAGATCAAGCGGCTCGGGCTGGAGGAGACGGTGCGGGTGACCGGCTGGATCGACAACCAGCGGGTGCGCACGCTCCTGCTCGAGTCCCGCGCGCTGGTCGTGGCGAGCTTCGCGGAGGGGTTACCGGTCGTCATCATGGAGGCCTTCGCCATGAACCGTCCGGTCATCTCCACCTGGATCGCCGGGATCCCGGAGCTGGTGAAGAACGATCTCAGCGGGTGGTTGATCCCGCCGGGCGATGTCGTGCGGCTGGCGGACGCGATGCAAATGGCGTTGACCGCCCGCCCCTCCCAGCTCGCCGAGATGGGGGAGCGCGGCCGAAAGCTCGCGGGGGAGATGCACAACGCCAGCCTCGAGGCCGCCCGCCTCGAGGAGCTGCTGGCCGGCGCTCTGGCGGGAGCCGAGACCGTCCTCGAACGGACCGCCTCCGCCGAGCCAATCAGCCAGGGAGGCATGTAGGCACATGATCGCATTCGTGGTCGGCACCCGACCGGAGCTCATTAAGATCGCGCCCGTGGTCGACGCGCTCGTGCGCAGGAAGGCGCCGCTGGCCATCGTCCACACCGGACAGCACTACTCGTATCAGATGGACGCGGTCTTCTTCGAGGAGCTCGGTCTACCGCCCCCCTTCGCGAACCTGGAGGTCGGCTCGGCGCCGCCGGCGCTGCAGCTCGGCACCATCATCATCCGGGCCGCCGAAGCATTGGCCAAGGTCCGCCCCGACTGGGTGCTGGTTCAGGGCGACACCAACAGCGTGCTCGGGGGCGCGCTGGCGGCGTACAAGCTCGGTATTCCGATCGCCCACCTCGAGGCGGGGCTGCGCAGCGACGACTGGGAGATGCCGGAGGAGGCCAACCGCGTTCTGGCCGGACGGATCGCCGCGCTGCACCTCTGTCCCACCGAGACTCAGCGCGAGCGGCTCAAGCTGGAAGGGATCGTGCGGGGCGTCGAGGTGGTGGGGAATACCGTGGTGGACGCGGCATTGAAGAGCGCCGAGCGCGCCCGCCAGCGCTCGACCATCGTGGAGCGACTCGGTCTCGCCGGTCAACCCTACGGCCTCGTCACCTTGCATCGCCCCTCCAACGTCGATTCCGACGAGCGTCTTCGAACCATCATGCGCGAGCTGATGGAGGTCGCCGAGAAGCACTCCCTCCGTCTGGTGTTTCCGATCCACCCACGAACCCGCGCGACGATCGCCCGGATGGAGGGGGGGACGCGCTTCTTCGAGTCTCCGTTCGTCACCACCGAGCCGGCCGGCTACATGGATTTCCTGCGTCTCCTGGCCGACGCAAAGTTGGTGCTCACCGATTCGGGAGGCGTCCAGGAAGAGGCCTGCACCTTGCGCGTCCCCTGCGTCACCATCCGCGCCAACACCGAGCGTCCGGAGACGGTCGACGTCGGCGCGAACATGCTCTGCGACCTGACCAGCCCGGGAGAGCTCGATGCCGCGGTGGCCACGATGCTCGCCCGCCCGCGCACCTGGAACAATCCTTTCGGTGATGGCAAGGCAGGCGAGCGGGTGGCCGACCTGCTCCTCGACCCCGCCGTGCGACGAGTTCCTTCCGGAGCCCCTTAAGCGATGAAGAAAATCCGGGCCCTGGTGCTGGCCGAGTCCTGCAACCCCGACTGGTTCAGCGTGCCGCTGGTTGGCTGGTTTCACTGCGAGGCGCTTCATCGGCTGACCGGGCCGCTCGACGCCCACGTCGTCACCCAGGTGCGAAACCGGGACGCCTTCCTGAAGCGGGGCTGGCGCGAAGGGATCGACTTCACCGCCATCGATTCCGAGGCCGTCGCCCGGCCCATCACGAAGTTCGATGAAGGCCTGCGCAAGCTGACCGGGCTTGGCTGGACGGTCAGCACGGCGCTGGCCGCGTTCCCCTACGCCTACTTCGAGTACCTGGTCTGGAAGACGTTTGGCCCGGCGATCAAGTCGGGCCAGTGGGACGTCGTGCACCGGGTGACGTCGCTCAGCCCGACCACCCCCAGCGTGATCGCCAAGGCCTGCCGGCAAGCGGGCGTCCCGTTCGTCTGGGGACCGATCAACGGCGGCGTTCCTTGGCCACCCGGGTTCGGCAAGCAGCTGCGCGCCGAGGGTGAGTACCTCGCCTACGTGCGCGACGCCTACAAGCTGCTGCCGTTCTACCGGAGCACGCGCCGCAACGCCGCGGCGATCGTGATCGGATCGCGCGCCACCTGGGAGCAGATGCCCGCGGAATATCATGATCGCTGCGTCTACGTTCCCGAGAACGGCGTCGACCTGGTGCGGTTCGCGCGGCAGGTCGAAGGCCCCGTCCGCTCGCCGCTCAGGGTGGCCTTCGTCGGCCGGCTGGTTCCCTACAAGGGCGCCGACATGCTGCTCGAGGCCGCCGCCCCCTTGGTGCGCGCCGGAAAGATCGTCGTCGACATCATCGGCGACGGCGACCAGATGAAGCAGCTGCAAGGCATCGTCGCCGCCGAAGGGATCTCCGGCGGGGTCAAGCTCGACGGGTGGGTCGAGCACGCCAAGATGCAAGAGAGACTGGTCGACTCGGACGTTCTCGGCTTTCCCAGCATTCGCGAGTTCGGCGGGGGCGTGGTGATCGAGGCGATGGCGCTGGGTCTCGTTCCGGTCGTCGCGGACTACGGCGGCCCCAACGAGCTGGTGACCGACGCGACCGGATATAGAGTCCCGATGGGGACCCGCGCCGAGCTGGTGGCGCGCTTCCGCCAGGTGCTGGGCGACCTGGCCGCCGATCCGAGCAATCTCCGCAGCATGGGCGCGCGCGCCCGCGACCGCGTGCTCAAGCTTTTCACCTGGGACGCCAAGGCCCGCCAGATGCTCGACATCTACCGCTGGGTCTGTGGCGAGGGGGCCAAACCCGACTTTGGCATGCCGTTTCGGGACTGATCTTCCATGGACCTTCCAATTCTGACCTTCGGCAACATCGCGAAACGCGACCTGCTTGGCTCTCCCCATCCGGTGGCGGAGCCCCGCCGGCACCTGGACGCAGCGATCGGATGGTTGACCCGGGCTCACGACAAGGGGACCGACGGTGGCGTCAGCTACGGCTATTCGCTGCGGGGCGGGTGGCGCCCTCCGTACCGCGAAACGTCGGGGTACATCGCGGAGACCTTCTTCGATCTGGCGCACCAGCTCGGTTCGGCCGAGCACGGCGAACGCGCCGGTCGGATCTGCCGCTGGCTCTGCCGCGTGCAGAACCCCGACGGCTCGATCTCGAACCCGGCCTACGACGGGTCCAAGGGGATCGTCTTCGACACCGGCCAGGTCTTGCACGGGTTGGTCCGGGGCTTCGAGGAGACCGGCGACCCCGAGATCTTGCGGGCGGCGGAGAAGGCGGCCGACTGGCTGACGACCGTCGCGGACGGCGAGAAGCGCTGGACCCGCAACACGCACAACGGCATCCCCCACGTGTACAACACGCGGTCGGCCTGGGCGCTGCTGCGGCTGCACAAGCACCGGCCGACCGCCGAACGAGAAGCCGTCGGTCGCGCGAACCTCGACTGGGCGCTCTCGCAAGAGCGCAACGGCTACTACGAGCAGAACGCCTTCGAGGTCGGCATTCCGCCGTTCACCCACACGATCGCCTACGCGATTCGCGGCCTCCTGGAATCGGGCTGGCTCATGGGAGATGACCGCTACGTCAAGGCCGCCGAGGCCAGCGCCCGCCGGGTCAGCGAGAACCTGCGCAACGACGGCTTCCTGGCCGGCACCATCGACGTGGAGGGGCGCCCAACCGCCAGCTACTGTTGCCTAACGGGGAGCAGCCAGATGGGGATCATCTGGGCGCGCCTTTACAACAAGAACGGCGACGAGCTGTTTCGCCGCTCGGCTGACAGCGCGCTCCGCTACGTGCGGAGCTGGCAGGACATCACGACCTCCAACCTGGACGTGCGGGGAGCCATCAAAGGATCGCAGCCGGTTTGGGGCGCTTACTCCAGGATGACGTTCCCAAACTGGGCAACCAAGTTCTTCCTCGACGCGATGCTGCTCTGCCGGGACTGGCCCGCCAAGTGAATCCGGAGCTGAACTCGATCGAGATCCTCAACGCGCGATTCGCGCCGATCACGCTGGAGGAGACCGTCGATCTGGTGAGCCGCCGAATTCAGGCCGGCGAGCGCGGCTACCTCTGCACCGTCAACGTCGCGATCCTGATGATGATGCGACAGGATCCCCGCCTGCAGCGATTCGTCGACGAGGCCGCGATGGTCGTGGCCGACGGACAACCCCTGATCTGGGGCTCGCGCATGCTCGGGCGAAGGCTTCCCGAGCGGGTGGCCGGCGTCGAGCTGGTCGAGCGGCTCTGCGAACGGGCGGCCCGCGAAGGCTTCGGGGTCTACCTTCTCGGCGGGCGCAAGGACGTGGTGGAGAAGGTGGCGGAGCGATTCAAGGCGCAATTTCCGGGGCTGAAGCTCTCGGGCGTCGAGGACGGCTACTTCAAGGACAGTGAGGCGCGTGAACGGGCCGACGCCGTGGCCCGCAGCGGCGCGAAGATCCTGATCGCCGCGATGGGCGTCCCGCGCCAGGAGCTGTTCATCGCGGAGCACTGGGACCGCCTGGGGGTCCCATTCGCGATCGGCGTCGGCGGCTCGTTCGACGTCCTGGCTGGGCTGCGCGCCCGCGCGCCTCAGCTGATCCAGCGCATCGGCCTCGAGTGGCTGTTTCGCCTCGCCCAGGAGCCCGGGCGGCTCTGGAAACGATACCTCGTCACCAACGCCCAGTTCCTCTATTTGATGTCTCGAGAGATCCTGGTCAGCTCCTCCGAGGGCTGAGCTGCTGAGCTGCTAAAGATCTCGGTGGGCCGTGCCGAGAGCGACTTGCGGGAGGAGTCCGAAAAATGAAGTACTTGGCGACGGGGTTCTTGCTGGTCCTTCTTCCGGCCTGCGCCTCCTCGGGCGCGATCGCTATCGACGGCGGCCCAGACGGAGCTCAGTCTGGTGGCTCTGGTGGAAGCGCGACCGGCGGAGCGACGGGCGCCGCCGGCCACACCGGTGGAGCCACCGGCCAGACCGGGGGAGCCTCTGGGCACACGGGCGGAACGACCGGCACCGGACGGGGTGGTGCCGGTGGAACCGGCCGGGGTGGCGCCGGCGGCAAGAGCGGCGGGACTGGCGGTGGGACCGGCGGCAGCTCCAGCGGCGACGACGGCGGGCCGGGGCAGGTCCTCTTCGTCGGCGATTTCGAGACCGGCAATCTGTCGCAGTGGCCCTACGTCGAGCGCTGCGCGACGAACCGGATCGTCGTCTATTCGACGGCCAATGCGCCCTCCGGGGCGCCCGCGCCCCGAGCAGGGAAATACGCGGTGCAGTTTCACGTCCTCGATACCGACGTCGCGCCCTGCACCTCGACCGAAAATCCGCGCGCCGAGCTGGACAGCCCCAACCTGTTCTCGCCGGGCGATGATCGCTGGGAGGCCTGGTCGGTGTACGTTCCGGCTTCCCACCCGGCCCCCGCCTGCACCACCAACTGTCCGAACGGGACCTTCTTCGCGTTCCAGACCGACTATGGCGCCCCCTTCGATGGTCCGGCGTCGATCGGCTGGTTCTTCGATTTCGGCGTGACGCCGAACCAGTTCAGCATGGACCGGGGCCAGCAATACAACGACGATCAGCCCTGGCTGTCGGCGCTCATCACCGGGCAGTGGGTCGACTTCCTGGTGCACAAGAAGTTCTCGAACACGAACGACGGGACCGGTTTCGTCGAAGCCTGGGAGAACGGGAGCCCGATCACCTTCAGCACCTGCAACTGCACGCGGCTGTCGACGCAGACGATGCATTCGACCCAGACGTCGCTCGCCTTCTACCTGACCGCCTATCGCGCGTTGGGCCTGTTCGCCAGCTTCGACACCTACTACGACGAAGTTCGGGTGGGGACCACCCGGGCGTCGGTTCAAATTCCCTAGTCCCCGTGGAACGACCGGCTACTCTTCAATCGAGTAGTAGAGGATCGTCGGGAGCAGCGTCAGCCGTCCCGCTCCCCGGATCGTGGCCCGTGGCGACAGCGGGTAGCCGTTCGGATCGAGCGGTTCGACCTTCAGCGCCATCGCGTCCGGCCGATCGATCGAGAGCGTGCCCTCCAGGCGTTTGACCACCAGCGGAGGAGCGCCGACGTCGACGATCTGCCGCAATCCTTGGCCGGGCGCCGACCAGCCGAAGTTCGTCTCCTCGCTCATGACCTGAAGGAGCATCTTGCGTGAGCTTGCCAGCGGCCGTCCGTCCAGGGCCACCAGCAGGATGGCGCCATACTCGAGGGGAGACTGGATCGTGAGCGTGCCCAGCTTGATCGTGCCGGCCCGGGAGAGAAACCCGGTGGCACCCTGCGCCGCCGGAGCATCGACGGTCATCAGTCCACGGCCGTAGTCCCAGTTGAGCTCCCCCGTCGTGCTGCGCACCCTCTTGGCCCGGCGATCGATGAGACTCGAAAGGTCGCGGCCGCGCGATGGCCCCCCCTGCTCGGTGATCTCCAGCTCGACCCGGCCGGTGAGGTAAGCGAGCGGATCGATCGAATCGAGCGCGGCGCCCCGGAGGGCGAACAGATCCGACCGTTTCACCTCGAGGTGTCGGCTCACCTCGCCCGTCCGGATGAGCCCTGTGCGAAACGCCAGCGCCGCGGCCGGGAACTGCCCCTCGGCCACTGGGTCGGAGATCGAGAACTTCGACAGGTGTTCGGCCCAGCCCGTGCCGTCGCTGGCGAAGAAGACAATTGCGTCGGTACCCTGCAGTGCGCCGTAGGCCGCCGCCAGCATCGGCATCTCGGCCCGAAATCGATTGGGGGGCGCCCAGTTCAGCTCGCTGATCGTCGAGGGCTTGCCGTCATACGCCAGGTCGAAGATCGGGAGATCGAACGCCGCCACCCCGAGCTTGGCGCTGTCGAACAGGAGAGCCGA
>Ga0209890_10000103_pt1 | contig 38832 bp, 38 predicted proteins | sample OrgsoiDNA2013049_FD_185799 | JGI IMG/M metagenome (GOLD analysis project Ga0209890, IMG submission 185799) | Permafrost soil microbial communities from the Arctic, to analyse light accelerated degradation of dissolved organic matter (DOM) -... | ecosystem: Environmental > Terrestrial > Soil >... | reverse complement strand
CGCCGCAGTCACACCCACGGTCGATGCGTGCGAGGCCATCTGGCCCGATACTGAAAGACTCATCAAAAGCACTGCGGCGATGAGGGAGTGGAGTTTCATATTTCCTCGTTCCTGAAATCTCGAAAAATCAGGGGAGAGATAACCTCTCCCCCCTGCTGGGTTCAACAGACTAGAACTGCGTTCCCATGGAGCTGCCGTTCATTTCGTTCGCGTCGCCACCATGGCACTGGCGGCAGAACTGCGCGGTCTGGTTCGAACCCGGATTGGTGTTCGCCGGGTTGTAAGGCCCACGTACGAAGAACATCGTCAGGTAGGTTCCCGACGGCAGGCCGGAGTTGCCCTTGGCGGATTGCAGACCATTCGTTACCACCGAGATGTTCTGCACGTGCTGGTGGTGGCAGGTGGTGCAAGTCACCGTGGCAACGCCAGCGTTGTTGCCGAGGTTAACGAAAAAGCCATAGTTCTGGTAGAACTTGGCCGAGTTGGTCCCGGTCATCTGGGGCTTGCCGTTGACAACAACGCAATCCCACTCGGTGCAGTCAATGGTTGCTTTCAATCCCACCGGATGATCGTTGAGGTAGTTGCCGGATGCGGTGCCGTCTCTGCCGAGCAAGGTTGGAATGGTGTTATAGCCGCCGTAGGTAGGTGGCAACGGCTCATAGACCGCGTTCTTCATCATGGCGCCGGTTGCGAGGTTGCCGTCGTGGCAGCTCAGGCACTCCGTGATATTGCGATCCACACCGGTCGAGTCCAGCCCCACCAGCGTCTCAGTCCAGCCGCCCGAGGCATCGCCAAACTGGAGAGTCTGGCCGACGAGCGAGCCGAGATCCTGGCCCCAGAGGGCATGGACGCCGGCATTGGCATATGCGGTTTTGGCAGCGCCGTTGCCATACACGCCGCTGTGCGGGGCATGGCAGGCGGAGCAGCCGCGGCCGTAGTTGAGGTGCGCGCCAAGACTGTCAGTAGTTACGGTTCCGATCTGCGCCATAGCGAACCCTGCCACGGCGAAAACTGCTAGCAGGACAAATACTGCTTTCTTCATTTGAATAAGACCTCCTGATGATTTGTGTTCGAACACTTCACTTTTGGTTCACCTCTGTTGCTTTGTTGCTACTGCTTACTTGTTCCGGAGACAGGCCGCTGCCGGCAGTGCCCAATCCCCGTTCTGGCTCCCCAAAGGGCGCCAAAACTCTACCGTTAATGCACCGGCGGAACCTGCGCATTGAGCTGCGCGTTGTCCTTCAATTTTTCTGTGCCTTGCACTTTGTCCTTCTCTCCGTCCTTATGTGAGGCGCCGGCCGATTTCTCACGCTCGGCCTTCATGGTTGCTGACTCACTGTCGGTGATGTAACGGAACTGTTGGACCCGTCCCCAGGGATACTGTTCGGAGACGAATACCCGATTGTTTTTATCGATCACAATTCCCATCGGATCGCTAAAGCGGCCGAGACTCCGTCCCGGACCGCCAACGTAGGCCAGAAGCTCGCCATCGCGATTGAAGATCTCGACCAGGGCGAGATTGCTGTCCACCACCCAGATGTGTCCGTCGCTATCCACGGCGATGCCCTTGGGACGCTCGAAGCAGCCGATGGCATCGCAGTGCTGGCCGAACTGGCTGATGAAGTTGCCCTCGGCATCGAAGATTTCGATCCGGAAGTTGAGCGAATCGGCGACGTACACGTTGCCCTCTTTATCGAGGGCGACATTTGTGGGCAGCGAAAACTCTCCCGGACCGGTCAGAGTGTGTTTCTTGCCGGGGGTTCCGATCTTGCGCAACGGTTTGAGGGTGTCGGCGTCGTAGACCAGGACTACGTCTTGTTTGGTGTCCACGACGTAGAGCAGGCGGCGCTCGCTATCGACCGCAAGGCCGAGTGGATCCACCAGTCCTTCATTAATCTGTGCCTCGATCTTGTGATTGGCGTCGAAGACCAGTACCTTGGCCAGCTTTCCATCGGAGATGAAGACCCGGTCGTTGTCGTCGACGGCGATGGCATTGATCATTCCGAAATGTGCTTCGAAACCGTTGCGGATCATTTCGGCTTCCCTGGTCTCGGTGTTGAAGACAAAAACCGCGCCGACTTTCTGGTCCGCAACGTAGAGCCGGTTCTTCGAATCGATGGCCATGCCGTAGGGCCCAAGCAACTGGAAGGGGAAGTCCTTGCTGGCGGTCTTCTCGTCCTGGGTCTGGCCGCCCGCCAGGCGGTCCATCCAGCTTGCCTTCGGCTTTTTGTTCTCGTTGTATTCGATCTTCATGCCCGCGAAATAGTTCGTATAACGAACGCGCGGGAGATTCGGCGGCTCCGGCCAGACCAGCTTGCTGACATCGACTTGGGTCTTGACCTCTGCCTTCTGCGGCGGGACCGGCTTTTTCTTCTTGGCCTGGACGGCGACCGGGGAAACAAGTGCCAGCACGAGCACCGCGATCAGGGCCATCGCTGTTTTGCAACGGCGGATTGAAGTTGGATGAACGTTAAACATGGTCACTTCGCCTCCACGATCTGTGTCATATCCATTCGGTTTTGGTGGCAGTTGTCGCAGAACGCCATATTGTTCTGCTGGTCTTTCACGAGGAGCTTGGGCTGCGCCCCAGCGTGCGGTTGGTGGCAGCGCAAACAACTCAACGGAGTCTTCACTTTGTTGACGTTCTTCGGATCCAACACGTCTGAAACCGGATGTCTGGCTACCGGGTGGCCCAGGTTGTAGCGGAGCGGAAGAACGAAGGCCTTGTTCTTTTCGAAGTAGTCTTCGGGCAGCCTGACCTTGCCTTCAAATATGGTCAACAGGTGTTGGGCCTCTAACTTTTGCGGTACCGAGTCTGCGCCATGACACTCCAGACAAAGCGCGTTGCCTTGCGCCCGCAGCAGCTTCGCACGTTCGCTGCCGTGCGGCTCGTGACAGACCGCGCAACCCTGACCGAACGCGGGCTGGTGGTGGACTGCCTTCTTGCCTTGTTCCGCCTGGTCGGTGTGGCAGCCCAGGCAAATGTTGACCGGGTCGGTTTTCGGCAAACCCGGGCTCTTGCTCGCGTGCGGGCTATGACAATCCGTGCAATCACCGGCGGCGCCGGGATGCTGCACTTTGGCGGTCTCGATCAACTTTGCCTGGTTGCTGTGGCAGGTGATGCAGAGGGCCTTGACATCGGACTGGGTGAGGACAACCTTGCCGTCCTTGGACGCCGCGTGGCACAGTTCGCATTTCCTGTCGGCGAACGGCGGATGTACGAATTTCGCCATCAGCTTCGGCGCCGCCGACTGATGTGGATCGTGACAGCTCAGGCAATTTGCCGTGCCGAAGGGCTGATTGTGATGAGACTTTTGCAGGGCGGCGTCTTTCGGGTCATGACAGTCGGTGCACAGCGCCGGAGCCGCTTTGGTCAGGTGGAATTGGTTTTCGGTTGTAAGATCCGCACCAGTTTTGTGCGTCGTGTGACAGCTATCGCAGCCCAGATCCAGCGCGGCGTGGCGGCTTCCTTTGTCCGGAACATTCGTGCCCTGGGTGTGGCAGGTGAGGCAGAGATTGTCTTTCTTCTCGCCGGAGGTCGCCCGCAGCAACTGGTTCTTGTTGGCCGAAGTGTGGGGATCGTGGCAGGTCAGGCAATCGCGAACCGCCGGCGGGTGCACGTGTCCTTTGATCTGTGTTGCATCTTTGTCAGCGTGGCAGGAGAAGCAGAGCTTGTAAGGAGTGGCCGTGATCAGCATTACCCGGGTGGTGTCTTTATTCACCCGGACTTGGTGGCAGCTCAGACAGCCGGTGGCGATGGCGGAGTGGACGGCCGTACCTTTAGTTTTGTCTTCGTGGCATTCCAGGCACTTGGCGTCATCGGTCTTGGGATCGAGCGGAACGGGGTGAATAGCACTGAAAGCAAGTGGCAAACCGGCGCCAGCACAGGTGACGGCCAGCACGATGCGTAGGATCATGGCGGTAAAGGAGCCATGATTCCCGTGACGCCCTGGGTTCTGGTTTTGGGCTCGGTTCACGTACTGGTGAAGGCTGATCACCCTATTCTCCGGTTGGTCATGGTGCACGAGAATCACCGCCTTAGCGGCTGGTGTGGAAATCTTCATCGCTTCCGTAAGTGATTGGATTGGAATGGGTTGGTGGCGTAGGTTTGAGATGTTGCGAAATGCAGCAGGCGCTATAAAGATATTGAATGGGCTTTCTCCCACACTGGAACTGGTGAAATGACCCAAGTACGATCATGAGGATCTGAAGTTCCGCCGCCAGTTCATCCGCGGGCTGGGACGCGTCACTCGGGTCCGTGACTGGCATCACCATCCTTATAGTGATGTGTCAAATCCCCGCCAAACTGGGCCGGAGTGCGCGATTTAGCCCAAACCGGAGTCGCGTCGCCCGCCTCCTTGTCCTCTAAGTGCCGTTAAATCTGCATGTTACGAATCATGGCACGTGTGGCGCGGAACTTGCATTTCAAGCATGGGGGACACGGAGAAGATATGGCCGTAGATTTACGCGCGCTCGCCCAGAAAACCTGGCGCACCATTGCTTCCATCCAGACCGGCGTGGTTCTGTTGATCATGGTGGTGATTCTGTCAGCGGTCGGAACCATCGTGCTGCAGCGGCCGGTCACCGAGCCCGATGAGATGCAGAATGCTTACTCGCCCCACGCGCTCCGAATACTGGATGCGGTCGGACTGACCGATGTATTCCACGCCTGGTGGTTTCTCGGACTGATGCTGCTGGTGAGTCTCTGCATCGTAGCGGCTTCCATCGATCGTTTTCCCAACTCGTGGCGCTACTTTTCGCGTCCCTACAAATATCCCGACGAAAGCTTCCGCCGCGCTTTGCATCCGCAGAAATTAGTGCCCATCGCGGACGAAGAATCGGGATTGATGGCGGCGCAACGTGCACTGCATTCGGTGGGATTCAAACCCGAGCGGGTGGTGCGCGAAGACCACTTCGGAATCTTCGCGGAAAGGCACCGCATCTCCGAGTTAGCGGTCTACATCGTCCACGCCAGTCTTCTGCTCATTTTCTTCGGTACGATTGTGGACGGTCTGTGGGGCTGGCGCGGCACGCTCAACCTGAATGAGGGGCAGACCTCCAACAAAGTTGAGTTGGGCGACGGCACCGCGCGCACTCTCCCGTTCGCTATTCGCTGCGATTCAGCCGGTCAGGAAAACTACAAGGACGGTACTCCGAAGAAGTGGTGGTCCAAGTTGGCCGTGGTTGCAGACGGCCGCGATGTAGAGAAGAAAGAAATTGTTGTGAACGATCCGCTTCTCTATGGCGGCGTCCGCTTCTACCAGTCGAGTTACGGCCCCAATGGCAAGGTCGCCAAGTTCATGCTGGTGGCGGCTCCGAACCACGGCTCTGGCGAACGGCAGGAGATCGGTCTGGCAGTGAACGACACAGTTCCACTTGACGCCGATACCACGGTGCGTTTCGCTGAATTCATTCCCGACTACGCCGTTCGTGACGGTCAGGTTTACCGCAAGTCGAACGAGTTGCAAAATCCAGCAGCCCACCTGGTGGTGACTTCGAAGAGCGCCGGGAAAAACTTCGACGTGTGGTTCCCGCCAATCGACGAGATCGCAGACAACTCGAAGTCGCCTTGGCAGTTCCAGGCCACCGACCTGAAGATGGGCCACTTCACGGGATTGCAGGTTTCGCATGAACCGGGCCAGTGGGGAGTCTGGTCGGGTGTAGTGTTACTGGGCGTTGGCCTGGCATTCGTATTCTACGTAGTGCACATGCGGTTTTGGGCGGTACCGGTTTGCGATCTGAAGACGGGCAAGTACTCGCTCTGGATCGGAGGAACTGCCAACCGTAACCGGGACGCGTTCGACCAGCGCTTCAACGATCTGGTGGCGTCGGTGGAAGCGGAACTGAAAGCTATTCCCGTGATCTCCCAGAGCGAGCAGGTCGCTACACCGGCTACGGAAAAGCTAAGGGTTTGACTTTGTTTTGGCGAGGATTGACTTGTTTTGAAGGGGCGCGGCTTCAGCCGCGTCTTCAGAACTGAACTAGCTCATTGGAGGATGTCAATGGCGCGCGCAAAAACAGAACAGCAGCAGCCAGCAACCGGCATGACCCTGATCGTGATGGTCGGATTGGCCATCGCGTTTCTGCTGTTCATGGCATTTCTGAACGTGGTCAAGAGCGGTAATCTCTTGAATGAGACGAACCTGCTTTTCGCCACTCTGATTTTCTACGTCGGCGCTGGCGCGCTGTATCTGGGATTTGGCGTCACCGGCACCGAGTCCTATGTGAAGTTCGCGTCGCTCGCCACCTGGCTGGGATTGATCGCCAACACCGCAGCCGTAGCCCATCGCTGGTACGAAGCCGGACACGCGCCTTTTTCCAGTGTTTACGAAATGCTGCTCAGCTTCGTGTGGACGCTCGCCGTGCTCACGCTGGTGGCTGAAAAAAAATTCGGCGTGAAGGTCATTGGCACAGTCACCATGCCAGTGGCAATTGTGGGTGTGGTGCTGATGCAGTTGCTGCGAACCGAAGTTCATCCATTGGTGCCCGCGCTGCAATCGACCTGGTTGCACGTTCACGTCACACTGGCCATGCTCGCCTACGCCGCCTGTGCTCTCAGCTTTGCTCTGGCCATGATGTTCCTGATCCAGGACAACATGAAGACCGAGACCTTCCTCGCCGTGACCAGTGCCAGCACACTCGGCATCTACGCGAGCGTCGTTTTAACCCGCTTCGAGAAGTGGGGCGGACTGAGCCTGGTGGCGTGGAATCCGGAAAATAAGGCGGAGGTCTTCCTTTCCAAGGGCGTGCGCTTGTTCGTCACCATTCCGGATCTCGGCTGGCTGATGACGCTGACGCTTTTGGTGGTCGCGTCACCGCTCGTCTTCTACGCCCTCGCGCGCTGGAAGAACGACGACAGCTTTCTGACGCTTGCCAATCGCGCCGTATTCCTCAGCATTCTCCTCCAGGTGATGACGCTGGTCATGTTTCTGGTGCGCGCCAACGATGGCCGATATCCGTCGCTCGACGCCGATGGATTGTTCCCGACCAGCCTCGCCGCAAGTCCATTCATACTGTCGGGCTTGGTAGGCGGCGTATTCATTTCGCTTCTTTATCTCTTGCTGGTGTGGCGGCGCCCGGACCTGGGGCGTTTGCTGCCCAGCGCGGACAACCTCGACCGCATCACCTATAAAACCATCTGTCTTGCCTTCCCCCTACTCACCTTGATGATCGCCGCCGGAGCGTACTGGGCGAACCAGACTTGGGGTTCGTATTGGAGTTGGGATCCAAAAGAGACTTGGGCTGCGATCACATGGCTGGTGTACGCCGGCTATCTGCACATGCGCATCACTCGAGGATGGCGTGGGCGGCGCGCGGCGTATTTTGCAATTTTGGGATTCGTGGTGGTGATGTTCACATTCTTCGGTGTGACCTACTTGCTGCCCGGATTGCATGCTTATGCTTAGCCGTCCGTGGTGCGAGTACGATTCGTATCAGGGCATGCCTTCACAGGCTGAGGGGCTCGGTTTCTTGATCTCGTTTTGAAGGGGCGGTCTTCGATTTTGTTTTGAAGAGGCGCGGTTTCATCCGCGCCGCAGGTTTTGCAAAATAGACTGCGGCTTTAGCCGCTGGGGTCATCGAATTGAATTCTGTTCGCGTCAATTGGCAGCTCAAGGCCCTCTTGCCGGTAGTGTTTGTACTGCTGGCTGGCCTGCTGCTATTCATTGTGGCGACTGTATCTTTTCGGGACCCGGAACGGCACGCGGTGCTGATGGTCGCGGGAGCGGGAGCGGTCGCCATCTGTGGAGTGTCGATCGGCGCGCTCGCCTATCTGATTCAACGGCCCATGGTCGAATTGCAGGAGAAGATCGCGCTGGTCAGTGAAGGCAATCTGGACGTAGCGGTCAGCTTTGCCAAGCGCAACGACGAAATCGGAGACCTGGGCCGCAACTTCAATCACATGATGCAACAGTTGCGCGAGAGCCGGGAAGAAATTGAGACGTTGCATCGCACCCAAATGTCTCGCGCCGAGCATCTGGCGACACTGGGCGAATTGGCGGCCGGCTTGGCCCACGAGATTCGCAACCCGCTGGCCGGAATCGCGGGAGTGATTGAAATCATCGGTCGCGATCTGCCCTCGACCAGTCCGGCGCGAGCGGTAGTGAAAGATGTTCGGCTGGAGATTGCACAGATCAACCGCATATTGACCGACCTTCTGGAAACGGCGCGGCCGCACCCACCGCAGATTTGCCGGAGCAACCTCAACACCACCGTGGAACACGCCGTGATGCTGGCTCGCCAGCAGGTGCTCTCAAAACCGATCAAGATCGAGTTGCAGCAGGCACCCGATCTCTCGGAAGTTGAGCACGACAGCGATCAGATTCACCAGGTGCTCCTGAATCTTCTTCTCAACGCGGTTCAAGCCATGGAGGGCGCCGGCACGGTGCGGGTCGATATCGGGTCACGAGATGATTGCGCCACTGTGCTGGTCAGCGACACCGGGCGCGGCATTCCTCCGCAGAACATACCCAACATTTTCCGGCCTTTCTACACGACCAAGGGAAACGGCACCGGTCTTGGACTGTCTCTTGCGCGTCGGATCGTGGAGGAACATCACGGCCGCATCGAAGTGAGCAGCGTGGTGGGGAAGGGAAGCAAGTTCACAGTACTGCTGCCTTTTCACATTGTCGCCGCTGAGGTCGCAGTTTTGTAGCCGGGCAGGCAAAAACGACAGTCACGAACGATTCCGTAATGGCCAACACCTAGCCATCGATCGGCGGGGAACTGCCCTTCTCCTCATCTGGGCTCGATGACGTGTAGTCCTTTGACCTGCGTGAAAGGCCGTTTGTTGAAGGTGGCCACATGGCTGCCACGCTCCACTGCGGTGGCCGCGACGATCAGATCGTAAGAACCGATCATCTTGCCGGCCGACTGCAATTCCGCCCAGATGCGCGCATGTTCATAAGCGGTTTGCTCCGTGTAGGGAACAATGGGCAGGGCGGCCACCACGGTCTCGAGATATTTTCGACGCTTGGACTTTTGCGGTTCGACAGCACGTTCTACCCCGTGCCAGAGCTCCGCTACCGTGATGGCGGCGATTTCAAAACGATCGTTCGGAAGCGACGCCACCCACGCCCCAAGATCGAAAACGCCCTTCTCCCCGCGAATGATGACATCGGCATCGAGAATGATCACCATTTGTCGACGGGGCGTTTGAGGCTTTGACGCGCCGCTCGAAGATCGCGGCGCCACGCTCTGGCCGTCTCCTCCCGCAATTCGGTTTTGACCAGGATCTCAGCCAGGTCGTGCCCGGAGCAGACTTTGGCATTGTCCGGCACCAAACGGGCAAAAGGGGTGCCGTTCTTGAGCAATACAAAAGTGACATTTTGATAGTGGGCGCGGTTGACGCAATCGGCGAAATTGCGTGCCGCCTCCGTAACGCTGATGAAGTTTTCTTTCACAAAATCAGATTATCAGATTTCCTGTAGAATGTCCACAAAACCGGACCGACTCCAGCCGAGCAGGCAAGAGAAGAGGCCGGGCCTGGAGTTCCAGGGCACCCCACCCCCCAAAGCAAGCGCCCCTCCATTCGTAGTAAATTAAACACCGATGCCTGCGGAGAAAATCCTGATCGTGGACGACGAGCGCCTGGTGCGCTGGTCGCTCCGCCAGAAGTGCGAAGAGTGGGGCTACCACGTGATCGAGGCCGATTCCGGGGAACCCGGCCTCAAACTGGCGCAGCGGGAATCGCCCGACCTCGTCCTGCTCGATGTGCGTATGCCTGACCTCACCGGCATCGAAGTGCTTGACCAACTCAAGAAGAACGGCGACGCCCGCGCCGTCATCATGATCACCGCCGACCCGCAACTCGACGATGTCAAAGCCGCGCTCAAACTAGGCGCGTATGACTTCGTGGGCAAGCCCATCGATTTCGACGAACTTCACACCACCATCAAAAACGCCCTTGAGGCCACCAGCCTGCGCGCCGAAGTCCAGACCCTGCGCAGTGAGGTGCGCCGCGAAGCAGGATACGACAGCGTGGTGAGCGTCTCGCCCAAGATGACCGAGCTCATGAATTTCGTTCGCAAGGTTGCGGCCAGCGAGGCCACTACCATCCTGATTCAAGGCGAAAGCGGCACCGGTAAGGACCTCATCGCCAAGGCCATCCACTACGAGAGCTCGCGTCAGCAGAAGCCCTTCGTGGCGATCAACTGTTCAGCGATTCCCGAGACGTTGATGGAAGCCGAGCTTTTCGGCCACGAGAAAGGCGCCTTCACCGATGCCAAGCAGATGAAGAAAGGGCTCTTCGAGGCCGCCGACGGCGGTACGCTGTTTCTCGACGAGATCGGCGAACTCTCCCCGTTGCTCCAAGCGAAACTCCTGCGCGTGCTGGAAGACCAGGTCATCCGCCGCGTGGGAGGCATCCGCGACATGCAGGTGGATGTGCGTGTGATCGCAGCCTCCAACCGCGATCTCGAGAAGGCGGTGCGCGAAGGTCAGTTTCGTCAGGATCTCTATTACCGGTTAGCCATTATTGCGATCTTTATCCCGCCGCTGCGCGATCGAAAAGAAGACATCCTTCCCTTGGTGGACTTTTTCATCGAGCGCTACAACCGCAGATTCAAGAAAGCGATTCGCGGCGTTACCGACGAGACCCGTCGTCTCATTTTCAGTCATAACTGGCCGGGCAATGTTCGCGAGCTGAAAAACACCATCGAGCGCGGCATGATCCTGGAAGACGAACCGTTCCTGCGGCCCATGTATCTGCCGTTTTCCGTAGGCGAATCCGGTGGCCGCACTGTTTTTGAACGAACATCACCCGCCGATGGTGGACAAACGTTGCCCAATGGGCGCACCCTCCCGCGGCTTTATATCCCGGAAGGCGGAACGTCGCTCGAAGAAGTGGAGCACGCCATGGTCGAGCTAGCCATGCGCCAATCGAACGGCAATCAAACCCACGCCGCCAAGCTTTTGGACATCAGCCGCGACGCTCTGCGTTACAAGCTTAAGAAATTCGGGTTGATTCGCGGCGATGAAGAAGGGGCACAAACGGGCGCGGAGGAAGATCAGTGACAGAAGATCAGTGACAGAAGATCAATGATGATCGGTATCACGAGCACTCCTCGACCTTAGGTTCCCCGCCATAACCGAATACATGGCAATCCACATCTGCCCTTTGCCGAGTACGATATACTTCCAAAAAACTACAGCTGCTTCCAGATTGGGGATTGTTCTGAATGGCCGTTGGCGTTCGCACTCAGGACCTGTGCAAGGTCTATCACTCTTCTCCGCCGTTAGGCGCTGGCGGTGGTTTTATAGCGCGCGCCGATGCGAAAGGCGGGAAACAGCCGAAGACCCAAATTCCGGCCCTCGACGGACTTTCGCTAGAGGTTCTTCCCGGAGAGATTTTCGGCCTGCTGGGTCCCAACGGCGCAGGCAAATCCACCACGGTTGGAGTCCTGACCACGCGAGTGCGGCCAACTTCCGGCCAAGCCTGGATTGGCGAGCACGATGTATGGAAGGAACAAGCGCAGGTCAAGCACCTGATCGGGGTCGTGCCGCAACGCCCAAATTTAGATTTTTCTTTGACGGCGCGGGAGATTCTGGTTTTTCATGCTGCCTACTTCGGAATCGGATCCAAGCTAAGAAATGAGCGCGCCGACGGGCTGCTTGAGAAGTTCAAGCTCACCGAGCGCGCTAGTCAAATGGTGCGGGGCTTTTCGGGAGGCATGATGCAGCGCCTCTCCATTGCTCGCGCCATGATGCACGATCCGCAAGTTCTGTTTCTCGACGAGCCCAGCGCCGGGCTCGATCCTCAAACCCGGATCCTCTTATGGGAGATCATTCGCGAATATCATCAGGCGGGAAAAACCGTCCTGCTGACCACCCATAACATGGAAGAGGCGGACGCACTCTGCCAGCGCTTGGCTATCGTAGACCACGGGCGCGTCATTGCCGTGGGTACACCGGCCGAGTTGAAGGCATCGATTCCAGGAGGATTCCTGCTGCGCCTCCGTTTCGGGAACCAGACTGCGGATCTGCTGCAGCAGTTACAGGCGCTGCCGGGCGTGCGCGAGGTGCGGGCTTTGGATAGTACTGGGGAAAGTGCCGGGGAAAGTGCGGGGGATAGCCCGGGCGTGGACATCTATGCCGACCGCGGCGGCTCTCTCATTCCCGCAATCGCGAGCTTGGCTGCCAATGCGGGCGCGGAATTGTCAGACGTTCATATTTCTGAGCCGAGTTTAGAAAATCTTTTCCTGCACCACACCGGAAGGAGCCTGCGCGATTGAACTGGAAAACGTTTGGCGCCATGCTGGCACGCGACGCTCACGTTGCGCGGCGTAATGCGATTCAACTCTTTCTGCAGACCTTCCTGCAGCCGCTGCTCTTTGTTTTCGTTTTCGGCAAGGTGATGGTGGGCAGCGGTTACATGCCGGCAGCGTACAAAAGCCTTCTGCTCCCCGGCATTATCGCGATCAGCATGGTCTTCACTGGAATCTGGGCTGTGGCCATGCCCGTCATTGCCGAGTTTCAGTGGACCCGCGAAATCGAAGACCGCCTGCTCGCCCCGATCGACGTGGCCTGGATCGCAATCGAAAAAATCATTGCCGGAATGCTGCAAGCGCTGGTCGCCGGACTGGTTGTGATCCCGCTGGCGTGGCTCGTGCTTCGGCCCGGGGTTGAAATCAGCATTCACGCGCCGTTCACCTTCGCGCTCATCATTGTGCTGGTAGCCACCTTCTCCGCATGTGGCGGGCTGGCCTTGGGGTGCACAATCAATCAGCAGCATATCGGGCTGATGTTCGGCATGGTCATTACCCCGATGATCTTCTTTGGTTGCACTTACTATCCCTGGAGCGCTCTGAAAACTTTTCCGATCCTGCAAAAACTTGTGCTCATCAACCCCCTGGTGTATGCGAGCGAAGGGATGCGCGCCACTCTGGCTCCGCAGTTCCCGCATTTATCCATCACTGCGGTGCTCATTGCGCTGTTTTTCTTTGACATTCTGCTGCTGGTTGTCGGACTGCGGCAGTTCGAGAAAAAGGCGGTGAGTTAGCTGGTGTGGGGATTGCAGCGGCGTCCGGCGAACGGCAACGCGTCGGTATCGCCCATGGGGGGCGAAGCTGCTACGCGTGAACCGGGAACCGCCCCCTACAAATCTTCATCTGGCACGGATAAGTTCCTTAACGAATTGCTCGATATCTAGAGCCTCCGCACCCTTGGCGATTGTTGTTGTGGGCACTTGTGAGCGCGACCCACGGTGCACCACGAGCAACCGGCCTGAGCGTTTCTGCAGGGCTCGTTGCAGAGCAGTCAACGACGATGACATGGAAGGCCGCACCGTCCTTGTGGCTTTGGCTTCCACTAACCACAGTTTCGCGTTGGGTCGTGGTATTAGAAAGTCCACCTCAAGACCCTGCTGATCGCGGAAGTAGTAAAGCTCCTTACGCATTCCCTGGTTGACTTGGCTCTTGAGTATTTCCGCGGCGACGAAGCCTTCGAACAAAGGACCCAGAAAGGGAGACCGCTCAAGCTCAGATGACGACCGCAGGCCCAGCATGTAGCAGGCGAGGCCGGAATCGCCCAGGTATACCTTCGGCGACTTGATTAGCCTCTTTCCGAAGTTTTCAAAATACGGTGGCACCAGAATGATCTGGCCCGTCACTTCGAGGATGTGCAGCCACTCGCCGATTGTGGGAACGGAAACTCCGAGGGGCGCAGCCAGATCGGTCTTGTTCAGAACCTGGCCGTGACGACTCGCCAGGAGAGCGAGAAAGCCGCGAAACGTCGCCAGGTCTCGTACATTTGTCAGCGCTCGGACATCTCTTTCCAAGTACGTTTGCAGGTAGGAAGCGAACCAAAGTCCGCGCGCCCGGGGCCGAGCGAGCACCTCGGGCATTCCCCCGTGCAACATGGTTACTTTTTCGCTTTCCGCAAGACTGAAAGGCAAGAGTTGAAGGATGGCAGCCCGGCCGGCCATCGATTCGCTGATTCCGTGCATGAGGGGAGCCTCTTGCGAACCCGTAAACAGCCATTGACCCGTGCGGCGGGGCCCCGTGTCGATAACCGTGCGGACATAGCCGAGAAGTTCGGGAGTATTCTGAATCTCATCGAAGACGACCGGCGGACGCAGTTCGTCAAGAAACGCACGCGGATCGCTGCGTATCCGAGCCCGAACGTCGGGGTCTTCGAGCAGCACGTAGCGAGCTTTCGGAAACAGCTTGCGCAGCAGAGTGGTTTTTCCCGCGCGCCGAGGCCCGGTGACAACCACCGCCGGAAAATGCCGGGCTGCGTCCAACAGCACCCTGGCCAGGTTTCTCGGGACATATCGCATATGAGAAATCTAAGATACTACTTTAGATTACTCATAACAAGCTGTTTGGCGTCTGGCGAGATTTGTGCGCGAGGCACCCGCCAAAACCGGCTGTGCCCGAATGAGGGTGCAGCGCTGATCTAGTTAGGGTTCCCTACGCGGGTCTGGCGCCGGCAAGCGCCGGTTCGGCGGCTTGCAGGTGAAACAGCCGCTGCAACGCAGTGGTCATCTGTTCCTGTTGCACTTTTTCTGGAAGCTCCTTGAGTTCACGGGCCAGGGACCCTGCGATCCTCTGTGTCATCCGGGACATCATGGCATTTAACATTTCGTCCTGGTCCCTGGAAAAAGGCCCGTTCTCTTGCCGGAAGGTATCCAGTTCTTGCCGGCAAATCTCGTCCAGCCGCAGGCGAAGTGCCACGATGGTCGGCATCACACGCTCCGCCATCAGCTTGCGACGGAAGCCTTGTGCCTCGGCCATCAGAATCTTCTGTGCGTCGGCGGCAGCAGCGTCGTGCTTGCCTGCATTTTTGTCGGTCACGTTTTCTAGGTCGTCAAGGTCGTAGAGGAAAACGCCCTTCACGTCGCGCACCCCGGAGTCAATATCACGCGGCATCGCGATATCCACGATCACCAGCGGCCGATCTTCATTTTGGCGACCCTTGCGTCCGCGAACCATACGTTCCGCTTCTTCGCGGCTGAGAATCGTGTGCGGACAGGATGTCGAGCTGATGATGATGTCGGCGTCCGCCATGTGTTGCCAGCGCTCCTCAAACGGGATCGCAATCCCACCGAGCTTTGCCGCCAGTTCCGCCGCGTGCTCGATGGTGCGATTGACGATGCTCACGCGGACGGAGCCAACACCACGTTTGAGCAACTCACGGGCGGAAAGTTCACTCATCTGGCCAGCGCCCAGCAAAAGCACTTTCTTGTTTTCCAGCGTGCCCAAAACCTGTTGTGCGAGTTCCACAGCGGCATAAGGAATAGAAACCGCCGGGTTACCAATCGCCGTTTCACTGCACACGCGTTCAGACACGGTGAGTGCCTTCTGCAAAACAGCATCGAGGAACCGGCCCGTTGCTCCCACTTTTTGCGCCTGCTTCCAAGACTCTTTCACCTGGGAAACAACCTGGGGCTCGCCGACCACCATGGAGTCGAGCCTGGATGTGACCCGGAAGATATGCAGGAGCGCCGCTTCATCCAGCAAGCGGTAGAAGTGCTTCCACTCGCACAGCTTGAGCCCATATTCGGCGCCCAGCAACCGCATCACCGAGTTCGCGGCCAGCGTGACATCGGCAGCCCACAGCCAAAACTCAGTGCGATTACAGGTGGCCATTACAATGACTTCTTCGATACCTTCCGCGCGTGACAACTGCGCCAAGGCTTCGCAGCGCCGGTTTTCGCCGATCCAGAAACGTTCCCGCACCGCCACCGGGGCAGTACGGTAGTTCAGGCCGACGACCATCAGGGCGGGTTCCAAGTCTTTATCTCCTGACACCCTACGCACTATGAATGGCAACCTCCGTGCCAAAGACGCGCGCCAGATCTGGCCGGCGATCTATATGTGGTTTCAGTGAGTTAGGGTATTTCCAGTGAGCAGGGAATCCGGGCTTATGGGGCGGAATTGCGGGATATCACGCTGGCCTCGTGTCTTTTGGCCCCTCAACGGTCCTGCTGAAAAATGAAACAACCTGCCGATTTTGATCATTTCCGAGGCAGAAGATTCAACCGCCTCGGATGGCCAGAGCACAAAATGGACCGCTCTTGCATGTACTTCTCCGTGCCTCTGCGTCTCCGTGGTGACGCTTCTCGACGATCTAGGGAAGCCCGGATCAGCGTGCAACTTCCGCCGGCGTACTATCCTTCTTCTTCTTCAAACTTTCCGCCTGCGGTTGGTAAACGCAGAACGGTTCCTCGTCGAGGTAGTTTCCGGTGGCTGCATAAGCGCGCGCGCGGCAGCCCATGCAAATGTTTTTGAACTCGCAGCAGCCGCACTTCCCCTCGAGGTTATTGCTATCGCGCAGTTCGTTGAACACCACCGAGTTCGCCCAGATGTCGGCGAACGCTTGCTTTCTCAGATCTCCCGCCAAGGCCGGCAAGTATCCACAGGGATAGACCTCGCCCTCATGAGAGATGAAACACACCGCGGTTCCAGCCAGGCATCCCTTGGTCACGGCGTTCATGTCGGAAGGATGCGTTCCAGGATGTCCCACTGCATGTCCTACCCCATGAGGCTTCAGTTCGATGCCGGTTGAGCCGGGCATCGCCATCTCGGTGGGGCCGATACTTGGCGAACCGTGCGCTGCTTCAATTACTGGCGGTGCAGCATGAGCGGCAGTTGCCGCGGCTTCGGAACGGTGCTCGGCAGCGCGCCGTTGGCGAACCACGCGGAAGTAGTGCGGCGCACAGGTCGCCTTCATCTCGATGCCACCTTCGAGCGAGCGATCGTAGAACCAGTTCAGCATCCGCTCGTATTCTTCCGGTGGAACCATCTGTTCGGCGGCGATATCCACTCCGCAACCCACCGGCACCAGCAGGAAGGTGTGCAGCGCGTCCGCTCCCAGCGACTTTGCCAGTTCGAGCACTTGCGGAAGTTGATGGGCATTGTGGCGGGCAATGGTCGTGTTGATCTGCACCGACATGCCGAGATTCTTAAGATTACGGAATCCGGCAATGGCGGCATCGAATGCCCCCGGAATGCCGCGGAAAGTATCGTGGGTTAGCGCATCGGCGCCGTCGAGGCTGATGGCAACGCGTTGCACGCCGCTATCGACGATCATGCGCGCGACGTGCTTTGTAACCAGTGTGCCATTCGTGGCCAATGCGACGCGGAGACCCTTGTCGGTGCCATAACGCGCCAACTGGAAAACATCCGAACGGTAGAGTGGTTCGCCGCCGCTCAGTACCAGGATGGGAGCGGATACGGCCGTAATCTGGTCGATGATATCGCGTGCAGCTTCGGTGGAGAGGTCGGAGGGAGCACTTAACTCGGTCGCGGTCGCCCGGCAATGGATGCAGCGGAGATTGCAGCCTTTAGTCAACTCCCAGAAAATCAATCGAGGCTTCTGGTTTACTTGATGTGAATGCTGCCCGTTGCCGTTTGACGATGCCATTTGCGGTTTCCTTCCCTACTTGAACCGGGGTTCTGCCGCCCACCCATGGCGCAACCATAAAAGAGAATCGAACGCCCAGCGGTGACAGTCATCACTTGGAATTGTGATACCGATCACTAAGCGCTAAGTCTTTGTGAATGTGTAGTATTGGGGCCATGATTGAGGTTTTCCCTCGACCCGCGTGATGAGGTCCACGATGGAGGCACGCGCGTCTCGCAGCCTGCGGTAAGCGAAGCCGAAGGGGCCAGCCGGGCGGGAACGCCCGGCGCTCCGTTAGCTAGTTGTGGTTGGCGATCTCGCGCAGCGCCGCGGTGTTGCGAATCACCAGCGTCGAGCCCTTCGACTGCAGGATCTGACGCTTCTTCAATTCTGCAAACAGGCGTGTAACGGTCTCGCGCGAAGTCCCGATCATCTGCGCGATTTCCTCGTGGGTAAGTCTAAGCTTCAACCGGGGCTCCGCTTTGACGGAATCCCCGTTCTTGGAAGTCCATTCGAGAAGCAACTTAGCGAGCTTTTCGGCGGCGGAGTGGGACAGTCCGAGCGCGCCCGCTTCCTTGCAAGCATTGTGATATTTTTCGCTTAACTGCTCCGCCACTTTGAAGCAGGCTTCCACATCATCCTTCAGAAAGTGAAGAAAGTCGTCGCGCTTGACGAAATTAACCTGGCAGGGATCGATCGTTTCCGCCGTTACTTCATAAGGCTTGCCCGAGATCGTGGCGCTCAACCCCAGCACTTCACCTGCCTCGGCAAGTTTCACGATGATCGTTCTGCCATTCGGGGAGTTAATGGAGAGCTTTACCGTGCCTTTGCAGAGCACAAAGATGCCGCGTGGCATCTGCCCTTCCACAAACAGCACCGCCCCCTGGGGGTACGCGGTAGCATACTTGATATTTTCAAAAGCCTGCAGTGCGGCATCAGGCAGATCGCAGAAGATGCGATCCGTGCGCAGCTTGCATGTAATGCAGCTTTCTACAATCTCCATTCCGTAGGGCGAGAGCATGAACGAGCCTCCTGTAACAATCTCGGGCCCGGCTCGCTTGCGTGGGTTGCATCTTGCGCAGTTACGAGCCCGTTTGAGCCGGCCTCGTCTGAGGTCAGTTTCCGTCTGGAGGAAACGCTTGGCTGTGCTGCCAGACACACGCCAGTGTGACGCTCCTCACATACCGGGTCACGAGGACCAGCCAAACTCACAATAACGAGTGAGCTACATCACCGCCCGATTAGTACCAAAGGGCCATAGTTTCAATGGTCGATTTGCCTGTGTAAACGGGGCTTGGGGCATGGAAAATCGACTTTCACCGCAGGGCCGTTAGGAAACAAGCGAGGAGCACACATATGGTCACGAAACAGCAAGCGCTCGACTATCACTTCGGCGCACGCCCGGGAAAGATTGAAGTCACGCCCACCAAGCCTTGCCGCACCCAGCGCGATCTAAGTCTGGCCTACACCCCCGGAGTGGCCGATCCCTGCCTGGAGATCCAACGGAACCCGCACGATGCTTTCAAGTACACGGCCCGCGGCAACCTGGTAGCGGTCGTAACCAATGGGACCGCAGTCCTGGGTCTCGGCGACATCGGCGCCCTCGCCGGCAAACCAGTCATGGAAGGCAAGGCCGTTCTATTTAAACGCTTCGCCGATGTGGATGTCTTCGATATTGAAATCAACAGTCACGACCCGGACGAGGTGATCAAGGTCTGCCAGTTGCTGGAGCCCACGTTCGGCGCCATCAACCTCGAGGACATTAAGGCGCCTGAGTGTTTCTACATCGAAGAGACCTTGAAAAAGACGATGAAGATTCCGGTCTTTCACGATGACCAGCATGGCACCGCAATTATTTCCGGGGCGGCATTACTCAATGGCCTGGAAGTTGTAGGCAAGGACATCAGCAAGATTCGTGTCGTGGTCAATGGCGCGGGGGCGGCGGGGTTTGCCTGCGCCGAGCACTACGTGCGTCTAGGCGTCAAACGCGAGAACGTCATTCTCTGCGATACCAAGGGAGTGATCTACAAGGGCCGCAGCGCAGGCATGAATCCCTACAAAGAGCGTTTCGCGATCGATACCAGCCTGCGCACGCTGGCGGAGGCCATGGAGAACGCGGATGTGTTCCTCGGCCTGTCCGTGAAAGGAGCCATCACGCCGGACATGGTGCGCTCGATGGCGGCCCACCCAATTGTCTTCGCCATGGCCAATCCCGATCCCGAAATCACCTACGAAGAAGCGAAGGCGAGCCGCGATGACGTCATCATGGCCACCGGACGTTCCGATTATCCGAACCAGGTAAACAATGTGCTGGGCTTCCCCTTCATTTTCCGCGGGGCCCTGGATGTGCGGGCCACAACGATCAACGAAGAGATGAAGCTGGCAGCGACCCGCGCTCTGGCTGCTCTGGCGAAGGAAGACGTCCCCGACTCCGTGTGCCGCGCCTACGGCGTGGCGCGGCTGAAGTTCGGTCCCGACTACCTGATCCCGAAGCCATTTGATCCCCGCGTGCTGGTGTGGGAGTCTGCCGCCGTGGCCCAGGCCGCGATGGAAACCGGAGTGGCCAATGAGCCGGTCGACATTCGCGCGTACCGCGAACAACTGCAGCGTCATCTGGGGGGAAAGGCGCACGAGATCTCGCGCATGATGATTCAAAAAGCCCAGGCCACACCCAAGCACGTGGTTTTTCCCGAAGGGGACAACGAGAAAATTCTGCGCGCCTGCCACTCGATCCTGGATGAGAAGATCGCCACGCCCATCCTCATTGGCAACGCGGCCATCATTCATGCCAAGACGGCGGAGCTGGGATTGAATCTGACCGAGGCGGAGATCGTGGATCCAGAGACATCGCCGCTTCGCGAACGCTACATCCAGGAACTGTTCCGCCTGCGGCAGCGTCGCGGCGTTACGCTGACGGAGGCGCACACGCTGATCGGCGAACGCAACATTTTCGCGTCCATGATGGTTCATATGGGAGACGCCGATGCTCTGGTGGCGGGCGTGACCCAGCACTTTCCCGACACCATTCGTCCGGCCCTGCAGATCGTTCGCATGCGCGAAGGATTGCACAAAGTAGCCGGATGCTATCCCCTGATCACGCGCGACGGAAAGCTGTTGTTCCTGGCCGACACCAGCGTCAATATCGATCCTTCCGCGGAAGACCTGGTGGAAATTGCCTTGTGTGCCGCGCAAGAGGCTCGGCGCTTTGACGTGGTACCGCGAGTCGCCATGCTTTCCTTCTCCAGCTTTGGTGGCACCAAGCACCCCTTCTGCGACAAGGTCCGGAAAGCAGTGGAACTGCTGCACAAAGCCGACCCAACCCTGATCGTGGATGGAGAGATCATGGCCGATGTCGCCGTGTCCCCCGAAGTGCTGGAGCAGACCTATCCCTTCAGTTCGCTGCAGGGCGGCGCCAACGTGCTCATCTTCCCTAACCTCGAGTCCGCCAACATTGCCTACAAACTGCTAACCACGATTGGCGGCGCCGAGATCCTTGGTCCCATCCTCATGGGGATGAATCGGCCGGTGCATTTGCTGGCCCGCGGCGCCGAAGTGGAGGAAATCGTAAACGTGGTCGCCATCGCGGTGGTGGACGCACGGGAGAGTGAGCCCAGCGCGACGATGCCAGAAATTACAAAATCGATCGCGCAGGCGGACTAGAGCGGATTCGCAAACGATGTAGTCAGGATGGCGACTGGCGAGCTTCGCGCTCGCTTGCCTAGATCCTGAGCTTCCTTGTGATGGGGACGGGGCGTCGCCCCTAAAGCGCTGACTTGAGCTGTCCGCCGGAAGTCGACTTCGACAATTGCTGGCCACGATCATGGCGCCCGTCGACGTGCCCGCGGATTCCTTGACGGGTTCCCCGAGTCTTACCTTTCGCCGCGCTTGATGTAAAGCCGGAGTCCCACCAACATCAGCGCAATCGCAAACAGAGAGAGGCCCAGTCCGACACGGCGACGGTTGCGCTCAACCATGGCTTCCTTCCCGGTTTGCAGGTTCTTGGCCGCGATTTTCAGGCCGGCTTGAATATCCTGATCCACCAAGTCCGTCCGGAAGCTATGGATCGTGACTCGAGCCTTGGTCAGCGAATCGCGTGCCTGATCCTGTCCCAGCCGAGCCTCGCTCACCTCCATGCCAGAAGACTCGGCGACGAGGAGAACCTGATCTGCGCTCTTGATGGCCTGGTCCAACTGACTCAAGCTACTCTGTAATCCCGCCCTTGCTTGATCACAGACGTCACCTCGGGTATGACACCGCAGGCAGACGGCGTCAGGACCAGTCCCAAGCTTCGCGTCGGTGGCATGGGTGATGCCATGATTGCTGTGACAGACGACGCATCCGGGAAGGGAAGCCGATTGAAAGGCCTTCTTGTGTGAACTTTTTTCGTACATCTGGTCTTGGAAAGTGTGACAGTTCGAGCACACATTCTGAACCTTGTCTACTCCCGGGGGCGCGGCGCCATGGTTTCCATGACAAGTTGTACAGGTTGGCGCACTCAGATCGCCTCGCACCGTGAGCGCTTCGTGGTGCACGCTCGTGCTGTACTTTGCGAACTGATCCGTGGGAATGGAATAACCCTTCATGTAATCCGCGTCAGCATGGCAGCGAGCGCAGGTATTCGCCACGTTGACCGGGTTCACTGTGGAACGGGGGTCGCTCGGCGCCCTTATATCGTGCACACTATGACAATCCGTGCACACTGCAACCTTCGTGTCTCCCGCGGCGAGGCGCTTGCCGTGCACACTGGTGTGGTACTGGTCCAACTGGTCGGTGCGCAAACTAGGGTTGAACTGCCGAATATATGCGGGATCTGCGTGACAAGCTCCGCACAACTGCGGGACTTGCTTGTGATCGATCTTGCCTTTCCAACCGGCCTTGCGGCTCATGGCCTTATCTGGATCGTCGCTGGTTGGGTCGCCTCCGTGACAGCTAGCACAAGTCAAACCCTTTTGTGCGTGTACATCCTGGCTGAACTTCTCCTGGGTCACGCCCAGGGGATCAGGTAAGGCGGAGTGACAGTCCAGACAGGAATTCTTGGTTTGCCCATAACCCAGGCACGCTGCGAGCACGACGAAGCCGGCCAGCCCGACATAGCGGGCGGCGCTGAACGGTCGGAGATTATTTCGCAAGAAGGCCATAAACACTCATACCTGCCATGTACGCAAGAGCAAAGACTCCAAACCCAGTGATCCACCCTTTCGTGCGTGAGGGTTGGTCACTTTCGAAAAAAGGCAGCAGAAGCCACAACAGGCCGACCAGGCCGAAAGCAAGCACACCCAGAACCTCCCCGTCGATAAACCACACTTTGGACGGGATGAGCTTGAGCGTCTGGAACATGAACAGGAAGTACCACTCGGGCTTGATTCCCGCTGGGGCAGACACGAACGGATCTGCCTTGACACCCAGGTTCCACGGGAAGACTGCTGCCAACGCGCCCAGCACTCCCATGGCCACGTACCAAGCCATCATTTCCCGCAGCATGAAGTTGGGAAAGAATTTCATTTCCCGCCTCGCAGACGGATTCGCGGTCCACTGCACTTCCAGTTTGGGGGGAATGCTGATGCCAAGGCGCTGAACCAGCAACACGTGCAGAAGGATCAGCACGAATGCCAATCCTGGTAGAACGGCGACATGAAATCCAAAAAACCGGGTCAGCGTGGCTCCTGTCACCTCTTCACCACCGCGGAGAAAGATCATCAGCGGCTGGCCAATAATCGGAACCTGTCCAGTAATCTCGGTGCCCACCTTGGTGGCAAAGAAAGCTAAGGTATTCCACGGCAGTAAGTAGCCGCTGAAGCCGAATCCCATGACCAGAAATAGCAGGATCACTCCGCTGATCCATGTGAGTTCACGCGGTTTGCGGTACGCCTTGAGGAATAGCACGCTGAACATGTGCGCGAACGCGGTAAAGACCATTAAGTTGGCCGACCAGGAGTGGATGGACCGAATCAGCCACCCAAATTGCACCTGGGTCATGATGTACTGCACGCTCTCGAAGGCTTCGCTCGCTCCAGGCCGGTAGTACAGAAGTAGCAGGATTCCGGTCACCACCTGGACTACGAACAGGAAGAGGGTGATCCCCCCAAGGAAGTACCAATAGGAGAGCCGGTGGAGAGGAACAGTTTTCTTTCGCAACGGAGCGACCAGGTCATCCCAGCCGAACCGCTCGTCCAGCCAACTCCGCACGTTGCGTAAGGGACTCATCTCAAGCCTCCGGCCGACGCCTCACAAATATCTCTTCCCCTCGCACCTGCACCTCAAAGACGTCCAGCGGGCGCGGCGGAGGACCCGAAATATTTCGGCCGTTGAGGTCGTACTTGCCGTTGTGGCAGGCACACCAAACTTGGCGCGTATCGTCGCGGTACTGCACGGTGCAGGAAAGGTGTGTACAGGTCGCTGACATGGCGCGGTACTCTCCGCTGGAAGTGCGGATCAGCAGGCCCGGACGATTGCCAAAGCGGAAGACCTTTCCGCTGTTCGCCTTCAACTCGCCGACGCGCCCAGCCACGACCGCATCGCTACCAAGGTCGGAAGCTCTCGGAGGCACGAGATAGCGCAAGACGGGATACAGGAACACCACCGCGGTCGCTAGAAACCCGCTACCCAGTAGCACCTCGACAAATCGCCTACGAGGTACAGGCGGTGACAGCGGGTCGCCCGCATTGGCATTCCCTTGGTTTTGTGATGGCATCCGTTTCTCCTACCGAATCGAATCTTCCCTTTGCCTCAAATCTACTTCTGCTTCCCCATTTCCCGGATGAACCCGACGAGCTGGTCGATCTGCTCTCCCGTCAGCTTGCCGTTAAAGGCTGGCATCTTGCCCTTGCCTTTCGTGACCACCGTTTTCAGATCCGCGTCGGTTTGCTTTTGGACGTCGGCAGAATGAAAGTCGCGAATTTTGAGGGTCTTTCCCATGGTTGTATGCGCGGACCCGTCGGGTCCATGACATATGCTGCACTTGCCGGAGAAAAGGTCTTTTGTGGGAGCATTCTGCGCTGCCGCGGAGGCAGCCAATGCAATCATCAGAAGTACGGACCATGCATTTGCATTTCTCATTTTGTCTCTCCTTATGATTCTTTAAACTATTTTTTGAGAGTTTGGTGTGGATCGATGGTGTCAATCCGGTGTTCGCTTTCAGGACCGGTTGTCGCGTTGTTCGCGCTGCCTTCTTGCGACTTCTGTCCGAGACATTTGCGTCCGTCTCTGGACTCACAATCCGCCACGAAAATGTCGCGCCAGTGTATCACCGAGTCTCCCCACGACATTGTGACATAAGCCCCGGATCAATGTGAGCGGGATCACAACACGCATACGAATGGCATAATCAGATGCCGTAAAGGAGCAACTCGATGGCGGCCTTGACATGGCGCCACAAGTCCGACTTTCGGTAGACCTGTTGCGTGCGGCGGGCACAAGCTCGCGCTTGTGCCCCAACCGGTCCGTATCCAGTCACAGATGCTCAGCGGACAAACTACTTGGCTTGCAGCGATTCGATGTACTTTGTAAGGTTCGCCACGCGTTGCTGCACTTCACTCTCGTGTCCGCTACTCATGCTCCAAAACAAATGTCCCCAAATCGGCATGTCCTTCGAGCCGTGCGCGGGAAGTGCGGATTCGCCGCGGATGGAGGACGAGACTTTCAGCGACGGATATTTCCCGCCGTTGTTCTTACTCAACAGCGTAAGGTCGGTGGGCGGGACTTTCAGCGCACTGGCCGCGGGACCTCCGCCTTTGCCGTCCGCTCCATGGCAAACGGCGCAATACGCCGTGTACATTTCGTTGCCAGATACAGGCGACGTGACCTTGATCGGGACGTGCTTTATGGCTTTCTCGGGTTGGGCCGGTGTTTCCTGCGCAGCGACCGTGCAGGTGAAAACCATCAGGGCGGTAAACATCAAAATCAGTTTCTTCATGGACATCGCTATTTCTCCTTTTGAACCACTAACTCTCTTTTGCAAAACTCTAAGCGCTCTCTGAAACAAAAGCCGGCTGTGTCGCGACTTTCCGCTTCGCCACCCGCTATTGCGCCGGGATTTTCCATTCCTTACCGTTCCGCGCCAGAGCAAGCGTGGATCTGGCCGGGGTCCCGTGATAGAAGTCTGCTTCATACTTATTGATCAGGGTTTGACGTTCCCACATATTGAAACTCTTCACCATCGGACCGCCCGCGTCGAACACATCCCCTAATTGATTGGGCACCCATTTCCAGTTGTAGTCGACCGTCGCGCTGTTTACTCCGATCATATTGACGCCGGCGATGCTCACGAATTGCCGTTGCGCCAACGGAGCCCGATACAGGAACGTGCCATCCGGTTCTTTCGATTTCTTGAAGCCCGGCAGACCAGTCATCAGGCGCTCTCCTTCGGGTGTGATCGAGACCACTACGCTGCCCTTCGCCGCCTTGGCCAATTTAACAATCCCGGCTTTTTCCAACAACCGATAATTAGGATCCCCGGGTTTTTCATCGGCGCTCGGTTTCACCAGACCAGTGCGGAAGTGGATGATGGCCGGACCCCGTTCTTGCAAAGTCGCCGCGACGATCCCGTTCGCTTGCTCCGCGCTGAGCGGTGTTCTGTCCCGCACCTGGAGTAGCACGTAGCCTGCTAAGCCCACGATGGCTGCTACCAGACACATCATGAGTACCAGCGGTAAGAATGATGACCGTTTTTCCATCTCAACTTCGGCTTCAAACATGGCAGCCCCCTTCGTTTGACACACGCGAATTCATCAAGCAACCCTCATTCATAGCCCACCGCATTCCCGATTGCGGTGACCAAAGGCACAATCGATTGTGTCTCGCATCACGATAAAGCCGTAACTTACGACGTACGGGAGCCAAGCCAGGTTGTTGCAGATGTGCGCGTCCTCACGAACATCGGTGATGGCTGTCACACCCCGCTGTACCCCTCGCCCGGCATAATGAATTCAGATTTTCGTGGTGAGTTTTACCACCTTGAGCGTGGAGATTCCATGGCAAAAGGACGTGTTTCCATCGTCGTTGAGCGCTGCAAAGCCTGCGGCTTCTGTGTGGAGTTTTGCCCCTCCCACGTGCTCGCGCTCTCGTCCGCTTTCAATTCGAAGGGCTACCATCCGCCCCATGTCGTGCATCCCGAAAAGTGCAGTGGCTGTGACTTGTGCGGCATGTACTGTCCCGATTTCGCCATTTGTGCCACCAAGGTCGATCCTCCCAAGAAGGTCGAGTCCACTAAGGAAGGTGACAAATGAAAGCTGACCCAGCCGGCGTCCTCACCGGCGTGCACTTTATGGACGGCGACCACGCCTGCTGCGAAGGCGCGCTGGCTGCCGGCAGCCGATTCGCCGCCGGATACCCGATCACTCCATCCACCGAAGTCGTTGAGCGCTTCGCCTCGCGCGTGCCGATGGTAGGTGGAACGTTTATCCAGATGGAAGACGAACTCGCCGCTTCCATCACCCTGCAAGGCGCAGTCTGGGCCGGAGCCAAAGCCTTTACCGTCACATCGGGCCCAGGCTTTTCTCTAATGATGGAACACATAGGCTATGCTGCCATGACGGAAACGCCATGCGTATTCGTAGACGTGCAGCGAGGAGGCCCGTCCACCGGCCTACCCACCCTCCCCGCCCAAGCCGACATGATGCAAGCGAAGTGGGGGTCGCATGGCGACTACGAGATCATCGCTCTCTGTCCCAATTCTCCGCAGGAGTGTTTCGACCTAACCATCAAAGCCTTCAACCTGGCTGAAGAATTTCGCGTGCCGGTCATGTTCATGATGGACGAAGTCGTCGGGCACATGACCGAGAAGGTTGTGATTCCTCCCGCCGACGAGATCGAAGTCGTACCGCGCAAACATACTCACAAGCCGTTTGATGACTACCTCCCCTATGAAACCAATGGCGACCAGGTTCCGGAAATGGCGCACGCCGGCGACGGCTACAATTTTCATATCACCGGCTTGACCCACGACGAGCGCGGCTATCCGAACATGACGCCACCCGTTCAGGACAAGTTGGTTCGCCGCCTGCAAACCAAGATTCGCGATGCCGTAGACCGCATATCCATGTTCGAGGAGGAGCAACTCGAAGGCGCCGACGTAGTAGTCGTCTCCTACGGAATCACTTCGCGAGTGGCGCAACGCGCCATCGAAGCTGCCCGTAAGAAAGGTCTGCGCGTAGGCAAGTTGCGCCTGATCACCGCATGGCCGTTCCCCGAGAAAAAGATCCGCGAACTCGCGGCCAAAGTGAAAGCATTCGTCGTCCCCGAACTCAATCTTGGCCAGATGGTGCGCGAAGTAGAGCGAGCCGCCGGAGGCAAGGCCAAGACCTTCGACGTGTCGCACGCGGGCGGCGGAGTCCATAACCCCGAAGACATCCTCAAAGTAATCGTGGAGGCCAGCCGATGTCAGACAGTTTGAACACCGATCTCCTCAATCCCGTCGAAAATCCAGTCGAGAAATTCTTGCGCAGCGATCGCATCCCTCACATCTGGTGCCCGGGTTGCGGCATCGGCACCACCGTGAACTCTTTCGCGCGCGCGCTAATCGACTCGAAAATCGATCTGGGATCGCTGGCACTGGTCTCCGGCATCGGCTGCACCGGCCGCGTTGCAGGCTACGTCAAAATGGATTCGTTCCACACCACGCACGGCCGCGCCATCCCGTTTGCCACCGGACTAAAGCTGGCCAACCCCAAGCTGAACGTAGTGGTCTATTCCGGCGATGGCGATCTGTCGGCCATCGGCGGCAATCATCTGATTCACGCCGCCCGCCGCAACATCGATCTGAAAGTCATCTGCGTGAACAATCTGATCTACGCCATGACTGGCGGCCAGACCGCCCCCACCACGCCCGATCACTCGACGACTTCCACGAACCCCTACGGCGTCTTCGAGCCGTCATTCAATCTGCCGCACCTGGTAGAGGCGGCCGGCGCGGTTTACGTAGCGCGCTGGACCACGTTCCACGTCCGGCAAATATCACGCTCCATCAGCGAGGCGTTCAAGAAGAAAGGTTTCTCCTTTATCGAGATCATTTCGCCTTGTCCCACGCTTTATCAGCGCCGCAACAAGATGGGCGATGGTCTCGACGCCATGAAATTCTACAAAGAAAAGAGCAAAGTCCGTAACGGAGCGCCGACCAGTGAAGTCGGCATGACCATGACCGGAGAGATCATCGTGGGCAAGTTCGTGGACCGCGAACGCCCCGACTACCAGACCCTGATGCGGGGGCAATATAACGAATCGCTGGGCGAGAAATACGTGGAACAACCGGAGATGGTATGCAGCTAACTGAAATTCGTATCGCAGGCTTCGGCGGCCAGGGAGTGATCCTCTCGGCCATAGTCCTAGGCAAGGCTGCCTCGATTTATCAAGGTGCGTTTGCCACCATGACCCAGAATTTCGGTCCGGAAGCCCGAGGCGGCGCCTGTAGTGCGCAGCTAGTGCTTTCCGATTCGCCAGTGCTGTATCCGTACGTGACCCTGCCGGACATCCTGGTAGTAATGTCGCAAGAGGCATATGTGCGCTTCGGCTCCGAGTTAAAAGACGGCGGCATCATGATCGTCGAGCAGGACCTGGTCCGAGTGGCAGATCTCAAACAGGGAATCAAGGTCTACAGCATCCCCGCCACCCGCATCGCCGAAGAACTGGGAAAGCGCATGGTGCTGAATTCTGTAATGGTCGGATTCTTCACCGCGATCACCCACCTGCTTGAACCCGACGCCGTACGCAAAGCGGTAGCCGATTCCGTTCCGTCCAGCTTCCGGGAACTGAACCTGAAGGCGTTCGAGAGAGGCTTGGAGTATGGGATCAATGCATTAACTGCCACGCCGAACTCTGCCGACGCCGAGCTGGAGACCCAGTACGCGCGAGAGTAGGCGCCAGCCGCGAAGCAGCGACATAGGAAGGCCCGGCACGTCAGAAATGATTCAAGTCCCGGAGGGACAACCGAGCTCTCACAGAGACTCGTCAGTGCCGGGTAGGCAAGGCGGGGAAAGCCCAAGTCCCGTCAGGGACCGCACTCAGTCGCGGCTCTTCCGCTCTTTCACCGTTGCATCTTCAACTTCCGCTGTTGCGAGATTCAACAGACCGCGGTGATTCCGCAAGTCGCTGATTCCACGTCGTAATTCGCATCATCCACTTCCAAACCCTGAAAACACGGCCTTTGACCTGTTGCGATTGTAATCAATGCGCTGCTGACAATTTCATCGCTCTCGTCCGCATGACAAATCTGCTTCTCGCCTATCTTTCTCATTCCACGGCAGATCGACACCTAGATCTCACTTAGCAGCAACTCGCCCCGCATTGGCACGGCGATTGCCTTTGTATAAGTGCTGAGTGGCTCGCTAGACGGCCCTCCGACGAGGTGACTTATGACAGTCCTACTGGTTCTCTTCACATTCGCAGCCTTCTTACTAATCGATCATTTCCGCACCCGCCACGCCGTGCAACCGGTGTTACAGGTAGCCCCGGCAAAGCAGGCCACTGCCACTGCCACTGCTCCGCGCTTGCAGCCGGCCGTAGTCGGCGGCTTCGCAGTTCCGGAAAATCTGCGCTACCACCCAGGTCACACTTGGGCATTAAGCGAGAGCCCCAACCTGGTGCGAGTCGGCATGGATGATTTTGCCTCGAAGCTGACGGGCAAGGTGGAACGCATCACACTGCCCCAACGCGGCACGTGGATTCGCCAGGGCCAGAAGATGTGCACCCTGTATCGTGACGATGTCGCCGTAGATATGGTTTCGCCAATCGAAGGCAGCGTGTCCGACATCAACCAGGCGCTGGCGGCCGATCCGAAGTTGGCGCTCAGCGATCCCTACGGCGAAGGCTGGCTGGTAACCGTGCAGGCGCCCGACGCCAAGACAAGTTTCCGCAACCTGTTGGGTGGCGCAATGGCCCGCTGGTGGACAGAAGAGTCGGCAAGCCGCTTGCAGCGACGTATGCCGCTGGCGTTTGCCGGAGCACTGGCCCAGGATGGTGGAGTAGCCGTCAACGACGTAGCAGCCCAGATTCCCAACCAGGAATGGCTGCCGCTGGCAAAAGAGTTCTTCCTGTCATAAGTCGTAAGTCATGAGTCGAGCGAGGCGAACCACCTCGCAGGTCGCCGAAACCAGGACCGCAGCAACACCGGTCGCCCGGAACCAACACCGGGCGGCCGGTGGCGTTTACAGAGTGTCCCTCGACAAGAGAGAAGGCTCCGTCAAGGACAGAATCGACTCGAAGCGTGCGTCGATCGACCGCGCACCACAATCCGCTCTCCGGCGGGAGCCGGGACTGCGAAACAGCGTCCCAAAGTTTGCCATGCACTGAATACTCAAGAAACGACAATTATCCACAGGTTTTGCAGCTCACGAGGCATCGACTGGGCATATACTCGCCACGCGCGGAAGTGTGCGCGAAGGAGACTCCCCCGATGAACAAGGTAATGGAAGTCCTGCTAACCGTTGTGGCACTGGCTGGGTTGTACAGCGCAATCCCGGCGAGCACGACCCGGCCTGGCAATTCTGCCATTCGAGCAGAACAGGCCGTGGTAGTTGCTGATGGTAGCGACCCGATGCCCTTGTGCCGCGCCAAACACTGCAGCCAATAAGTACAGGTAAAGGCTGAGTTCACAAAATCGACACCGGGCCGCCCAAAATAGATGTTGCAGCGCGGTCGCAGGATAGGTATGCTTCCGGAACGTTACGTCTCTATCAGCCGATGAACTGGTTAATGTACGGGAGCTGGCTCGCGGGTCCGCTGTTGCAGGTCACCCTTGTGATCTTCATGGTGCGGTACAAGTACCATGCCGCGTTTCCCCGGTTCTTTTCCTACATCTTGTTTCAGACCCTCAAATCTGCATGTTTGTTTGTTGCGTACAAGTATTTCCCCGCGAGCTACTTCGACGCGTACTGGACCGGAAATGCCGTCAGCGTGATCTTTGCGGTCGCCGTGATGGATGAAATATTGCGCAGCCTGTTCAAAGAGTATGGAGGCATTCAAAGCTTAGGAACCACCATATTCCGTTGGTCGTGCGGACTGCTCTTGCTGCTTGCAATCTTAGGTGCATGGTCTGGTAGCGAAACCGGTGGAGACAGGGTTGTGGCGGCGGTGTTTGCCTTTGATCGCAGCATGCGGCTTATGCAGGTTGGGCTCTTCCTGCTCTTGATGCTGCTTTGCCGTTTACTCAAAAATTGCTGGCGGCAACCGGTATTCGGCATAGCGCTGGGATTCGGATTCTTTGCCAGCGTTGAGCTGATCCTGGTGAGTGTTGTGATGTGGTCCGGCGACAGTCATGCCGCGATGATCAGTTTACTGAAGAGCACGGCGTACAACGCCGTCACGCTTGTCTGGATCGGCTACCTGAAACAGCAGCCGCAACTGGTGCCACAGGTTGAGGCCGTTGCGAACGCGAATACTCTCGCTATGGCATTGGCCGGGTCGGCCGCTCTGTCGGATCCTGACGCAAGCTTCATGTTGAGGGTAGAGCAGGCCGTGGACCGGGTCTTGACTCGCAGCGATTGGCCGAGACCAAGTACAAAGGGAAATCGGATCGTCAGCCGCAAGCCCAATCCCGAAGAGGGCAACTAAACCTACTTCCCACCGGTGTGTGAACGATGCAGTCCAGGGCAAAGCAACTGCGCAGTGAAGCGAACTGGCCTCCTGAAAAAGGCGAGGACATTTCGTTCACCTCTTCCACCGGGCCCGAAACGGCGATTCTCAAAAAAGTGCGTTGGGGTTTGGTCTGGCGAGATTTCATTCTTGAGGACGGACGAGTGATCCCGGAGCACAGGATATCGGGTTGTCCCCAGCCGCAGGTATGGCGCAAATTCGATGAGGTCAGTGACAATGAGCGGGAGGAGTGTGAGGAGCGGCTCCTTTCGATGGCTGGGTCCGGGATGGATCCTCGCACACGGGACCAGTCTTTCTGGGCGGAGTTGAACCAGTATCTGGCGTACACATACCTCAGGTTCAAGCGGGCAGAGTGCAAAGTGCAAGATACAGAGCGATGACGAACTGACTGGCCGTAGAAGTCTCAGGTCGTGTGAATGGAACGAGGTTTAGAGCTGTGAGCCGATCCGATGATGAAACCGAAGAGCAGCAGGTTTGGAGAGTGCTCTCCGAAGCTGGTCTGGTAGAAATACGCCTCGACGAATTTGCAGAAAGAATCGCAGACGTCAAACGTATCGTGATCGTACGTCTTCGTGAATTGCTGGATTTCGACACCGGCATTGAAGAACGGGAATCTGCGGCGTACTCGCTGGGTACGCTAAAGAGATTGGAGTTGAAGGTGCTGGCGAATGCTCCGAAGCCGCCGCCCGATCCATCATAGATGTGATCTTGTTCAAGCAGTCGAAAACTCGCAGTCGTCCGGAGGTTTCATGCCTCTTCAAACACTGATCCTGCCGCGCGATTTTCCGCACTGAAAACATTTCTGTGCCTGCGGGCCGCAAGAACTGCTACACGATCAAGGAACAACACCCCTCCGTTTCCGCCGGAAGAGGTCACTATGCTCAGCGATGGAACGCAGCGACTCAAGAAAACCTGGAAAGAACTCGTCGTAGCAGCTTCAATGGAAACCGACCCCGAAAAACTCGCAATGACCATGGAAGAGATCTTTGCGGCTCTCGAAGAGCGAGAACGAACCCTGTCCCTGTCACAAAATCCATCGGGTTTTTAAGAGCATCCCACAGAGACGTGACCGAACGAAAGCCGGATGCGTTACGTCTCGCAATTAGTGGGTTGCCAATTCAGGTTTTTCCGTAAGCTCTTTCCAGGGAGCAGGCGAACGCCATTTCAGAAGTACGGTGTTAACGGGCCCTCCCCCACCGGCGTCACCACGGCCCGGCACGCGCTACATAGCGTTCTTTCCTTGAGGTCGATCCTCTCCACGGCGTGGGAAGGAGCCATGGCGCAGCGGTAGTCGTCGCAGTGCGTCAAACTCACCGTGTGGCCCAGTTCATGGACCGCTTCCTTGATCACGCGCTGGCGAAATAGTTCTGGGTCGTGCGGAAGGCCATAGAGTTCCTGACGCAGTCGGTGCGCTGAGACCACGGCGCAGGGGCCACCCATCTGCGCCTCGCCGAAAACGAAAGTAAGAATCGGGATATAGAGATCGACCGCGGCAATCCCGAGCATTCGCCAGGTGTCGCCGGTAAGAAAGCTCTGCATGCGATGCAGGATTTCCGACGAGTGGTACTGCTGCCGCTCTCCGTGGAAGGCGAACTCCGGATCCAACCGTACAGGGAGCACCTGACAGTGGACGAGGAAAGTTTCTTCGATGACGGGTCGCAAATCTCTGAGCAGCCCGTCATCCACATTTCCGATCGGCAACAGTTGCAGCAGCTTCATCAGGGCAGTTCTCAGTTCCCGATTCAGCACTGAGAACAGGGAGCTAGAATTCATCTCATCATGAACGGAACAAGTTGACTGCGTGTCCCCCAGGGGCTAAAGCCCGTGTCATTATTGGCTCTGGGCGGCATGGCTGAAGCCGTGTCCTATCCAAAACGAAGTTATGAGACGGCTTTCAGAATTCAGTTTCAATGCGTCTCAACCGGGGTGCGAGACCAGCCGTATTTCTTCAGCCTGTGATAGAGAGTGACCCGGTCGATGTCGAGTATTTCGGCCGCATGGCTCTGATTGCCTCCACATTCCTCCACCACCCGCAGGATGTGGGCACGTTCCATCTCCTCCAGTTTCTTGCCCGCGCCGGTGGAAACGGTGGATGGCTTGAAAATGAAGTCCTGTTCTTTCAGTTCCGGCTCCTGTCCCACAACCATGGCGCGTTCCACCGCATTCTCAAGTTCGCGAACGTTCCCCAGCCAGGGCTGCTGCTGCAATTGGTTCATGGCCGCAGGTGAAACCCGGGTGATGCGTTTGTTCATGGCCAAAGAGAATTTTTGCACGAAGTGGTTCACGAGCATGGGGATGTCGTCGCGGCGCTCGCGCAGCGGTGGCAGTTCGATGCGGAAGACGTTGAGCCGGTAAAAAAGATCGGGACGGAACTTACCCTCCTCGATCAGTTTTTCCAGATCCTTGTTGGTGGCGGCGATGCAGCGGAAGTCCACCTTGATGGTTTGGTTGCCGCCGACGCGGGTGATTTCGCGCTCCTGCAATACGCGCAATAGGTCGGTCTGGGTCTTGAGAGAGATGTCGCCGATCTCGTCCAGGAAAACCGTTCCACCCTCGGCAATTTCGAACTTGCCTTTCTTGCGATATTGCGCGCCGGTGAACGCGCCCTTTTCGTGTCCGAAGAGTTCGCTCTCGAGAAGCGTTTCCGTCAGGGCGCCGCAGTGAATGATGACCAGAGGATGAAATCGCCGCGGACTGGCCTGATGGATCGCGCGCGCTACCAGTTCCTTTCCAGTGCCGCTGTCTCCCGTGACCAGCACGGTAGCGTCCGTTGGACCAACCGTCTCAATGGCGTCGAAAACCTTGCGCATGGGCCCGCTCTGGCCGACGATGTCCCCAGGACGCGCCACTTCGGCAACGGTCTCGCGCAAGAGCACGTTCTCTTGTGCTGCGTGTTTGTGCGCCAGCGCGTTCTTCACCAGGTGTGCGATCTCGTCCGGGTCGAGCGGTTTGGTCACGTAGTCGTAGGCGCCGTTCTTCAGCGCTGTGACGGCGGTTTCGACCGAGGCATAGCCAGTCATGATGATCACGATGAGCTCAGGATCGACTTCGTGCATGCGGCGTTGCAGTTCGATCCCATCGGTGCCATGCATTTTGATATCGACGAGAGCCGCATCCCAGCGCTGTTCCGCGAGCCGGGTAAGTGCGTCGTTGGCATTTTCCACCGTGGTTACTTCGTAGCCTTCTTCGCGGAACCATTTGCCGAGCGAATCGCGGACGCTCAGTTCGTCGTCCACGATCAGCAGTTTTCCTTGTATGCTCACTTCAATCACCTCACCTTTATCGCGGTCTTCCCATCGCCGGCGGCTGCCAGCGCAGCGTCAGTGGCTTGACTTGGCAGGGTCACGGTGAAAGTCGTGCCTCGGCCCAGTTCCGAATGGACTTCGATGCGTCCGTTGTGCCGCTCCACGATGCCACGACTGATCGCCAGGCCCAGCCCGACTCCGTGTCCACTTTCTTTGGTGGTCAGAAAAGGTTCGAAGATATGCGACAGCACGTCCGGAGCGATGCCTGCTCCGTCGTCGCGTACCTGGATCTCGATTTCCAATTCATCGTTACTCAGCCGAGTCTCGATCCAGAGGTTGCCGCCCCGTGGCATGGCATCCTTTGCGTTTATTACTAATGCCAGGAGCACTTGCTCAATCTGTGCAGGATCGCAAGGCACAGGCGGCACCTCTTTTGCCAGTTTCAGTTGCACTTCGACTCCGCCCAGCTCCAGTTGGTGCCGCACCAGCATCAGGCAACGATCAATCACGGCATGCAGGTTGGTGGATTGAACGTTCATGGGTGCGGTGCGCGAAAGAGTCAGCAGGTTCTTGATCAGGTCGCCGCAACGCCGGCTTTCGGAGGCGATCAGTTCTAGGCACTCCATCGCCTCGTCGCGTTTTTCATGCTCGGCTTGGCCCGAACCCACCCACTTTCGAATCAGCTTGGCGTAAGTCAGAATCCCGGAGAGCGGGTTGTTTACCTCATGCGCCACTACCGCCGCCATCTTGCCGAGGGAAGCCATCTTTTCCACGTGCAGCACGTGATCGTGGGCGCGATTGAGTTCCTTGGTCTTCTGCTCGACGCGCTCTTCGAGCGTCCTTGCCCAGTTGACGATTTCTTCATTCGCCGCGCGCAACTGCAGGCTCATGCCGTTGAAGGAATGTGCCAGGTCACCGACTTCGTCCTGGGATTGCACCTTGATCTGGTAGCCGAGATTTCCCTGGGAAAGATGTTCCGTGCCGTTCTTGAGCGCCTTGATGGGTTCGCCGACCACTCGCCACACGAATAACCAGCTCAATACCGCGACGATCAGTACTGCCCCCGCCGTGTAAAAAAACATGCGGGTGCTGCTTGCCGCAAGTTGCGTGTCCGCCTTGGCGAGCGAAAGATTTGTGTCCAGCACGCCCAGAACCTGCTGGCTGACGGGATGCGCGTGGCAGTCGGCGTTCGAGCAGCCCGGTTGATTTTCGAGGGGAGTGATGATTCCGAGGACACGTTGTCCGCCGCCATTGCGATAAATGCGAAAGCGGTCGGGCCGATTGAGGCGCGCCAGCGGCTGCGATTGGGTGTGACAGCCGTAGCAGGCCTCCGCGCTCTTGTCGAGCACGTGGCTGACTTCCGCCGCATCGGTGGAGTAGCTGATCCGCCCCTCCTGGTCAAAAATGCGCACCTTGATCATGCCGGGTTCGTCGGCCATGGTTTGGATCGCGTGGTAGAGCCCTTCGCGATCGTTTCTCAGCATGTAGTAGGTTGTGCTGCGGCTGATTACATCGCTGACCCGCTCGGCGCTGGTCAGTGTGGCTGCTTCCAGATGCTGGCGATGCAATCGGATATTCAGGTACCCGAGGAGAGCGAAGATGACGACCATCATCGCCAGCAGAGAACCGATCAACTTTCCACTAACGCTGTGAGTCAGCCGTTTCCATCCCAGATCGTCGCGAATTGGCTCAGTCTCCCGCATGTTCTAACACCGGTGTAGCAACCACGGGCCTGGTTTCGGTCTGGAGACGATCCTTCACTGGAACTTGTACGTCGGGAAAGATAGGCAGGTACTTTACTGCCAATCCGAAGAGGGCAAAGCCCGCCGCGATAATCATGAGGGTCACGGAGAACTCGGTCCACTTCGGCAGGTAATGATGCCCCACGTAAGTCTCAAAGCCGGTAAGGCTGACATTGAGGCGGTTGGTGATGAATCCGAGCACCGTGAAGATAGAGGCTAGATACAAGCCTTGTGGCGATAGCCTGACCTTCTTGAAGCTGAGCATGGTAATTGGAATCAGGAAGGCCAAGGTCAGTTCGAGCCACAGAAAGTACGCTTCGTAGCTGGGCTTAATGATTTGTCCCAACATGCCGCGATGGAAGTAATCCTCAAACCGGAGCAGGGCATTGACCCAGAGAGCAACCAGCAAAGCGCCGCCAAGTTCGACAAGAACCGGGAGCTCAAGGTGACGGCCAAAGGCTTTCGCGCTCTGCGTCGACTCGAAGATGGTCATGGCCAGGCCAACCGCAATCGCCGATCCGAAAAAGAGGAACGGCAGCGCCGGCGTGTACCAGAAGGGATGCAGCTTGCTCGGCATGATCAGATAAAGTGATCCGAGCGAACTCTGGTGCAGGGTGGAGAGCAGGATGCCCAAAACGATCAGCACTGGGTAGATCCTCTTAATCCACTTGATTGGAGTCAGCAGATTGAAGCGCTCGAACACATTGGGAAGGAATTCGAAGAAGAGCACTGTGGTATAGGCCATCACGCACATTCCTACTTCGAACATGACCGAATGCGGGTTCATGTAGATGAGCTGATGCCAGATGTACCAGGGACGGCCAAGATCGAACAGCAGGCCAACGATGAAAAGCAAATAGCCAAGGAAGGCCGTCAACACCGCGGGGCGCACCACACTGTGCAGACGCTCGATGTTGAACAGGTAGACCGCACCCACCATGCAGAAGCCGCCAGCCGCCAGCATGACTCCACACAGGCAGTCGAAGCCGATCCAGAGCCCCCATGGAAACTGGTCGGTCATATTGGAAATCGCGCCCAAGCCATAGAAATAGCGAACAAAGGTGGAGTACAGACCCAGGGCCATGATCACGAGGAAAACAATCTTCCAGAAGGTCAGCTTGAACTTCATCTCTTACTCCCGTTCTTGTGTTCTGCTTCAGCAGCGGCTACTTCTTCGCGCCGGTGCGAAACCCAATAAATCCCTCCCAATACCAACGACCACACAGGGATAAAGTCTGGAACTTTCTCCATCACCCGCCCGGTGTATTCCGGCATGGGGGTGTCGCCGATTTTTGCGGAAGCTGGATAACCGTACTCTTCAACGTTCACGCTGGAAAGAATGAGGACACATGTTCCGCCCACTTCGTTCATGCCATAAATCCGAGGCAGGTAGGTGGATGGATTTTGACGAATACGGTCCTGCGCTTCCTTAACGAGGTCGTCGCGTTCTCCGAACTTCGTGGCTCCAGTGGGACAGATCTCGGCACATGCCGTCGCTTTGCCGGCAACCACCCGGTCCGGGCACATAATGCATTTCCTGACCCGCGGGTTCAGCGACTTCCATTCGTACTTGGGCTGGGCAAACGCGCAGGACACCATGCAATACCGGCAGCCAATACACTTCCAGACGTCGTATACGACGGGACCCTCTTTCGTCTTATGGAAGGCGCCAACCGGACATACCGACGCACACGCGGGATGCTCACAGTGCATGCACAGCCGACGCATGAATTTGTCGTCCTTGGCCAGAACGACCGTGTACTTGTGTTCCGATTGCACCGACTCGGCTGCCACCTGGTCGTCGTACGGCAGTTTGTTCTGCTGCGCGCAGGCGCCTTCACACTGCTTGCAACCGATGCACATCGTCGCGTCATACAGCAGGGCCTTACTCATGGGAATTGTTCCTCTTTGCTCCCGAG
>Ga0209890_10000102_pt1 | contig 39088 bp, 35 predicted proteins | sample OrgsoiDNA2013049_FD_185799 | JGI IMG/M metagenome (GOLD analysis project Ga0209890, IMG submission 185799) | Permafrost soil microbial communities from the Arctic, to analyse light accelerated degradation of dissolved organic matter (DOM) -... | ecosystem: Environmental > Terrestrial > Soil >... | reverse complement strand
CGACATTACGCTCATTCGGTCGAACACGGCATCCACCAGCACGTTCCCCTGGTAGAACAACACGCGGTTTTTCAGAAAAGCCGCCTGGCCGCCAATTGTCTCCTCGCGCATCTCGTCAGAACGGTAGTAAGTGAAGGCGCCGTAAGCGCCGCTGGCATCTGCAAACACGGCGGCTTTGATCGCCAGACTGCGGCCGTCGTCGCGACTGTAGGCCGCCTTCTCCAAGCGCTGGAAGCCGTACTCCTTCAGGACGGGCGCATTCGCGGCATCGGCGTCGGCGGGATCGGAACTCCTGGCGACAGTGCCCTTCACCTGCCAGCCGGAAAACTCGGCGGGAAGGACTGGGCTCAAAGAAACTGCGGCCGGAGAAACCGGAGGAGCGAAGGCCGCGGCACACAAAAGTGCGCACGAAAGAAAACAAATGAAGACAACCGAGAGCTGTCGCGAGAATTTCATTCGAAAAAAGACGCACCTTTGCTACGAGATTAGACTACCGGCAGGCCAAGAAAGTTTCCACCAAAGGCAGCGTGGAACATGGTACAGGGTTGGAAGATTCTGCCGGAAAATTAAGGGGCAGGCGTATCGAGGAACTATTTCTTCACCAGGCTGGTATGGCTGGCCACGCACAGCCACTTGCCATCCTGAAAGACCCAGGTATCGGTAAAGCGTCCGAAGTGCTCATACGGTTTGGAGCCGTAGGTGCCTTTCGTATGATAATTGCCCGTCACAATCGCCGTAGTAGAGTACATCTCCACTTTCACGTCCGCGATACCCATGATGCTGGGCAGGAACTTAGGGTCCGCGAAATCCGCCAGGAACTTTCCGCGATCGCTGACTGCTCCATCCCATTCGGTATTGATGAACTTGTCGCCGATCATGCTGGCGATTGCGGTCGCATCTCGACCGAGCTGGGCCTGGTTCCACATACGCTCAAGCGCCACCAGTTTAGAACCTTCCGTATTGGAGACGGCTGTGGGCGTTTGCGCGAATGCGCAGATTGCCACCAGAAAGCAGCCGACCGCCGCCTTCACAATGGTGATTCGACTTCCGCGCCGTGTCCCCGTTTCAAGCATAACCAGCAAACGATAGCGCAGGTGGATCGGCCGCTGCCATCGAAAACACCATCGGAACATTACCGATGTTACGGACAATGCCCCGCTGGAGCTTACGATTGGGTTCCGTCTTTTGGGGCTTTACCAGGAGAGCCGGCGCTTCGTCATTGCCCTTCGCGCTTGTCGAACTTACTGGCTACTTTCACGCCGCTTAAGCCGCTGACGTACTTGGAGACGCCCCGATAGAGCGACTCGGCGATGCGCTGGCGGTGCTCTGAGGTTTCCAGTTTGCGCTCGTCGGTGGGATTCGACACGAAGGAAATCTCGGCCAGAATCGAAGGCATGTTGGCGCCGATCAGCACGATAAATGGCGCTTTCTTGATCCCGCGATTGCGGATGCCGGCGTTGTTCAGCGCCAGTCCTCCGTAGAGCGATTCCTGTACATCCCCGGCAAACTCGCGCGACTCTTCGATCTTTTCTTTCAGGGCAATCTTCTTCACCAGATCCTGCAATTCGTGGATTGATTTTTCCGAGACCGCGTTTTCGCGCGCGGCCACTTCCAGAGCTTCCGGCGATGACGTGAAATTCAAATAGTAGGTTTCAACGCCGCGCGCATCGGAATCACGGCTCGAGTTGGCGTGGACCGAGATGAACAGATCTGCCCGCTCGCGGTTCGCAATCGCGGTGCGGGTTTCGAGTGGGATGAAAGTGTCGTCCTGCCGCGTGTAAATGACTTCCGCGCCGAGCCGGGTTTCGAGCAGACGGCCGAGGCGCCTGGCCACGTCGAGCACCACATCCTTTTCGAGCAGGCCGTTCGGACCGATCGTCCCGGTGTCATGACCGCCGTGACCCGCGTCAATCACGATTTTTCCGATCTTCAGCCCGAGTGCGCGAATCAATGACCGGTCGCCAGATGCGGTGGGACGCGCTTCGCGGGTCGCTTCACGAGAGTCAAGATGGGTCTCAGGATGAAGATCCGCGGTGTCGGGCGCGGTTGAGTGTGACTTTTTCCGGCGCTTTGAAGACGACAACGATGACGCCGACTTCGGCGATTTCGCCTCATCCGCATCCGCTATGCTGGCCGTCTCGCCCGGCATCGCTTCCGGGCGAATTTTTTCGTGCTCCAGCGTGGCCACCGTCGACGGAACCCTGTCCTCCGCCTCGACGATCGTCTTCGGGATCCTACGGCTCGATCCCTTGACAGTAACCGTGGTCTTGATCACTCCGATGCCATTCGCTGCCTTTGCGGAGTCGTACGGCTTGGAATTCGGGCTCGAATGTTCAGCGGGCAGGTCGGTTTCGACAGGCTCTGATTTCGCAAAGCGCACCGCATCCTTACCAGAATCCTTGCTGGAGTTAGATTCCGGTTGCACTCTCCGCCCTTCGGCCCTGGAGTCGACGCCCGACGTGGCCGGCTCGCTGGAATCATCATCTGCTTCCGAGGAAGCCGCCGTGCCAGGGTCCCGAGCGGAACGACCCTTCCTGCCGCCTGCGTCCCGGTTGGCCGCGTCCGTCGTGACAACCTCTGTCGTCCGCTTCTGCTTCCCGGAGATATCCTTGCCATGAACATCAATGATGAGCCGGTACGGGTCTGGCAGCAGGAAAGCGTCGTAGCTCGCGAGGTCGTCCACTTCCAGCACAATCCGCGTGCGTCCCGGCTGGAATTCTGCAACGCGAATTTTCTTCAGGAAGCCATCGTCGACATCAAAGGTCTTGCCGACCAGGGTTGAAGCCAGTCTAGTGTCGCGCAGGTCGAAGAAAATGCGGTCGGGATGCGAGATGCGCTGCGAACCGAACTTCACTTCTTGCTCAACGTCAATGGCAACGCGAGTGTAGTCAGGCGTGGACCAGTGGCGGACTCCGGTCACCCGCGGCAAGGCGCTGCGACGGGCGCTCGCGGATTCGGCCGCATCGTCGGCGTTGGAACTGGCACTGGCGCCCGGATTGCCATTAGAAGACCGCCGCTTGCGCGCCGGCTTCTGCGCCGTATGTTCCATTTCGCTGGCGTCGGCATCGATTTCCTTCAGCGCGGAGCGGGCATCATCGGCCAGGCGGTTGCGCGGGTAGCGATGCAGAACATCTTCGAAGATCGTGCGCGCCTCTTCAGGATCGTTAAGGTCGTCCTTGTATATCTCGCCGATCGTGAACAACGCGTCGAAGCGGTATTTGCTGCCGGGATATTCCTTGCGCAGAAAGCGGTATTGTTCGACGGCGCCCCGCAGGATCTTGTTGTCGTCAAAGCGCCGCCCCATCTCAACCATCAGTTCGGCGGTCGCCACCACGCTTGGGTCCGCTTTCGATGAAGCGGGAGAGCCGAAGTAAACGCGGCGGTACGAGTCGATCACACGCTGGTATTCGCGGCGGCTGCGCTCTCCAACGGGACGGCCGTTGAGAGCCTCCCGCATGCGCTCCGCCTTGGTGAATTGCTGACGCGCCCAGGCATCGTTGTGATGAACGCGAGCCCATGCGGAACCCAGCGGCAGCAGCAAAAGCAAAAACGCTGCGCCAAGGCGCAAGGCGCGGCCGCCTCGAGTTAGGGTCGTAGAAGCCTGGGTCTTCACTTAACTTCCTACTGTCAATCGAACCTTGTCATCCTGAGCGAAGCGAAGGACCAATGTATTTGCTTGTGGCGCCGGAATCCACAGGTCCTTCGCTTCGCTCAGGATGACATCTCAAATTTTCCGCACCCCCGCTACCACAACGAGAGTTACCGCATTACTCCGTATTGCTGATGTACAGCACGCCCCTAGCATCGCGCTGCACGTGGACCGGATCATGCATCGGGGCGCCAATCGGGTTGCCTATAACGTACGAACCCGGCTCGCTGCCGCCGTTGTACAAGTTCGTGATCCGGCGAACGTAGTTCTGCGTTTCCCTGAAATGGGGAACGCCCGCACTGCGCGCCACCGCTCCCGACCCGGCGTTATAGGCTGCCAGGCTAAGGCGCACGTTGCCGCCGTAGCTGTCCAACAGCTTCCTTAGATGCCTAACCCCGGCGTCCACGTTTTGTTGCGGGTCAAAAGGATTGGAAACATTGAGCGAACGCGCCGTCGAAGGCATCAACTGCATCAGTCCCATCGCGCCCTTGCGCGAAACCGCATTGGGATTGAAATTCGATTCCACCTTGACCACCGACCGCACCAGGCTCGGATCCACATTGTGTCGCGCCGCCGCCTGCTCAATTGCGGCGTCAATATCCTGCTGCGTAAAAGCACGGTTCAGAATCTGGTGAGTCTGTGCTCGACCGTCGAGGTACGTATGGACCTCCGAAGCCGCCGAACGCGCCGCCCGCATCATCGCTCCGCTGGTCGGAACCGGCTTGAAACGATGTTCCGCCGCACTCCAATAAACCAGCGGAGACCGTGCCCGCGTTGCAGCCTCCGCCCTCGAAGCAGTGGAAGACCCATCCCCGCTACCCGTATCCTCGTTCACATAGATCTTGCGGCCGGATTCGTCCGTAGTGGGAGTAATCGCTGCCACCCGCGCGCCTGACTGGGCCCGCGCTGGCATCGTCGCAAACAAAATGGAAAGAAAGGAGGTCGCCGTTAAGCTGGCCATGATCGCGATTTGCAGGCATTTACGCATACGGGTTCAAGATCGGCCAAAAGTCACACTTACTCTAGGGCCTACCTACCCGATCACTTGCCAGAGAATCCAGAACCAGAGTACCGCGATTATAGGGTGCGCCGGGGACAGGGGCAATCTATCCGAAGGGCGTTGAACCACTGGAGTAATCTACGTAAACGATTGAAAATACTCGATTTTGGATGATATACAACTCTTGAGGAGCGTGGGTGAGGCGCCATGATCGCGGTTATGGCGAAGCGGCTGGCCGCACTTCGGACGAAGCAAGCCTCATCTCTAAAGTGGATGCTCGTATCGTATAAGCGGGGGGCAAAGGTGAAGCGCTTGCGAACGGTGTTAAGGTTCACAATTACAGGAATGGTGATTGGCCTCCTAATGGGTTGGCTACTTTCACTCGTTTCAGGAAACGTCTTCGTCGTTTTGATGATTGGATCGCTCGTAACGGTGGTCGGTATTGTGCTGGGGATCGTCCATCGCAATGACCCTGAATAGACCGTAGCGTATTAACCCCAGTCGTTGCTCCAGCGTCGATTGATGCTGTGCCGCCCGGCGCAATCTACAATGGCTTGAGTCTATGAACTCCCAGGCCCTTCGCAAGCTGTTCGACCAGGTCCGAAAAAAGCGCGTCTCTCCCGACGAAGCCGTCGAGCGCCTGCGTCATCTTCCCTTTGAAGACCTGGGCTTTGCCAAGATCGACCACCACCGCGCCCTGCGCCAAGGCATGCCCGAAGTGATTTTTGCCCAAGGCAAAACACCCCGTCAGGTGGCCGAGATATTCACCCGCTTAGCAGCCCACGCCGGCAACGTGCTGGCAACGCGCGCTACCGAAGAACAGTACGCCGCCGTCGCCGCCACCACGCCCCGTGCGGAGTATCGCCCACTAGCGCGCGCCATCGTGCTCAAACGCGATCGCAAAAAGCACGGCAAAGGCGTGATCGTGGTAGTGTCCGCTGGAACCAGCGACATCCCGGTAGCCGAGGAAGCAGTAGTCACCGCCGAATTGATGGGCAACAACGTTCAGCATATCTATGACGTAGGAGTCGCTGGCATCCACCGCCTGCTAGCGCATCGGGAAGCCCTGGCGAAAGCTCGCGTAATCGTAGTCTGCGCCGGAATGGAAGGCGCGCTGCCCAGCGTAGTCGGCGGCCTGGTAGGAGTCCCCGTGATCGCGGTTCCAACCAGCGTAGGTTATGGCGCAGCCTTCGAGGGCCTGGCCGCCTTGCTCGGAATGATGAACTCCTGCGCCTCGAACGTCAGCGTGGTGAATATCGACAACGGATTCGGCGCAGGCTACGTCGCGTCGCTCATCAACCGCCGTTGATCTCGGTAAACGACTCTGGGGTAAACGATTCTGTAACAAATGATTCTGTGGCAGAGTAATAAGGAATGCTCAGTTCCAATGATCCGCGCCTTGCCGGGCGCGTGGCCTTCACGTATCCCAACTTCGTCTCCTACACGCTCGCCCGATTCCTCATCGTCGTATCGCTCGAGATGCAATCCGTCGCCGTGGGATGGCAGGTTTACGAAATCACCAAGCGCCCAATCGATCTAGGATATGTAGGCTTGGCCCAGTTTGCGCCCGGCATAGTCCTGTTTCTGTTCGCTGGACACGCCGCCGACATCTTCGACCGCCGCAAGCTTCTCATCTGGTGCTACGGCGGCTTCGCCCTCTGCTCCTCGCTTTTGCTCGCCATTACCTGGCGCGCCGCGCACTCGGATCACTCGATCCATGTTCACTCGATCTATGCCGTCCTGGTCTTGCTCGGCGTCTTCCGCAGTTTCAACTTTCCCGTAAGCCGCGCCATCCTGCCACACCTGGTTCCCGAAGAACACTTCCCGAACGCCGTCGCCTGGAACGCCAGCACCTTTCAAATCGCAACCATCGCCGGCCCCGCCATCGGAGGAATCGCCTACGCCCTCTTTCGCGGCCCGGAAGCCGTCTACATCCTTGCCGTAGTCGTCTCCATCCTCTCCACTGTCCTTACTCTTCGCATCCACCCGCTGCCCATATCGCGGGAAAAAGAACTAGCCGAGAGAGAACCTGCAAGCCTGCGCACTGTGCTGGCAGGTTTCCGCTTTATCTGGAAGAAGAAGCTGATCCTCGGTTCGATTTCGCTCGACATGTTCGCCGTCCTGCTCGGCGGCGCCGTGGCGCTGCTGCCTGTCTATGCCCGAACCATCCTGCACACCGGTCCCTGGGGACTAGGCCTGCTGCGCAGCGCTCCCGGCGTAGGCGCCGCGTTGATGGCGATCGTAGTAGCGCACCGCCCGATCCGCCGCCGCGCTGGCCTGACCATGCTGTTGAGCGTAGCCGCATTTGGCGTAATGACCATCGTGTTCGGCATCTCGACCAGCCTGATCCTGTCGCTCGTCGCGCTATTCCTGATCGGCGCCACCGACATGGTAAGCGTGATCATCCGCGCCACCCTGGTCCAGGTCGCGACCCCCGACGAGATGCGCGGCCGCGTCAACGCCGTAGACTTTCTCTTCATAGGCGTCTCCAACGAGCTCGGCGAGTTCGAATCCGGACTAACCGCGCAATGGTTCGGCACCGTCCCCGCCGTGGTCCTGGGAGGAATTGGAACCCTGCTGGTAATCGCCACGTGGGCATGGCTCTTCCCGGAATTGCGGAAAGCCGATCAGCTAACCGTGGCCGAGTTGATGCCAAAATAAAACCAGCGCGGTTGTGTAGAGCGGACACTCCTGTCCGCTGCCTTTGACTCTGACTTTTTCGAAACTAAAAAGCACGCCTGCCCGATGTTGCACGAAAGCAGACACCCCTTTAGGGGCTGCGCCTCAGAAGTCGAGTTTTTCAGCATTCTATTTTAGCTGCTGAGGTGATCTGTCTTGCTTGCGAGCCAGCTTTCCCGCCGCCTGTTAGAAAAAGCACGTGCCCGGGCGGTTGGCACCGCGGCACATGAAGATGTGACCCAATTCACTGACGGGACGCGGGATTTCGTGTCTATAATGAATACGCCACGCCTCTCCGAGGAGCAGCTCCGGCCGCAGCACCCGCTCAGGCGAAGGCCCCGGGTTTCCCAGGAAAAACGCTTCTCCCATCCTGAGGAGTCCGTCAGGCCGTTCGTATGGCATTAATACGGGCCAGAAAGAGCGACGCCATGTCGCAGGATTACGTGAAGCATCAGGCTGCCGAAGCCCAGAAACTGCGCGAAGCGCTGAAGATGCTGTACGACCTTCTCGAAGACTATGCCCCCTCATGGTACACGGAGGAACATCATGACCGAGCGGAGGCCGCTCTGCGATCCGTGAAAAATGACGTGAAAGAGAACTAGATAGGGGCGGCGCGAGAAATTGAAGGAATTGCCTGGCTTCCCGTAGAGAACATTGCAGAGTCCAATTTTGCGCCATCCTGTCCGCTGTTTCTGTCATGGCCCCACGTCCAATAGAGTCCAAGATAAGCAACCATGTGGGAATCGCTGTGAACGCTGTGACCAGCCGTGAACAGCAAGCTGAAGTTCTGCTTGAAGTTGTAAAAACCGCCAAGGTTAACAATCTGCGGGTTGCCGCTTGTAAGGGATTCTCGCCCCGGATTAAACCACTCAGCACCCAACGTGACTTTCTTGTTCAACTCACGTTGCACCTGCCAGCCGAAGAAGGAATGGTCCCGCATTCCGGGCGCGTGGTTAATGACATAACCTCCACCGCCGTAACTCGTCCATGATCCCCAACTCTTTTGCACCCACAATGGCAGTTTGGCCCAGAGCCTGCCGTTGCGCAGTCCCCGTTGAGCGTCTCCAGACGGCAGCTCAAGCATCGGGAATATTCCTAATTGAGGACGCACTCCTTTTTCATTCACGAAACGGTACTTAGCCCCAACTTCAACGTCGCCCACTCCGTAAGTATTCGGACCTTCGGATGGAGCCGAAAGCTGGAGGGGAGCGACCACGTGAAGTTGCAGATTGGGAGCCACTCCCATGTTGAACTCGAACGCTGGGACTGCGACACCGTAGTCGCCCGAGGCTCGATCAAGGGTCGAGAATAAGTAAAACTCATAGTGCCGAAAGGGAACGGGCTCTGGGTCGTCGGTAAAGAAGGGTGGACCACAGAAGGCGGCTTGTGCGGAGCAAACGATAAAGATGAGCAGGAAGCGGAGGTTCAGCATACTAGCGGCACGCCCGACAAAATCAAAAGCGTTCATTATCCTCGCTCCGGTTCACTCCCGCTCCTCCATTTTATGCCCCGCAGCGTGTTAGCTGTTGTAACCAGCGATAGCACTCAGAACCCCAGAGAACGGGGTTGTGAGCGTTATGGCGATATTGCAACAACAATCGACGCTCTCACTTCCACCTGAACAGAAGGCCAGCAATAGCAACAATTACAAACATGAGCAGGACGAGCAGCAGTCCGCAGCCCACGAGTTGTAGTTTGTCTTTGGCTAGTTTCCAACCGTGCAGCGGAGCTGAAGGCCGTGCGATGTCACACGCGACTTCCTCCGCAAGCGCCACGACGTTCGGATATCGCCGATCGCCTGCCCATTGCAATGAGCAACTGAAGCACTTCGGGTCTCTTTCGCATTCATCGAGGGGTTCGGCTTCGAATATCCGACCTATCAGGTCCTTGACCCGCTGCCGCAAGATATCGGGCATAGGTTCAAGGCGGGACCTCCCCCTTGTAAGAATTTCTCTATCGTGTTCGGTCAGCGGAACTCCGTCTTTTATTGCTTCGTCTGAGAGCAATTCCACCATGTGGTCTAGTGGGTCTTCGTCTCGTCCAAAGGGGCTCTTGATTAACCAACTCATGGTTGCCCAAATAGTGTACTCGCAGAGCTTTCTGGGTCGTTGATGTTATCAGGCGTAAATTGAGAATTGGCCGCCCCCCGTCAGGGATCAATTTGCGCTATGGCGATGTTGCGCCAGTTGAGAAGTTGTAAACCCGTTTTCTGTGTGGATTATTCCGGCACAGCTTGGAGATTTGCCGCGAGAGCAGGCCATCTCGTACCGCTTAATGAGCACTTTAAGGGTGGGCCACAGCCACCCTCTGCTTGTCACTTCGTCACACGAAATCTGGTATTGCTCTTGAGGGTCGTCGTAGCAGTAACCACATTGACCGCACCTGAAGTCGCTCCGGCGGGCACAGTAGTCTCGATTTCGGAATCCGACACCACCGAAAACGTCGCGGCCGTGCCGTTAAAGCTGACGCTCGCGGCGCCCGTCAAATTAGTTCCGAGGATGATGACCGTCGCTCCGACCTTTCCGGAAGGCGGATTTGTTTTCACGAATGGGTGCAAGCCCGCAGACAGACTGAAGACCGTGCCGCCGCCGGTTCCCGCCACGGCGGTTGTTCCGTAGAAGGTCCCGTTGGTGTGTTGCACCAAGCCCCCATTTGGGCTCGCCCCATCCGCACCATCGAACGTATGCAGGAGTGTGAACTTGCCCCGTGAGCTTATCTTAAAAACAGTGCCTTCGTCATTAGCTCCGCCGTAGGTGGTCGCCCCGTAAAAATTGCCGTCAGTGCCCTGAACCAGCCCGACGACAGGCTGTCCGCCGTCCAAGCAATTTGACTCGGTACAGAAGTTATAGAGCGTGGTCAGCACACCCGCTTGAGTGATTTTGAAAACCGTGCCGCAGTTAGAGTTGTTACAACCGCTGACAGTTCCTCCGCCGGATGTCGTCCCGTACAAATTTCCATCTGCGGCTTGAATCAGTGTGCCGTTGGGGAATTCACCATCGGTGCAGTTTGGCTCCGAGCAGAAATCATGGAGCGTGGTCAGCGACCCTGCAGCGGTTATTTTAAAAACGGTACCTCCTCCGTTCGGGCCGCTAAAAAGAGTTGTTCCATAAAAAACTCCATTGGTGGCTTGAACCAGACCGCTGACGGAGTAGTTGCCATCGGAGAAACTGAAGTTATGCAACGTCGTCAATGTGCCTGCCGGGGTGATCTTGAATACCGTGCCTGCATTGTTCGCCCCACCGGCGCTAGTAGTTCCGTAAAAGTTCCCGTCCGATCCAAGGGTCAGGCCCGCTTTCGGATATGCGCCATCGCTGCCACCGAAGCTGTACACCGTTGTCAGCGCGCCAGTATCCGTGATTTTGAAAACTGTGCCGTTTCCATACGGGGGGACTTGACTCCCTTGGGTTGTTCCCCAAAAATTGCCGCTCTGATCTTGCACCACCACGGAGTATGGATATTGACCATCGGCGCAGTTTTGTTGGCCACAGAAGTTATACAGCGTGGTTAACTGACCTCCGGTGCCGATTTTGAAGAATGTGCCCCTGTTTGCGACCCCTCCTTGAAAGGTAGTGCCGTATAAGTTCCCATCGACGCCCTGACTCATCGCTGCGTCAGGGAAGGAGCCGTTGGTCTGGTTGAAATATGCCAGTGTGGTGAAGGTTTGGGCAGACGAGGCGCTCACAGCTGTGAGACAACACAGAAGGATGGGACCTAGAGCGCAACATGTTACGCGCTTTCGCATAAACGTCTCCCTGCTCCCGCAAAGTTCGACCCATTTTACACGCGAGAGAAGCTTTAAAGGCAGGTGGCCGATCCTTTCGTGCAGTTTTGCGAAGGGTTGGTTATACCCCGAGCTAGTGATTGACTGTCCAGCCAGAACAGATTCTATCGGATTATTGCTGTAACCAGGCGATGTCGCTCAGAACTCCGCAGCCTATCAGAACAGGCTCGCTCCCTAGCCGACAGTTACTGAGTTGAGCACAGCCGCGTGGCCTGGGCCTTCAACTCTTTCATCCCAATCAGCCGGTGAGCGTCATCACAGACTTCCAACGCGAGCGGTGCGACAATGAACCTTCATTGGGGTAGTGAGAGATGAACCTGTCAACCAAGACGGCCCTCGGAGCTGCCCCAAACCCATTTTCAGCGCTCTTTGACAACCTAAGTCATTGATTTTGAAAGCCTTTACCTCTAAGTCCTTTAAACTCAAAGATCTGGCGGGAATTTCTGTCTAACCCTATGATTCCAATAGACCGGGGGGGGGGCATCAGTACTAGTGAGTTACTACCTTCAAATCAAACGGGCGGGACTCACGTCTCCACGATCTCCAGTAATAATGAACGAGCGAACCGAACCAACCGAGCGGTCGCAATCTCGCCGCCTTCTACTGCTACAATTTCGGGTTCTTGCCCAGGCGCGGCCAGCCGCGTCTCTATAGCGAGGTATCTTCATGACGGAAACTTTGCAGCAGCTTTCGACTCCCGCGCCGCTCACCACTCTGACCGAAGACGAGATTCTGTTTCGCGACAGCGTTCGCCAGTTTGCCGACGACAAGATTCGGCCGCTGGCGAAAGAGATGGACGAGAAAGCAGTTTTCGATCACGCCCTGCTCGATCAGTTCTTTCAGTTAGGCCTGATGGGCATCGAGATTCCGGAACAGTACGGCGGCGCAGGCGGCAAGTTTTTTGAGGCAATCTTAGCTGTCGAAGAGTTTTCACGCGCCGACGCTTCCGCCGGCGTAATCGTCGACGTGCAGAACACGCTGGTGGCAAACGCGATTCTGCGCTGGGCCAATGAAGACCAGAAGAAGCGCTACCTGCCGAAGATGGCGGCGGACACGGTAGGCGCCTATGCGTTGAGCGAGGCAGGATCGGGATCGGATGCGTTTGCGCTGCAAACCAAAGCCGAACTCAAGGGGAACGACTTCGTTCTCAACGGGCGCAAGCTCTGGATCACGAATGGCAAAGAGGCTGGATTGTTTATTCTGTTTGCCACCGTGGATGCGTCGAAGGGATACAAGGGGATCACGGCGTTTCTGATCGAAAAGAACTTCCCTGGATTTACCGTCGGCAAGAAAGAAGACAAGCTGGGGATCCGGGCTTCGTCAACCTGCGAACTGATTCTGGAAGATTGCCGCGTGCCGAAAGAAAACGTGCTCGGCGAGGTTGGCAAAGGATACAAGATCGCGATCGAGACGCTGAACGAAGGCCGCATCGGAATTGGCGCGCAGATGCTGGGCGTCGCGCGCGGCGCGTTGGAGTGCGCCGCCAAGTATGCGCAGGAGCGCACGCAATTCGGGAAGCCGATTTCGGAATTTCAGGGAATCCAGTTCCAGATCGCGCAGATGGCAACCGAGATCGAGGCAGCGCGGCTGATGGTGTATAACGCCGCCCGTATGAAAGACGCGGGGGTAAATTTTGTGAAAGAAGCGGCCATGACCAAGTTGTTCACGTCGCAGGTCGCCGAGCGTGTGACGTCGCTGGCCATCGAAGTTTACGGCGGATACGGCTTCACAAAGGATTATCCCGTAGAAAAATATTGGCGCGATGCAAAGATCGGCAAAATCTACGAGGGCACATCGAACATGCAACTGGCAACGATCGCGAAGCTGGTGATGTCCAAGTAAGAGCATTGACCACAGAGGAAAACAGAGCCAAATCATTCGACGAATGAAGCGCGCGCCAGCAGTTACCCTGTGTTCCTCTGTGTCCCCTGTGGTTATCTGTTTCTGAAGTGCGGCAATACTTCGTCACCAAACAGTTTCGCCTGTCCCGTACGATCGTCGCCCCAGATTTCGAGCATGATGTGAGTGCATCCAGCAGCGCGGTATTCTTCGATTTTTTGAATGCACTCATCGGGCGTGCCCGCGATCGGACAGACTTTGCGGAGTAGCTCATCACTGACGGCGAGCGCCGCGGCTTTTCGACCGCCTTTTTCCATAGCGTCCGCAACCGGCTGAAGCTCTTCGAAAGTAATGCCCGCCGACTCGAGCAGCACGTCGGCTGAGCCTTTGATGTTCTGCACTTTGTTGGCAAGATACATGGCAGCCTGCTCGCGCGCGCCTTCTTTCCCTTTCTTCGAATCGCGCCCGATGCTGCCGACAACCACGCAGCCGAGGATCAGCTTGGAAGCATCTTTGCCCGCTTTCGCCGCGCCCTCTTCCATATTCTTTTTCGAGTAGCGCACGAATGCAGGAGTGGTGATCGACGCCGTGAGCAGCCCATCGCCGAGCGAACCGCCCAGCTTCTGCATCGCCGGTCCAGTTCCGGCAACATACACCGGAGGAACTTTGCGCGACGTGTGCGCGTCGCTCTTGAGCGGCGGAACGCTGGCGGCGAACACTTTGCCCTGATACTCGAATTTGTCGCCTTTGAGCACGCCGCGGATGATCTCGATGCTTTCCCGCATGACAGTCGCAGGACCGACTTTTTCGCCTTCTCCCTCGCCGATTTCTTTCATGAAGATCTTCGACGCGCCGAGGCCCAGCAGAAAGCGGTCCCCGGCAAGATCCTGCATGACGCGCGCTTCCATCGCAATCTCGACGGGATGGCGTGTGTAGGGAGAAATAATTCCCCAGCCAAGATGAATGCGTTTCGTCTGGCTGGCGATGACAGCAAGAATTGCAGTCGAGGAGCGGGCCTCAAAAGAATGCTTACGCCACCAAGGATAGGCTTCGGCAATCCAGAAGGTGTCGAAACCCGCGTCCTCGCAAGCCTTGGCCATGGCTGCGGTTTCGTGGACGGGCTCCATGCTGAGTTGAAGTACTCCGATGTTGAATGGGATGGTCATGATGGCAGTTTCTCCATATTAGTTTTCAGTTCTTAGGTCTAAGATCTCAGGCAAAAACTTCACTCATTCCGGTTCGGTCGCTTCCTGAGACCTGCGACCTGACACCTGAGACCTTTTTAGTCCGGGTCGCTCCAGGCGTGTTCCAGGCCTTTCACCAGTTCCCAGACTGCTCTGTTCAACGGCGTGGGAACACCGGTTTTCTCTCCCCATTTCACGATTGCACCGTTCATGAAATCAACCTCGGTCTGACGCTTGGCAAGCACGTCCTGCAGCATGGAGGCGCGGTGCTTGCCCGGAGCATTCGCTCCTTTTTGTACGAGGGCGCGCGGATCGCCGTGCAGTTCGATGCCGAGCGCCTTGGCGACGGCCTCGCCTTCGGCGATCAGATCATTGAATAGCTGGCCGGTCGGCGCGAATCGCGTGGCCGCCCCGTGATGCAGCAGCGTCAGGGCTCCGACGGGATTAGTGGCGGCGTTGAAGATCAGCTTGGTCCACTGCGCGCCGCGCGCGTCTTTCAACGCAACTACATTCATGCCGGAACGCGTGATCAATTCCGCCAGTTCTTCGACCTTGGACATGGGCGTGTTCGTCGGCTCAAAGGGACCAACCCAAGTGTCACCTTTGATGTCGAAGCCGATGTGGCCGGGAGCAATGGGATGTCCAGCGGGAAACGTCGTGCCCCGAATGACATACTTCACGTGTTCCGCGATGATCTCTTCGTTGCCGACGCCGTTTTGCACGGAGCAGACCGCGCTGTTCTCATCGAATGCGCGAGCAACCTGCGCGATAGCGCCCCGGGTGTGGATCGCTTTGGTGGCGACGATGCCATAGTCGCAGCGTGGCAGTTGCTTGGGATCGCTGGTGGCGTGCAGTTTCGCCGTGAAATCGGCGGCTCCGGAAATGCGCAGTCCGTGATTGCGAATGGCTTCGACGTGATCTTTCCAGACGTCGTAGGCCCAGACTTCTGCCTCGCCTTTTTGGGCGAGGTGCGCGGCGAAGATGCTGCCGACAGCGCCGCAACCGATGATGCAAATTTTCAACAAATTGCCGTTCCTACCTTTCTCGCAAACGATTCACTCTGTTCGTGGGCAACACGTCTTGTGGTATGAACCCATTTCTGGCTGAGATCCCTTTTCGAACCTCACGCGATACGTGCCCTGCTTGAGCATGGTCGCAAAGTGTTCCCCTGTCTTTATCGTCAAGTCCCCGACCTCAACCTTGACCTCGTACGCGCCGTCGTCAGCTCGTTTGATTGGCGCGCTAACCAAGAATCTGAGGCCCCGCGGTCCACGATTACACCACTCATGTGAATGTACCGCCAGACCGCTTGCTTTCAACTTGGACACAAGATCCTTCTCACGCATTTCCAGTCGCGTATCGATCGCCACGCATAGGTCTTTCCGTGCTTTCAATTGGCTCGCTTCCGCCTCGAATCGAACTGCAAAGGCGGTGACTTCGATAAGGTCGCCGTTTCCTCCGGCGGCAACATTCGCCTGTGCGTGCGTGATCTGCTGACAGATCAATAGCAGTGTGAGTGCGGCGAGCAGCTTCATCGGAGTGACGCGACCGTCTCCCGCGTCTCGCCGCCGTTAAAGAATTTCCATGGCACGTCGGCCAGGCACTCACCTTCGGTCTTACCGATGCGATATGTGTCCTGGGTATAGAGGCAGACCTGGCCGTCCTGGTCAACGACCTGCGGATGCAGAGAGAAGATCATGTTCTCTTCGAGCGGGACATCGGTCTTCGCACCAATCGCGGGATACTCGAGCATCGTCATGCCGATGCTATGGCCGGAGAGATGACCGAGAGCGAAGCCGTGTTTGGCGAATATTTCGGCAACGGTGCGATGCACGGTGGAGGCGAGTTCGCCGTGACGCATCAACTTGCGCGCGGACTCCATGGCGTGCGGATATGCGTCCGCCATCTTCTGCGTGGTCGGACTGGGCTTGCCTTGAATCAGGGCGCGGGAGAATTCAACCCAGTAGCCGCCGGCTCCGGTAACTTCGAGCGAGTAAAGAAGAAGATCGTCGCCCGCAACCTTGCGCAGACCGGGAACTTTGAAATAAGCGTTGGCCTGTCCGTGTTCGCCCGAGAGCAAAATGTTCATCATGCGCGGGCCAGCGCCGCGAGCAAAGAAACGCTCGACCGCGGGCGCCATGATTTCGGCTTCGGTCTTGCCCGGCTTGTACGCGGCAACCAGCGCCCAGAAGCCATCGACGACGATGTCCATGGCGTCGCGTACTTCGACGAGTTCTTCTTCGCTCTTCACGGCGCGCGCCATGTCAAATTCCTGATCAAAAGGCACGAGCTCAAACGAACCTGGCGCGAGTTCGCGATAGTCGCGAACGGCCATGACAAAGTTCATTCCAAACGTGCCGATGCGCTTCCATTTGCGCTCGACGGCCCGGTCGCGCAACCATTGGCCGGGAACGTCGGGCCAGACCTGATCTTTCACCCAGGGTTTCTTTTTGTCCCCGATCCAGCGCGCTTCGCGCGGGAAGACGAGCGTGGCTTCGCCTTCTAGCGGGATGACGACGTAAACGTAACGATGAACGATTTCGAATCCGGAGGTATAGAAAACCGCGCCTTCGAATCCAGCGTATTGATTGCCGCAGACGATCAGAGCGTCCAGTCCAGCCGCTTGCATGCGGGAACGGATGTTTTTATAACGGCGGTCGATTTCTTTCTGACTTGGCACAATAACCTCAGCGGCTACTCACTCCGCATAGTTCGGCGGCGGTTAGCGCATAAATCTTCGTGATGTCCACTAGCGTTTGAATGCGAACTTTTTCTCCTTCTTTGTCGCGCGGACCGCTGGAGGGGCCGTAGTTCACGGTCTCGACTCCGTAACGGCTGAGGACGCTGGCGTCGGAGCACCAGGTGACGACTTCCCTCTCCGGCGTTTTGCCGATGATGCGTTTGTGATTGCGGTCGATGGCGCGAACCATCTCGTGCTCTTCGCTGATGCGCGCGCCGGGGACCGAGACGTAGGTTTCGAATTCCAGACCCCAGTCAGCATGCGCTTTCTCAAGTTCGAAGAAGAGACTCTGAATGTTGCGACGCGCTTCGGCCATGGGAATCGTGGGCGGGACGCGCACATCTAGGAACAAGTCCGTTTTTTCGGGAGTGCGGCTGGCGCGCCAGGCGTGCCCGCCGCGGATGCCGCCGAGATTTACGATGGCCTTCTTGCCGCCGTAGCTTGCCTTCTTCTCCCATCCTTCTATCCACTTCAGGATGGGTGGCATGAGTTCGACCATGCGGCGGATGGAATTCATTTCTTCGCGGCCCTCGCAGAAGGCGGTGTGCACATAGATTCCCGTACACGAAATGCGTACCCACATGGAGCCGAAGTGTTCGAGAACGACATGCATGTCGGTGGGTTCGCCAAGAATGCACATGTCAGGCAGCACGCCGTGGTTTACGAGGTAGTGCGTGCCGTATCCATAGCCGCGATACTCTTTGCCTTTGAATTCACCCCACTGTGTCTTTTCAATTTCGCCGGCGACGGCGGCAATAATGACGTCCCCTTTCAAACGCACGCCAGCACGCTGCAGCGCTTTCACGGCGTTGGTGTAGCAGACGAGCGCGCCCTTCATGTTGTAAATGCCGAGTCCGTAGATGAAACCGTCTTTGACGACCGCGTGCGGCTTGTAGCCCAGGCCGGTGAGAAATTCTTCCTGGCCAGTGTTGGAAGTATCCATGTGGCCGTTGAACAGTAGGTTCTTGCCGCCGCCCGAGCCTTTCCAGCGGCCGACCACGTTGGCGCGCGCTTCTTCGACTTCCTGCCAGGTGACGTCGAGGCCGATCTTCTGCAGCGCGGATTGCATGTACAACGCCATCTGCAGTTCTTCGCCGGTCGGGCTGGGGATGTTAATCACGTCGCTGGACATGGAGATAATTTCGTCCTCGCGAACTTCGGCGAGGATGCGGTCGACAAGTTTGGGGTCGAGGGCTGGCTCCGAGTTTGTGGTTGCGCTGGACACTATAATCAGTTCCCGGTTCTCTGTTCTCAGTTCAGTCAGTGATGTTTCGCCAGACGGAAGTCGTCTGGGTCGGTGCATAGTTTTTCGTTGCCGGTTTCGGTGATTAGAAAATTGTCTTCCAAACGCAAACCTCCGCCGCCGGGCCAGTAAATGCCGGGCTCAATCGCCAGCACCATTCCTTTTTTTATTGTGCCGGTGCCGGCCTGGTGCGCGTAGGGCCATTCGTGGGCGCGGGCGCCGACGCCGTGGCAGATGGGGTGGGATGGCTGTCCGGGATATCCACCTTCGGCAATGCGGGCGCGAACGAACTTGTCGAGTTCGGGAAAGCTGGCGCCTTGACGCGCAAAAGAAACTGCGCTGTTGAAAACTCCGAGCAATAGGTCGAGCAATTTGTGATACTCGGGCTTCAATTCACCGGGGCAGGCATTCTTGGTGAGATCGGTCCAATAACCGTCGACGCAGACCCAGATTTCGAAGAGTGTTGGTTCGTTTGTTTGAATCGGGCGGTCGCCAGTGGCGGTAAATGTTGCTATTCCCTTGCCGGACCACACCAGCGTGAAGGCGCGCGCCATCTCGACTTTGCCCTTGTAGCCAACGCCGGTTCCGTGGACGAAGCCTTCATACATGGCACCGACTTCGCTTTCTTTCATGCCGGGGCGCATGTGCTCGCGCGTGTAATCCATGGCGAGGGCTGCGAGTTTGTTGGCTAAACGCATGCGCTCCACTTCCTGATCGGTCTTGATCGAGCGAGCTTCGTTCAGGAGCGGCGTTGCGTCCACGACCTCGCCGCAAAACTTCTTGAACGATTCGAAGTAAGAAAGCATGAAGGTGGTCGGTTCGCCAACCATGCGGTCGGCAGACTGCGTGCCCATGTTGAGTTCGACGGCAACTTTGTCGGTCAGGCCGCGTTGCTTCAGCACTTCGTAGGCGCGATCCCAGGCGCGGAACTGCGGCGGGCGCGGATCGTGCTCGTCGTAGCCTTTGAAATAGAGAATGTCCTTTGTCCACGAGTTACGCTCAGCGTCGGCCTGCTGCGGCTCGAGGGCAATCAACGTGGGCTCGCCATCGCGCGGAAAGACGACGGCGTCGTATCCCTTCATGCACCAGTAGTTCGTAAGGTAAAGAACGTTGTCGGGCGCGCGGCACACCAGCGCGGAAAGATCCTGATTTTTCATCAAGGCGCGAACGCGATCGAGTTTTGTCTTGTCTACGGGCCAAGCCATATCAGTCTCTCAGCGCGATTTCAATGCACGGTCACGGGTTTATTCTCGTCCTGAAAATTCCAGGCTGCTTCTTTGCCTTTGATGAGCCGATAGACTGCGGTATGCAGCGGTGCGGGTACTCCGACGCGCTCGGCTTCGCGAGCGATGGCGCCGGATAGAAAATCAATTTCGGTCGTCAACCTATGGCGGACGTCATGAAGCATGGAGGTCGGGTGATTGGTCATGGCGCCGACCCGGTTCATTTCCCAGGGATCTTCGGGGAGGCGAACACCGGCGGCCTCGGCAACTCTTTTGCCTTCGTCGATCAAGGCGTGCAGCAGATGGCCGAGGTCGGAGAATTTCCCTTCGTCGGAAAAATGCGGTGAGTGCGGCAAGCCGGTTAGCGCGGAAACGCTATTCACCGCCGAATTGAAAATCAGCTTGGACCACTGCGCGGGGCGGGCGTCCTCGAGCGCTTCGGCTTTAAGTCCGGCGGCGATGATAAGCTCGGCGGCTTCTCTTACTATGGCGAATGGCGTGGCGGTCGGCTCGAAGGGCCCCATCCAGGTTGGAGTGTCGAGTTCATATTGCACGTGCGTGTCGCTGTGGCGCGTTCCGCTCATGAAGGTGGTGGCGCGGATGACGTAGCCGCGCGTGAGAGTGGCGATGATTTCTTCGCTGCCGACTCCGTTCTGGGCGGACAGGACGGCTCCTTTATCGAAGCGGCGGCCTACCGGGCGAAATGATTCCTTGACCTGCGTGGCTTTGGTGGCAACGATGCCGAGATCGCAATCCGGCAGGTCTTTTGGGTTGGTGATGGCTTTTATCGGGACAACGAAGTTATGGGTTCCGCTAACGCGCAAGCCGTTGCGGTTAAGCTCAGCAGCGTGATCTTCGCGGCGAACAAATGCCCAGACTTCGGCGACACGCGCCAGATGTGCGGCGTAGAGACTACCGATCGCACCGCAACCGATGATGCAAACTTTCTTCATTGCTTCTTTCGTTCCCTTAAACCTGCCGAACTGCGCTCGGTTGGACAGCCGAGGCGGCTGTTCCTGCGTGGTTCATCTCTTCTCCAACTTCACCAACTGAGCTAGCTGTCCGCCTTCGTGATACCTGAGAGACCGGAAGATGCTGTCGGCGTTGTTAAAGGAGTCGTTGATAAAAATACCTTGCGCGAACAACGCGTCTTGCAGCGCCGCTGAAATTGTATGCACGGGAGCCGCGCCTCCTTCGCCCATGCCTTTTGCGCCGCTGTAGCTGTGGGGAGAAGGCGTCGTCGTGTGGCCATACTTGATCTTTGGAATATTCATGGAGGTGATCGGGGTGTAATCGCTGAAGGTGCTGGTCAGCATATTGCCGACGGCGTCATAGACACAGGTTTCCATCAGCGCCGCGCCGATGCCATGCGCGGTCGCGCCATAGACCTGGCCTTCGACGATCGGCGGATTGATGACTGTGCCGCAATCGTCGACGGCCACATAGTCGAGAATCTTTGGGACAAAAGTTTCACGGTCCACTTCGATGATCGCGATGTGCAATTGCGAAGCGTAGGTCAGTGTGAGACTGCCGTATTTTGTTTTCGTGTCGGGAACCTTGAACGGAGCGCGCCATACGTAGCGGCAGTTGAGCGTGACATCGTACAGTTCAGGCGGGAGCACGGCGCTATTCACGTTGACGATATTGGCGAGGCTCCAGTAGTTGATGGATTTTCCGGTGCTCTTGGCCTTGATCTCGGGCCCTTGCTGGCCGACTCCGAATTCGAGATCGTCTTCTTTGGTTTCGAGAGTAAAGGCGGCCAGGCGCTTCATTTCGGTCTTGAGTTTTTGCGCAGCGCCGTGAACCGCTGACAGACCGGAAACCGCAAATTGGCTGGCGTACGTTCCGGACATGCCGGTGTGCACGTTGCGCTCAGTATCAAAGCCTGTGCGCACCGTGATCAGATCGGGATGAATGTTGAGTACGTCGGCGACAACTTGCGCGGAGGTTGTTTCGTGCCCCTGGCCTTGCGGACAAGAACCGACGGCCACCACCACTTCGCCGTAGATATCGAGTTTGCAGTTTGCGCCCTGCGAGTTGCCGGAGAAAGGCGCGTAAGGATTGATGATCTGCGACTGGCCGAAGTTGTTCGTTCCGGAATCGAGCGTGGTACCGATGCCGATTCCGAGCATGCGGCCTTCTTTGCGCGCCTCGGCCTGTTTCTTTTTCCAATCATCCCAACCGATCAGGTTTTTCGCGACTTCGAGCATCTTGGGATAGTTACCCGAGTCGTAGACGCAGCCGTTGGGCGTGGTATAGGGAAACTCTTCGGGACGAATGTAGTTGCGCAGGCGCATTTCGTCCGGCGCGATGCCGATTTTGTGGGCGCAGATGTCGACCAGGCGTTCCAGGAACCAGAGGTGCTGCATGCGCGAGTATCCGCGATTGGGGCCCACTGGACACTTGTTGGTGACTGCCTGCCAGAAATCGATGCGAGCATTCTTGAAGCGATAAACCCCACAAAAGACCTGCGACCAGATCACGCAGCCCAGGGGCTCATAGCGCGGGTAGGCACCGCAATCGTCGATGTGGCGCGAGTCGATGGCAGTGATGACGCCGTTCTTATCCAGGGCTACGCGCGTGTTGCGGAAGGTGCGCTCGTTGCCGTGGGCGCTTGAAACCATGTGCTCGGAGCGGGTTTCGACCCACTTGATGGGTCGCCCGCCGGCCTTTTTCGATGCCAGCGCGCAGACGGCCATCTGCGGGTAACTCGTAATCTTTATGCCGAAGCTGCCTCCGATGTCGAAAGTCTGACACCGGATCTTATCGATATGAATGCCCAGGTGAGCGGCTAGAAACTGGATCGCGAACGACGGGAATGAATTATTGCACCAATAGTAGATACGGTCGTCTTTGGGATTCCATTCGGCGATCACGACGTTGTTTTCGAGCGGCGTCGACGAAAAGCGATGGAAGTGCAAGCGATCGATGTCGACGACATACGCCGCTTCCTTGAAGGCGCTTTCAATGTCGCCGTATTCCCACACGCCGTTCCAAACCAGGTTGGTGCCGGCTTCTTCGTGGAGGATGCTGTGATCGGCGAGGGCCTGTTCGACTTCGACGACAGGTTCGAGCGGTTCGTACTCGACCTGAACGAGTTCAGCAGCATCGTCGGCGAGGCTCGGGGAGTCGGCGACTACGGCGGCAACCGGCTCACCCTGGTAGAGGGCTTTGCCCACGGCCATAGGGAAGTCGCGAATTTTCTGCGCTTGGTCCGGACCGATCTCGATGAAAGGCTGGGTCTGTGCGGCAATTTCTTTGCCGGTAATCGCGCACACCACGCCGGGCAGCGCCTCGGCAGCGGAGGTGTCGACGCTGACAATACGCGCGTGCGCATAGGGAGAGCGCACAAAGCGGAGATAGAGCATTTCGCGCAGTTTGATGTCGTCGGCGAACTTGCCCCGGCCGCGCAACAAACGGTCTTCTTCTTTGCGGGGGAGCGCGGCGCCTACCCAGGGTCCGCTTCCGTTCTTTTTTCCTTCAGCCATGTTTTCCTCGGCCCGTTTTCTTCAGGCACTATATTTGTGCCTCCGCAAACATTTCGCGGACAGGAGTGCCCGCGCCACACGAGCTATGCCAGGGCCGCCTGCAGCCCGTCTATCAATTTCTGGATCTGTTTCTTGCCCAGCGGTTCGAGCAAGCCACCGGCTACGGATGCCAGGCGGCCGAAGATCTGGGCTTCGCCCTGCCAGTTCACCTTTGTTCCAACCGTGGTTCCGAGTGCGGTTGCGTCAGCGGTTGCGTCCGCGATCGGGGCCAGGTCAAACCCAGCGACCATGGTGACATTTCCGCCGCCTACAGCTCCCTGCCCCTTGTATTGGGCGCGGCGCGGACGATCGGCCTCCGCCAGTTCCATCCTCACGTCGGCACTGCCCTTGATGTAGGAAATGCCCACGTTCACCTTGACGGCAAAATGCGTCGGATCTTGCACGGAGAGGCTTTGAAACTCCGGGAGCAGCGGCGCAAATCGATTGGGGTCGGTGAGGAAGTCGTAAACCTCCTCGGGCTTCTTCTTGACTTCGAATTCGCCGGAAAACTTGATTGCCATCTTATGCCCCCTTTATATTCCGGCCAGCGAGCTTGATGGCCTTGAAGATGTTCATATATCCGGTGCAGCGGCAGGTGTTGCCGGCTATCGCTTTGCGAATTTCCTTTTCGCTTGGTTCAGAATTCTCGGAAAGCAGTTGATGAGTGGAGAGCATCAGACCGGGCGTGCAGTATCCGCACTGCAGGCCGTACGAATCGCCGAAAGCTTTTTGAATGGGATGAAGCTTGCCGTCTTTTTCGAGGCCCTCGACGGTAATGATCTGCGATCCGTCCGCCTGCACCGCAAACATCGTGCAGGATTTTACCGCCAGGCCATTCATCAGCACGGTGCACGCGCCGCAGTACGTCGTGTCGCACCCGACGTGCGTGCCGGTGAGGTCACATGCCTCGCGGAGGAATTCAACCAGCAACATGCGCGGCTCGACCTGGCGCGAGCAGGGCTTGCCGTTTATGCTGAGGTTGACGGCGATTTTATCGATGGTTGAGGTTGCAGTTTCAGGCATAGAGATGGGCCCCCTCGACTTGTTCTCCGCGGGCGCGGCGCGCGGCAATCTGAATGGCGCGCTTCACCAGAGCTACGACGAGTTGGCGCTTATACTCGGCGGATCCGCGCATGTCAGTCTGGGGATCGGCGGCGGCACGAGCGGCTTCCGCAGCGGTGGCAATGGTCTCGTCGTTCAGGTTTTTTCCGCGGAGCGCATTCTCGGCCTCGGTCGCGCGGATCGCCATCAGGCCGACGCAGCCGAGAGCGATGGCGGCATCCTGACAGACGTCGCCCGCCAAAGTGAGTTGTACGGCAGCACTGGCGCTTGGATACACGGGAGCGGTCCGCTTGAATGCAAGATAGGCACCGCCGCTGCCCGGGGGCGGAATCTTCACTTCAACTTCGGTTACAAGTTCGTCGTGAGCCAGCGCGGTTGTGTAGGCGTCTTTGATGAAGTCGCTCAGTTGGATGGTGCGCGCGCCGCTCGGTCCGAGGCAGTGAACCATGGTGTCGAGCGTAATCAAGGCGTTGGCCCAATCGCCGCTGGGATCCGCTTCCGCGAGCGATCCGCCGATGGTGCCGCGGTTTCGCACTTGTACGTCGGCAATCCCGGCGGCACAGTCGTGCAGGACCGGGATTTTTTTCGCGAGCGCGGCGTGCTCGATTTCGGCATGGCGGGTCATCGCCCCGAAGTGAAGCGTGCCGGAATCTTCTTTAATAAAGGAGGTACCCGTGATGAAGTTCAAGTCCACGAGGTGCTCGGGATTGGCGAAGCGAAGCTTGAGCAACGGAATCAGACTCTGCCCACCGGCAAGAAACTTCGCGCCCTCGCCGAGTTGGCCGAGCATGGAGACTGCTTCTTTCAGTGATCCCGCCCGGTGATAGTGAAATGATCGTGGATACATTGTGGTTCGTCTTTCCTTTGTTTAAATCACTTTGTCTAAATCATTTTGTCTAAGCCGTTGTGCGCGGCCGGGCAAATCCCCAAGCCGTTGCCGTCAAACCAGCGATGACCAGCCCAGATCCAACCACGGCCAGCGCTTTCAAAACCATTGCACCATGATGATACGTCTGGAGAATGACAGCCAAGGGGAATAGCGCACTGCCCGCCAGCAGAGAAAATGCCACCAGTTGCCGAATTCCTTCGCTGAAGTTCACGCGTTCGAAAATCACACCCAGCACAATCATAAGCATGGCGAGCCCGATCCAGTGGGAGTGAGCATCCAACTGGCGAACGTAATCGTACTTGGTATCGCCATACTGCTCGAGCGCGGCCTGCGACTGCCCAAGATTACGGGTTGCCGCTGCGGCGAAAGACTGAGCGAGTGATCCGCCCATGTGATCGAGCGTCTGGTGCTCGACGAAAAGCGCGTACTGCAACCCGTAGAGCATGCCGAAGGCGGCGAGAGCCATCCCGCCGAAAATAAGAAGTTTGCGCGATCCGGTCATCGTGCGCCCTCCCCTGCGTTGCTCTCAACATAGTTCTCAACATCGAGGCCGCCGGAATAACGCAAGATGCCGACCAGCATTCCCATCAGGGCGACGATGACCATCAGGCCGCCGATGTCGGCGATGCCTCCGGCAAGCAATCCGAGTTTCAGTTCCAGCAGCACGAACACGGGCAGAATCACCGAGCCCCCGAGCAAGACCTTTACCCACCGCCGCTTCCATTTTTCTGAGAGAAACACGAAGGGCTGCACGAACGATAGCAGCATCGCGAGCAGGCCAAACTCGATGATGTGCGAGTGCGCGGCGATGTTCACAGCTCGGGCGCCGGCCAACCCGCCGAAGTTATTGACCTCAGTTGTAACGGCGTCGAGATTTCCCGCGGTTGCAGCGTTGATCAAACGTTGCAGTATCGCGGTCTCCATCTGCTCGTGCTCGTACAACAGGGTACCGGCGTAATACGCGCCGTGCAGAAAGCCGAGTAAGACGAGAACCGTGCCACCGGTGAGAAGCGCGCGACTCGGCATGCTGTCTTCCGCTGGAAGTTCAGGCTCGCTGATTTGGCGGCTGCGAAGGTATTGCCAGAAACCCCACGCTTGAACCGTGAGAACGAGAATCAGCAAAGCTCCGGCAGAATCGGCCAGCACGCTCGCCCAGCCGATTGCGGCAAACGGGCTGCCGGCGAGTCCGACGTAGTGAATCAGAAAAATGCCGAGGGGCAACAAAACTCCGCCAGCAATGAAAAGCGCCGCCAGCGATTTCTTAGTCGGTCGTGAGAGGGCGATGTAGGGCTGCACCAGTGCCAGCAACAGCGCCAGGTAACCGGCGCCGATCATGTGGACGTGCGCATCCACCTTGGTGCCACGATCTTCGAGAACGTTGCCGAGATGACTGAACACTTCATTCACCGCAGCCGCATTTCCGGCAGCGACGGCGCGGGAGGCTGCGATGAGCGCTTCCCCTTGCAGCGCGGCGTTTTGGTGAAGGATGAAAACGGCAAAGATGTCGCCGAAGAGAAGACCGGCGGCGATTAGAGCAATGCCACCGAATACGTAAAGGCGGCGTGCGCTCATTGGCGCAAAAGCAGGCGCGGAGTTCGCGGGAGCGACGCTGGCACGGTCCGGGAATGCTCTGGAAATCGGCGGCATTATTTCCCAACTGGTTCTATGTCGCGATACTGGCTGCGGAAATACAACAGTGGCTCGCCATCCCGGACTACAACCTCTTCCACTTCCGCGATGAAAATGGTGTGGTCACCTGCGGCCTGCGTCGAGTGCAAACGGCATTCGAGGTACGCCAGAGCCCCTTGCAGCACGGGCGTGCCTTGCGCGGTGCGATCAAAGCGGGCGCCCGCGGCTTCAGGATGCTGATGGGTCTCGGCGGAGCGCGCGTAATATTCCGAGACGGTTTGTTGATCGCTGCGCAGCACGTTCACTCCAAATCTTTTCCTGGCATGCAGATGAGCATGCGTCCGCGCCCGGTGATCCACACAAACCAGAACCAGCACCGGATCGAGCGAGACCGCGGTGAAAGCATTTGCCGTCATGCCGTGGACCTCGCCGTCCTGGTCGACGGTGATGACCGTGACCCCGGTTGCGAAACATCCCATGGCCTTGCGGAAATCGCTCGCGGTAAGGCTCATGCGGAAACCTGCGGGCCATTGTTCTGAACGGCATTGTTTTGAACCACGTTTTGAATAGCCGGACGGGCCACGAGCGGAGCCCGTCCGGCAAGTGACCACGCTACCACGTCAAACGTAGCGCCAACTGAATCTGACGCGGGTTGAATACTGCGCTGGGCGTTCCGTAGGTCGGGTTGGGCGAACCCTCCCGATAGAATGCGGGCGCTCCGAAGCAACCCGGCGCACCCGGATCCTTCGGGCAGAAATCCGCTGCTCCATAGCTTGTGTTGTAGTAGCGCACGTTGACCGTGTTCATTAAGTTGAAGGCTTCCGCCAGGAATTGGACATGCAACTTTTCATACAGTGGGAAGGTGCGCTCCAGGCGGACGTCAACCGTCTGCATCGTGTCTCCCTTAAACGTGTTGCGCGGCTCGTTGCCGACCCGGTCATTGTTTCCAAACACGTCGCCATTGGAGTCAAAGCCGGCGTACTTGGTGAAGTACTGGGGAGATTGCAGGGTGAGGATCGTGCTGAAACTGAAGTCGCGCGCGATCATGTTCCAGCTCTTAGGACTGGAGAAGATAGCGTTACCGACGAAGCGATGTCGGGCATCGTCGGCGGAACTGGCCCGCTCCTGACGGAAGTTGAGGCTGTCCTGCGGAATCAGCACGAAGCTGGGGTTGGGACCGTTGTCGATCGAATGCGACCAGGTGTAGCTGATGGCAAACGAAAAATTATTGGTCATCCGCTTGTTCATGCTGATGAGCAGACCGTCGTAGACCGAATCCCAACCGGACTTTGCCTCGAAGAAGACGCTGTATGCGGGAGTGCGGAAACCGGGCACTCCGTTCACGTGGGGCACGCCCGGAATAATCATTTGCGAGGGATACTGGTCGCCGTTGGCGCAGTTGGGGGGCGTGATCGGCCCGCCCGGATTCTGTGGGTTAGCGAAGTCGAAATACATGTTCTTGCAGCTCGCCTGTCCCTTGGAGTTAAAGACTTGCACTGTTCCTTTGGGGTCCGGCTGATTCACGTTGTAAAAGCTGCCGAGGTGGACTCCGCGCAAGTGGATTCCCGTGATGCTCAACAGCGAGTCCTTGAAGGGCTGGAATTCCAGCGAGGCGCTGGTCTGAATGCCGTACGGGTTCTGGCTGTTCTGATCGAACCGCACGATGGTTGCGGGTTGCAGAAATCCGCAAGTATCCAAAAAGGGACAGGGGAGGAAGGAAGGCGAGGGCGTTCCGTTCGGGTAGGTTGCTTGCCCTGTTAACGGGCCAGTCCCGAGCAGTCCGTCGAGAGCGAGATTAGTGATGAATGGGGAACTGGCAAAACTAAAGAGGCCGGTCTTCGCGTTCAAACCGTTTTCAGATGGGCGACCCGGATAGGTGGATACACCGCCGCAGGAAGGCGCCTGGCACATGAGCAGGGGCGATGGGATAATTCCGTGGAACAGTCCCATGCCGGCGCGGAATACCACGTTACGCGAAGTTCCCAAGCTGTAGGCCAAGCCCACGCGCGGGTCGACGTTCTTCCACTGGGTATTGAGGACACCGGAAGGCCACTTCTCAAATTCCCACCGCGCTCCGAAATTCACGGTCAGGTTACTGGAGGCGCGCCACTTATCCTGAAGGTAGAAGCCGGTGTAGGTGTGGTCCAGCGTCGCCGAGGCTTGTTGACGGATGGCTTGGGAAATCGCACCGCCTTGATACACTGCCGTTCCTCCCGCCAGAGATGTCTCGTTGAAGCCCGAAGCAGCGTCGAAGCGTTCGAAGAAGATCACGAATGGATCCGGACACGACACTCCTTCCGGACATCCAGCTGCGCCATCGGTGCCGAGAAAAGCAGGGAGGTTGGCGAAGTCCGCCTCAAAGGGGTAAAACAGCGGGAAGGATTCGTAGGTACTGACCCGATCGAAGTTTCCGCCGAAGCTGATGGTGTGGTTCGACAGGTTATGCGTCATGTTGTCGACTAACTCGAAGCGTGACTCGGTGTAAATGTCAGGGTTGCCGCGATTGACGCCGACGGCAAAAGTGTTGGCGACTTCCAGGTGTGGCTGGGTGGAAACCACCGGGAAATCGAAGTTGCGGTGTGCATACTGCATGCGCAATTCGTTCACCCAGGACGGGGAAATCACCGTGGTCAAGCCACCGGCGAGCGACTGGTCGCGAATGTTGTTGTTCTTGAATGCAGAGGGAAGATCGAAGCCGTTGTTGAGGGGCGACTGGTTGGTCAACCGACCGTCGTTAATGAAATAGCGGACATACAGGTTATTGTGGGTGAAGTTCTGATCCAACCTAAGCAGAGCATTGTCCGTGTTCCCGTTGCGCAGCACGAAGAGGTTTTCTTTAGGCAGACCGTAGACCGTCGTCTTGACGTTGTTAATCGCCCCGATATTGCTCAGCACGGTCGAATTGTACGTCGGAGATTCAGTGCGTCTCTGCGCTTCGTAATTGGCAAAGATGAATGTCTTGTCTTTCTGGATAGGTCCGCCGATAGCGCCGCCAAACTGATTTTGACGCAGCACATTGAAGCCGGGTGCGGAGAGAATGCTTCTCGCGTCGAGTTTGTTGTTGCGCAGATAGTCGTAAAGGGAACCGTGAACCTTGTTGGTGCCGCCTTTGGTGATGATGTTTACGATGCCGGCGGTGGCTCGTCCAAATTCCGTGGTGTAGTCGGTGTTGATGACGCGAAACTCCTGCACCGACTCCTGAGGCGGCGTGCCCCGCTGGATGCCCGAGGCGGTTGAGATGTCGTCGGCGCCGTCAACGGCGATGAAATTGTAGTGAATGTTCTGACCGGCAAAGGAGAGTTTTGTTACCGGTTCGACGATGACGTCGGTGCTGCCGGACGTCGTGTTTCCGATGGTGATGCCGGGCGCGAGCAACGCGAAATCGATGAACTCGCGCCCGTTGACCGGAAGGCTCTCGATTTTTTGCTGATCAATCACCGAACTCACCATGGTTCGCGTAGGCTCGGCAACTTCGCCCACGTCCTGCACTTCGACCTGGGTTTGAACCTGGCCGAGAGCCAGCGCGAAATCCACATTGCCGGAAGCGCCGATATCCAGGTGAATCTTCTTGGCGGACTTTTGGAAGCCCTGCTTTTCGGCATTCACGGTGTAATCGCCCGCCGGAAGTCCGCCGATCTGATATTCGCCAACCGCGTTGGCAGTTACGGAGCGCTTCAAACCGGTGGCCGTATTGAGCACGGTCACCGCGGCCTCCGGAATCACGGCGCCGGTGGTGTCGGAGATGCGGCCCTGGAGAGTGCCGGTCACGGACTGGGCTCCCAGCCAACTCGGCACGGCCAGAAACACTGCCAGGAACAGCAGCAGACAAATGACCGCTCCCCGGCTGCGGCGATCGAACAACGAGGACTGAACGGAGCCGGGCGTTCCGGCATCGGATTCCACAACATATTGAACGGCCATCGAATTCCCCCTCGTAAATCTGGTGTCGCGCTGCGCGCGGCAGCTATTGAGCTTTTCTGCCCAATCGTGTTGCGTTAGCGTGCATGATCTGAGTCAGCCTGGATTCCGAATCCTCGAGATGCTGCTCCAGTACAGCGGCACATTGCTTAAGCTTTCCGGTACTGAGCAACTGGCACATCTTCCGGTGGACAGGAATCAATGCGCCGGGATTGTCATGGCTGCGGTCCACCAGCACCATACCGATGCGCAGTTCACCGATCATGTTTTTATAGAATGAATCCAGCCGCTTGTTGCCGTGGAAGCGGATCAGCAGGCTGTGAAAATGAAGGTCGTGACTGACCGCGCGAGACCAGTTCCGGTCACCGACGGCTAGTTCGTATTGCTCCACGGCGTTTCGGATTTCTTGCAACAAATCCGGGTCCGGGGAGCGCGCCGCAAGCACGGCGGGCAACTCCAGCATCCGGCGCAACTGGTAGATCTCTTGCACATCGCACAAAGAGAGTTGAGAGACCGCCGCGCCCCGATGGAGACTGCGTCGCAGGAGACCCTCGAGTGACAGTATCCGGATCGCTTCCCGCATGGTGTTGCGCGAAACGCCCAGTGAAGAAGCCAGGGGCAATTCCTGAACCTGTGTGCCGGGGCGGAACTCGCCCTCGAGAATCCGTTGGCGGAGGAGAGTGGCCACCTGATCGGCCACACTTTCGCGGTTAATCTGCGTTCGGTCCATGCTGAGAAATTGTCGTTCGGCTAAACGGCGGAATTTTGCTCCTAACTGTTCACGTTGTCAAGTGTTGAAATGTTCACCACTTTGGGCGTATGTTGCAGGATCGAGGTGGGCGCTTACGGTCTGGCCCGCAGGGACAGGGATTCGCTGGGTCCGCTATGATCGTTTATCGTTGCGAACGTTGAAACAGAATGTGGTTCGGTGAAACGAGTTCCAAAGTAAAGACCTATGGCCACTTTTTCGACAGATGCGCTGTCCGCGACGGCGGCAGAGTTGGCGAGCGCCGGCACGGAACCGATCTCTCGCGAAGCGGCTTGCCGGCTCCTGCGAGCGGACGACGAGATGCTGCCTTCCCTGCTCGCGGCGGCGCAACGTGCCCGCGCGATGTTCAAACCCGGAATCGTCACCTATTCGCGTAAGGTTTTTCTTCCCCTGACTAATCTCTGCCGCGACTATTGCGGCTACTGCACCTTCCGGCGCGATCCTGGCGAGCCGGGTGCGCACACCATGACGCCGGACGAGGTGATGGAAGTCGTGCGCGCGGGAGAGCGCATGGGATGTACCGAAGCGTTGTTCAGTCTAGGCGACAAGCCGGAACTTCTCTTTCCGCAGATGCGCGATACGCTGCGGCACCTCGGGTACAAATCCACGCTCCATTATCTGGAGGCGATGTGCGAGAAAGTGCTTCGCGAATCGAGCCTGCTGCCGCATCCCAATCCCGGGCTGATGAGCGCGGAATGGCTGGAACGGCTGTCGCGCGTGGCTCCCAGCATGGGGCTGATGCTGGAAACGACCAGCGCGCGCCTGCTCGCAAAGGGCGCCGCTCATGACAATGCTCCCGACAAAGATCCGGCGAAGCGCCTGCGTGTGATTGAAGATGCGGGGCGGCGGAAGATTCCTTTTACCACGGGAATTCTGATTGGAATTGGCGAGACGCTGGAAGAGCGTGTCGATTCGCTGGTCGCGATTCGCGATTTGCATGCGAGGTACGGGCACATTCAGGAAGTGATCGTGCAGAACTTCCGCGCCAAGAGTGGGACGCCCATGGCGCATTGGCCCGAACCGGACCGCGGAGAAATGCTGCGCACGCTGGCCGTGGCGCGCCTCCTGATGCCCAAGATGAATATTCAAGCGCCGCCGAATCTCTCCGATCCTCACTATGCCGATCTGCTCGATGGCGGAATCAATGACTGGGGCGGCGTTTCGCCGCTGACGCCGGATTTTATCAATCCGGAAATGCCATGGCCGCATCTGCAAGAATTGCGGCAGCGGACCGAGGCCAAAGGATTCGAGTTGCGCCAGAGATTGCCGATTTATCCTGAATTCGCGGAACAAGCAGCGGCCCAGAGCGGGTTGTTGGCGCAGCGACTGAGCTCCACGGCAGACGCTGAGGGCTACGCTCGGAGGGCGGCATGATCACGGTTTTGACCGGCGGCACGGGCGGCGCCAAGTTCGTGGATGGACTGCGGCAGATCGTTCGCCCGGAAGAACTGACGATCATCGTGAACACCGGCGACGACTTACTGTGGTGGGGATTGTACGTTTCGCCCGATCTGGATTCGATCACCTACATGCTGGCTGGGAAACTGAGCCTGGAGCGCGGCTGGGGCGTGAAGGGCGACACTTTTTTCTGCCTGAATGCCATGCGGCAGATGGGACAGCCGACGTGGTTTCACGCCGGAGATCGCGATCTGGCGACGCACATCTATCGTTCGAAGCTGCTGGCCGATGGCAAGACGCTCAGTGATGCCACTGCAGAGATCGCGACCAGTCTTGGAATCAAGGCTCGCATCCTGCCCATGAGTAATTCACGCGTGGAGACTCGGGTTTTGACTCCGGTGGGAGACTTGAGCTTTGAAGAATATTTCGTGCAGCGCTGGTACCAGGATCCAGTGGAATCGGTTCGCTTCGCGGGCGCCTCGGATGCGGAGCCGGCGCCGGGAGTGATCGAAGCGATTCGCTCGGCAGATGTTGTGTTACTCGCGCCGAGTAATCCGGTAACCAGTATCGGACCGATTCTCGCCGTGCCGGGAATTCGAGAAGCGTTGCGCCAAAGCCGTGCCCGCATAGCGGCGGTGAGCCCGATTGTGGGAGGAACCGCTGTCACCGGGCCCGCGGGTACACTTATGGCGGCGCAAGGCTTCGCAGTTTCGATTGCCGGCGTAGCCGACTGTTATCACGACTTCCTTGATCTGCTGGTGGTCGATTCCGAGGACGCGCCGGCTGCCGAAGAGCTGCGCAAAACGGGCATGCGTGTGCATTGCACCGCAACCATCATGCGCAAGAATGAAGACAGAATCGCGCTGGCAAAAAGCACGCTGGACGCGGCGATGCAACCTCCAAACGCTCAGGCCGCTGTGGAGCAGGCATGATTCTGGTTCCCGTAAAAAACCTCGCCGACGCCAAGCAGCGGCTGTCTTCTATTTTGAGTCCAGAAGAACGTTTCGCGCTGGCTCAGGCGATGTGCGAGGACGTGCTGCAAGCGCTGGCGCACTGGCAAAGCCGGCCTGCCGTTGCGGTGGTAACGAGTGATTCGTTTGCCCGGGACTTGGCTGCGCGTTTCAATTTCGATGTCGTTGCCGACGACAACTCCGGCGAAACCAGCGCCATCGAAATGGCAACGGCGGTCTGCAGAGGACGCGGAGCGTCCAGCACTTTGGTGGTACCGGCGGATATTCCTCTGATCGACAGTTCGGAACTGCAGAAGATCGTGGACTGCGCTCCTCCCGGTGGCGCAGTGTTGGTGCCGGACGCGGCGAGGCGCGGCACGAATGCGGCTTGGCGATCTCCTGGTGATTTGTTTCCGCTTCGCTTCGGGAACGACAGCTTCCTGCCGCACCTGGCTGCGGCGAAGGCAACGGGCCTGCCTTGTGTTGTGCTCGAACTGCCGGGGATTGCGCGGGATGTGGATCGTCCCGAAGATCTCCGCGAACTGGCGGCGGCCTGTGGAGAAAGGCGATCGCAGAAGCTGGTGCGTAGCTGGAACCTCAGCGGACGAAATCAGGTTTAGGATGGTTAGGTCCAACATGAGGTCCGGCATCGCCAGACAAGCGGGTAAGCGGGCGGCTGGAGAAATTCGGATCCTGCCGGTCGCCGTCAGTGGAGAAATCCGCGCCGGGGAGTCGTTAAGCGAGAGATTGTTGGCGGCGGTGCGAATCTTGCGTTTGCGTTTTCAGGATGGCGACATTCTGGTGGTGAAGCACAAAGTTGTTTCGAAGGCGGAAGGTGCGCTGGTTGCTCTGGATGACATCCAGCCTTCGGCGGCGTCACGAGAGTGGGCTCGGCGCTACGGGCTCGACGCACGCGTCAGTGAGTTGGCGGTGCGCGAGAGTCGTCGAATCGTGAGGCGAAAGCGCGGCGTGTTGATCACCGAAACCAGGCACGGGTTCGTTTGTGCGAACAGCGGCGTCGATGTATCGAATGTGGATGGCGGACAGCACGCGGTGTTGTTGCCGGTGAATCCGGATCGTTCCGCGGCGAGGTTGCGACGGGAGTTGAAGAAGCAGTTGGGGATCGAGATCGCGGTCATCGTGAGTGATAGTTTCGGGCGTCCGTGGCGGGAAGGCCTGACGGAAGTGGCGATTGGTGTCGCCGGAATGCGGCCTCTGGTCGACTACCGCGGACGCCGCGACTCGCACGGGTACTCGCTGCACGCAACCGTGGACGCGGTCGCGGACGAACTGGCTTGCGCGGCGGGACTGGTCTGCGGCAAGCTGGCGGACACTCCGGCGTGCATCATTCGAGGTTATGCTTACCGTCGAGGAAGCGGTGGGGCGCGGGAACTGATTCGGCCCGCCAAGAACGATCTTTTCCGGTAAGAGTTCGACAGGAGAATGTTATGGCTTGGCAAGCTGCTGAACTCGAGCAATTCCCGGCGCTGACTTGGGATCAGATCTCACCCCGATCTTCCGGAGCGATTCGCGGCGCGTTAGAGCGCGTGCTGGAAACGCAAGACGGAGCATGTCTGCGGGACGAGGAACGTTACGCCCTGGCGAACTGCGACGGCGCCGACCTGCTTGCGCTGCTGGTGGCCGCGGATACGCTTCGACGCGACTTGGTCGGCAACATCGTCAGCTACGTAGTGAACCGCAATATCAATTTCACGAACGTCTGTTTCGTAGGTTGCAAGTTTTGCGCGTTCAGCCGCGGACCGCGAGAAGCCGATTCCTATTTTCATTCGCTCGAAGACATGGGGCGCAAAAGTAAAGGGGCGTGGGAACTGGGCGCTACCGAAGTCTGCATTCAAGGCGGGCTGCCGCATGGTCTGCCGCCGTTTTATTACCGCGACATTCTGCGCGCGGTGAAGAATGCGGTGCCAGATATGCACATCCACGCGTTTTCTCCGATGGAAATTGTCTACGGCGTGGAGCTGACCGGTATGACTTTGCGCGACTATCTCGTTATGCTGCGCGATAACGGCCTGGACACGCTGCCGGGAACAGCGGCCGAGATTCTGGATGACGAAGTGCGTCATGTACTCTCGCGCAACAAACTTTCGTCCGCGCAATGGCAAGAGGTGATCCGCACGGCGCACGCGTGTGGAATCCCGAGCACTTCGACGCTGATGTACGGACACATGGAAACGCCGGACCATTGGGTACGGCAGTTGTCGTTGTTTCGACAGATTCAGACCGAGACCGGCGGCTTCACCGAGTTCGTGCCGCTTGGCTTTGTCCACCAGAACACGCTCTTGTTCCAGCAAGGACTGGCGCGCTCGGGACCGACGCTCGCCGAACATCTCAAGATTCATGCGCTGGCCAGAATCCTGCTCGCGGGCTCGATTCATAACATCCAGGTCTCGTGGGTAAAGCTGAACCGTAAACTTTCGCAGCTTTGCCTGCACGCCGGCGCCAACGACTACGGCGGTACGCTGATGGAAGAAAATATCTCGCGCGAAGCCGGAGCTACCGCGGGCCAGTACACCAGTCCGGAAGATTTTCAGGCGCTGATTCTGGAGATCGGGCGCATTCCGGCGGAGCGCAACACAAAATATTCGCGAATGAAAATCAAGCTGCCGCTCGCGTGGGGACGGGCGCCCTCGCCCGTCCAAGCCGAGTGCAGCTCGGCCGATGCGGACGGCTACGACAACCCTGGACCCGTTATAGAACACGCGCAGATTGCGGAGTTCGCATGAGCCGCGCCATCGCAGTCATCGGCGGCACCGGCCCGGCTGGTACAGGCCTCGCACTGCGCTGGGCGCGGGCGGGAGAGACGGTCATCATCGGCTCGCGCGATGCCGCCCGTGCACAACAGACGGCGGAAGCAATCCGTAAGCGTGTCGGCGCAAACGCTCAAGTTTCCGGCGCGGAAAATTCGGCAGCCTGCGCCGCCAGCGATCTGCTGGTGCTCACCGTGCCGTTCGAAGGGCAAGCCGCGTTGCTGAAGCAGTTGAAGCTTGCGATCCGTCCGGGGAGCATTTTGATTGATGCCACCGTTCCGCTGGCTGCGAGCGTGGGCGGACGCGCCAGCCGCACCATCGGTGTGTGGCAAGGCTCGGCTGCGCAACAGACGGCGGAGCTTGTTCCGAAGGGCGTTTCCGTCGCGGCGGCATTCCAGAATGTCTCGGCGGACGTGCTCAATGGCAACGACGACGAAGACGTGGATTGCGATGTGATCGTCTGCAGCGACGATCCCAACGCCACGCAGGTCGCAATGGAACTCGCGGTGAAGATCGCAGGCGTGCGAGCGATCGATGGCGGAAAACTTGAGAACGCGCGCATCGTCGAGCAGATCACCGCGCTACTGATCGGCCTCAACATCCGCCACAAAGGACACGGTGGAATACGGATCACGGGCTTGCCAGGCGCCGCGTACAAGATGAATCCCAAATTGTCATCCTGAGCGGAGCAGGAACTTCACGAAGTGAAGTCCCTGCGGAGTCGAAGAGCCTGCCCTGAGCGAAGCCGAAGGGACCCCTACCTTCTTACCAACCGTAGGAAAGTGGACAGAAGTCGGGCCACCGGCTCCTTGCCACGTTCCCTCAGTGAGTGCTATCGGGAGTGGCTGTTGAAAAACTCCCCTTTCGTTTCAAACAGCCAAAATTGGGGGGATGGAGAATGTCTACCCGACCCGAGAAGATCGATTGTGGGGCTTCTTGACGCGATTTTATTTTTGCGAATTTCGCGGGAAGGAGTTTTTCAACAGCCACGCGATATTTCGCCAGTTGACATGGATTGGGAGCCAGTTGTCACGGGGGTAGCTTCCGGTTTGCTGACAATCCGGGAATTGATCCAGTTCGGTTAACACCAGGCGTTTATCGGTGCTAATTCTGCTCCCGAATTTCCTGCCCTTGCTGATTGCTCGACTTCGATGAAAAGTGAGCAATCTTGAACAGACGTACAGGGTATCTCGACTGCTAATGTCGCTGCCGGACAGCCGTTCCCTGCATATACTGGGCAATCTCTTGCTTAGAAGGCGAGCAGTGACCTCTTCGGGACCGTGATAGCAATCGCAGGTGCTCAAAGGACGTGGAAGCATGCGACTCCTGCTCTTGATTCTGCACATCCTCGGTGGCACCGTTGGCCTGCTCGCCGGCACCTTCGCCATGGCCGTCCGCAAAGGCAGCCGCCTGCATCGCGCCTCCGGAAACGTCTTTACCATAGCGATGGTGACGTTGGCCTCCAGCGCTCTCTATCTCGCAATCATGAAATCCCAGCGGGGCAATATTATCGGCAGTATTATCACCTTCTACATGATCGTCACGGCGTGGCTCGCCGGCCGCGGCAGGAACATAGGCCGGTCTGACTGGGCCGCGCTCCTGGTCGGCCTCGGCGGAGCAGCCGCCATTATCACGCTCGGCGTCCTGACCCTCCACCATCCCGACAAGAACGCCCCGGCCGGCATGAGCTTTTTCCTCGGTGCCGTCCTCCTGCTCGCCGCCGCTGGAGACATCCGTATGCTCGCTGGCGGAGGCATCGCGGGCCGACAGCGCATCACGCGTCACCTCTGGCGCATGTGTTTTGGACTCTTCATCGCCACGGGCTCTTTCTTCTTGGGCCAACAACAGGTCTTTCCCTCTTTCCTGCGCGGCTCGATCTTCCTAACCGTCCTCGCCCTCCTGCCATTTCCCTTGATGATCTATTGGCTGTTCCGCGTCCGCTTCAGCAAGGCTTACAGAGCAGGGCCACCACCGATGGCAGTGCCCGTGGGCTCCTTGAAGGCTTGCGACAATCTCCACATTCCCTCCGAGACGTTCGCGCCCTGATGGTTGACGCCGTAACCTGGAATCGTGACGTCTTTGTACGGCTAAGAGGAAGCTATCGCGATTGCTCCCGATTGGCGGGCAAGCCGGAAGTCAACTGTCGAAACCAGGATAACTGTTGTAACCAGATATTTCGACAACCGTCGGTGAAAGTGAATAGCGTGCTACACTACCCCTCCCACTTGGCGTAAGGGTCGGTCAGGTTAGGAGTTATCAAAATGAAAAACATCATGAAACAGCTACTGATCACACTTGCTCTGCTGACTGTCCTCGCACAGCTTGGATCGGCAACGACCGTTTACGCAACCCTAACCACGGTTCCCTTCGATAACGGGAAGGTCAGCAACACGTGGACTGTCTTTGCGGCTCCGTTCACAAACAATATCGTTCTCAACTGGGTGGACGTGGCCCAGAACTTTGCCTGTAACGGCCAGAATCCACCCTTCCTGGGATTTAGCTTCATCAGCGTCGGTGCAGTCGCCTTTCCGTGCGCTCCGGTCACGTCGTACACGTTTGGCCCGAACCACACATGGGGACAGTGCACCGGGCCGAACAGCCTGAAGATTAAGTTTGCAGGCGTCGAGGCAAGTGGCGCTCCCTTCTCGGGCACTTTGAACTTCAAACTGGTGGAGTACTACGGTGGAAGCGGACGGAACGCGGGGTGCTACGGGGAAATCACGTCCGGGAAGTTAAAGCTTACCTACTGACCAGGCCTCCCGCATATCATCCGCTTGGCGCTAAACAGTTCGAGTCGAGCTAAAGACGCTTCTGTGAGAGGTTGGGACGCGTCATTGAGT
>Ga0209890_10000100_pt1 | contig 39332 bp, 32 predicted proteins | sample OrgsoiDNA2013049_FD_185799 | JGI IMG/M metagenome (GOLD analysis project Ga0209890, IMG submission 185799) | Permafrost soil microbial communities from the Arctic, to analyse light accelerated degradation of dissolved organic matter (DOM) -... | ecosystem: Environmental > Terrestrial > Soil >... | reverse complement strand
GACGACGCCGTTCGGTTCTCTGAAACTCACAAGCTTAACCTGGTTGCAGAGTTGCCAACCATGGTCCTATTGGAGACTCGTGGCCTACAGCTTTCTTCGAGATGAGGGTGAGGAGATCCCGCAGAGTGACACCACCGCTTTGGTGTTGCTCGGCCATTCGATAGAAGCCAAATTGTCGCACGAAGCCAGCAGTTGACGAAAACAGCGTTTACACTAACTGGAAAAGCCACATTTCTTATCCGGCTATCGAGGGCTGCCGGCTAATAGCTCCCATCTCTTCAACGGTTACAAACTCATACCCCTGATCTTTATATCGCCGAATCAGGTTATCCGTAGCTGTCACCGTCTGCGCGCGGTCGGCGCCCATAGCGCGATGTCCGCCATCGTGCAGCAGGATCACGTCGCCGCCGCGCATCTGTCGCACGACTTTCTTCTCGATCACCGCGGCGGGCGGAGCATTCCAGTCGTAGCCGGTGACATTCCACATCACGGTTTGTAGTCCGAGTTCACGCGAGATCCTGAGCGTTGCTGGGCGTCTTCCGCCAAACGGTGGACGGAACAACTGCGAATGCTCGCCGACTGCATCTCCTAACGCCTGATGGCAGTCGGCCAGCTGCGCGCGCGTCTCCGCTGCAGACTGGAAGATGAGCAGGGGATGCGTGAAGGTGTGATTGCCGATGATATGTCCCGCTTGCGCCACTGCGCGTGCGATATCGGGGCTCTGCTGGACGTAACGGCCAATCATGAAGAAAGTCGCACGCACGTTGTGCTTGGCCAGCACGTCGAGCAACTTCAGCGTGTGCGGGTCGTTGGGGCCGTCATCGTAGGTCAAGGCAATTTGCTTACTCCCTCGCATGCCGCTGGCGATCGTCCTTCCGTACCATTGCCCCTTCGGCGCCATGGACTGGTATCCCGCCGCCGAAGCAGCCGCCGCGGCCGTCAGTCCTATTAGAGCGGGGAGCATGGAGAGATTCTAGCTGGTGGAGCGACGGGCGTCTCGCCCGTCCATCAGTGTGGTGGCCGGGCGGGGACGCCCGGCTCTCCACTAACTTTTCCCACATTGCATCGCGACGCGAAGCCATATATTCTGCTTTTCAGTTCTCCACGAACAATCCATGGCCAAGCTTTTCGAGCTTCCCCGTTACATTGCGGTCGAAGGTCCCATACGAGTTGGGAAGAGCACGCTCGCGCGGGTTCTTGGAGAGCGCCTGGCCGCCCAGCGCGTCATCGAACCGGAAGACAATCCGTTTCTGAAGGCGTTCTACGAAGGCGAGCCGGGCGCTGCCTTCCAGGCACAGTTGGCATTCCTGATCCGCCGCTTCGAGCAACTGCGCTCGCTTGACCTCGGCCCGCGTTCGAACAAGACTGTTGTTTCCGACTACATTTTTGAAAAAGACAAGCTCTTCGCCTGCCTCAACCTCAACGATCAGGAACTCGATACCTACAATCGCTACTTCAATTATTTCCGCGAACAAATCCCCACGCCCGACCTGGTCATCTATCTGCAGGCCACGCCGGAAGTGCTGAAGAAGCGGCTGAAGAAAAAGAACGCGGCCGGCGAAAAAGCCATCAGCGAGGATTACCTGATGGAAGTGGTGAAGGCCTACGAACACTTTTTCTTTCACTACACGCAATCCGACCTGCTGATCGTGAATACTTCCGAGATCGACTTCGTCGACCGCAACGAAGACCTGCAGGAACTGCTGAAAAAAGTTTCCGCACCCATCAAGGGCACGCAATATTTCCTGCCCCTGGGTGGCCAGGAAGCGGCCGGCGTGTAGAGGCGGCCGCTGGTCGCTAGAAAAAGCAGCGCAGTGCAGATTCCCGCCGGAGTTCGACTAGCCCGACATCGGAACATGCTTCCCGTCCTCGATCAGCAGGCCCACGCGGTCGACGCCCGCGATCCGGGCAATTGCGATTACGTCCGCTACATCCTGGAAATCAATATCGTCATCGGCTTCGAGGTAGGCGATTCGCTCCACCCGTATGGCGAAGATATCCCGCAGGCGTTCGCGCAAGTGATCCCATTCCACCGCTTCTTCATTCACCATTACCTGCGGATGTTCTGCCTGCAAATGGCCCGCTCCCGGCTTCGCGTGATGAATCTGAATCACGATCGTACGATTCGGAGGTGGGATCGAGTGATCTTTCGGATCGGGCTGCTGCGGAAGCTCTGTCTGCAAACCGGTTGGCCGCTGCTCGATCACCACCACCATAAAGACGATGATGAGCACCAGCAGAACGTCAATCAAGGGAGTGACGTTCATCTTTGGACCTGTCGAAAACGAACCACCGCCTGAGAATGCCATTCGACTTTCCTCTCTCAGGCACGCGCGTGTCTGAAACATTGGACACCCGTACGGTGCAGAGAGTTCCCTGGCACTGCGGCGATAGTTTGTTAGTGGGGTCGCGAATTCCCCGCTCCGAACCGGGACCCGCTAGAATCAAACATCCATGCAGCGTGCGGTGAAACATTTCTCGCGAGCAGTGTTCGGAGCCTTCTTCTCCCTCACTTTGTTGATCCTCACTCTGCAAGCCCACGCCCAGGACAACTACGAAATTCAGGTCTACGGTTCGGAAGCGACTCCGCGGAACGTCACCATGGTGGAAATCCATTCCAACTTCACCGTGGACGGCCGGAAGCAAATGCTCAACGGCGTGGCCCCTTCGAATCACGCCATGCACGAGACTCTGGAGATCACGCACGGCTTCACCGACTGGTTCGAAACCGGCTTCTATGTGTTTTCGAGCATTCAGCCGGGTGACGGCTGGAACTGGGTGGGTGATCACATTCGCCCGCGCATCACGGCTCCGGAGTCGTGGCACTTGCCGGTGGGACTGAGCCTCGCGCAGGAAATTGGGTATCAGCGGCGCAAGTTTGCGGAAGACAGTTGGAACTATGAGCTTCGTCCCATCATCGACAAGAAGCTGGGACGCTGGTACTTCGCCTTCAATCCGGCTTTTGACCGGGCGCTGCATGGTCTGAACGCCGGCAAGGGATGGGGATTTTCTCCGAACGTGAAAGTCAGTTTTGATTTCACCAGGAAGATTACCGGCGGTTTCGAATACTACGGAGCTCTCGGGCCGGTTTCAAATTTCGATCCCATTTCCCAACAGTCGCAACAGATCTTTCCGACGATTGATCTCAATCTTTCGCCGAACTGGGAGTTTAATTTCGGCGCGGGAGTGGATGTAACCAACTCCTCCGATCATTTGATTTTGAAGTGCATCATCGGCCGGCGCTTCCGTTGGGGGCAAGAGCACAAGCAAAGCACCGCGCAAAAGTAGTGGAACGACCGGCGTCTCGGCCGGCTCTCCACCAGCGAAATCAGCCGATGGGCTCCGGCGACGGTGGCAGCGGAGGCGCTTCAAACGGCGGCGGAGGCTCCGAGACCGGAGGCAATTCCGGTGCTGGAGCCGCAGGGGCCGGATTCAGCAGCGCGTCGAGATTCGGGTATCGAGAAGCAAAGAAGTGCATCGCGTATGCCGGGAAGAAGACGGTGGCCGGCACGCAAACCAAAGCGACCAGATAAATCAGCAGGAAGAAGAGCAGGCTTCCGAGGATTATTGCGAGACTGATCGTCGTCACGCTCCATCCCATCCCCGCTGCTTTGCCCGCCACCACTGCAACTACTCCAGGTACCGCGACAAACAGAAGCGGGATAATTGCGATGATGCTGAACAAGATGCCCGCCGCAATGGAAAGCACCAGCTTAAGCAAAAGGTAAACTGCGAATCGTCCCTTCTCGATCCTGATCAGTGCCAGTAAGCGGTGCCAGCCGTCGGCAAAATCAAGGCCTTCGAGAGCCATAAGCGGCACCAGAAAGTCTTTGGCCAACGCGTGAACCACTGCGGTTGTCAGTGCGAAGACTATAAAGAAGCCAACCAGCAGAAGGACTCCGACGATCAAGCGCCCGAGGTGCTGCTTGATATCTGTCATCCATCCCGCAGCGAAAGCCAGCGCCAGCGGCACGCCAACGAGGACCAGAAGAAACAGCCAGACTGAAAACTGAAACACAATCTGCCACAAAAAGAATCGGCTGCCGGCGCGGCGCCACTTGCTCCATCCCTCACTAATCGAACACTCCCGCCGCAGCACTGAGTCGAACAGGATGAACCGGAACACGCTGTTGACAAACAGGAACACAACTGACAACACCATGACCGCAAGGATTCCGGCCACGATCAACCCGAGGAACTGCGCGATGTGCTCGGAAAGGTGTGCGGGAATGTGCGCGCGGTCGAAGGGCGACAGAATAGACGTCATGCCCGACGGCAGAAACTCGCCATCGTTCTTTCGTGGCCGCGACGCAAATTGCCCGAAGTTTCCAAAACTGCATCCGCCGACATGCAGTTCCGCCGCCAGAATCCCAACCAGCGCCAGACGGGACCATTGCCCGAAACGGAAACGCGTAAACAGTTGCTGGCGGGTGTGCTGCAGCGCGGGCTGTATGCAATCAACGGCGGAAACGGGCAAATGGATCACCTCGTGCTAACGTCGCCAAGGTATCGCGCCGGGACTTCCGCCGTCAACGCAATCTCGATGCTGGAGCGCAGGTCCTCGCCGCGCGGGACGCCCGTCACTCCATGATGTTCATTCGTATCGCAGCGCCTCGACAGGGTCCAGGTTCGCAGCACGTGACGCGGGAATCACCGCGCTCAGCACGCCGACGAACAGCAATACCACCGTTGAAATCATAACGGTGAAAAATGAAATTCTCAGGTGGATATCGGCTTTCCCAGAGTCGTCTTCAAACAGCGGGCCCATCAGCGGTAGTGTCCCCACCGCCACTGCAACCACGTAGGACACCACGATCCCGATGGCGCCGCCGAGCAGCATGATAAACAGCGTTTCGGCAAGGAATTGAGCCTTAATGTGCCACTTCCGAGCGCCGAGAGCGCGCCGCAATCCGATTTCCCGAATACGCTCATCGACGGATACGAGCATGATGTTCATCACGCCCACGCCGCCGATCCCAAGGGTGAGGATCCCGATAAATATGAGCAGCACTTGCAGTCCGATAGTGATGCCGTTGATGACAGGCCGGAACTCTTCGCGACCGAACATCTGAAGGGCTTTCTTGTCAGTGGGCGAGAATTGCTGGCGCGTGGCGATCGCGGCGAGAACCTGCGCCTCCGCGCGCGCTTCGAACTGCGGCGCGATCGGTTCAAACACCAGCACGTCGCCGTGCTTCGCGTTCCAAAGATCATTCGCTGCCGAGTAAGGAATCCACGTCGACTCGTCGTCGCTGGAGAAGTAGTTGCTCAGTTGGATCTTACGGTCCATGGTGCCGATGACAGTAAACCGCACGCCGGCAATGACCACCGTCTCGCCCACAGCCGGACGTCCGCCGAACAACTGCTCGCGTACGCGCGCGCCCAGGAACGCGACACGGCGCCGTTCGAGCTCGTCCAGAGAATTGATCCAGCGGCCCTCCGAAGGTTGTTCGTTACGCATATCGCCGTATTCCGGGCACACGCCGCGGACGGGCGCAGTGCCGACCATGCGGTCTCCGTAGGCGATGCCCGGACGGCGCACGGTCTCGAGACACGCGTGGCGTACGTAGTTGGCGGTCTCCTTGATCATGTCGAGGTCGGCTTGCTCGAGGATGACTTTCTTGCCGGCACGCTGGCCGCCGGGCTGTTCGCTGGTTTGCTGCGGCCAGCAAATGACGGCGCCTTTGCCGAATGCGTCGAAGCCACTGACCAGAATCTCGCGGAAGCTGCCGCCGTATGCGATCAGCAGGGTGACGGTGGCAATTCCCCACACGATGCCGAGCATGGTGAGCGCGCTGCGAGTGCGGTTGCGCCGCAGCGCGCTCCAGGCTTCGTTCAGGATCTGCAGTATCATGCCCATGCTAGCCGCCTGCCTCGTGGCGCAAGGCTTCGATGGGATCGATGGCGGCGGCGCGGCGCGCCGGATACAGGGCGGACAGGATGGCGATGCTCCCGAGGACCGCCAGGGCCACCGTCCCCGTTTGCCATGTTGGCAACAGCCCGGCGAAGAAGTCCGGCATCGGCAGCAGGTTGACCAACGCACAGAGGCCGAAAGCGATGAGCAGACCGGTGCCGCCGCTGATCAGCGCAACAATCAGCGCTTCCAGGAAGAACTGCCGCATAATGCTGTTCGCCGGAGCTCCCAGGGCTTTGCGGACTCCGATTTCGCGTGTGCGCTCGCGAACGGCCACCAGCATCACGTTCATGACCCCGAGGCCGCCGAGGAACAAAGTTACGAGGCCGACCGCGCCGAGAAAATACTTCATGCCATCCGTCATGGTGCGGAAGGCCTTTGCCTCCTGAATGGTGTCCCAAATAGGGCAGGCTTCCTTATCGCGGGGATCGAAGTCGTGCAGTCTTGCCAACACACGCCGGATCTCTCCTTTGCAAGCTTCGTGGTGTTCAACGGAGCGCGGCACGACCAGCAACTGGTCGAAGGTGTGGGACGTGCCCGGCGGCTTATCGGGAAAGTCGCGCCGCATGGCGGAAAAAGGGATGAAGATTTTGTTGACGTCCCATCCGTCGTAACTGGAGTTCTGTTTCTTGGACGACATCACGCCGACAACGGTGAAGGGAATGTCGTTGAGATAGACGAACTGCCCGACGGCCGGGCGGCTGCTGAATAACTGTTTCTTCGCGTCCGAGCCGAGGAAGGCGACACGACGGCTTTCGCTGATGTCGTCCTGATCGTAGAAACGGCCTTCGCCAACGCCCAGGCTGCGAATCTCCGCAAACTCCGGTGTCGAGCCGGTTACCGTGAAAGCGGCAGCGTTGTAAGCGGTGTGCGAGCGCACGGTGTCCTGTTCAAGCTCCGGGATCGCGTACTGGCAATCTGGGGCTTCTTCTTGAAGGTGGGGAATATCGGAATCAGTCCAGTGCACCAGTCGCCCTGCCCGTGTACCGCCAGCCTGCAGGCTGGTGCGGCCATGGAAGACGATCATCAAGTCACGGCCCAGGGTTTCAGCTTGCTTGGCCTGGCCGACGCGAAGGCCCTCGCCAGCGGCCACCATCAACACGATCGAGACCACTCCCCAGGCGATCCCGAACATGGTCAGCAGGGTGCGCACACGGTGCGCCCAAAGGGTCCGGAATACGTCCTGGATAAGATCGCGAAATGACATCTGAAGGTTCGACGCGGCGCGGCGCGAAATGGAAGCGCCGCCCGCGCTCCTGCCTTGATGTACGTGAAATGGAGAGACATAGTTCCAGGGGATTGCCAAGTAGAGACGCGGCTTGCCGCGTCTCCACGCTGCGCGACTCTCCGGGCATGGGCGCGGGGGCCCGTCGCCCCATCACTCGATAGGGGCACCTTGCGGTTCAGCAGGGGTGGGTTGATGGGAGGTGTGCCGGAGCCAGTCCTCGAACTCCCGCAGGGCAAGCTCACATTGCAGTCGATGACGTTCTTTGCGGTCGCGCACCTTGCGGTCGAGCGCCGGCAGCAGGTCGAATGTGATATTCGCCGGCTGAAAGTTCTTGCTCTCCGCCTGCGTGATGTAGTGGACCAGCGAACCGAACGCCGTCGCTCGCGGAGGGGCCGCCGGTTCGCCGCCCGTGGCCAGCACAGCCGCATTCATTCCCGCCATCAAGCCGGTCGCGATCGATTCGACGTAGCCTTCCACTCCGCAGATTTGTCCCGCGAACAGTACGTGGGGATGCGCTTTCATTTGTAATGTCGGGTTCAGCAGCGTGGGCGAGTTGATATATGTGTTGCGGTGAATCTGTCCGTAGCGCAGAAACCGCGCGCTCTCCAGTCCGGGGATCAAACTGAGTACGCGCGCTTGCTCACCAAACTTCAGGTGATTCTGGAAGCCGACAAGATTGTAGGAATCGGCGCGCAGATTTTCCTGCCGCAATTGCACAGCCGCATACGGGATTCTGCCAGTGCGAGGGTCCTTGAGTCCGACCGGCTTCATGGGGCCGAAGCGCAGCGTGTCGCGTCCGCGCCGGGCGATCTCTTCAATGGGCAGGCAGCTTTCAAAGTAGTTCAGCTTCTCCCAGTCTTTCTGCTCGACCGATTGCGCCGCGAGCAGCGCATCGTAGAACTTGTCGTAATCGTCTCTTGACATTGGACAATTGATGTAGTCGGCCGATCCTTTGTCGTAGCGGGCCGCCAGGTACACCTTGCTCATGTCGATGGAATCGGCCTCGACGATGGGGCTGATCGAATCGTAAAAATAAAGATTGTGTGGCCCGGGCGCTCCCGCCCGCGAAGGGTCGCCACTTGATTCGGCTGGCGAGGCAGAAGGGGAACTCAACCGTACTATTTCCCGTGAGAGCGGGTCGGACGTCAGCGGACCAGTCGCGATAATCGTGATCTGGTCGTCTTCGACTTGCGTGACCTCTGCGCGGCGAATCGTGATGAGCGGTTCGCGCGAAACCGCCTCCGTCACCTTTCGTGAAAACTCGGCTCGGTCCACAGCGAGAGCGTGCCCAGCGGGCACCGCCGTTTCCCGCGCGATTTCCAGCAGCAAAGAACCCGCGCGCCGCATCTCTTCCTTCAGCAGCCAGGGCGCGGTGTTCTCGCTCTCAGACTTCAAGGAATTGGAGCAGACCAGTTCCGCGAACTCGTCCGTCTGGTGGGCGGGAGTCGTGCGCACCGGGCGCATTTCGAATAATTCGACAGCAACGCCTCGCCGGGCGCATTGCCACGCCGCTTCGGATCCCGCCAGCCCAGCGCCGATGATGCGAACTTTCGTATTCAACTTCAGATTCATGCAGGTTATGTGGAGCGGACACTCTTGTCCGCTGCCTTTGACTTTGATTTCTTAAGATTGAAAATCAAGATCAACTCCCGTTTCACGCGACTCCATCTTCATGCGGCATGCGACTCCAGCGTACTTCGCCGAATCTGTTTATTATAGGGCGCACCCCTCAGGAGAAACTTTCATGGCTCGAATCAGTCTGATTGAACCCGCGCAAGCCAGCCCGGAAGTAAAGGAAATCTACGATGGCAAGCTGAAAGGCAAGCCTGGCAGCATCCAGAAAGCGCTGGCGCACCGTCCTTCAATGCTCGGCAACTTTTTGGGATTCTATGCCAGCGTCGGGCGTTCGCTCGACCGCAAGCTCTACGAGGCCGTATATCTGCGGGTCTCACTGATCAACGGATGCCATTACTGTACGCAGCACCACATCCAGGGTGCCAAACGTGCCGGACTCACAGCGGAACAGATGAAGGCACTGAAAGAGGGAAACTACTCGGGATTTGGTGCTGCCGAGCATGTCGCGCTCCGCTACGCCGAAAAGCTTACACACACGCCCGGCGGCGCCACCGACGTCGACTTCACCGAACTCAAGAAACAATTTTCCGACGAGCAGATTCTCGATCTACACATGCTGATTGGATTGGTGAACCTGACCAACCGAGTCACCGGTCCACTGGCGCTGGAAGTGGAGTTTCCGGAAGAAGAAATCTAGGTCAAGGGAAAATGGAGCGACGGGCGTCCCCGCCCGTCCTCCGAACTGTGCTCGCCGTGGACGGGCGAGGACGCCCGTCGCTCCACCGTATTTCACAGAATCACTCTCTCGTCTCCTTCGCGGCGCGTGACCCGCTCGCGATCCAGATATTCGAGCAGTGGAATTGCATACTTGCGGCTGACTCCTGTCATCTCTTTGAAGCGTGCGACATCAATTTTCGGCGCGCTAGCCTTAAGCGCGGCGATCTTCTGCCGAAGATCCATGAGCGTACTCTGATGGAAGACGAGCTCCTCCGAGATTTTGATCAGAACTTTGTCGCGCAAAAGCAGAGTGACAATCTTCTGAGCGCGTATTTTATCTACCTTCAGACTCGCCAACACTTCTTTCAGTGACGGAACTTTCAATCCTGCGGAAGCAAACGCCTGCTCGATGATCTTCTTGGACTCGGCTTCTTCATCTTTCATGACCACGCCGCGGCCGGTTACGTGGACGAGTTCGCCAGCGACTTCAAGTCTCTTTTCTTCCGCCAATTTTCCCAATACGCTGTGAAACACTTCGGGACCAAGCTTGACACGGTCGCGAAGCTCTTCCTGGCTCATCCCGGCTACAAGAGGGTTCGCATCGTGAAATTTCTTGACGGTCTGAAGCGCGTCTGCCGTTGCTCTGGCATATACCGCCGGCGCAACCAGCACCTGATCGCACCAAACCAACCCAGCCTTTGCGGCCAGTTTCGTTACTTCTTCCCGCCGGATGTTCATTTCTCCCGGGACGTCATCCAGGCGCAGGCCTATCGCTCCCCGTCGCGCAACATGCGCCGCTAGCACTTGTTCTGGAGAACCATCGCGCATGGTACCGAGAAATGCAATCGTGTCTTCTCCACGCTGTTTCCGAGTCGCAGGCGAAGCATCCAGCACAACGCCTCCGCCAATGGTCACTACCGGGGAAAACTGCCGCACGATGAAGCGATCTCCGGGGAGAAGCAGCATGTGCTCGGCGAATCTTAACTGTGCGTATGCTTCGTTTCCCGGTTTCAGTTGTTTCGTACCATAAAGGCGCGCCTCCGCGATCATCTCTGTCGTGTGGGAGTGAAAGTGCACCCGCGCGCCGTCCTTGAGCGGCTTTGCTGAGGGAAGAAGGGAAAGGAGCGCGTCGATTCGCGAAGTGGTGCGAAAAGTGCCTGCGGTCGCCAGGGTCATGCCGCGCGCCAGGTCTTCGGTAGAGAGTCCCGCGAGGTTCAGTGCGGTGCGCTGTCCAGCGCCGGCGGACTCCGCTGACGAGCCATGAACCTGCACGCCACGAACTCGCACCCGCTTGCCGGAGGGAAAAACTTCGAGTTCTTCTTCCTTGCGAATCGTCCCTGCCACGAGAGTGCCAGTCACGACGGTGCCGAAGCCTTTCATGGTGAAAACACGATCGATCGGCAAGCGGGCCAGGGCCGCCGAGTTTTTCGCCGCAACTTCGGACGCGACTTGGGCGAGAGCGGATTTCAACTCATCCAGTCCTGCGCCCGTGAGCGAACTCACCGCGACTATCGGTGATTGTGCCGGATCGAGAAATGATCCGCGCACATAATCTTCCACTTCCAGTCGCACCACCTCGAGCGTCTCCGCATCCACCGCATCGGATTTTGTGAGCACGGTGATGCCGCGGCGGATCGCAAGCAGGCGGCAGATATCGAAGTGTTCGCGAGTCTGCGGTTTGATCCCTTCATCGGCGGCGATTACGAGCAGCACCAGGTCGATGCCGCCCACGCCCGCCAGCATATTGCGCACAAAGCGCTCGTGACCGGGAACGTCGACGAAACCCAACCGAATTCTGCTGCCATCGGGGGCGGGGAGTTCGAAGTGGGCAAACCCGATGTCAATGGTAATGCCGCGCCGCTTTTCTTCTTCCAGGCGGTCGGCATCAATGCCGGTCAGGGCTTTCACCAGCGAAGTCTTCCCGTGGTCGATATGTCCGGCGGTGCCGACGATGACGGACTTCATCTGCGACAGTATAGACGCGCGTGTGGGGCGGACACTCTTGTCCGCTGCCGTTGGTCTTGGTTTTGATCTTGGGGCTGATTTTGATCTTGATCTTGACTCTTCAATTTCAAAACAAAATCAACGTCAAAAGCAGCGGACAAGAGTGTCCGCTCTGCACGAGCCATGGAACCGGTCGCTTTTCTTCTCGAATTCAACGAATCCCGATGCGAAAACTTGGTTGAGATGCGACAATAAAGATTCCCCGATGACCACTTCTGCGATCATTGCCATTACGCCGGAGATGATCCGGGAGCACGGCCTCACTCCGGAAGAATTCGAAAAAATCAAGCAACTGCTCGGCGGACGCGAACCAACGCGGACCGAACTCGGAATCTTCAGCGTGATGTGGAGCGAGCACTGTTCTTATAAGTCATCGCGCGTTCACCTGAAGCGTTTGCCTACACGCAGCAAGCTGGTCTTGCAGGGGCCGGGTGAAAATGCTGGCATCGTTGACATTGGCGATGGCTGGGCCTGCGCCTTCAAAATCGAGTCGCACAATCACCCGTCGTTTATCGAACCATTTCAGGGAGCGGCCACCGGCGTCGGCGGAATTCTGCGCGACATTTTCACCATGGGCGCCCGGCCCGTCGCGGTGATGGACTCGCTGCGCTTCGGGCCAATCAGTGTGGGAACGGGGCTTCGCCCCGGCCGAGCGGGGCAGAGCCCCGCTACCACACAGGCAGAGATTCACAAGAACCACTCCGTTATGGAAGGCGTCGTCTCCGGCGTTGCTTCCTACGGCAACTGTTTCGGCGTCCCCAACCTCGGCGGCGAAGTGAAGTTCGAGTCCTGCTACTCCGGCAATCCGCTGGTAAATGCCTTCGCTCTCGGCCTGGTCCGCCGCGACCAGATTTTTTATGGACGCGCATCGGGCGAGGGCAATCCCGTAATTTATGTAGGCTCGAAGACCGGGCGCGACGGCATCCACGGCGCCACCATGGCGAGCGAGGAGTTCAGCGAAGGGTCGGAAGCGAAGCGTCCCAATGTTCAAGTCGGAGATCCATTCCTCGAGAAACTGTTGCTCGAGGCCTGTCTGGAGGCGATGCAAACCGGCGCGATCGTTGGCATACAAGACATGGGCGCGGCCGGGCTGACCTGCTCGACCTGCGAGATGGGCGGGCGCGGCGGCACCGGAATCGAAGTCGAACTCGACCGCGTCCCGCAGCGCGAAACCGGCATGACTCCCTATGAAATCATGCTCAGCGAGTCGCAAGAGCGCATGTTGCTGGTTGCGCAAAAAGGCCGCGAAGAAGAAATCTTTCGCGTGTTCCAGAAGTGGGGACTGGATGCGGTGGAAATCGGCCAGGTCACGTCCGATGCGAAGATGCGCGTACTCGAACACGGCAAAGTCGTCGCTGAAATTCCGAATGCCGCCCTCACCGATGACGCGCCGGTTTATCAACGTCCGCTCAAGCGCTGGGAACCGCCGGTCGAGCGGGAAAGGCCGGAGCATATCCATTTCGGTGAAAGCACAGACTTCACGGCTCCGCTCAAGCGTTTGCTTGCGAGCCCCAACATTTGTTCGAAGCGCTGGGTCTGGCAGCAGTACGACCACATGGTGCAGACCAATACGGTCGAAGCGCCCGGAGCAGGCGATGCTGGCGTCATCCGCATCAAGGGTTCCAAGCGCGGACTCGCCATGGCGCTCGACGGCAACAGCCGCTGGTGCTATCTCGATCCGCGTCTCGGCGCCATGCACGCAGTCGCTGAAGCTGCCCGCAAAGTAGCTTGCGCCGGAGCGACCCCGATCGGTGCGACCAACTGCCTCAACTTCGGCAATCCCGAAAAACCCCACATCATGTGGCAGTTTTCGCAGGTGATTGACGGTATCACCAAGGCTTGCGAGGAACTTGATACGCCGATTACCGGCGGCAATGTCAGCTTCTACAACGAGACTCTCGGCGAAGGAATTTACCCGACTCCCGTGATCGGCGTGGTGGGAATTCTCGAAGACGTCCACAAAACCGCGAAGATGCACTTTGCACAGGCGGGTAGCAAGATTCTCTTGCTGCGCGCGAATGAACCCGGCGACGCTGTCGATGCCCAATCAGAGTTTGGGTCGTCGGAGTACGCGAAAGAAATTCTAGGAGCTGTGTGGGGTTATCCACCCGAGCTGGATCTGGAGAGAGAAGCCACGCTGCAACGTGCTCTGGTGGCCCTAATCCAGGCGGGGCTGGTCGAATCCGCGCATGATTGTGCTGATGGCGGGCTGGTCGTGGCGCTGGTGGAGTCGGCTCTGCCGGCCGGAGTCGGCCTGAACGTCAAATTGCCCAAGCAGAAACTGGCGCTCGAGTTCGCGCTGTTTGCGGAAGATGCCAGCCGCGTCGTACTAAGCTGCGACCCGAAGCACCTGCCGCGAATCCAACAAGTTGCGGAAGAGTTTGGCGTCTCCGCAGATGTGCTGGGCGAAACGGGGTCGGACAGAGTTGAGATCGCGGTGGACGGTCAGCCCGTGATTTCTGCGGGCGTTCAAGAATTACGCGAGGCGTACGAGGGCGCGCTGGAGAGGGCGCTGCGAACAGAACCAGGAGTTGCGGCTGCGGACTGAGGTTGCCGGGCTGGGACGGGCGAGACGCCCGTCGCTCCACGAGCTAGGTGCTAAAGGCTTAAGAGCTAAATGCTGCTTTCCGACAAATTTCGCGATGAATGCGGCGTCGTCGCCATCCACGCCCACCCCGAGGCGGAGAAGCTCGCCTATCTCGGACTGCATGCCCTCCAGCATCGCGGACAGGAATCGGCGGGCATCGTCACCTCCGACGGCGAGCGCCTGCGCCAGCATAAGGCCATGGGACTGGTTGCCGATATCTTCAGCCATGAAGTCCTGGCCTCCCTGCGCGGCGTTCTCGCCATCGGACACACTCGATATTCGACGGCCGGCGATTCGGCCTTGCTCAATGCTCAGCCCATCATGGTGCAGTCCAATAAGGGCAAGATCGCGATTGCTCACAATGGCAACCTGGTCAACGCTCACGCGATTCGCGCGAAGCTGGAGGGCTTGGGCTCCATCTTCCAAACCAACAGCGACACGGAAGTGCTGGTGCACCTGATTGCTCTCTCCCGCGAGCAGACCTTGCCCGATGCCATTGCCGACGCGCTGCGCCGCGTGGAAGGCGCATTTTCGCTGGTCATGATCAGCCGTGACCGTATCTTCGCCGCTCGCGATCCGCGCGGCTTCCGGCCACTGGCCATGGGCCGCATCCCGGCTCTAACCAGCGAGAAACGAGACACGATCGTTTTTGCGTCCGAAACCTGCGCGTTTGATTTGCTCGGCGCCACCTACGAACGCGACGTCAAACCCGGCGAACTGGTCATCGTCGGCCCCGAAGGTATCAGCTCGCGTTTTTATTCCCCGTCTCCCTCGCAGTCGAGCTGTATCTTCGAGCACGTTTATTTTTCGCGTCCTGACAGTCTGGTGTTTGGCCGCTCGGTCGATCAAAGCCGCGACGCCATGGGCCGCCAGCTCGCGCGCGAAGCTCCGGTGGACGCCGATATCGTGGTTCCCGTCCCTGATTCCGGCAACACCGCGGCCATCGGATACGCCGCCGAAAGTGGCATCCCTTTTCGCCTTGCCCTCATCCGCAACCACTACATCGGACGCACTTTCATCGAGCCGCAACAGTCTGTCCGCGACTTCGGCGTAAAGCTGAAGCTGAACGCCGTGCGCAGCCTGCTCGAAGGCAAACGAGTGATTCTGGTCGACGACTCGATTGTGCGTGGCACCACCAGCAAGAAGATCGTCCGCATGATTCGCAGCGCAGGCGCCAAGGAAGTCCACATGCGGATTTCCTGCCCGCCGACCATCTCGCCCTGCTTCTACGGAGTCGATACGCCTTCAAAAAAAGAACTCATCGGCGCCAACAAGACAATCGACGAGATTCGCCAATACATAGTCTCCGACTCGCTCGCCTATCTCTCGCTGGAAGGTCTGAAGAAGGCGTGCGCGGACGGCGAAAAGACCACCTACTGCTCCGCCTGCTATACCGGAAACTACCCGACCAAGATAGACGTGGAAGAAATTCAGCCAGCGGCCGCCGCACCCTAACCGGATCTCCCCCCTCTCTGCACGATTTGTGCAAACTTTGTGCCTTTCTTGAAGGAATGTGCCCTCCAACTTCAATTTTGGGTGCAAGGTGCGCCATCCGATGGTATTCTTTTTTCGCAGACGACCTTGCGTCGGGCGCACTTGGGCGCTCGCACTTTGATTTCGAATGACGAAAGCCTTTTCAATTTTCGGGTCAAGCTCCAGGCCTCAACTCGGTCCCTTTGAGCAGCAATTGCTGCAAGAGCTTTGGTCGCATGGCAGCGCCACGGTTCGCGAACTGCTTGCGGATGGCAGGATCAGTCAGGCCTATACCACGGTAATGACGACCGTGGACCGTCTCTACAAGAAGGGCCTGCTCGACCGCGTCGCCGAAGGTAGGGCGTTCCGCTACACTCCGCGCCACACGCCGGAAGAGCTGCAACGGGTCACAGCGCTCGAGAATATCCGGCAATTGCTGGGATCTGGCGACGCTTCTTCGCTGCCGCTCTCGTATCTAGTGGAAGCGCTCAGCGTCCATGACGCGCAACTGCTCGACGAGCTGCAACTTCTGGTCGAACGCAAACGCCGCGAACTCCAGAGCCGCAAAAATAAGGCCCGGGAAAGTAACGGCCGGGAGCAACACTGATGTTTGCCCTCCGCGGAATCGCCGTCTCGCTCACTTTCTTCGTACTGCTCTACTCGCTGCTGTCGGCGCTGGTGGTAGTCGCGTGGCGCTCGCTCAAGTTAGTGCATGCGGCGGAAAAGAGCCTGGCTGGTTTGCTCTTCGCTTTGCGCGTTCTCCCCTTAGCGGCTTCCGTGGTCATTACATTTGCTTTTGTCGTGCCGTCGTTTCAGTTGCTGGAGCCCCGTTCGATTGATGAGGGCATGGGTGCAATGCCGCTCTCGCTCGGCGTTTGCGCGCTTTTGCTGATTGCCTGCGGCTGCTTCCGCGTGATCACCGCCCAAACCAAGACTTCGCGCGTGGTGGCGCGCTGGCTGGAGGGCGCGCATCCTCTGGACGTGGATGCCAACACGCAGACCGTGACCTTCCGGTCCCGATGCGAGGCTCCACCGCTCACCTTGGTGGGTGTCCGCAAACCGCGAGTGCTGGTTTCAGAATCTACGGTTGCGCTTCTGAGCCATGACGAACTGCACATCGCGCTCAAGCATGAACTGGCGCACATGCAGTCTCGCGACAACTTGAAGAAACTCGTCTTCCGTTTTTGTCCTTTCCCTGGAATGGCCAAGCTGGAAAGTGCCTGGTCCCAAACCGCGGAACTGGCCGCCGATGATGCGGCAGTCTCGAAACTGGACGACGCCGTTGACCTGGCCGCAGCCCTGGTCAAGCTCTCCCGCCTGGTTCCCGTCGAAGCCGCTCCGGTCTGCACCGTGGGCTTCGTTACTGGATCCATCAGCGCGCGCGTGGCGCGCCTGCTTGCATGGGATGAAGCCGGCAAAGCTCAACCGATGCGAATCCGCCCGTGGTACGCCATTCCATCCGTTCTTGTTGCTCTGTTGTGCGTCTTTGTCACCTACGGCCCCACGTTGGCGCTGACGCATGAAGTTACCGAGTGGCTTGTCCGCTGAACATCACCCTGTTTTGATGCCACTATCGCTGGTAGTAGTTGACGCGTCCCGTTACTCTCGATGAGCTAGACTGCTTCGCCGCGCAGGCCATTTTCCCTTAGCAAGTCGGAACAGCGGCAAATCCCTTTGTTCGCGGATGGTCTTTTCATGCTCGCTAGGTTTTCACTCTCCAAGATACGCAGATCGTGTTCGCCAATCTGCGCCGCCATCCTCCCGATCTTAGTCATGATCGTCGCCTTTGTTCCTTCGCTCCTGCACGGGCAGAATCCGAACGGCGCGCTTCGCGGAGAGGTTCAAGACGTGAGTGCCGCGCGGGTGGCGGGGGCTCGGATCGTCGTGCAGTCACACGGATCTTCCCTGACCCGCGAGGCAACGGCAAGTGAGCGGGGAGAATTCCGCATTGAGGGTCTGCTGCCCGGTTCCTATCGCGTCACCGTGACCGCCAAAGGATTTGCCCAAGCCACGGCTGATGTAGACGTTGCCGTCAGCCTAGTGCGCGATATCACCGTCACGCTCAAACCTGATAACGCGAGGGAGACGGTGAATGTGCCGGGGAATGCTTCCTCGATCACGACCGAGTCGATTGACACGGCGAGTGCGGTGCATCAGGGCGTGGTCACCAGCCGGGATCTCGAAACTCTCCCACTCGCGGCACGCAGCTTCGCCAACATCGCTTACCTCGTGCCCGGAACTGAGCCGGTCGAGCCTTCCGATCCCACCAAGGCGCGCATCACCGCCGTCTCCACCGGCGGAAGCTCGGGCTTGAACAATGACCTGTCGGTGGACGGCGGTGACAACTCCGACGATTGGATCGGCGGCTTCCTGCAGAACTTCTCGCCCGAGGCCATTCAGGAATTCGATTTTCGCACCGCCAACCAGGACGCCGACACTGGCGGCACTACCGCTGGCTCTGTCGTGATCATCACTAAGAGTGGTACCAATGTATGGCACGGCTCCGGCTCGTTGTACGGCCGCGCTTCCGCTCTCAACGCGCGATTCCCCATCGAGAATCCCGCGCCTGATCCTAAGCAACCGTTTTCGCGCCAGAATTATGTTGGGACCATCGGCGGCCCCGTCGCCAAAAACAAGTTCTGGGTCTTTGCCTCCTTCGAGCACGTGCATGAAAATGCCAGCATTACCTACAGCCCCGATAACACAGTTCAATTCGACGCGCTCTCGCAACTCGCTTCGGACGGCTTGATTCCAGGCGTGCCCTCGATCGCCGTTCCCGCCAACGTGCCAGTCCCGTTCCGCGATTACATGGGTTCGCTGCGTTTTGACTGGGCGCAGTCCCCCAAGTCGCAGTGGTTCCTGCGCTCGTCGGCCGACTCTTATCTCACGCACAATGCGCTTGTGGCGCAAGCCACGCTGCCATCCACCGGACTGACCACGCATAACAACTACTCCAACACGGTCCTCAGCAACCAATACACGTTCAGTCCCAACTGGCTGGGCACGTTCGTATTCGATGCCAGCCTGCTGCACCTTACCCAGACGCGCAACTCCCAACTAGGCTTCGCCCTCGCTTTTCCCATGAGTTCGACGACGCTCACCGTTTCTGGTTTTGAAACCTTCGGGGACAATCAGTTCGCCACGCCCATCACGCTCTTCCCGTCGCTCCGCAACCAGGACAAGTACCAGTTTCGCTATGACCTGAATCACGTTTCCGGCAGCCACGCCATGAAATTCGGCATCAACTTCATTCACGAACCGGTGCTGGGCGGTGCGTTCCCGGGCAACGCTGAGCAGTTCACTCAATTCGTGTTCAATCCGGCTGACTACCTGAACCCGCAAGTCGTTCCAAACGGTCTCACACAGTTCACGAACGACTTGACCTGCGCTACGGCCCCAGATGGAACACCGCTTTACACTCCGAATACGGTGTGCTCGTCGTCTCCCGCCGGAGATGGCCGCTTCTCGCAAAACATAAAGCGTCTGGCCCTCTACGCGCAAGATTCCTGGCGGGTTACTCCGCACCTTACGGTGAACTACGGCCTGCGCTGGCAGACTACGTTTGGCCTGTTCGATGCCTCGGGAGTAAGTCAGGCTGCCAATCCGTTCCTCCCGTTGCTAGCGGAGGGGGGACTACCCACGGCTATCCCCCAAGACAGCCGCAAGCAGGTCGCCCCTCGCCTCGGGATCGCTTATTCTCCTGGAGGCAGCGAAAAGACTGTCATTCGCGCCGGCGTCGGACTGTACTTCAACGATCTGGCGCAGGGTGGATGGGCGGCGGCTTTTCAAGCAGTGAATTTCAATTCCGTCGCTCCTCCGTCGGTCATCGATCCCAACTACAAAACGCCGTACGCGCTGCATGCCACCGCGGGCATTCAGCATGCCTTCAGCGAACACTGGATCGCCAGCGCGGATTACACCTATGAAGATGGCCAACACGGATACCGCGGTTATACCTTCCCCGATGTCACCATCTTCCGTTCCGACAACCGTTCCAGCTACAACGCGCTTATGCTGCGCTTACAGGGCAACGTCTCCAAACGCTTCGACCTGACCGCTCACTACACGCTGTCGAGCGCCAAGACCTGGGGATGTGCTCTGGGCGAACTCTTCGACTACGTCAATGGAGTCTGCGATCCTCAGAACGCCTTCGCTCCCGGTGACTACGGGCCGTCGGGCGAAGATGTTCGTCATCGCTTCGTGATCGCGGGCACGGTGCACATCCCGGGCGGCTTCGAGGTCACCACGCTCACGCAGGGTGAGAGCGCTCGTCCCTTCACCATAACCAACGAAGCCGGCACCCGGATTTCCGTAAACGGCAAGCCCACCGCGCTCGACGCGTTCCGCGGAACGCCCTACATCCAGGTGGATATGCGCGTCGCCCGCCCTATTAAGGTCAACGAGCGCTGGCAGATTTATCCCTTCGCCGAATTCTTCAACCTTTTCAACCGCAACAATCCCGGAGCGAACTTCATCGGCGCTATCGACCTGCTCCCCGTTTCCGACGCCGACAAGGCGAGCGGAAACGTCACGGGAATTTGCACCGATCCCACTTGCGCCGCGACCATGCCGGTCACCAGCCTTAAGCAGTTGGAAATACCCTCTGGCGGTTTGGGAGATTTCTTTGGTCCGGGAACAACCGTCGGAATTCCGTTCGCCGCCCAGTTAGGCGTGCGAGTCACGTTCTAGAATTTCGAGAATTACCGATATCTCAGCGGCGTGTTCTTGGGGAACGCGGCGTCGCATGAGATCGTGAGGGGCTTTCAGTTTCAGCCCCTCATGGTTTTTCTAGAAATATTTTCTCGCAATCGCCACCCGCGCGATCCCCTGCAAGTCGTTTCCGATAGCAACCTCATCCCAACTGGACAGCAATCTCCGCACCCGATCCGCAATCGTCCCACTGATCTCGAACACCAGCCATCCTCCCGGACCGAGCGCCTCGCGCGCCTGCGGAATCAGTCGCTCGATCACTTCCAGACCCGTCGGCCCCGCAAACACCGCATTTCGTGGCTCGAACTTGCGCACTTCGAGCTGCACTGAATCTTCTTCCGACTCGCCGACGTAGGGAGGATTCGAAACCACGACATCGAACGATGCCGGCGAGAATCCGTCCAGCAAATCGGCCTGGTGAAAATCGACGCGCGAAACAAGATCGTGCCGCGCAGCATTGGCGCGAGCGACTTCCAGCGCTTCGGGCGAAATGTCGGTTGCGTAGATTTCAGCTAAGGCCAGCTCCTTGGCCAAAGCAAGCGCAATCGCTCCCGACCCAGTCCCCACATCGACGATTCTCAGTTCGTGTAGAGCGGACACTCCTGTCCGCTGCTTTTGATCTTGCTCTTGTTGTTGATCTTGACTTTGATCTGAGCGAACCGACGAAACCAGCTCCACCACCGCCTCCACCAAATGCTCCGTTTCCGGACGAGGAATCAAAACGGCCGGCGACACGATAAGATCCAGTCCCCAAAACTCCTGATGCCCCGTGATGTACTGCGCCGGCACGCCCGTAGCGCGCCGAGCGAGAGCTTCGTTATAACGTGCGAGCTCCTTCGCCGTGACCTCGCGTTCCGGATGCGCGTAAAGATACGCCCGGTCACAGTCGAGCGTGAACATGATAAGCAGTTCCGCGTTCATGCGCGGGGAGGGAACTCGCGCAGCCGCCAGCCGTTCGACCGCTGAATGCAGAGCCTGTTTTAGTTGCACGTGCTTATTTCACCACGGAGACACAGAGACACGGAGAAAAACAAACAGGAAAAAATTGAAGAGTTGCGCGAAAACGTGACCCACCGCCGCCCCGCGAATGACCAACGACAGTCGACCAGTGACTGCCTCACACCACGCTAAGCGCACCCGCCGCGTTATCGCCCCTCATCTTTTCCGCCTGATAGTGCGTAATCAGCGCGTCGATAATCGGCTGCAGCTTTCCGTCCATCACCTGCTCAAGCTGATGAATCGTGAAGCCGATGCGATGATCGGTGAGCCGGTTCTGCGGAAAATTGTAGGTGCGAATCTTCTCCGAGCGGTCGCCCGAACCCACCATCTGCTTGCGTTCTTTGGCCAGCGCGTCCTGCTGTTTTTGCATCTCGACTTCGTAGAGCCGCGAACGCAGCACGCGCATGCCTTTTTCGCGGTTCTTGATTTGCGACTTCTCATCCTGACAGCTCACCACTGTATTCGTAGGAATGTGTGTGATCCGCACCGCCGAATACGTTGTATTCACCGACTGCCCGCCCGGCCCCGAAGAGCAGAACGTATCGATGCGCAGATCCTTGGCCTCGATCTTGACGTCCACTTCTTCCGCTTCCGGCAGCACCGCCACCGTGATCGCCGACGTATGGACGCGTCCTTGCTGCTCGGTCGCCGGCACGCGCTGCACGCGATGCACGCCGCTTTCATATTTCAGCCGGGAAAAAACGCGGTCGCCCTCGATCAGCGCGATCACTTCCTTCAAGCCGCCCACGCCCGACTCCGACGTGGAGAGCACTTCCACCTTCCACTTCTGCGTCTCGGCATAGCGGTTGTACATACGGAAGACTTCCGCCACGAACAACGTGGCCTCATCGCCGCCCGTCCCCGCGCGAATTTCCAGAACCACGTTCTTCTCGTCGTTCGGATCCTTCGGCAGCAGCAGAACCTTGAGGTCCTCTTCAACGGTCACGATGCGAGCATCGAGCTTCGCCAGTTCCTCTTCCGCGTAGGCCCGCATCTCGGGATCGGTCTCATCCACCAGCACGGCCCGGCTCTCGGCGATCCCGCGCTTCAGATCTTTGTACTCGCGATACTTCTCAACGATCTCCGCGACTTCGCTGTGTGCCTTCGCAGTCTTCTGGTATTTCGCCGAATCATTGGTGATATCCGGCGACAACAGCGCGCGAGTCAGTTCCTCGTAGCGCACTTCGATTTGGTTTAGACGTTCAAACATCAGTCGTTGGTCGCTAGTCGTTGGTCGTTAGGCCGCGTTTGAGCGGAATTTATTGATAAGGGCATTCAATCCTCGGCCGATGCCATCGCCGTTGCGACAAAGCTCATCCGCCTCTTTCTCTGACAAGTATTGTAACCGCCGAGCTATCAAAAGCTGAGTCTGTAGCTCCAAGAGTGATCCCCTGGCATGAAGAAGGAAGCGCACGAACTCGGGATCCGAGCGATGTCCTTTTCCTTCGGCGATATTGCTCGGGACCGAAACCGCCGCCCGCCGCATCTGCGACGCTAGTCCATAAGTCTCATTCCTACCTAGGAAAGCCGCCTGTAACACGGTAAATCTCCACCGTGAGGTCCATGCTTCCTGCCAGATACGCAGGTCCTGAAAGGTTGAATGTGTCGTCATCGCACCACCTCTGCAGCACAAACTAACCCGCAGAGCCAATGCGAGACTAGGACCGTCGCACATGAAAATTTTGACGTTTCCAAGAATCGCCGCAGAGAAGTCACTGCCAGGCGTCTATCGATGCAGCGCGAACGACCAACGACTAACGACCACTACGCAATCACCAATTCGCCACCGCGCAGCTTTTCCAGCTTCATCGCTTCATCCAGAGCAACCATCGCGCACTCGACCTCGCTGTCATCCGGAGGCTGGGTCGTAATCCGCTGCAGCCAAAGTCCCGGCGCCGTCATCAGTGCGAACAGTGAGCCGCGATGCTTGGCCGCAAATCGAATGATTTCGTAGGAAACTCCCGCAATCACCGGCAGCAAGGCAATGCGAATTCCGAAACGGCCCCAAAAAGTATGCACAGGAATCGCCATGTACACGACCATCGAGATGATCATCACCGTCATTAGGAAACTTGTCCCGCACCGCGGATGATACGTCGAATACTTCTGCACCACCGCCGTTTCAAGCGGATCGCCATTCTCGAACGCATACACCGTTTTGTGCTCGGCTCCGTGGTATTCGTACACCCGCCGGATGTCCTTCCAGAGCGATACGCCCCACACGAACAGCAGGAACATCGCGATCCGGATCAGCCCGTCCACCAGATTAAACAGGAACTGCTGCCCGAAAACCGGATTCACCTTTTTTAGTTCCGTTGTAGCCAGCAGCGGCAGGTACTTGTACATGAAGATGAAAAAGGCGATGGAGAAGGCCATATTCAATCCCGCCATCCAGCCCGTGATTTCCATCTTCTTGCCTTGATCGTTTGCCGGTATCTCGTCCAGCGCCGCATTGGCGGAAAACTTCAGCGCGCGGAATCCCAAAGTCATCGCATTCCCGAGCGTCATCACGCCACGCACCACCGGCCAGCCCATCCATTTATGCTGCTCCGAAGGCCGTTCGAGTGGTTCGCTGTGGGTAACAATCTCGCCTGACGGTTTGCGCACCGCAATGCCCCAGGCGTGCGGCGAACGCATCATCACGCCCTCCAGCACCGCCTGCCCGCCGACAAGGGTTTCCTCTCCGCTCTCCAGAGCTGGCAGCAACTGCACCGCCGCCAAAAAACGCAAGATTTGCCGCCAACGCCGCATAGTCATTGGATGGTACTCAGGGAGGAAAGACTCCAACTATCAGGATAGCACAGGGACCGTAACAATTTCCCGGAAAATAGATTAACTACTTGTATTTCATGGAGATACGAATAGAAGCCCCAGTATTCAGTGGCCGTGGTCGTGCCCGGAATGGTCGTGCTCGCGTTCGCGTTCTTCATCCCGCACCGCGATCACGCATGCGTGCGCCGTGTCGCACACCACATGTTCCAACTGGAGGGTCGTATGGTGAATCCCAAACCCTTGACCCAGTTTCTCGTTGATATCCCGCAGGATCGTGTCGCTCTCCGAAGTCGCCATGTCGGCGATTTTTACGTGCGCCGAAAGCGCGTGGTTTTCCGAGCCAATGCTCCACAGATGCAGATCGTGCACGTCGCTGACGCCTGCAATCTTCCGCATCGCCGATTCCACCGCCTCCAGGCTAATCCCGCGCGGAGTGCCCTCCAGCAGAATATTCAGCGTCTCGCGGACGATCCCAAAGCTCGACCACAAAATCAGCGCCCCGATTCCGAACGACAGGGCCGAGTCGATCCAATATTGTCCCGTCCACAGGATCGCAAAACCTCCCACAATCACTGCCGCGGTCGAGAGCGTGTCGCCCACCTCGTGCAACAATGCGCTCCTCACGTTCACATCCCGCCCCGAACGCCACAGCAGCAGCGCGATCACGCCATTCATCAGCACGCCCGCCGCCGCCACCCAGATCATCACCCCGGCGCGCACATGCTCGGGATGCTGTATCCGCTGAAACGCCTCATAGAAAATAAAAAACGATACCGCCACCAAAGACAGCGAATTCACCAGCGCCGCCAGCACTCCCGCGCGCCGGTACCCATAAGTCTTGGTAGAGCTCGGCGGCCGGCTCTCCAGATAGACGGCGACCAGCGACAACAGCAGCGCCAGGAAGTCAGAAAGGTTATGTCCCGCCTCGGAAAGCAACGCCAGCGAGTGCGCGCGAATGCCCGCCACCACCAGCAGCACGACGTAAAGCATGGTGACGGCGAGCGAGATGCGGAGCACCCGCCCCGTCCCATGAGAATGTCCGCCGTGCGCGTGCATGTCATTAGGATAGCGCAGACCGCAAGTCTGGCGCGGACACTCCTGTCCGCGGCCTTTGACTTGACTCTGTATGCCATAGGACCGCCGCACAAGCTGGCGCGAACCCTGCCGCCCGCGCTATTCTTCTCCCCACGCTGTATGAGGTCCCGCTGATTCGCGAACAGAAGGTTCGGATTGTCATCCTGAGCGAAGCGAAGGACCTGCTTTTTGCCGGCGAGACAGAGTTGATTTATGCCGTATGATTGCGCGACACCACACCAGGAGGACTCGATGAAGACTCTGTTACTCTCGGCCTTGCTGTTACTCGCCGCGGCGGCCGTCGCACAAACCGCGCCTGCCCCAACCAAGAACCCCGTCAGCAGCGCGCTCCGAGACATCCTGCCCGGGCGCCAGAAAAACACCATCGCAGCCGTCGAAGCCATGCCCGCCGACAAATTCAACTACAAACCGACCGCCGACCAGATGACATTCGGACACCTTGTCGCCCACATGGTCGAGGCGAACAACATGCTGTGCAGCAAAGCCGCAGCCGTGGCGGCCCCGAAGGTCGAGGAAGTGAAAGAGACGGACTCCAAGGACAAGCTGGTGGCGGCACTGAAGGCCTCGTTCGACTTCTGCGCGGACGCGCTCGGGAAAATGGACGATTCGAAACTGGGCGAAACAACCGAGGGCATGGGCCAGCAGCTCTCTCGCGCCAGATTCGCCCTGGGAATAGCCAGCAACTGGGCCGACCACTACGCCGAAGCCGCAATGTATCTGCGCCTGAATGGAGTATTGCCGCCGACCGCCAAGAAGTAAGCGTGGGAAGAGTTCACCTAACCGACGAGTGCCTTTAACTCCTCTTCCCCGATCACGGCGACGCCCAACTCCCGAGCCTTGTCCAGCTTCGATCCCGCATCGCTCCCCGCCACCACATAGTCTGTCTTTTTGCTCACCGATCCCGAGACGCGCCCGCCCGCATCTTCAATCATCTTTTTCGCTTCGTCCCGTGTGTGGCGTGCGAGCGTGCCCGTCAATACAAAAGTCTTTCCCGCCAGTTTCGTGCCCTTTTTCTTCTTCTGCCCGGTGAACGTCAATCCCGCTTTGCGCAGATCGCCCACCAGTTTGCGATTGTGTTCGTCGGCGAAAAATTCCACGATACTCTCCGCGATCCGTGGCCCTACTTCGTTCACTTCCTCCAGTTCCTCCGCGCTCGCCTTCATGATCGCGTCCAGCGCCCCGAAGTGCTCCGCCAGGAACTGTGCCGTGCGCTCGCCCACAAACCGTATTCCCAGCCCGTAAATCACGCGTTCCAGCGGCAGCTTCTTTGAGGCCGCAATCTCCGCCAGCACGTTCTCCGCTGACTTCTCGCCCATGCGCTCGAGCTGCAGCAGATCGTCTTTCGTTACCTTGTACAGATCGGCAACATTCTTTACCAGGCCTCGTTCGCTCAGCTGATTCACCAGCGCCTCGCCGAGGCCGTCGATATTCATCACGTGACGCGAGGCAAAATGCAGAATCGTCCCCTGCAGCTTGGCCGGACAATTCGCATTCACGCACCGGTGGTCCACCTCGCCCGGCGTTCGCACCACATTGCCACCGCATACCGGACAATGCTCCGGCATTACGAATTGCTTGTCACCGCGAGGATGCTCTTTATCGTCCTCGACCACCTTCACCACTTTCGGAATTACGTCGCCGCCGCGTTCCACCTCGACCCAGTCGCCAATCTTTACCCCCAGCCGCTCGATCTCATCCATGTTGTGCAGTGTGGCGCGCGAAACGGTTGTGCCGCCAATCGGAACCGGCTTCAGCGCCGCCACCGGTGTCAGCTTCCCGGTCCGTCCCACCTGCACCAGAATGTCTTCGATCTGCGTCACGCCCCCCCGCGCCGCGTACTTGTAAGCAATCGCCCACCGCGGAGCCTTCCCGGTGAAGCCCAGCTCCCGTTGCCAAGCCGTCCGGTCGACCTTGATGACGATCCCGTCAATTTCGTAAGGCAACGATTCGCGCTTCGCTTCCCAGCTCTGAATAAATTTCCAGACTTCGTCCAGATTTTTCGCCAACTTGCGATTCGGATTCACCTTGAATCCCGCCAGCGTCAGCGCATCCATCGCTTTCGATTGACGGTCGAAATAGGTTTGTCCGTCCCTCAACAGCAGGTACGCGAAGAAGTCCATCCGTCGTTGCGCCGTAATCGACGGTTCAAGCTGCCGCACCGTTCCCGCCGTAAAGTTGCGCGGATTCGCAAACACCGCCAACCCTTGCCGCTCGCGTTCTTCATTCAAATTGCGGAAAGCCGCCAGCGGCATCAGCATCTCGCCGCGCACTTCGAAATCCGCGGGGATACCGGCCTTCTTCAACTTGTCCTTAGGGATCGATAAGGGAATCGAGCGCACCGTCCTCACATTCGAGGTCACGTCTTCGCCCGTGCTGCCATCTCCGCGCGTGATGCCGCGTTCCAGACGCCCGTCGCTGTAGCGCAGTGCCAGCGACATCCCATCCAGCTTCAATTCACACATGTACTCGAGGTCAGTCCGCCCGCTCACCTCATGCACCCGCCGCTCCCAATCGCGCAGTTCTTCTTCGCTGTAAGCGTTGTCGAGCGAAAGCATCGGAGAGGAATGCTTAGCCTTCACGAAGCCCTCGCGCGGCTTGCCCCCCACGCGCTGCGTAGGCGAATCCGCCGCAACCAGCTTCGGATGCTCCGCCTCAATCCGCTTAAGCTCGTTCATCAGCTTGTCGAAGTTGGCGTCCGAAATCTCGGGATCGTCCAGCACGTAATAGCGATACTCGTGATGCCGAATCTTCTCGCGCAGAGCTTCGAGTTTTTTCTGGATGGCGGAACTGGACATGACTGGGAAATTATAGGGGAGTTCTCAGCTCCCGGTTCTCAGTAAACCCGGCAGCGGCAACCAACGCACCCAATGGAGCGGCGGAAAAACAACAAATGCGTGGTTTTTCCGGGAACTGAGAACCGAGAACTGCCTCAGAGTCTCTTCGCCTTCCGAATCCGTCCGCGACCAAGCGCGCCGCGGCCTACACTCGACGGAGGCTTCTTCATCCCTTCCAGCAATTCCTTCAGCACGATCGCGTTATTGTGCTCCTCGTTTCGCGACGCAAACAACAGCGTGACCTGCCGCTTGCCTTCCGCAAGATGATGCAGCTTCTCCACCGCCGCCGAACTCTCCGCGCTGGCCAGTTCTTTGAGATAGCGCTTCCGAAACATGCGCCACCCCTCCGGATTAGCATGGAACCACTGCCGCAACTCGGTCGAAGGCGCCAGCACGCGCAGCCAGAACTTGACTGCCGCGTCTTCTTTCTTCAACCCGCGCGGCCACAAACGATCTACCAGCACGCGCACTCCATCCGACGGGGAAGCAGCTTCGTAAACGCGTTTTACGACAACGTTCATGCTTTCCGTATTATCCTACTTTTGCGGCAATAATCATGACCTTACCGAACTCGATTTCTCCTTACCTCCGTGTCTCCGTAGTGATCCTGGCGCTTTTGGCGCTTGCTGGCTGCGATGTCGAGCGCCGCAAGTCCGACGCCGAGCTAGGCCTCAACCAACAACAGACCGAAGGTAGAAAACTTTACGACAACTATTGCGACAAGTGCCATGAGCCCTACTCGTCCCGTGGCAAGAAAGGCCCGAGCCTGAAAGGCGTCTTCAAGCAGCAGTACCTGTCCCTGAGCGGACTGCCCGCGAACGACGAACGCATGACCGAAATCGTCAAGTTCGGTCGAGCCAAAATGGAGGGCTTCGGCCAGGTAATGACCGACCAGCAGATCAAAGACCTGCTAGCTTACCTGCACACGCTATAGCCCGTGTGGCGCGGACACTCTTGTCCGCGTGACCTTGTCCGTGCCAGTGCTGTCAAGGTCGACCCGCCCGCGCGAACCTGTTCCGCACGATGTTGCCGCGACTCAGGCCGCCTGTGGCATAATCGCGCCCAGTGTCCACCGCCAACAAATCCGCACTCTTCCAAAAATTGCCGTCAACCGACGAACTTCTCCGTCAGCCCGACGTACAAGTGTTGATCGAAAGTGACGGCCATTCCGCCGTAGCCGAAAGTATCCGCATCGTGCTCGCGAGCCTGCGCCAGGAAATCGTCAAAAGCCAACTCGACGAAAAGTCGCTGGACCTCGCGCTCAGCGGCCTGTCCGCAGCCGTCGAGCGTCAGCTCCGCCAGTCGCTGAGTTACTCGTTGTTGCCGCTTATCAATGCCACCGGCGTAATCCTTCACACCAATCTCGGACGCGCTCCGCTAGCTGCCGCAGCGCTCGATCACGTCCGCGCCACAGCTAACGCCTATTCCAATCTTGAATTCGACTTGGAAACGGGCGAACGCGGCAAGCGCGACGTACACGTGGATCGCCTGTTCCAAAAGCTTTTAACTACAGATCGTGTGGAGGCGGGGCTCGGCCCCGCCTCAGCCGAGCGCAGCTCGGCAGCCATCTCGACCGCCATCTCAACCATCGTCGTCAACAACAACGCCGCTGCCGTTCTGCTCGCCTTAAACTCGCTGGCCGAAGGCGGCGAAGTCATCGTCTCCCGCGGAGAACTCGTCGAAATCGGCGGCTCCTTCCGTATCCCCGACGTAATGTCGAAATCGAATGCAACGCTGCGCGAAGTAGGCACCACCAACCGTACGCGCGTCGCCGACTACGAACGCGCCATCAACGATCGCACCCGCCTGTTGCTCCGCGTGCATCGTTCCAACTTCGAGATCACCGGCTTTACCGAGCAGCCTTCACTCCACGAACTGGTCGCTCTCGCCCGCAGCCGCAACCTTCCGCTCATGGAGGATCTGGGCAGCGGCGCGCTCTTCGATTTGCGCGCCGTCGGAATCACCGGCGAACCGGGCGTGCTCGACAGCCTGCGCGCCGGCGTCGACGTCGTGGCCTACAGCGGCGACAAACTTCTTGGCGGTCCGCAAGCGGGATTGATCAGCGGCCGCGCCGATCTGGTCGCGCGCATGGGTTCGAACTCGCTCTTCCGCGCCCTGCGCGTCGACAAGCTCACCTACGCCGCGCTGGAAGCCACGCTGCTCGCCTACGTCAAACGTGATCACGATGCCGTGCCCGTGCTGCGCATGATGCGCCTGTCGAAAGACGAGGTTGCACGGCGCGCGGAAAAAATTGTTTCTGGAATTACATGCGCGCACCTCAAGCTGGAACTCCGCGATGGTGAATCCGTCATCGGCGGCGGCGCCGCCCCGTCGGCCGTCCTGCCCACGCGCCTGATCGCGCTGACCCATGCCGATCTCAGCGCCGACCAACTAAACGCCCGCCTCCGCGCCAACTCTCCGCCCATAATCGCCCGAGTCGAAGAAGGGCGCGTGCTGCTCGATTTGCGCACCGTCTTTCCCGAGCAGGATGGGACTCTTGCGACAGCCCTTTCATCCTTCTAGATATGGACTCGATCGGCAACAGCTGCGCGGAACTAGAATCAATAGTTGCACGACTGCGCAGCGGTGGGATGCAGTTTGACGAAGGCATGTCGGATACGGAAATCGCACTCGTAGAGGAGAAGTACGCGGTTCGCTTTCCGCCAGATCTGCGCGAGTTTCTGCAAATTGCTTTACCGCTATCGCAACCCAGCTCCGGGTGGTTCCCGAGTTGGCGCCTTACGATCGCAGGGGACGAAGAAAGCCATAGGAAGATCGTCGCCTCGCTGGAATGGCCAGCAGAAGGGATTTGCTTTGACGTTGAGCACAACGGATTCTGGATGGAGAACGAATGGGGCACCCGCCCTTCCGAGCTAGATCAAGCGAAGGATGTGGCAAGAAAAAAAGTTGCAGAGTCGCCCAAGTTGATCCCGATCTTCAGCCATCGCTACATTCCCAGCGAGCCAAGCACGGCGGGGAACCCTGTGTTTTCGATTTATCAAACCGACATCATTCACTATGGCGCAGACCTAGTTTCCTATCTCGAGGCCGAGTTCCTGGGCGGTGCGGTGCCGCAAGACATTGTTGCGATGCGGCCTATTCGCTTCTGGAGTCGACTGGTTGAGGTCGATGGTTGAGTGCCAAACTGCCAAACACAAATTAGCAATTAACATATCCTCATGATAGTTGGCACCGGAGTGGACATCGCCGAAATTCCTCGCATCCGCGAAACCATCGAGCGGTTCGGCGACCGCTTTCTCCATCGCGTCTTCACTGAGGGCGAAATTCGTTACTGCGAAAGAAAAGCCCGCCGCTTCGAAAGCTATGCTGCGCGTTTTGCCGCCAAGGAAGCTGGGATGAAAGCGCTGGGTACGGGATGGAGTCGCGGCGTCCGCTGGCGCGATATCGAAGTGGTGCGCCCGAAAGGCCAGCGCCCGACCATTCAATTTCACGGTGAGGCCGCAGCCATCGCAGCCAAGCTAGGCACGAAAAACATCGCGCTCTCGCTCACCCACACGTCCGAGGAGGCCCTGGCCCACGTCATCCTGGAGAATTAGCTCTCAGCTTTCAGCCATCACTCTCCGCCGTCCGGCAAACCGCCCGCGGCCTGTGAAAGCTCGTCCGAGAGTCACGGCCATTGCGGCGACGGCCACGCCGGGCGAGTTCAAGGGCAACAATGGGGAGAGAGCCGGCACCGCTGGAGAAGCGAGAAACTGTAAGCAGGTCGCTAAACGGCAGCCTGAACCGGCTGTATTCACACAAAAAAGGTTCCTACCCTTCTCGCACCCGCCACGCGGCAGTGGGAGCCTTCGTTTTAGCGCAATATCGGCGTTTTCCGGCCCCATGAAATCTCACGTGATGAAATTTGGCGGCGTTTGCTATTATGCTTCTGTCGTTTCCTAACCACCTTGCCTAGCCAAAAGCAGCTCAAATGGTCGCAGCTCCGAGTGGGACTCACCGTCCTGTTCGCCAGCGTCACGCTCGCCGTCCTCATTTTCGTGATGAGCGGCACCGGCGGATGGTTCACCCGCAAGATTACACTGCGGTCCTACATCGATAACGCAGGCGGCCTGCGCGAAGGTGCGCCCGTGCGTATGGCGGGCGTGGACATCGGTAACGTGACCGGCGTCCGGATCGTGCCTGGCAGGCCGCTGACCCCGGTCGAAGTCACCATGAAGGTCAACACCAAATACTCTTTCAATCTGCGCAAAGACTCCGTTACTTTGTTGAGCACTGCCGGAATCCTGGGCGAAACTTACGTGGACGTTGACAGTTCGGTGGCGAAGGGTCCGGAAGCAACCGACGGAGACACGCTGGCGGCCCGCGAACAGCCCGATATTCAGGACGTTGTCCGCGCCAGCCAGGGTACGCTGCAGAACATGGACTCGCTGCTGAAGCGGGTGGATCGCATCGTGGCCTTCATCGAAAGCGGCCAGGGTTCGATCGGCAAGGTCATTTACGATCCGGCTTTATACAACCAGCTCAACGCAACGGTGGCCGAATTCAAGGGATTGGTGGACGACATCCAGAGCGGAAAAGGCTCGATCGGCCCACTGCTCACCAGCGACGAGGCCTACAAGAAAGTGATTGCCACCATCGACAAACTGAACGTCATGGTGGACGAGTTACAGCAGGGAAAAGGCACGGCCGGCAAACTGCTCAAAGATCCCGAGCTGTTTGACAACGCGAACAAGACGATTGCGAACGTTCGCCAGTTGACCGACGACATCAATGCGGGCAAGGGCGCCCTCGGCAAGATGACGCACGATCAGGAATTCGCCGCCCGCCTGCAAACACTGATGAACAATCTGGCGACACTCTCCGAGCGCCTGGAAAAGGGTGAAGGCACGGCCGGAATGCTGTTCAAGGATCCTGCACTCTACAACAACAGTAATCAGATGCTGGTGGAAACGCGGGAACTATTGAAGTCGATCCGGGAAAACCCCAAAAAATATCTGACGTTCCACGTGAAAGTATTCTGAGTGAGATCAGTCGTTGGCCGTTGGTCGCTAGTCGTGGGCAACCACAAGTTCCTATTGTCATCCCGAGCCACGCAAGGGATCTGCCCTTGCCAAGCGCCAACGACTAGCGACGAACGACTTCTTGCATCAGTCCCACATCTCGATTCGAGGTTCTCATGCGCAATTTCTTGAAGGTGTTGACCGTCACCATGATGCTTGTTCAGGCGCTGTTCTCGCAGGGGAAGCCGGCGCAGGACAAGTCCGAAGCCGCGAAGGCCGCCGACGTACGCTTCTCCGCTGACCTGCTCGACAAGGGCATCGATCCCTGCAACGATTTTTACGCCTACGCGTGCAGTAAGTGGGCCGCGCAAAACCCGATTCCCGCCGACCGCTCGTCCTGGGGCCGCTTCAACGAATTGCAGCAGCGGGGCGAATACATTGTGCGCGACATTCTCGAAAAGGCGTCAGTCGACCGGTCCGGCCGGAGCGCCAACGAGCAGAAGACAGGCGATTACTACGCGAGTTGCATGGACGAAGGTGCCATCGAAAAAGCAGGCACGAAGCCCCTGGAGCACGATTTCCATAGCATTGCGGCGATCCAATCAAAAGACGATCTTCCGAAAGAGATCGTCCGGCTCCATCGCGAGGGCACCGATGTGTTGTTCGGCTTCGATTCCGGGTCGGACTTCAAGAACGCGAGCCAGATCATTGCCGAGGTGGACCAGGGCGGGCTGGGCATGCCGGACCGCGATTACTATTTCAAGGACGATGAGAAATCGGTCGAGCTGCGCAAGAAATATCTCGCGCATGTTGCCAGGATGTTTGCACTGCTGGGGGACAGTGAAGCCAAAGCCGCGGCGGAGGCCAAGGTCGTCATGGAGATTGAAACCGGCTTAGCCAAGGGCGCGCTCGACCAGACCAGCCGCCGCGATCCGCAGAAAATCTACCACAAGCTGACCAGTAAGGAACTCGCCGCTCTGAGTCCGGCGTTCAACTGGAATACATACTTCGAAGGCGTGGGCGCGCCCCGGTTCGATTCGCTCAACGTGGCTGAGCCCGAATTCGTCAAGAACATGCACCTGGTACTGACTTCTCACTCCCTCGACGATTTGAAAACGTATTTGCGCTGGCACGCTGTGCACGGCAACGTACAGGTGCTGCCAACGGCGTTCGTGAACGAGAACTTCGATTTCTTCGGCAAGACGCTGCAGGGCACCAAGGAGTTGCGCCCGCGCTGGAAGCGTTGCGTCGGCTACGCAAACGACGACCTCGGCGAATTAGTTGGCCAGATTTACGTCCAGCATACTTTCGGCGCCGAAGGCAAGGAGCGTACGCTGGCCATGGTTGGAGCCCTCGAAAAAGCGCTGGGCGAAGACATCAAGAACCTGCCCTGGATGGGCGTGGAAACGAAGGCTCAGGCGCTGGTGAAATTGCAGGCGATCACCAACCGCATCGGATATCCCGATAAATGGCGCGATTACTCGACGCTCCAGATCGTGCGCGGCGACGCTTTGGGTAACTCGCAACGTGCCAACCAGCACGACGTGCAGCGACGGTTGAACAAAATTGGCCAGCCGCTCGATAAGAGGGATTGGCCCTATCCCCCGATGACGGTGAACGCCAGCTACAACCCGCTCCAAAACAACATCACGTTTCCCGCCGGAATTTTGCAGCCGCCTTTCTACGACAACCGCGCCGACGATGCGATGAACTTCGGCGGGATCGGCGCCGTGATCGGTCACGAACTCACGCACGGCTTCGACGACCAAGGCAGCCAGTTCGATGCCGAGGGCAATTTGCGCGACTGGTGGACCGCAAACGACAAAAAACAATTCGAAGAACGCACCGGCTGCATCAAGGACCAGTACGCGAACTTCGTTGCGGTCGACGACCTGAAGCTGAACGGCAAGCTCACCCTGGGCGAAAATGCGGCCGATAATGGCGGTCTTCGAATTGCTTACATGGCCATGCTGAACACCTTTGCCGGCAAGGAACCGGCGCCGATCGACGGCCTCTCCGCCGAACAGCGCTTTTTTCTCGGATGGGCCAACGTGTGGTGCCAGAACCGCACCGATGCCTACGCCCGCATGCTGGTCACCATGGATCCGCACTCACCGGGAAAGAACCGCGTGAACGGAACCGTTTCCAATATGCCAGAGTTCCGCGAAGCGTATCACTGCCCCGCGACAGCGCCGATGGTGAATCAGAACGCGTGCAGGGTGTGGTGAGGCAGGTCGCTGGTTGTTAGCGGCTACGAGCTACGAGCCGCGAGCTTCGAGCAAACCACAATGCCCAGGCTCGTAGCCCGCAGCGAACTATCCCGCCGCCACGTCCGCCTGCTCATGCGCGTGATAACTAGACCGCACCAGCGGCCCCGACTCAACGTGCTTGAATCCAAACTTCAAAGCTTCTTCTTTCAGCGAGACGAACTCAGCAGGCGAATAGTAACGCGTCATCGGAAGATGATCTTTCGATGGACGCAGATACTGCCCAATCGTCAGAATATCCACGCCGCGCTCGCCCAGATCGCGGAAGACTGCGATCAGTTCATCCGTCTCCTCGCCGATGCCAACCATCACGCCGCTCTTGGTAACCGTCGCAGGGTCCCACTTCTTGGCATTCGACAAAAGATCGAGCGTCCGCTTGTAGCGCGCACCCGAGCGCACCGCGCGATAGAGCCGCGGGACGGTCTCGGTATTGTGGTTGAGCACGTTCGGCTGCGCGTCGAGCACGATGCGCAGCGGTTCTTCCAGCCCCTGGAAATCGGGAATCAGCACCTCGACCCGGCACTCCGGCACCAGCTCGCGAATCTGCCGGATAGTCTCAGCAAAAATCCTGGCTCCGCCAACATTGTCATCGTCGCGGTTCACGCTGGTCACCACCGCGTGCCGCAGCCCAAGCGTGGCGACGGCTTCGGCCACGCGCCGCGGCTCGTCCCAGTCAATCGCCTCGGGACGCCCCTTGGGGACCGCGCAAAATCCGCAGCGCCGCGTGCAGATATCGCCCAGCAGCATGAAGGTCGCGGTGTGATGGTCCCAGCATTCTCCAATATTCGGACACTGTGCCGACTCGCACACCGTATGCAGCCCCAGCCCGCGCGCCAGCTTCTTAAGGTTGTGAAAGTTGTCGCCCGCCGGAGCCTTCGACTTGAGCCACGTGGGCTTTGGGCTACGAACCCTGGGGCCAAGGTCAATCTGTATGAGCTGGGAAGACGCGGACATGACGAGCTTTGATTTTATCAGTTCGCCGGAAACATCGCGGCGACTCGAAGACTGCACTTCACTGTACGACCTCTCGAGCGCATTCTGCGCGGTACAGGTACGCCCCACTACTTGAGGTGCACCGCCCCCTCCGAACCCGCAGCCTTTCCGCCGCGCGCTCCAATCGTCACAGCCACAGGCATAGCATACTTGGGCTTGATCTCGTGGCATCCAGCTTCGCAATACACTCCTCCCGCAGCCGACTCCGGCGTCGGCATCGGAGAATTCACCGCTATCTCCCGATCCGCTTCCAACTGCCGCTCGACGCCAGCAATCAGCTCGTCGTTTTCCGCCCGCGTCATCCACTTTTTCTGCGACACCAGATAATCTTCCAGCCGCGCAATCGGATCCCGCCGCTTCCAATACTCAAACAACGCCTTAGGAACATACTCCGCCGCATCATGAATAGCGTGCCCCTTCATGCGCATCATTTTCGCTTCAATCAAAGTCGGCCCTTCGCCGCGCCGCGCCCGCTCGCAAGCCTCATGGCAGGCGTCATAAACCTGGCAGGCGTCCGTCCCATCGACAATCACGCCCGGAATCCCATAAGCAATCGCGCGCTCGGCCAGATCCTTGACTCGGAACTGCATATCCGCCGGAGTCGAGTATCCCCAAAGATTATTCTCCACAATCAGCACGAGGCCTAGATTCTGCACCGCCGCAAAATTCAGCCCCTCATACGTCACGCCCGTGGACTGCCCGCCATCTCCGATGTAAGTCATGACCGCAATCTGTTTGCCCTGCAGCCGTGCCCCCAGCGCCACGCCCGCCAGCACCGGAATCAAATCGCCCAAAGTAGAAATCGGCGCCACCACATTCCGTTCTTTGATATCGCCAAAGTGCGAAGAAGCATCGCGCCCCTGAGTAGGCGATCCCGCTTTAGCCATGTACTGCATCATGATGTCGGCCGGCGAAAAGCCACGCACCAAAAGCGCGCCCTGGTTCCGAATCATCGGCCCCAGCCACTCGTCTTTATTAAGCGCGTAAGCCGACGCACAAGAGCAAGCTTCCTGCCCCAGCCCGAAATAAACGCCGCCGACCACCTTGCCTTGTTTGTAGAGATTTTCGAGCGCCGTTTCCATGCGCCGGTTCAGCAGCATCCAGCGATAAATCTCGATGCACTGCTCCCGGCGAAGATATTTCGACTCGCGAATAGGCGGCACCGGTGCGGAAAGATCACCGCTCTCCACCTCATAGCGAACCCCGTCCTCAGCGCGAACCTGCCGCAAGGTCAAGGAAGGCTTTTCCAATCTGTAATCACGGATGGTGTATTTGCGAAGGTCGCCGTCCGGCTCAGCGCTTTGAGTTCTAAGCTCTTGGCGGTTGGCTTGGAGGAGACGTGCGCCGGTTTTCGTCCATCCCGACTTCGCGGTGGGAACGCCTTTCTTCTTCGCTTTCTTTTTCAACATGATCAGTCCGCGAACATGCTAACACCGTGTGGCGCGGACACTCTTGTCCGCGAAAAGCTTAAGGTGAAAAGAAGGCCGGAGGTCAGGCAAGAAACAAATCATCTTCGCCGCGCACTCGCCGCAACTCCTCCGGCGTCTTCAGCGGAACACCCACAGCATTCCCGGGCGGGACCGTCCCCAGCAAAGCATCAATCGTAGCGACCCACAGCATCTGGTTCCCGAAAACGCTGCCGAAGTTTCGCGACACCGATTCCGCAACAGCGCCCAGGTCAAGTTCCAGCCCCAGTTCCTTTTCCATCGACGTCACCGGCTTAGCAGTAATTCCGCAAGGCACGATCAAATCGAAGTAGCTGAGATCCGTATTCACATTCAAAGCGAATCCATGCGAACTAACCGAGCGCGAAATGTGTACGCCGATGGCGGCGATTTTGGCTTCGGTTGTGTGGTGGCGGGTCTCCGACCCGCCCTGATCGGGCTGAAGGCCCGACACCACACGATCATCGCTGTTTGCAACATCGGTCCACACGCCAGTTAGCCCGGCAACCCGCTTCGTCGGGATTCCGAAATCGCCGCACACACGAATCAGCACTTCCTCCACGCGCCGGACGTAATCCACTACGCCCAAAGTCTTCCGCCAAGACGGCAACGATTCGTCCAACTGCCCGTCCTGATGGCTGACGGCTGACGGCTGACGGCTGTATGCCCGCAAATCAAGTATCGGATACCCCACCAACTGTCCCGGCCCGTGAAACGTAACGTCCCCACCGCGATCGCACTCAAACACTTTAACTCCGCGAGCCGCCAGCGTTTCGGTAGAAGCCAACACATTCGCAGCTTTCGCATTCCGCCCAAGCGTGATGACAGCAGAGTGTTGCAGCAGCAACAGCACATCGCCGATTTCGCCCGCCTTGCGCAGTTCGACCAGCCGCCGCTGCAAACGAAGCCCTTCTGCGTATTCGACGACCCCGAGTTGAACAATGGAAATCACGGCTAGCCAGCATTATAGGCTGCGCTCGATACAGTCCTGCTGGTGGAGAGCCGGGCGTCCCCGCCCGGCCGCGATGCTGCTGCAGCAGGTTTCAGGTAACTTTATTTTATCCCCCCCCTTGCGCAATGTCGTGCGCTTTGGTATAACAAATCGACAGAGGACAAGTGAACAAGTGTCTGGGCTGCCCGCTGAATCCTCGCGGTGGCTTTTGGCATCAAATTCAGTAAGCCTCCAATTAACCCCTTTCCGGGGTTCGCATTCGGGGACAAAGTTCCCTGAAGGGTTTCCGCGAATAGCAGAGCCTCCAAGCGATCTTTAATTTTTGAACTGTCTTCCGCTTCGGCCTGCGCCGGATTTTGTGGCGAACCAGAGTGGAAGAGCGTTTTCGGACGCGCTGTGAATAAAGAGTTCTCCGGTTTGCCTTCAAACGCAACCTCTGGATGGCAACTCCCCGCACTGTTGAAATCAGGTGGAAATCCTGTGATCTCAGAGGGTTGACAGCAGGTGCGCCGAACGCGTAGTTTTATCAAGTTTCGAGGACGCCTAAAATCCTGCAAAGGATCTCGGCGGATTGAAAGCGCACCGCTCAGGCGGGAAGCGGTTTGATCTTTGACAAAAGGTTGAACGTGCCAGTCGTGAGAAACAAATGTTCGGGCTCAAGTCTGAACGTACTCACAAGATGGACCTCTGCCTCAGCTGGCAGGGGTTGCCTGTCTACCCAGACAGGCTCAGGTTTCAAATGAGAGTTTGATCCTGGCTCAGAATCAACGCTGGCGGCGTGCCTAACACATGCAAGTCGAACGAGAAAG
>Ga0209890_10000099_pt1 | contig 39659 bp, 32 predicted proteins | sample OrgsoiDNA2013049_FD_185799 | JGI IMG/M metagenome (GOLD analysis project Ga0209890, IMG submission 185799) | Permafrost soil microbial communities from the Arctic, to analyse light accelerated degradation of dissolved organic matter (DOM) -... | ecosystem: Environmental > Terrestrial > Soil >... | reverse complement strand
ATCGCATAAGCCCGAGCGAGGCCCAGATGCGCTAACGACCCCTGAATGGAGTTCAGCGCAATGCCGCGATGGTCAAGAATTTTGTGGAACTCCGCGGCCGCCTCCTTGGCACGCTGCGCCCGCAAGTAAGCTTCACCGCGCACGTAAATTGAGCACAGACAGTTTATGGGCGGAACCTCTCCCAGATCGTATTCGGCCGCAGGTTCCAACAATCGCAGGGCTTTGACCGGGTCACGATCAATTTCAATCATTGCCCGAATTATGGGCAGCCAATAGAGACTTCGGGTTGAAAAGAGATTCTCAGACAATTCTTGGAATAATGCCTGTGCGCGGCCTTCGTCTCCAGCGCGCGCAAACGCCATGGCCGCTAGAATCTTCACGTCCCATTCCGGAGCAAGCCTTAATGCCAACTGGGCAGTTTGGCGTGCTAGGCTTCTGTTGCCGAGTTCTGCCTCGCGCATTGCCGCAATAGCCTGGTACATCGCCGCTGTCTCTTTGGAGCCCGATCGCTCCACCGATTCCTTCGCTCGTCGCGACCACTCGCGAGCATTTTTCGTGCGCCCGTAATATGCCTCAGTATCGGCTTGCGCTGCGAGCAGGACGTCTTCTTCGCCTGGTTTGCCTTTGCCCCACTCTATCTGACGCTCCATCTCCGCGGTGTCTCCCTCCAGAAACGCCAGAAAATAGGCGTTTTGGCGGAGGAACGCGCCATCCAAGCCGTAACCCAACGCTTCATGAAATGTGCCCCTGGCTTCCTTCAGTTGGTCGAGTGCAAGATAGATAAGTCCCAGATTTCCAAGATTAATAATATGGTTCGGTTTAAGTTGATGAGCCTCAAGAGCTACAGTTTTCGCTTGGTCCCACTGCCCGAGAATAATGTGAATGCCCGCCAAATTGATCATGATGATCGGGCGATCTGGGTCATTCGGATAGCTCTGGGCCCACAACTCGTAAGTTTCCCGGGCTTTGTCTAACTCACCGGTCGCGAACATGTAATAAACGGCCAAAATATGAAACTTCTCGCGCTCGCTTGTCCGCTCGCGGAGATCATATGCCTTCTTCGCATTCTCGCCCGCCAAGCCGTATTCGCCTAGATTGTTGTAGCTGCCCGCCAAATCGGCGTAAGCCAGCGCAAAATTAGGGTCCAGCTCAATGGCACGTTTGAGGAATGGGATAGACGCCACACTCCCTTTTTCCCGTTGCGCCTTGTTGCTCAAGCTAACTGCTTTGAGCGCTTCGAGCGAGGACGTCGTGGCTTCGGTGAGCGGCACGTCAAACTTCTGCACCGTTGCCAGCGATTCGCCCAGTTCGCCGCGTAGTTTGGATGCTGCGTCACCCAACGCGTTCAGCACCTTCTCCTTGGACGCCGCGGTCCCCTGCTCCTGAGCCAGAGTGTCCTCGCTTTGGCAATTCACCGCCTTCAGTCCCAGTACATATTCGCTGCCTAGACTACCGATTGACCCTGCAATGTAGGCCATGCTGCCAGTCCGCTGACAAAGCTCGCGGGCAATTTTGGGGGTAAGTTTTGTGTTCGCCGGAAGCGTCATTTGCTGCAAGATCTTGGCGACATCTCTGTCCGGGAGCACGCTGAGGAAAGGGGATTGCCTCAGAGAATAGGTGAGCGCTGTCTTGAGCGTGTCGTCGAAGATCGCATCCCCCGTGCTGTTGGCAAAATCGGCGAGGACGATAGTGTCCTTTTCGGTCAGGCGCTTCGCTTTTTGCGACCGGTAGTAGAGTCCCGCTGCTATCAGCCCCGCAATCAGAAAAACCGCTACGCAAGCAACCACCTTCCAGGGTTTTTTCTTCCGAATTACTGGCGATTGCTGCGCGGCCAGCTTGTCCGAGCTCGCTACTGGGGTGCGGCCGCTGTCGGTGTCGCGTTTCACACGTTGCAAATCCGTTCGCAGATCCGCCGCGCTTTGATAGCGCAGGTTGCGGTCTTTCTCCAAGGCCTTATTGATGATCGCCTCGACCTGTTGAGTAACCAGGGGATTGACTTGCCCTGCCGGCGTCGGATTCTGATGCAAAATTGCGCCACAGATCTCCCCCGAACTGGAGCCTTCGAACGGGACCTTCCCCGTCGCCATCTCATACAGCACCGCTCCGAAAGAGAACAAGTCGGTACGCGCGTCCAATTCTTTAGCTCGTACCTGTTCCGGCGACATGTAGGCCACTGTGCCCATCATGGCTCCCGGGCTCGTCAGGTGTGCCGCTATAGGCTCGGTCGGCGCCGTCTCCACGCTGTCGCTGCTGCTGCTCGGTTTCGCCCGTGTCGTTAACTTCGCCAACCCGAAGTCCAGAATCTTGGCGTGGCCGCGCTTGGTCACGAAGATGTTCGCGGGTTTGATGTCGCGGTGAACGATGCCTTCCGCGTGGGCCGCGTCGAGCGCGTCTGCAATCTCGATGGCGAGTGGCAGGATCGCCTCGGTCTCCATTGGGCGCCCCGCAATACGGTGCTTCAGAGTCACGCCATCCAAGAACTCCATGGCGATGAATGCGTCGCCGTGCTGGTCTTCAATTTCGTGGATGGTGCAGATGTTGGGATGGTTCAGCGCCGAGGCAGCTTTAGCTTCCCGCTCAAATCGAGCGAGTGCCTGAGGGTCTTTGGCTACAGCGTCGGGCAAAAACTTGAGAGCCACAAAGCGCCCGAGCTTTATGTCTTCAGCCTTGTAGACCACACCCATCCCGCCGCCGCCCAGTTTCTCGAGGATGCGGTAATGCGAGATGGTCCGGTCGATCATGGGTCGACAAGATAGTAGGCCAGATGCGAGGCCGGGTCAATAAAGGCCGTCGAGTTGACGGCAGATCGAGAGGGTTGTTTGTGTTAATCGTCTTAGCACCAACTGCCCGCGTAGACCGTCAGGATGTGCCGGCCGATGTTAGAGGCCTATCGATTACCAGAAAAATGCACGGGAAAAGGTGTCGCCGTGTGCTGGCGCTTCACGAATCAATCTTCACCTGGGGCACTGAGAATCGGAAGAAAGGTAGCAGGTGTACCCCACCGGAAAGGCCATGCAGGCGACCCGGCATTAGCGCCTTCAGTCGATTCCCGTATGCTGCCGTGGGCCTTCAGCGGACCCTATTTCGAAAACGCGCTGAGCACCGACGTGCAGTCGTCGGCGGGGTGAGTTGCTGTGCAGGCAATAGTCACCCCACATTGTCAGGGGAGCAAATCCGATGTCGAAAAAGAAGGTCTGGAATCTCGCTGTACGTCCCGACCGAACCGCACGCTTACGTGCGACGACGGCAACGGCAACGTCGTGTTCACCAAGGAGATCGAGCACACGGATTTCCCGCTGGATCAGATCACGCTGTATTTCGCCAACAACGTAATCCACTTGCCGAGCGAGTACTGAACAAACGATAGGCCCGCGCTGGTGTCCTCGCTGGCGCGGGCTTTTTTGTTTCACGCCTCATCGGTGTTCTTCTCCGGATTCTTTCGTGGTCCCAATCGCCATAGTCTCTCCATGTGCGGAGACCAGTTCTCCGAACTCTGTTGGAGCGACAGGCCTTTCGCGTTTTCTGGGAAGCTGTTACGATGGATTTGTTGCGAGGTTCCCCGTGATTTCTTACTGGCGGTTTATGGGCGGTTCAGACCGGATTAGGATCATTTCGGGTCATCTTGGGCAATCTGTGCAACATATGAAAATCGTGCAAAGGCGCATAAACACTGCCGATTTCGCATCTTGTTGATTTGGCGAGTGGGGACGTAGTTCAGTTGGTTAGAACGCTGCCCTGTCACCGACTCCGACTTTCGCCTTGGGAGTGATGCCCGGAACACACGTCCCGTCTGCGCCTGTGTCACTACCAAAGAACTGGGTCAGAATGGTCGGCTGATCCGGCAGACCTGCTGTGTTCTGATAGGTTAGCCAGAACCGGTTGAAGGTGACGAGTGAATTTGGCATCATGTGGTCGCGCTCAACCTGTGCGCTTCCACCGCACACATTGATACCAACATCGAAACCGGTATCAGCGAATCGGTCGGTTTGCGTGCCGGGTGCGATATTCTGATAGTGGTCGAAGTTATAGCCCTCGACCATCGCCACGTGGCAGCTCCGGCAACTACGCGCCTGGACGTTCTGGTAGAAGCTGATCGCAGTTGCGCTCTGTGTCTGCCAGCTCACCGGGACGTAGGACTTGTCGAGCACTGGTCCGTTGGCGTACCACCCGGCAATGAGTTCTTGCTCCGCTAATGTTGGACCAGCGGTGAGCACGTTTTGGTTCAGGAAGTAGATCACCTGTTCTTGCTCGGCCTCAGTCAACCCCGCTTTGCTGGAGAACTCGAAGTTCCCCGTGTCATAGGGAAGAAAGTGGCCTCCCACGTTGGCGAATCCCGAGCCGTCTTCCGGGAACTGTCCTGTATAGTGGTCCCCACCGTGGCACACTACACACGTTCCCGGTACAAACTTCTCCCGTCGCCCGTCCAGATTCACCGACGGCAGCAATTGGCCACTAGGACCAAAGATCAAGAACCGGATGAAGGGCTGCCCATTGTTGACTCCGGGAGATGTCGTGAAATCCATCGCTACGCAGGCTACTAGGTTCTTACCGTTCACAGTGTTGTCAATCGCCGTGTCTATGTCGGATTGCGGCGTAAGAAGATTGAACGGAGGACCCAGATGATTGCAGACATACGCCGCGGTCTGGCTAGGTCCGTACGAAACCGAGTGGTGCTCACGGGTGAGGTTCAGATCCATCTTGTTGATATAAGTCGCCGTGTACTCAGGCACGCCGCCGACAGCGTACTTGCCGATCTTGACCGTGCGCTTCCAGTCCTCGAAACTGATGGCGCCAATCAGACTCCCGACTGTGCCACAGCGCGTTACAGCACCGACTGCCTTGTAGTACTGACAGGCACCCATGCGTGAATCCACTCCTTTTTCCGCCAGGTAGCCGTCAGCTCGCGTCAACACATCGGAAGGAAGTCCCGAAGGCGGAGGCAGGAATATCCCCACGGGTGATCCATTCAACGTCGCCGACATCGACGAAACAGTAGGTGCGCTCACCCCCGCCAAGACCGCTTGGCCCAGATACGTCCCACTCACGTTCACCAGCATGGGCTTGGCTTTCGCACACTTCAAAAGCACAGAGGCCGCATTCGGGGAAGATGGCAAAAAGTAATCTCCGAACTCATCGAGCGGTACAGGGCCGGCCAGGGTATTACCGGAATTATCCAGCAACGTGGCAGTTGCCGTCGATCGAACTCCAAAGAACTCGTTCACCGTGCCACAGAGGCTGCCGTCTTCAAGTACCAGGCTGCCGCTAAAGCCGGTGGCGAGACCGCACGTGAGACAAATGTAATCCGAGGTGGCCGCTGGGAGCATCTCTGTCATACCAAATCCGGCGGCGCCCCCGGTGCAGTTCGAGAAAGTAACTCCGCCGTCCACCGAACAATTGACAACATAGGAGTTGGCCGGTGGGACTGCGGGTATCTGGAACTGCCCCTTGAGATCAGTCAGGACGTTGCCGCTAGCGGGGTAGCGGTTTCCAGAAACACTATCTTGCAGATAGGCGGCAGCGTTCGGGACATATACAAAGTGCGGGCCTCCGAACCCCCCAAGATTGACAAAGGAACGATAGAAGTCGCCCTGTTGTGCCGCTGCCGGCGGCGCCACTAGCTTGCGGGGTGCCGGCACCTTCGGCGGAGTACCGATGGTGTCGGTATTTACCGCGACGCGACGCTCGGTGAACCCGCCAAGTCCGTTCCCGATTAACACATACGCAAAATGGAGGCCAGGTCCGTTTGGCAAGGTCCAAGTTGTTGTGGGGTGATCTACGTTCTTTATTGTCCCGTCGCTGGACCTCCACCGGTAAGAGAGTTTGCCACCCGACGTATCCGTTGCTTGCACCGTAACAACCACTGTGGGAGGCGGGGGAGCACCTGCGTTTATCATCGAAAAGAAAGGCAACAAACCTGCGATTGCCCCGAAATTGAGAATCATCGAACTAGCTCGCATGACGGTACTCCTTCGCATAGCAACAATTCGTATCCGGACTCCCTTTACGACTTCGCAAACGGCACGCAGTATACACCGGTTTTGCCTTCCGATGAACTGTCTGAGTCAAGTTCCATCTTGAGTTCCTGGAGGTCCGCAGCCTGCAGCAGCAAAGGTGGTGCGCCCTACCGCGATCCAACTACCGCCACGCCTCAAACTGAGCCTGTGGGGAAGGGGACCAGAGAAAGGTTCGAAAATCGTCTGCTAGGGCCGACCAGTCTTCGGGGTGCACTGCGGCGTGGGCTGAGCTCTAGGGTCCGCGCTTTGCGTGCGGTCAGTTTTGTGTGCCCGTTCCCGTGCTATTTCCGTGCCGTTTACGTGGAATTGCACCGAACTAGCCGCGTTAGATGCCATCTGCCGCAAGCTAAGTACATGAAACTACGTTTCGAGTGGGATTCAATTCCCGTCTCCCACCCCAATTTCAACCATCCCGTATTAGTGCCAACGTCCATATGTGGTTAGTCTGTTCAAACTGACCGTGCCTGCGTTCGAGCCAAAGCCTTGAGCAACCTCGCTCACCACGCCGGAATGTTGATCGCAAAGCGCAAGTGAAGGGCTGGAACGGTCGTAAATGCTTGACGAGCGGTGCTTCTGAGGTCAGAGTTAATCATGAGGTCAGCGTGATGTCCGAAGCCACAGATGATCTGCCCGCCCCGTCGCGCTTAGAAAGCGCCATATCGGAGCTTCAGGGACTACACGAGTTGTTGCTCTCTGGCGATTTAGACCCGCGTGTTCTGGCGGACTTCCGGGACGCTTTAAATCGAGTCCGTACTGCCGCGTGGGCCGCCCAGCAATACGTCGCCCGCAAGGAAACTAACGAAGACTCGAGTAGTGTGCTGGCGTTCTTGGTCGGAGAGAGAATTCGGGCAACCTACAACCTTTGTCAAGGTCTCAGCGATGACTTGAAGCGAACCGACATCAAATTTCAAGCAGGCAGCCTGGTTCAACTTCATGAGGTCACGAAGGCGCTGACCGGGCAACTGAACGATATCATCAACAGGCTGGTTTGACGGTTCACCCACCCTTTTTGATCTGGTTTGCTATCGGCCAACGCCGTCAGGAGGAGATTACCTCCTTCTGAAATTTTCGAGCAACGAATTCGGGAAGCGCCTCTTCTAGCTTTCGCGACAGCCATTCTTGTAACTCAGACTTGCATTCCGGCGAAAGAAGAACAAAGCGGACTCCGAGATGGCCCGTTTTCAGCCAGCAGATTTTCGATTCTGCCAAGAGTGGCACTTTGTGACCCGGTAAGGTGAACTGAACCTGCACGTCTTCTCCGGCGCTGAGCGGAACGAATGTACTCACGGCCATGCCCCCTTCGCTGACGTTCACGCTTCGGCAGCGAACTTCTGGCAGGTTTCGTCTCAGAATGGTGACGGGGATGGAGATGGGACACCGGAAATAGCGCCGCCGTTCTCTCAGTATCAGTCCATAAGCAGGCTTGAGTGTGTTGCGAATTGACTTGGCAGAAAGCGGCCTCTCGAAGACAAACTCCGACCTCTTCCGGAAGACTGTGCATTCCGCATCACTGCCGCTGATGGCAAACGTCACCGCCGTTCGGTTCGATGGAGAGTGACGTACCTCGTCCAAAATCAGTCCGGACTGTTCCCCTAGCTGGAGATCAACGATAACAGCATCAAATTTCTGGCGGTTCAAGAGGCGAGCCGCGCCTGCCGCTTCCTGACATACATCGGGTGAAATAGACAATTCTCGCAGGGCGAGGCTAAACTGCTGGATTGTAACGGGATCAGTGGACACCAAAAGTGCAAGTCCTATCGACATAAGTAAAATACGCACCTCATAACGTTTGTTGTCACAATTGTCTACCGCTTGCTTGTGCTTTTACGTGCGGGTCGGGAGAATGGCCTCGCAGTTTGTCAGCAACTTTGTCCAATGTTAGAGGCTTGCTGAAGTAGTAGCCTTGAATTTCGTCACACTGATGTGCCCGCAGGAATGACATTTGCGCTTCGTCTTCGACGCCTTCGGCGATCACTTTGAGATTCAAGCTTTTTGCCATGCTGATGATTGCAGTTGTGATCGCCGCGTCATTAGGATTCACGGCGACATCTCGGATAAACGAGCGGTCGATTTTGAGCTTGCTAACCTGGAACTGCCTCAAGTAGCTGAAGCTGGAATAGCCAGTTCCGAAGTCGTCAATCGCCAGCGTCAGCCCCATGGACTTTAATTCCTTAAGGACGGAGAGCGTTACATCTGCATTAGCCAGCAAGAGGCTTTCCGTCAGTTCCAGTTCGAGGTATTGCGGGGCGAGGCCCGTCTCATGGAGCACTCGTCGGATGAGTTCGCAGAAGCCCTGTTGACGAAACTGGACCGCTGATACATTTACTGCTAGTGAAACGGGGGGAAGCCCGCTGTCTTGCCAATTACGCGCCTGACGGCAGGCCGTCCTCACCACCCATTCACCAATCGGCACGATCAGTCCGCTATTCTCAGCAATTCGTATGAACTTATCCGGTGGCACAAGACCCAAGTCCGGATGCTGCCAACGAAGGAGCGCTTCCAACCCGGTGATCCTTCCCGTGGCAATATCCATCTGCGGCTGATACACCAAGAACAGTTCTTCTCTCTCGATTGCCAGTCGCAAGCTGTTCTCCAAGGTCAATCGCTCCACCGCATGAGCGCTCATATCCTCCGCGAACAACCGGAAGTTGTTACGTCCACTCTCTTTGGCACGATACATCGCCGCATCGGCATTCTTGATCAGCGTTTCGCAGTCCGCACCGTGGTCGGGGAAGATGCTGATGCCGACGCTACAGCTAATGCTGAGTGCGTGACCTTGAACAACGAATTCTTCGATCATTGCATCCATGAGCCGCTCAGCGGCAACCGCCACGTCGGGTACGTCCTTTACGTGAGTCAACGTGATCAGGAATTCGTCACCACCTAGACGGGCGACGGTGTCCTGTTCACGCCCCCATGTCTTAAGTCGTTCTGCAACTTCTTGCAAAAGGAGGTCGCCGACCGAGTGCCCCAGCGAGTCGTTGATGTCTTTGAACCTGTCGAGGTCGAGGAACAGAAGCGCGACTTTGTACTTATGCCGACGAGCGCCAGCGAGTGCCTTCGTGAGTCGATCCTGAAGGAGCGTGCGATTGGGCAGTCCCGTAAGAGCATCGTAAAAGGCTAAGAACTGGACTCGTTCCTCGGCAACTTTGCGTTCCGTGATGTCGCGAAAGTACCAGATTCTGCCCCGATACCGACCTTTTGAGTCGACAAGAGGCGCAGAGTATCGGTCGAAGATCTTCCCATTCTTGAATCTGAGCTCATCCCTGCTCTTTTCATCCCGATGGCTATTGAGATACTTGACCCTCTCAACGAAAGCGTCAGGGTCCTCGACTTGATCGGTCACGTGCTTGAGCACGAAAAGATCGTCTCGTGCGCTCAGCACTTCATCCGGTATTCCGAAGTTTAGCCCAAATTGCTTGTTTGCCAGGACGATGTGATCGGACTCATCGACGGCCAGGATGCCATCAATTGTCGTCTCCGCTTGCGCCTCCAGCAGCGCAGTTTTGAACAACAAGGCTTCCTCAGCCTGCTTGCGCTCAGTGATGTCGCGCACGGTAGCCAGCAGCCTCGGCTGCCCGCTCAGCGTCAATGCAGTCAGGCACACCTCAGCCGGAAAAACATTGCCGTTTTTGCGCTGGTGCATCCACTCGAAGCGTTCCGTGCCATTGAGAAGCGCGGCGGCAATCTTCTGTTCGGCCGCCGTCCGGGAGGGCGTGCCGTTGGGTTGGTTCGGAGGCGAGATATCGGCTGGGTGCAGCATGAGGGCCCCGGCTGAGTATCCGAACATTCGCAGCGCCGCCGAATTGCAATCCAGAAAGCCCTTTTCGTCCATCAGCCAGTTCGCATCCGCCGAGTCCTCGAACAACACGCGATACTTGTTCTCGCTGTCCTGCAGCATCTCCTCGGACCGCTTACGCTCGCTGATGTCGGCCATCGTCCCCTCAATAACTGGCCCTGACCCATCTTCGCTTGCAAAAAGAGTTGCGTTCTCCAGAACCCAAACGACGCTACCGTCCTTTCGTCGAAGGCAATGCTCGACATTGGTCAAACTTTTCTCTAATTGCAAACGGTCCGTGAACTTTGCGCGATCAACGAAGTAGATATCACCGGCCGCGTGGTCCAGGAATTCCTCCCGAGAGGTATATCCCAAGATTCGACAAAATGCATCGTTGCAGTCCCGAATGTGGCCATCCAGGGTGGCACGGAAAACACCCGACAAAGTTCTCTCAAATAGCAAGCGGTAACGTTTTTCACTGGCCGCTTGCTCGAAACGAAATTGTTTTTCCTTCTTGAGAACGGCGAAGGTAACAACGGCAGCAGCAAACGTGGAGAACAGAATTGTGATGATATGAGAAGTCCACATTGATGTCTTGGGATGAAGGGCCTGTTTAGCTACTTCAAAAACAAACATGATGCAGCCAGTAATCGCTGCCGCTCTTATCGCTCGCATGCGGATGTCTAACGCAGCGCGATTTGGAACGATAAGTCGTCCCAATCCCTCAACGCCAGCCGCGCGACATAGTGCGATGGTTGCGCCGCGGAGTGCCCGAATGAGACGGTTTTGCGTGGACATATTCAAAATCAAGCGTGACGGATTGCGGGTCGACGGCGTTTCTTGCTGACCTTCTCCTTGTCCAAAATATGGATTACGTCTAAGAACTGGACAAAGACCATAGTCGGTTCGGGCCTAGCCGAACTTCCATCGGCGATCATGAAGCTGTGGTTAAAGCCTTTACCTTCAATGCTGTGGCCGGAGGTTTTCCAGCTTACCGGGCCCCCGATCACGGACGACGTTAATTCAGATGGGTGCAAGGGAAGGGCCACAACGAGGTGTGTCGTTGTTTCCGGCTGGAGGTTCGACCTCCGGCAGGACGTCAGTCCTATTACACCGCCTCCTGCGGCGATACCGACAGCCCCCCATGGCAATCGCGATCACTATGGGAGTCAGCGTCATTAACCTGGAAGGGACGGCAATCCTGAATTTTCTGATCAGTGAAAACCCACACGTGCGCCTACACGCGGCATTGGTTGCGGTAGAAATAGACCCGTCGAGAGCCGAGCCCGTACTTGAGAATTGTAGGTGTGAACGCGATATTAGAACAGCAATCGTTGGAAAAGGGTCACATGATTACTGAACAATTGCTGAACATTCGTATAGAATCCAGACACTAACGGCTGAGACTAGGCAGTTGGGCTCTTCTACAAAGTGGGACAACTCAGAATTCCACGCAAGTCCGGGGCGTATTCTCCAATGCGCAACATCCTCGCTTTCCGCCCGAAAATACGCAACTCTACATGACTGAAGACTCCAGCCTACACACGAGCACTGAAGTACCTGTCCCGTATGTGTCGGAAGGCCCGCTGATTGCGCATGAAACTCCGAATACATAAGGACTCATATGAAAATCTCGACAACCATGAAGCCGATGCTGCGTATTGCTTTCGCCGAAAGCGATCCCTTACGGTTAGTAGGTTTCCGTGCCCTCTTGGAATCAGAATCAGACTTGGAACTGATTTCTGCCTCGCTCCCCGAAATCGCGATTCAGTCGAACATTGACGTGGTGCTAATCGGAGACAGGCCCGGGCAGAACCTGTTCGACATAGTGTCCAACCTCAAGGTGGTGCGCCCTAGTTTGCCCATCATCGTGATCGGACGCAGTAAGGATGACAAGATCATGCTCAATGCCATTGTTTCCGGAGCGAAAGGCTATGTGTTTGATGGAGCGCCGCCCAGCGAATTTGCTCAGGCGATTCGCACAGTGAGCCAAGGTTCTATTTGGGTTCCACGGCGGGTACTTTCGATGTTCATTGAACTCGCCATCGCGCACCAGAACGGAATGCTGCCCGGAGCCAACGGAGCGATCACGGATCGTGAGAAACAGGTTCTAAAAATGTTGGTAGCGGGACTTACCAATAAGGAAATTGGAGAACCGCTCGGCATTGTCGAACGTACGGTCAAGGCACACATTGCGAAAATGATGCGAAAAGTAGGAGTGCACAATCGCATAGCACTTTCGGTGCACGCAATCACCTATTCGCTCGTCAGTTCGCCCGCACAATAATTGCGCTGTACAGAGCGGCCGACTCTCGGCCGACTTGTCCAACTCGTCCAGAACAGGATCTTGCGCTCACGACCGGGCCAATGACTGCAAGCGAGATGAGATTGCTCGACCTAATCGAGCGGAGTCTTCAGCCTTTCCTCTCAGCAAAATAGTGTGCAATTGTGAACAGACACCAAAGACGACATGCTTGTAAGTTGATCTGACCAACAGCAGACCTCCCTTTTGGAGTCATGCGGCCAACATTCACTGGTCGTATTGCTCTTCTGATGGCGCAGCCTCTCTTCCGACTGCGCCATCATTTTTTGAACGTGTCACGGCTCCAACGCACAGTAGTTGGCCGTCCTGCTTCGGGAGTCGACATTGTTGTGGAATCCTTTGCACTTACGACCCGGTCAATGAGTGCGATGACGATATGTGATCGGGACGAATCCCGCTGGATATGCTCCTCAATTCACGCCTGCGCAAGCTGCCGTCGGGCTGCGACGGTCCCCAATCCACTTGAAGCAGATCGGAGCCTACGCGCGTCCCCAAACCACTCTCTTGAAGAGCGCGTAGTTAAGAGGCGGTGTCGCTCAATATCTCGCGGCAGATCAACGCCCTGAGCAATAGTTCGCCTTGTCGATGGCCAAGGGTGCAGTGATTGAAGAGAATAGGGGTATCGGGCTGGGTGCGGCGTCGGGGTGTTCGCCTTAAGAGTCGAGGGTGCAGTCAGGGAAATCTGGGAAGTCGATGAGGAGTTCGTCAGGCCATCCCACAATGTCGTCCTTGGGAGGGACAGCGGGTCGCACGGTGTCAGGCCGATCTGGGCGACTGGTCTGATCCGGCACTTGACGATGTGGTGCAGCCGCCCAACGAACGTCAGAGGACTGCACCACCAGAGGAGTCAGCCGCAGGTCACACCGTTCACATCGGGGAAGGGACGGCGGCTCCTTCACATCACTCTCCTTAGTAATTGGCCCACTTTATCGAGCGAGTGATCCCGTGTCTGTTCAATAATGCACATTTTGTGTAAGGAGGGAGAGTAGGCTCGGAATCATGTACCAAATCCGGAAAGACCCTGATGGTGTTGTCTTGCTCTGTCACGACTGCGCACATGTTGAGCGTATCGATAGGTTTAATGAGAGCCTCGGCAGTCGCCGTACACAAGCAGCACGAGCAATGCAGAATCACTCCCGCGACAAGCACGGCGCTGGATCGGTGCTCAAGGCAATCCCGAAAGGACTACGGAGTCATGAAGCACTAACAACTAAGCGCTCGCAGCGAAACCTCATATTGCGCCCAGCCATTGGTTCCCGGTCGCCGTCAGCGATTTCCAGTGAGCCGCGCGACGAGAAGTAGTAGTGACAAACCAATGGCAGTAATGCCGTTGGCGCGAATCGCACGACAGCTTGCTGTCCACGGGAACATCAAGATTTCGAAGAGTGGCATGAATCGATCGGGCCAAAATAGTCCTGCCAGTCCGAATGCCAGACCCAGTTGGACAACAATGCACAGTACTAAATTATTCACGGTTATGATTCCAATGTCAGACTTCCTCTTCATTGGACCTTGGCCGAGGCATTGAGGGGAAGTTACGAAGGTTTATATTGCCGGAATACCTTGCCACTCCGGTCGGTGCGGACCGAGCCCGTGCCTCGCTGAGTTGTGTCGTCAGCAGTCATGTCGAGCGACAATGTTCCTTCAGCATTTCCTCGGCGTCCATTTCACCGAGTAGCACACCCACGCTTTTTCGCCATCGGGCAGGTCGGCTTCTCCCGGCGCCTCGCTCCATCAATAAAATCTATTGTGCCTGGTTTCTGGGGTCGTGCTGCCGAAGAAATTCTCGCATCCGCGCGGCGTTGCGGAAGGCTTCCGTGCCGCCGCAGGCGGTGGTGGAGAATGCGCCGCACAGGTTTCCATACGCGAGGCAGGTTGCGAGATCCGCGCCCTGCAGGAATTTGTGGAGGAACCCGGCATCGAAGCTGTCGCCTGCGCCAATCGGATCGACAACCGTGACCGGCACGGCAGGCGCGGCGAATCGGCGTCCATCGCGAATCGCAATGGCTCCTCTGGTACCCATTTTGACTATGACAATTCCCACCTTTTGAGCAAGCCGCGAGAGCGCCGTTTCTACGTCGTCAGCTTGCGACATCTTCATCGCTTCCCGTTCGTTCGGCAGCAAAATGTCCACGTGCGGCAGGATCTTTTCGAGCGCGCCCTCCCAACGGTCGTCGGGATCGTCATTGGTGTCGAGCGAGGTCGTCAGGCCGGCGGATTTCATCCGCCGAAAAAGTTCGGGCACATACGGCAACAATTCGCGCTGCAAGAAAAGCGACGACATGTGGAAGTGACGAGCGGACGCCAGATAATCAAGATCAAGACACTCAAAGCGCAGCTCAGAAATCGTACCCGGATACGTGAAGATGTGGCGCTGGGGTCCGTGCGGCAGAATGAGCGTTACGCCGGACTCAGCGCCATACGCGACGTGTGTAAGGTCCACGCCGCTCTCACGCAGGCGTTCCATCGCCAGAGTTCCGAAGGAATCGTTGCCGACCTTGGTAACAAATCCCACCCGGCTGCCAAGCGCAGCCAGGTTATGCGCCAGGATGGCCGAGGAACTGCCTAACGTGATGGTGAAGCCGCTGGCCAGTAACTCGCGCTCCGTCGGCATTTGCTCGGGCAGGCCGTAAAGAATCAGGTCAAGATTGATCTCCCCGGCGATTGCGATATCGAGCTTGGACATTGGAGCAGGCCTCAGGCGCTTCGTTGCTAGCTGCTAAGAGCTAAATCTTAACGGCTGGTTTTAGTTCGACCACGCGCGTCAGGTTTTTCGGCGAGTCGGGATTGAGTCCCTTCTTAAGGCCATAGTAAACGCCGTACAGTTGACCCCAAATCGCGAATGCAGCGATGCGCGCGTACTCGGGTGACTGGAGTCCAAGTTCGACGGCGAAGTCGCAGGCACACTGAGCGCGCGATTCGACGCGATTCGCGATCACCATGGTGGCGGCGCCAAGAGCATTCATTTCTTCAAGTAACTCCACTTCTGCATCGTAGGAAGTTTCCGACATAAGAAACGTGATCAGCGTTTCCGGACCCGCGATGGACTTTGGTCCGTGCCTGAATTCCAGAGAATGAAATACTTGAGCATAGGAGCACGAAGATTCGGTCACCTTCAATGCGCATTCCGAGGCGATCCCGGACAGGGGGCCCTGCGCCAGGAAAACGAAATCGGAGAAAGTGCGCGACTCTACAAATAACCGCAGACGCTCCGGAATGTCTTTCAGAAGGGGCCCGACCTGTTGCGGGAGTCCGATCAATGCGCAGCGGAACGCATCATTGCCGGAGACGGTGGCCGCGAAATATTGTAGCCCCAGCAACATGGACGTGAACGATCGGGTCATGACCGTGCTCTGCTCGTCGGCGTCGAGAAGCTTTAACGTCACGCTGCAAGCCGCCTCCAGCGGTTGTCCGTCGGCGCACGTGATGGCGATGGAGCGAAGATTGTATTGTTTCTCCAGCATCTGCGCGGCTCGGACTGCCTCTGACGTGCGGCCGGATCGCGAGATTACGACCGGAATATAGTCTCGTCCGCTGTGCAGAGTTAGCGCTGGGTACATCAGCAGGTCCGAAGCGGGGACGGCCCGTGCTGGTAGCTTGAGATAGTTGAAGGTCGATGCAGCAGCCTGCGCGAGATAGTAGCTTGTGCCGCAACCAACGAAGATCCACTCCGCTGCGGGGCGCGCTAGTTGTGTGGCCGCACGCAGTTCCGCACTGGTTGCCAGCTTTTCGAGACACGTGCTCCAGCACCGGGGCTGAGAAAAGATCTCGCTCAGCGTGTGCTGCCCCTGTTCCGTGATTTCTGCCGATTTCATTGGGTCTGTTCGACTCCGCTTATACGAATGTTTGCGCTATGATCGGAGGCTTACCGCAGCGGCTAAAGCCGCCGATGATCCTGCGGCCGTTACGGCACGACTGAAGTCGTGTCCTTCCCCGGGAATCGTCCGCTCACACCAACGTGACTTTCACTCCTGCCTCTTTCAGTGCGCGCAAATCAGGCTTCGGGATCTGCTTGTCGGTAATCACTTCATGGACCGCCGTGACCGGCATGATGTTGCACAGGCTGCGACGACCGAACTTACTTGAGTCACAAACCGCGATCGTGCGGCGGGCAATATCGACCATTGCCCGGTTCACTTCCGACTCCAGCAAATTCGGGGTGAAAAGGCCGGCCTTGGTGTCGAAGCCATCGACGCCGAGGAACAGGATGTCGGCGCTGAGCTGGCGCAGCGTTCGCTCGGCCAGGGGACCGACCAGCGAAAACGAATTCTTGCGCAGCATGCCTCCGGTCAAGATCACTTCAATGTGCGTACCGGCCAGCTCTGCCGCAATGTTGATGGCGTTGGTGATCACGGTGAGCTGCGACATGTCTTTGAGGGCGCGCGCAATGGCCGTCGTCGTGGTTCCGGAATCGAGCAGCACGGACTGACCTGCTTCCACCAAACGCACTGCGGCGTGGGCAATCTGTGCCTTCTGCCTGCGGTGGAGTTTCTCTTTCTCGCGCAGCGTGGGGTCGAGCAACGCACCGGCTTGCACCGGCAACGCGCCGCCGTGGGTGCGCTGGATGACGCCCTGGCCGTCGAGGAACTCCAGATCCTTGCGGATCGTGATCTGCGAAATACGGAAATGCCGGGCCAGGTCTTTGACGAGCACGCGCCCATCCCGGTGCAGGGTCCCGAGGATTTCACGGCGGCGTTCTTCGTTGAGCAGACCGTTCGAAGGCATGGTTTCGATTTGTTTCGAATAGTAACTTTCGTTGATGGCTGCCGGAATTGTCAAGGGCTATTTCTGGCCTTGTTTTGCGCCCGTGAACCGGGCAAACAGCGCTTCCGCATTGCGGTGATACACCTTCTCCAACACGTCGTCGGGCAGACCCAGGCCGTAAATCATCCAGCGCCCCTGCGCCGGGTATTGCGCGTAGGGAAAGTGTTCGTCTTCGGTCTCGAGCCAGCGGAAGTAGTTTTCGTACATCGCTGCTGACGCGCCTTCATCGGTGCCGAACATGATACGGTCGGAGTATTTCAGGATGAGTGCGCGTGTGCGGCGGGGCTGGCGCCCTAGTTCGCCTTCGCGCGCTCCCGTTTCGATCATCACGTTGGGATATTTCTCCAGTGTTTGCTCGACGAAGTCCAGATTCTCCGGCCAGCTGCCAAAATGCAGGGCCACGAACGTCGTATGCGGATGTTTGGCGAACATACGATCGCGCTGCGCCATCAACTCTGGCAGGGAAGGGAATTGCGTCCCGTAGAAGCTCCAATCGGGATGCTCGATGAGCTCTTCATAGCGCTCGTTGTGGGCGTCGATGGGATGAAAAAATGCCTCGGGATCGGCAACGTGAATGAACACCGGGATACCCAGCCGTCCACATTCTTCCCACACCGGGTCAAGGCGCGGATCGTCGATCTTGAGCAAGTGTCCGCTCGCATCGCGCACGCCGAGGCCGAGTTCTTTCAAGACCTTCAGCCCGCGCGCGCCGCGAGCAACGGAGTCGTCGAGCTGCCGTACCATGAGCTGCGTGAAATTCGGATCGTTTATCTTCGACCAGTCATATTGTGTGAACACCATAAAACGTCCGGGATAGGGCTTCACCATGGAGTCGATGAGTTTCTGCATGTCATCGCCCCACCCGCCGGTAAGGATGACGACCGTTTTGATATTGAGTCGGTCCATGCGCGCGACCATTTCTTTGGGGTCAACGCGATCACCGATGCCGCGGGCGTCGTTGGTGTGGTTGTGCACGTCGATCACAGGAAACTTCGCGCGTCGGATTTCATGCGCCGCGGCATGAAGCGCGGGCTCAGGCTGAAAATCCTTCAGCAGGATGGTTTTCTTGGCGTCCGCGTCAGCGGCCGGCTTGTAACCGATAGTGGTTTGTTGCGCGTAACCACGAGCGGCAAGGATCGTCAGGCAGAGGATGGCGGTCTGAATCCACGTAGTCATATAACGTGGCAGAATACTACATGTCGAAAGAAACCGAAAGAAGTCGAAACAAGTACCTTGGGTTGAATGCGGAAGAAAGAACAGGAAAACGGGAGTTAAACCTCAGCCCTGAGCGCCGACTTCCTCTTTTTCTCTGGCCGCGTAGTGCGACTCGACGTAGTCGTCGAGAATCTTAATGAAATCGGCTACGATCTTGTCGCCCTTGAGGGTGGTGAACAGGCGGCCGTCCACGTAGACGGGAGCTTTAGGTTCTTCGGCGGTTCCGGGCAGAGAAATTCCGAGGCTCGCGTGCTTCGATTCTCCGGGGCCGTTGACGACGCAGCCCATCACCGCGACTTTCATTTCTTCCACGCCGGTGTGACTCTCCTTCCAGACGGGCATCTGATCGCGCAGGTAGGTTTGGATCTGTTGGGCCATTTCCTGGAAGAAGGTGCTGGTGGTGCGTCCGCAACCGGGGCAGGCGGTGACTTGCGGGGTGAAGCTGCGAATGCCTAGCGACTGGAGGATTTGCTGCGCCACGCGGACTTCTTCGGTGCGATCGCCTCCGGGGGCGGGGGTGAGCGAGACGCGGATTGTGTCGCCGATGCCTTCCTGCAGCAGGACGGCCATGGCCGCGCTTGACGCCACTATGCCCTTGGCGCCCATGCCGGCTTCGGTTAGTCCCAGATGCAGAGGATATTCGCAGCGCGCGGCGAGGATGCGATATACGTCGATCAGATCCTGCACTCCGCTTACTTTTGCGCTTAGGATGATCTGGTCAGAGCGCAAGCCGTGCTGCTCGGCCAGCTTTGCTGAGCTTAGCGCACTTACTACGATCGCTTCCATGGTCACTTCGCGGGCGTCTTTTGGCTCGGGCAGGCGCGAGTTCTCGTCCATCATCCTGGTCAGCAAGGCCTGATCCAGCGATCCCCAATTCACGCCGATGCGCACGGGCTTTTGGTACTTCGCTGCAACTTCGATCATGGTGCGGAAGTTGTCGTCGTTCTTGCGTCCTATGCTGGCGTTGCCGGGATTGATGCGGTACTTGGCCAGACCTTCGGCGCAGCCGGGATATTTGGTTAGAAGAAGGTGTCCGTTGTAGTGGAAGTCGCCGACGATTGGCGTGCGCAGGCCCTGCTTCTCTAGTCCTTCCACTATGTGGGGGATGGCCTTCGCGGCGTCGTCATTGTTGACGGTTACGCGGACTACTTCGCTGCCCGCGCGGGCCAGAGCGGCTACCTGCTTGATGGTTCCGGGGATGTCCGCGGTGTCGGTGTTGGTCATGGACTGCACCATAACCGGTGCATTGCTGCCCACGCGGACTTCGCCGATGGTGGCGGTCAAGGTTTTTCTACGATGAATTTCGGCCATATCGGAATCTTTATTTTAGCAGGTTACGGCAAGAAGATCGCTCCCCGCTGGGAGGAGCCGATCGACGAAAAGAACGCAGGCGTACCGCGAGCCCTACGGCATCCTGGTGAGGCCCGGCAGTGTCTTGATCAGGTCGTTGTAGATCACCATCACAGCGAAAAGCACCAGAAAAACGAAGGCCGCCTGGTAGATGCGTTCTTTGATGGGCAGGCTGATTTCTTTCTGCATCAGGCTCTCGATGAAGAGGAGCAGGATCACGCCGCCATCGAGGATGGGAATTGGCAGCAGGTTCATGATGCCGAGGTTCAAGCTAATGGCGGCGGTGATTAGGAGCAGAGGAGTCCAGCCTTCCTCGCGGGCGGCTGCACCGACGGCGCTACCGATTCCTATGGGACCATCGACCTGACGCATGGAAACTTTGCGCTGTGCCATCTTTTGCAGCAATTCGAGGATCAGGAAAGAGCTCTTCTTGTTGTCCGACAGAGAGCGTTTCAGCGCGTCGGCGAAATTGAGCTTCACAACTTTGGTGGGAACGCTGGCGATGCCGATGCGGTAGCGAAGTTCTTGCGAAGATCCTCTGGCGTCGAGGGTCGGCTTCACCGTAAACGTTCGTTTCTGGCCGTTACGGAGCACAACGATCTCCAACGGTTGATCCTTGGTGTGGTTCAACATCTGGACCAGCGCTTGCAGAGCGGGAATGTCCTGTCCGTTCGCGGTAAGGATCTGGTCTCCGATCTTGAGACCGGCCTTTTCGGCGGGCATGCCGTGTTCAACGACTGTCAAAGGAACGCTGGACTCTTTCGGCACCCAACCGATGTCTCCGTATTGATTGGGCCCGAACGGCTCCGGAACCAGCAACTTCTCAGTTACTTTGCCGTCGCGCTCAATGCCGAATTTCAATGGCTGATTGGGGCTGAGCGCGGCCTTGACATCGACTTGCTCCCAATTCGGATTCTCGATGTCCTCGACCCGGACAATCTTGTCACCAATCTGGATGCCCGCTTTTTCGGCGGGAGTGTTGGGATTGACCCAGCCGATACGGGCTGGCTCATCGAGGACGGCGGGGTATTCGTAATGCACCATGAAGACGCCGGTAAGCAGGGCGACGGCCAGCATGACGTTCATCGCCGGTCCGGCCAGGGCTACGATGAAGCGCTGCCAGCGCGGATGCGACAGAAACTCTCCGGGATCGCCGGTGCGGTCGTCCATGGGATTTTCGCCCGACATCTTTACGTAACCGCCCAGCGGAATGGCGCTGACGCGATAGTCGGTCTCGCCCTTGGTGAAGCCAAACAGACGCTTGCCAAAGCCGATGGAAAACACTTCTACTCGGACGCCGAAATACTTGGCCGCGGCGTAGTGGCCGAACTCATGAATCAGGATCATGAATCCGAGGACGATCCCCATGACAAAAATCGTATAAAGAAGGGACAAAAGCTGGGGCATATTAATCAGACTACTCCAAAATTCCAGTTACGAAATGGCCCTGATGGGCGATCCCTTTTGGCGGTGTTGCTTTACGATTTCGCTTGCCAAAAGGCGGGCCTCGGTGTCCAGAGCGAGTACTTTCTCTATAGATTCCAAATGTCCGGCTGGCGTTGCAGCTATTGTTTCTTCGATGATCCGGGGAATATCTTCGAATCCGATCTGCTCCTCCAGAAACGCAGCCACCGCGACCTCGTCGGCGGCATTCAGGGCAATGGTTTTAGCCCCTCCGGCTGCCGCTGCCTCGTAAGCTAGGGCAAGACAAGGGAATTTAGCCATATCCGGGGGGCAGAAATCCAGATGCCGTAAGTCACTGATCGAGAAGCGCAAATCCGAGGGAATGCGCTCCGGATACGTCAGCGCATACAAAATGGGCAGGCGCATGTCGGTCACTGAAATCTGAGCAAGTATGCTGCCATCCACGAATTCGACCAGGGAATGGATCGTAGATTGCGGATGCACAATGACTTGCACGCGATCGGGCGGCACATTGAACAGGCGGCAGGCCTCGATTACCTCGAATCCTTTATTCATCAAAGTGGCCGAGTCGATGGTGATCCTTTTGCCCATCTTCCAGGTGGGATGATTGAGGGCCTGTTCGACCGTTATTGAGGCAAACTCCGCCTTGGGCGTCTTGAGGAAAGGGCCCCCTGAAGCGGTCAGCCAGATGCGCTCGACCTCATCCATTCTGCCGCCGCGCAGACACTGGTGGACGGCATTATGCTCGCTGTCGATTGGCAGCAGCGGCTTGCCCTGCTTCCGGGCCTCGGCCGTGATTAGTTCGCCCGCGACCACTAGACATTCTTTGTTGGCGAGGCCCACGGATTTGCCCGCGCGCACCGCCTCGTAAGTCGCCTCCAGGCCGGAGACGCCCACGATGGCGCTGACCACGAAATCCACCTCGGGATGAGTCGCCACCCGAACCGTGCCAGCGGCACCGTGCACGACTTCGATCTCGCCCAAGCCCGCTTGCCGCAGCCGGGCCTGGAGCGCTAGCGCGGCGGCTTCGTCCGCCAGCGACATAACTCGCGGTTTCCATCGCACCGCTTGCTCAAAGGCGAGTTCAGCATTGTTGCCAGCGGCCAACGTGGCGACCTGAAAACGGTCGGGATAGCTCTCGACCACGCTCAAAGTGCTGCGGCCGATCGAGCCGGTAGAACCCAGGATGGCAATGCGCTTCATGCGGACTTCTTATTGTAAGGGAGGAACAGGTAGCGGGACACCCGGTGCCCGGCAGGGCAAGGGGTTTACTCCCTGCCTCTCACGATCGCGGCCAAGATGCGGGGGTTGCGGCGTCCGTGCATCACCGCGACAACACACAAGGGTTTCTCCTCCGGTGCGTAGGCAATCAGGAATTCACGTACAAGAGTGAACCGCAAAGGCCGCGAACTGAGGTCGGGGCGTCGGTGGCCCTGATGGGGAAAAGGCACCAGCCCGCGAATGGTGTCAAAAATCTCCGACATCACCCGGTCGGCTGCGTCCGGGTTTTCCTGCGCAATGTAATCGCGTATATCGTCGGAGGTCGGCGAAGGCTTCCGGGTGGAGGGCGTAGCCGCTGCTCATGCCTGGCGGTTGCGCTGTGCTTCGGTTTTCGCTTTCAGGCGGGCACAGGCCTCTTCACCGTCAAGGGGCTTCACCCGGCCGCTTTTCAGTTCGTCATAGCGGCTGTCGAGCATGTCCCGCGTCTGCACCAGTTCGTCGAAATATGCGGCCAACGCGTCTTGCAAAAGCTCATCGGTCCCGCGTCCGCTCTGCGTTGCGAGGTCGTTGAGCTTCTTTTCAACGTCGGGGGTGAAATGTACTTCCATGGGCTTCAATATAGGGAAAAGACTCGCTTGTGACAAGCTGCCTCATGGAACTTTGTGAAAGCGCAGCTTCGCCTCTTTTCAGTCGTGGCCTTTCCTGCGATAAGGGTTCCAGGGACTAAGCAAGAACGCGGACGCCACGGCAATCCAAATTACGCAGGATATATCGGTTCCTGCCTTGGTGATGAGCGCTACGAGGTTTCCGACAGAGCGCCGCCATTACTGCAGTTGCTTTCCGATATCGGTCTTGCCAGCGTCCTGTACGATGATCGACGAAGGCTGTTCTTTCTTCTTTCGACGCTTCTTTAGGTAGAGTGCGCCTATCAACAAGCCAAAGGACACCAGCGGCAAGACCGAACACCAAGGACATGAAAACAATCGTCGAAAGAATGTCGGTCACTGCATCCTCCGTTTGCTTCCTTTGTCGCCTGCTACTGCATCAGCCGCCAGGCCCCGTATGCCCACACCACAGGCACCGCGAACAGCATGGCGTCGATGCGGTCCAGCATGCCGCCATGGCCGGGGAGGATCGTGCCGGAATCTTTCACTCCGGCGCCACGCTTTATGAGGGACTCGACCAGATCGCCCAACTGCGCCGCGATGTTGACCACCGCAGACAGCAGAATGATGGGCCACAGATGCGGCTGCTCCAGGCCGAACATGCCATCGCGGCGGTCAATCAATCCAACCCGCAGAAGAGTGGAGCTGATTCCGGGCGCGTGCTGAATCCACAGCGTACCAATGATCACGCTGGCCGCAATCGACGCCGCCGCGCCTTCCCAGGTTTTCTTCGGGCTGATCTCCGGCGACATGCGGTGGCGACCGAGCGACTTGCCAACGAAATAAGCGAAGATGTCTCCCGCCCATACTGCGAGCAGGGTGTAGATCGTCCAGATCGCTCCCGCCGGTTGCTGCCGGATCTCGACCAGTAGTGCCATCGGGATCGCGATGTACGCGAAGGCAAACGTGGAAGCCGCTGCCGCCGGATAGCCGCTTGTCAGGTCGGCGCGGTGCATGGCTGCGGTCAGAAACACAAACGGTGCCAGGGCCGCCGCTACGGCTAGCCCGTAGAGCACGGCCGTGGTTTCCACCAGCGGCGTGCGATTGGTGGAAGCGACAATCACAAACACAAAGAAGAGCGTAACGAGGGCATACGTTGCTAACGTCAGCGGCTGAACTGCATAGTGCAGCACAAGCTTTAAGAACTCGGCGATAGCCAGTACGGCTACCGCTCCCGCCACAATAGCCAGGATATAAAGCGGCGCCTTCAGGACCAGCAGCAGGACCAGGGGAATTAGAACGACGGCGGTGGCGACGCGCTTGATCATGGGGAATGGTCTACGGTTCGACTAAAAGCCTGTATTGAAGGTCGCGGAGCAGCACACGAGCGACACCTTAATTATTGTTTGTCATCCTGAGCGAAGCGAAGGACCTGTTTCTTGCGGCGAACAGCAGGTCCTTCCCCTTCGGCAAGCTCAGGGTCAGGATAACAAGGTTGTTCCTGATGACAGAGCTTTTCTCCCGTGCCCATCAACGCTTGCCCTCAGCGTGCGCCCGGCCCGACGTAGGCTGCGGGGCATGCCCGTCCGGCCCCAGCCCGCCGTAGCGCCGGTCGCGCTTCTGATATTCCTCAATGCCCTCGAGCAGTTGTACGCCACGGAAATCGGGCCACAACGTCGGCGTCACATAGATCTCGGCATACGCAAGTTGCCACAGGAGGAAGTTACTCAGCCGCATCTCGCCGCTGGTGCGAATTACTAAGTCCGGATCCGGCAGGCCGCGGGTGTAGAGATGGTCACTAATCGCCTGCTCATCAACTTGCATGTGATCCAGTCCGCCATTGCGGGCCGCGGCCTCCGCCAGCGAGCGAAACGCGTCGACGATCTCGCTGCGCGCGCTGTAATTCAGCGCCAGTGTCAGTTGCATCCCGGTATTGTTCGATGTGGCGTCGCTCGCTTCGGCCATCTCGCGCTGCACCGACTCCGGTAACTCGTGCTGACGTCCAATGTATTTCAAACGGACATTGTTTTCATTGAGCGTCTTGATTTCCGCTTTGAGATAGCGGCACAAAAGGCGCATCAGGAAATCGACTTCCGTCTTCGGACGCTTCTTCCAGTTTTCCTCGGAGAAAGCATAAAGTGTCAACGCCGGAATCCCAATGCGCGCCGCCGTTTCAACCGTCGAACGCACGGCGGCGACGCCGGCGCGATGTCCGGCAACGCGCGGCATGTGCCGGCGCCGGGCCCAGCGCCCGTTTCCGTCCATGATGATAGCGATATGTTGGGGAAGACGCGCCGGATCTAGTCGCAGGTAGACTACGCTCTCCTTGCGCTCCATCCCAGCCGGAACCGTATGTCGCAAGCGGAACTCTCCGAATCGAAACTAACACACGAAATCCAGTGTATGCAATGCGATAGGAGGGTCTGTCGCCGGCAACTGGTGGCCTTTAGTGCGCCTCGCCCAATTCACGAAGAGATGGCCGCCCAGCCGAGCGAAGCTCGCAGTCGCCACGCGATCTATCAGCCCACGTTCTCCACCCACTCTTGTTCGTCGTCTGGACGCTTTCATGCATCGTTCGAAGATTTCTTCCAAAAACGAATATCGCACTGGATTGGCCCTTTCACCCCAGCAGCGAATAATTCCCGCTTGTGTCTTCCGTCTCAACCATTTCCTTCAGTTCGGGGTAGTTCTTCACCAGCGTTGCCGGGGCGCGCACTTTCTTTCCGTCCAGCAAATGCCTCAGTTCCAGGGCATTCACCGCGGCCTTGGCCTGAAAGTGATTGTTCGCTATTACGTAGGTTGATTTTGCCCGCTGCGCGATGATTTCGATTTTTTCTTTCCACTTCTCCAGCTCCGCGGGCTTGTAGAGATAGTTGTAACGGTCGTCGCGGTTGTTGTTATCGAACCACTGCTCGTAGTTGCGGCCATGCAGGCGGACGTATCCGACACCTGACGTGACATGCTGGGTCGGCGCGAGCGATCGTCCGAGGAGCGGCTGATCGATGTTGCAGAACCCGACGTTGTGGCGCATGAATTCGGCGATGGTTTCCGGATTGTCCCAGCTCTCGTGCCGCACTTCGACCACGCGCGGATACTCGATAAACTGGCGCAGCAACTGTTCCAGATATTCGCGGTTCAGGCTGGTGTTCTTGAACGAGACGGGGAACTGGATAAGCAGCGCGCCCAGCTTGCCTTCGGAGGCCAGCGAGTCCAGGCCCTCCCGGGCAAGCCGTTCGTCCTGGTCATTTGGGCGGATGCTGGCCGCCGAAGTTGGTTCCATCACCGCCAGCGGAGAATGCGTGGGAGTATGTGTGAACGACCGGTGCAGCTTCGCGGTGAAAAGAAAATGTGGATTGACCGCCGCGGCCTTCCGCGCCCACAGACGCCCCAACTCCGGACGTATGTGTCCATAAAACGAAGTGTTGATTTCGATGACATCAAAGAACCGCGCCAGAAATTCGACCGGATGCACCTTCTTCCGCGTCACTTCCGGCGGATAAAGAATTCCGTCCCAGTCTTTGTACGACCAGCCGGCAGTCCCGATGCGGATTCGAGGAGCAGGTTCCATTGAGACCGTGAGATTTCACAACCGGAGTGTGATTGCAAATTCCCAATCATGACTCTGAGACGACATCGAATACTTTAACCCTGTAGCAACCTTGCTGTAACAGTGTATTCACCTTCCCATGCTAATGTCTCCGTTCCGAACTCCAGTTTGCCGTTTTCCTGATTCCTGCTTGTGCAGGACACAGGGGTCGTTTTCCAAAATTCGTTTCGAGGACAAACAACTCCGTGCGAGCGAAGTTTAGAAATCCTTCGAGGAGATTTGCCATGGCAACGCCGTGCAAAAACCGCTTTGTTGTTTTGTTCTTAGGGTTTATTTTGGGGATCATACCGCTCCAAGCGCAGGACCGCGGCGGGTCCATCGGCGGCAGTGTCAAGGACAATAGCCAGGGAGTACTGCAGGGGGCCCGTATCGAGCTCCATCCAGACGGGCAAGTGGCAGTGTCGAATAGCCAGGGTCAGTTCACCATCACTGGCGTTGCTGCCGGCCACTACACGGTCTCGGTGTCGTACCTTGGTTACGCACCTTTTTCCGCAGAGGTAAGCGTAGCTGCGGGACAGGCTGCCAATGTGGACGCCGTGATGCAGGTAGCGAAAGCGAGTGAAGACGTCACCGTCATCGCAGACCGCCAGTTCGGTGAACTGGAAGCCCTCAATCGCGAAAGAGTTGCCGACAACATCCTTCAGGTCCTTCCGGCCAGCGTCATCACCAGCCTGCCCAATACCAACATTGCCGACGCCGTGGGGCGCCTGCCCAGCGTCTCGCTCGAGCGCGACGAGGGTGAAGGCAAATACATCCAGATTCGCGGCACCGAGCCCCGATTGAGTAACGTCACCATCAACGGCCTTCACGTGCCGTCGCCCGAAGGTGTTCGCAACCTTAAGCTTGACGCCATTCCCGCCGACATTGTTGATTCGGTCGAAATCAGTAAAACTCTCTCCGCTAATCAGGACGCCGACGCCATCGGTGGCTCCGTCAACCTGGTCACCAAGACGGCCACCGACCGTCCTTACGTCTCTTTGCTGGGGATGGGTGGATATACGCCGATTACCGGTGGCCGCAATTTATATCAGCTCGCCGGCACCGCTGGACAGCGTTTCGGCACGAATAAGAAGGTCGGTGCGCTGTTTGGATTTAGCTATGACTACAACGCCCGTGGAATTGACGACGTGGAGCCAGGGCAAGGGGTGAATTCTCTGCCCAACGGCGGGACATTCCTGGGGCCAAGCACTGAAGATATTCGCAACTATCACTATGACCGCAGTCGTTACGGCTTCGATGGCGAACTCGACTACAAGCTCGGGGACATGTCATCCGTGTATTTGCGCGGGCTGTTTTCGCATTTCAATGACTTCGGCGAAGACTGGATTTATTCACCGACGATTGGCATTGACTCGACCAGTCCGGGTGGCTTCGTTACGAGCATTACCGATGCGAACAATGTTTGCGGGATTGCGAACGTGAGTGGAGTGCAAGGCTGCGGCGGAATAAGCTTCACGAATGTTTACCGTAAGCCGGAACAGCAGATATTCAGCGTGCAAGCCGGCGCCCGTCACGTGTTTGGCGGCACTGTTCTGAACTATGAAGCGGCTCTCTCGCAGGCGAATTACACCGGCGGTTTTGCGTTTGCGGGTTTCAATGGTCCGGGTTCCACCGGAAACACCGTCGCCTTTGGAGTGGATACATCGCATCCGTTCACGCCAAAGTTCCCAGTCCTGAATGGGGTAAACATCTATGATCCTTCGACGTACTCCATGAGCTTTTCTGACACCGAGAAAGATGCCATTTTCGAGCGTGACGCGGTGGGAGATATTTCGCTCAGCAAGCAATACTCCGTCGGTGGACACTTCAGTACTTTCGAAGTCGGTTTCAAAGGTTGGGACGCCCGCAAATCCTCGCTCTATGATCGCGAGAATTACAACTCAGCTGGGGGCCAGCCCATGACCCAGTTCTTGAGTAGTTTCAGAGACAATAATTACTATTTTGGAAACTACACGTACGGTCCGGTCACGAGTTTTCAGAAGATCGCAGCCGCTCTTGCCCCAGGTGGAACTTCTCCGAACGCCGCTTACAACTTGCCGAACGACTGGGATCTCACGGAACGGATCTGGGCAGGATACTTAATGAATACGATCAGTTACGGGCGATTTCGACTCCAAGCGGGAGTTCGAGTGGAATCCACCGCGGATGCGCTTCGTGGGAACAGTGTGACTCTGGATGGGTCTGGAAACGTTGTCAAGGTGTTACCGGTGATTGCCAACAACAGTTACATCAATGCCTTTCCAAGCATACAAGCGCAATACCGATTTGGGTCCGACACCGTCCTACGAGCCGCTTACGGAATGGGCATCGCGCGGCCGAACTTTGGAGATATCGCGCCGTTCATTACGCAGGATCCGAACGCGAATCCGCAGTTCTCACTCGGGAATCCCAACCTGAAGCCAACTCACGCCCAGAATTTCGATTTGTTGTTGGAGCACTACCTCAAGCCACTTGGCATTCTCCAAGGGGGCCTCTTCTATAAGGCTTTGACTGATCCCATCTACAATGTGACCGGCTCCTATAATGGCAATCCAGCCGCAACCCTGACCAACGGACCGAGTGCGCACATCTGGGGCTTTGAAGCAAGCTGGCAGCAGCCACTACGCTTTCTGCCGGGCGCTCTGAATGGAATGGGCGTGCGGGCGAACTATGGTTACACGGCCTCTCGTGCGACCTTCCCGGAAGGGTTCGGTCGTACCGACCACCCGACTCTGATGCGCACCGCTCCCAACAACTGGAATATGGATGTCACCTACGACAAGAAGGGCCTCTCCGCACGCATGGGGCTCACCCACAACGACGCCAACCTTTGGTCGTACAGAGGTAGCAATGCCAAGGATCCGAACGGCGATACCTACCTCTACCCTCACACCCAGGTCGACGCGCAAGTCAGCTACGAAATACCGCGCTCGCATGGCTTGCAAGCAATCGTCTCCATCCTGAACCTGAACAACGAAGTGTTCGGCTTCTATAACGGCAGTGAGCGCTACCCGATTCAGCGCGAATACTACAACCGTACGATTTCAGCGGGTCTCCGCTGGACTCTCCAGAAGGAGAAGTAGGTATAGGAAAAAAGCCATGAACAATGGCGATTCGATTGGATAGTGTCAGTACAGTAGAATCGCGACCCAGTACGTTCCCGTCGGATACGCCGCGTTCCGAGCATAGCAAGCACCTACCGCAAACTGGCGCACACTCGGATCGCGTAGTAGCGGCAGCGCGCCGGGCGGCAACACTTCCGGACGGCTCTGCGTATAAGTAATTATTTTGCGATTGCTGTAGGCGGTTGCGAGCAGGTGAGCGTTCGGGCGGCTCTCTTTTGCCAGCGAGCAAGCGGCCTCGTCAAGATTTGGCGGCGTGAGTTGTGTAAGCTCCGGAAGTCCCGCCTCTTGCCGCATTTCATCTACGGCCCGGCCCACTAGTTTCCCGCTCTGCGCGGCGGAATACGACGGAACCGCGTGCGCGAAATCCTGCACCACATACAGCCGGCCTTTGCTCCAGATGGCCGCGACGCCCGCCACATTGAATCCGCGGTCGAGCAGGTTCTGCCGGTGCGGGGCCGAGCGCATCAGGGCTTCATTCGCGCCTGGTGCGCAGGTAGCGTAGGCGATATTTTCACCGCCCTTGTCCATCTTCAGCGCGCTGACTTGCGCAATTCGTTCGAGCAGGGATGGCTCGCCGGAGAACTGATGCTCCAGTTGCTCGCTCGCAATCATCCGGCGGGCGTGGGTTCGCGCCGCTTCGCGCAAACTTCCTTCCATGCGCAGAGGTGGTACGCCGGCGAGCTCGCGGTTCTTGTTTGCCGCTTCCAATAATTCGTTCTCGGCGGCGGAGTCCTCGCCAGCGGAGGACCCGGCCGTCGAGTTCGATTGGGGGGTGGGCTGCTTGGTGCTAATGTCGTTGCGAGAGGCGTGAACGTCGCTGTGAACTACGACTGCTGGCGCAGTCGTTTGCGCCGCGCAGGGCCCGGGATTTACCGCCAACATCGCGAAGGAAACGGCCAGGGCCCGAAGCATAATTAGTGGTTGGCGTTTCGGCGTGGGGACCGCCGGCAAAGTTCCGCTTTCCATCTCTGACGCTAACCTCTAGAATTCAGCTCAGCCACTTACTATGGAGACCATACTGCTGGTTACCGTGCTTGCCGGAACCCTTGTCCTACTTGGATTTTTGGGGGTTTTGCTGCGGCGCGTTTCGGCGGCCGCGCAAGTCGATGTAAAAGCGGAAGTTGCAGATCAGCTCGAAAGGTTCAATACGGCCCTTGGCCAGAAGATCAGTGTCAGCACTGCCGATATGGCCAGTCGCCTGGAGCAGACTAAAGGGGACCTCCGGCAGCAGGTCACAGACCGTATCCAGCAAGGGTTTTCAGAGATTCGCAGTTCCGTCGAGCAACAACTCACGGCGGGCAGGGAAGAGCAAAACCGGAGCTTGAGCGATGGCCGCAGCGAGATGACGACTTCTCTGCTGCTCACCACGCAGCAATTGAAGGTCGAATTTCAGAGCCTGAATCAGCAGACGGCGCAAAGCCTCGACTCGATTCGCGATCGCGTGGATTCGAAGCTGATGGCGATCACCGAGCAAGTGCAGCAGAAGCTGGATCAGAACATTAAAGAGGGATTTGCGCAGTTTGAAAAAGTTCAACAGCACCTGAAGGCGGCGGAAGAGCAACTGCGTGAAGTCGGCGCGCTCGGGCACTCGATCAACGATCTGAACAACCTGCTCAAGCTTCCGCATCTGCGCGGCCAGTTTGGCGAAGCGAGCCTGGAGCGGTTGCTGGCGGACTTTCTGCCCGCGCATATGTTCGCGCTGCAGGCATCCGTGGGCGAGGGTGGAGGACGCGCCGATGCCGTCATCTATTTTCCCGATCGCAAGCTGCCCATCGACGCCAAGTTTCCGCGCGAGCAGGTGATCGCTCTGTTTGAGAGCAACGACAAAGCTGAAATTGAAGCGGCGCGTGTGGCGCTGGTGCGTGTGATGAAGGCGGAAGCCAAGCGTATTCAGCAATACATCCAGCCCGAAAATGGTACGACTGAAATCGCGCTCATGTATCTGCCGAGCGAGACCCTGTACATGGAAGTGATCCGCAACCGCGAACTGGGCGACTGGATGAATGAGCAGCACGTCTTTCCCGTCTCACCCAATACGTTGCTGATGACGCTGCACACAATTTCGCTGGTACATAAATGGTACGAGGTTGCCAGCCGCTTCGAGAAGAGCCGGGCGGAACTTGCCAAAGCCCAGAAGTCATTCGACTTCTTCCAGAGCCAGTTTGAAAACGTGGGCAAGAATTTGAACAAGGCACAGGAAGCATTCGAGACGGCGCAGCGGCACCTGAAAAGTTATAGGGGGAAAGTTTCCGCGCTCAGCGGGCAGGAGCAGTTGGAACTGGAGACGTCCGCGCCGGTCGACAAGCCGCTGGCCCTGCTCGACAAAGCTAGCGCGTAGGGTTACTGGAACGGGAAGGGAAGCTTCACATGGCGCCAAAATTCCAACTCGTCCGCGAGCCGGAAGGGCACGATTTCCGTCGTGCCACGCAAACGCGCGCATTAGCGATGCCGCCAAGTGGGGTGCCGAACTGGATCGGCTGAAGGCTAGAGACTTCTTCCTCAAAGGGCGGAAACAGCCAGTAACACCGCCTCGTGAGACCTTCGACTAACCTACTTTGCTGAAGCTTCGTACCGCTTCGCTCATTCCCTTCTCGTACGCGGAGATCAGCTTGTCCAACGTGGCGTTGACCTGGTGGTCGATTTGTTTTCGCGAAGGATCGGCATTGAACCATGCCAGCGACTGTCGAACCCCTTCGGCGAAAGGGGTGGTGGCGCAGTAGCCGGGGACGAAGCGTTTGATCTTGGAATTGTCGAAGACTACGCTCACGGATTTGTCGCCGATCAACGTCCCCTCTTTTTCCGGGACGCAGGCAATAATAAAGTCAGAAGGAATGTGTACGATCTTCGGTTCGACGCCCACCGCCGCGCCCACGATGCGATAGAGTTGGTCCCAGGTCAGCACTTCATCCGACGTGACGTGAAACGCTTGCCCGATGGCTTGCTCGTGCCCGAGCAGCCCGACCAGTCCTTTGGCGAAATCGGTGTTGTGCGTTACCACCCAAAGGGAAGTGCCATCTCCCGGCACAATCATTTTCTGTCCGCGGAGCATCCGGTCGACGGCGGTGTACGACTTCTGCCAGCTATTGAGCACCAGTGGAATCTGCGTGTCACCGTAGGTGAGCGAGGGCCGCACGATGGTAACGGGGAATCCCTCTTCGCGATAAGCCTGCATTAGCCGTTCTTCGCAGGCAATCTTGCCACGCGAATAATCCCAGTGGGGATTCGCCAGCGGTGTGGATTCGGTCATCAGGTAGTGCGTCTGCGGCTTTTGATATGCACTCGTGGAACTGATAAACACGAATTGCCGAGTGCGGCCGCGGAACAGCTGGAGGTCGCGTTCGATATCCGCCGGGGTGAAAGCAATCCAGTCCACGACCGCATCGAAAGATTCGGCCGCCAGTTTCTGGACGACCGCGGGATCATTCACATCTGCGACTAGAGTTTTGACGCCATGCGGAAGCTGCGCCGCATGCTGGCCGCGGCTCAGGAGAGTGACGTCCATGCCCCGTTTGGCCGCGAGCGCGGTGCTGGCCGTGCTGATGATTCCTGTTCCACCGATGAAGAGAATTTTCATAGGAGATTATTCCTAGCAGGATTTTGGCATGGTTGGCGGCGAATACAAAACTTTAACGGAACATTCGCAGATCAAAGTCGAAGGGCTTCGGTTTCCCAACCTTTAGCTTCCGGAAATCGGAATGCACGGGGTTCAACAATACGTTCCACTCGCCGCGAATCGCGGCCGAGGGCACGTGCAGCGCCGCGGTTTCGCCAGCGCGGACCCAACGATCGCCATATTTCCGGAGCGATTCATCCCTCATCTCGTACCATTTGCGGGGAAGAGACTTGGGGTCGAGATGCCCAGCAGCGATTGCGTCAGGAAGTTCGGCCTCGATCGCAACCAGGTCGTCGGGTCGCAGGTTCGGTTCGAGGTGAACAAAAGTCTCGACCGCCGCCAGGGCCAGGGAAAGTGAAGTGTAAACCACCCGCACGCCCGAACTGTTCCAGCGGCCCCCGTAGAGTCGAGCGCCCTCTCCGGAAAAAGCTTCCCCAGCGTGGATAGCGCGGCAAATTCTCCACAAGTGCATTAGCTGTAAACGCCGTAGGCGATACGCCCAAGAATATTTTCCACTTCCTTGGTCCCCAGGTCGGTATCCAGTTGATCGATCGGAACCGCGCCTCCGAGGGCGCGGTTGGGGGTGCGGAGCCACTCCCCAGCCTTGCCAGCGTTGCCGATCATCTCAACCGCTGTGGCGTAGACGCGGGCCAGTCGCACGGTGCGGTCAGACTCGGCCGCTGTTAGACGCGAGTGACGGCTCAGACGCCGGGTTAAAGTTCGCTGCGGAATGCCCAACTTCTCGGAAAGAGCCGCATTCTTCAGGGCAAGCCTTTCTCCCAGCACGATCAGAGAACCAGAAGGCAACCCTTTGCGGATCAGTTGCGCGAGCTCGGCGAAAGTGTTGATCGAGCGGCCCAGGGTTTTCTTGCCACCCAGAACCTCGGCGATTGTGTTGGAAGTCACATTAGCCTCTTGGCTACTTAGAATACGCCACTTGGCGGAGTGATGCAAGGGGCGGCCTGCTCAGGCGATTTCGCGCGCGGCGTCCTGTGGTCCACTCCGGGTTCCAGTCTTCAAGTGGTCGGCGCCCTTCACTTCCCAGATTCCATCGAACTTTACGAAGTAGGGCTCAACCGAAATGTCGGGGAAGTGCTCCGTAAGAAGATCCCCAGCGCGGAGGAGTTCGCTGCGGTGATGGTCGGCTTCCGCTGCTTTGTCACCCTTGAAATGAGCAAGACCGCCATAGGTGGCGCAGTCGGAGTGGCTCATGACCAGGACTCGCTTCGTCTGGTGCAGGCGGATCGACATGCGAACCTGTTCGAGGATGAAGTCCTGCTCGAAATCATTGCGTGGAGAAGCCAGAGTCTTGGCGCCTCCGGCAACGACGATCATGTCAGCGCGCTCAATGCCCTGCTTCTTCAGAAATTTTCGCACCGTCGTGCTGATGCGATGATCGAAGCAGCAGAGAACAGCGGCGTCGGCTACGTATGGGGCGGCGGACGAGTCGAAATGGAAGATTTTCTTCATACGCTAAGTCGAAGTTATTTTACCGGATGCGGTGTCCTCTGCAGTCACATCATCCATCTGCGGGTTGCAAATCGCCATTAAATCCCTCCAATTTCCACCATTGCTGTTACCGCCTACTTGATGAAGTAGCCCGAGACTCTCCACTTTCCATCTTTGTCGAGCATGGGAGTAACCGTCTCCACCGCCGACTGCTTGTGCTCGAAGCTGCTCTCGTACTGAATGACCACATACTCGCCATCCGGCGCGCCAGGCAGCGTTTTGGTGTAAGTAGCGCTCTTGAGCTTGCGCGACAGCATCTTGCCCAACGGATCACGGCTTCCCCGGAGCGCGCTTTGCCACTGCTCCTTGGTGACGTGGGCCTTGAAAAACTGCGAGGCCTCCTGCCAACTGTCCGCATATTTCCCGGAGTCGATCAAGGCCAGCCATGCATCGGAGGATTGCTGCGCAAGTTGTTCGGCTTTCTGCTGGGCTTGGACCGCAGAGCAAATAGCTAGCAGCAACGTAAGTACCAAAAATCCGGACACAAACGGGGATTGAATTTGTCTAAGTCTGACGATCATGAGAGTTCTCCTTGAGTATCCAACCTGTTCCGCCGCTGCATCACCAGCGGCCAAGTGGCCGGGCTCTGCGCCCGGGTGGACCGTCGAGGGCGGCTGTCCCTACGTGAGCGGTGGCGGTGGGTCGTACATGGTTCTTGCTATGCGCCGCGTTTTGTTTTCAGCTCGGTTAACAACTGCTCGATGCGGTCCTCTTTTTCCAGGGCGGCTAGGCGATCTTCTACATCGTCAGCCAGGAGTTGGGCCTTTGCTCCGCCGATGGCTTCTTCGCGAGCCACTTTTTTCTTCATGCGGTCGAAGGTGGCGGATTTGGAGTTGGCGCTCATGCCGGACTGGGCGTCGGTGGCTTTCGTGGCGGCGCGGGCGCGGCGGTGCTGCGCAATGAGCAGATCGGCTTTGGCGTTGGCCTCGGCCAACTTCTGATCGAGATTGCGCAGCGCCGATTTCAGATTCTCGACCTGGGCTTTCTGGTCTTCGAGTTGTTGCGCGAAGTTGGTACTCAGGTCGCGATAACTTTCGACGCGGAGCAGCGCGGCGCGCGCGAGGTCGTCCTGCTTCTTATCGACGGCGAGTTCGGCCTTACGCATCCATTCCTGGATTTTCTCGTCGTTCTCAACTTTCTTTTTGTCGAGCAGATGCTGGTCGGCGATGGCAATGGCAACCTGCGTTTTGACCTGCAAAAGCTGGTTGTTCATGTCGAGGATGACTTGTTTGATCATCTTTTCGGGCTCCTCGGCTTTGTCGATCAGGTCGTTGAGGTTGGCCCGGACTAATGTGGAAACGCGTTCGAGTAATGCCATAAAACACCTCGTGTAAGTCAGTCGTTGGTCGTTCGTCGTTGGTCGTTTGGCCTTTTGTTCCAGGCGCCGCCGACCAGAGAAATCGCTATATAGGCCGCGATTCCGGCAGCGACCCAGACGCCCATGTGGCCGGTAGCGGCGCCGAGGGCCGCGCCCATGGCGGCTCCAAGAGCGACGGACAGGCCGAGTGATCTGGCGTGATGAACTTCTTGTTGCATGGAATACCTCCTGAAATCTGTCGTTGTTAGTGGAGCGCCGGGCGTTCCCGCCCGGCCACCTGCCTACTGGACGGGCGAGACGCCCGTCCCTCCACTTACTACTTTTCCTCCGGCTTCGGTGCTTTGTCGCCGATTTTGCGCACCTTGCCCAATAATTCTGACAGCGGCATGCCCGAGAGCGTTTCGAACAGGGCCGGCACTTGCGCCGCCATTTTCGTGATGTCGCCGGTGATCTTGTTCAATCCGGCGGTATCGCCGTTGCCGGTGGAGACGATGGTGATCTTGTCCACGTTGGCGAGCGGCGCGGCCAGCGCTCTCACAATTTCTGGCAACCCGGTAATCAGTTTGTCGATGACCGCAGCTTGGTTGTACTCCTGATAGGCTGCGGCTTTTACGTTCATGGCTTTGGCCTCGGCTTCACCTTTCTTGAAGATGATTTCGGCCTCGGCTTCTCCCTGGGCGCGAATTGCCGATGCGTGGCCTTCGGCTTCCGCAATCAGACGCTGCTTCTCAGCGGCGGCCAGCGTTTCAATGCGTTGACGCTCGATCTCGGCGCCTTTCAAGACAGTCGCGATGAGTTCTTTTTCGCGGCGGTTGATTTCGGCGTCCTGAACTTTGACCTGTCCTTCTTTTTCTACTTGCTGCACCCTCACGCTTTCGGTCGTCACCTGCTGCTGCATGATGGCGGTTTGAATGTCGTAAGACTTGTCGGCCTGCGCCTGCTGCTTCTTTGTGACTTCGAGGTACTGCGCTTTCTTGACTTCAAGGTCCCGTTGCGATTCAGCCTGCTTGGCCATGGAGAGTGTTTCCGCGAGCACGCGTTCCTGATCGGCCTGCGCTTTTGCAACCGCCGCTTCGCGAGTTGCGATAGCGCGTCGGATGGCCGTATCCCGCTCGGCTTCAGCGGTGGCGACGTCGGCATCGCGCTTGATGCGGGCGACGTCGGGCTTGCCCATGTTGGTGATGTATTCGTTCTTGTCGCGGACCTCTTTGATGGTGAAGGAAATGACTTCGAGGCCCATTTTGTTCATATCGTCGGCACAGGTGGCGCGCATGCGATCGCCGACCATTTCCGGCTGCTTGACGATTTCTTCGACGGTGAGCTGTCCGATGATGCCGCGCAGGTGGCCTTCCATCACCAGGCGGATCAGGCCTTCGCGCTCCTGACCGGTCTTGGTGAGGAACTGTTCCGCCGCGGTGAGGATGGATTCCTTGTCGGACTTCACTTTGATTTGAGCGACCGCCTCGACGGTAACGGCAACACCCTGCTTGGTGTAGAGATCCTGCTGCGGGGCGACGTCGAACGACATGAGTTCGAGGGAAAGACCTTTGCAGTTTTCGACCATCGGAAAGATGACCGTGCCGTGTCCCTGGACCACGCGGGTTCCGCGAAAGCCGTAAACAATCAGCGCTTCATTGGGTCCCGCTTTGCGGTATAAGCGGGCCAGCATGCTCATCAGGAACAGAATGGCCAGAACCATCAGCCCCGCGATGACCCAGATTTCCATTGCTATGCCGAACATATCGCCTCCTGAAAAATCAGTTCTCAGTTCTCAGTTCCCAGTCTGGCGTCAGGCCTAACTGCGAGCCAAAACGCCCGTGACCATATCCAAGTCCCGCACAATCCGTTGGGGATCGTTGTGCCCAAGGAATACCTCGCCGTCGGTGGTCCTGATGTGGACGACCTGGTTGCACCAGACGTAAGCCCGCGTCCTGCCGATGCCGCGGATGCCGTAGCCGCGTATAAAAGCCCAGGGTTCGATCGAATAGCTCACGATCGCCTGCTTCGGAATCGAACGCAGGCGGAATCCCAGCATGCGAATCTCAATTCCGTGACGCAGGAAACGGTACTGGAAGCCGCTCCATGACATGGCGAAGACAAAGATCGCAAGTGCCGCGACGAGTACGACCCCCCAGCGGCCGACTGTCGACGGCACCAGCGCCACTCCAATCATGGGTCCCATCAGTGCAAGCAGGATGATGAAACTCCACGACCGGCCGGAATGCGTCTCTTCCGCCAGTACATCGCTCTGATATGTATCGTTCATATTCGGCTCTTCGCTCCTAGCTTTTCGCTCCCGCCTCTGGATATTCGTTGCTCATCTCTTCCCACAGCCGCACATAGGCAATGCCTTTGTCATAGCGCGTGACCACGATTTCCTCGCCCTTCTCAATCGCGGCACCGTTCTCGCTGCGTGCGCCGCAGGTGCGCCTGGTGCCGGCCTGCGAGTAAATAATTTCTCCGGTGCCGTTTTCACGGATGGGCATCGAGATCCTTCCCAGCACGCCCACCATTTCGTAGTCGGCGGAGTCCATGTTCTCCTCGTGCGAGATGAGCACGCGCGTGAGGAACAGAAACACGATGGCGGCGCCGAACAGTCCCGCTCCCAGAGCAAGCATCAGGCCGAGCGCGAACCATATGTTCGAGAAGCGCGTGATCAGATAGCCGGTTCCTCCGAACCACGCCAGAAACGCGGTCAGGGTGATGAAGTTGAACGGCGATACCGACGCGTGGTGGTGACCCGTGTGGGCGCCCGCGGCTGCGCTGCTGTTCGCTGCGGTCGGAGCGTATCCAACCGCCGCATGTCCACCCAGACCATGACCACCCGCGTGCGGAAAGTGCGGCAGATGCAATTGCCAGCGCATTCCGCCGGCGATGAACGAAATCGCGCTCAACAGAAAACCGACGGCGAAACAGGTCAGGTAAAAATCAGACCAAGTCATATTCCACGTCATAGGTTTCGCCTCCTGGGTGAGGCGGCGTTGGCGCGCGCGAGTTCCGGCCGTAGAGCTTCAAACAACCGGTCGGCGAGTCCGGGCGTCGTCAGGATTTCGCCGAGCAACAACAGGCAGCGCCGTGTGTCTTTCTCACGCGCGACCGTGATCAGGACTTCGCTCACCTCCGGGTCGCTGGCGAAACGTTCCGAGCCTTGCAACAGCCAGACATCGAGTTGACCTTCGGTGGTGCGCAGGTCGCTGACCAGTTCCGTGTGATAGCCCTCGGGATCGTCGACCAGAAAGCCCGGGTGCACCTTGAAGAAGCGCGCCAGCAAAGCGCGCGACGACTGCGTCATGTGCGGACGCTTGCCGCCCTCGATCTGCGAGAGATAGGACTGGCTGATCGTCTTGCCCGTCTCGGCCTGGATGGCCCTCATCAGTTCCTGCTGGGTCATGGGCCGGCTCAAGCCGCGAAGCGAACCCTCGACCTCCCGCAGGTAGCGAAGTTTTTCTCCCAGTGTCATATATGCCAGATCGCGATAATAATATAGCAATATGAGATATTGTCAAGGACTCGATTGGCAGTGTTTGCAATGCTTTAGGGAAGGGTTCGCCGCGCGAGTTCAAAGAAAAAGCCTCCGTCCAGGGGGCGGAGGCTTGAACCGAAGAGACTCCGTCTGTTTAGTTGACCTGCAATTGCACCTGCGTGTTGTGGGATGCTCCCGTTCCGGCGGAGCCGGTGATGGTGATGGTGTAGATTCCAGCCTGTGTTCCGCCGCCAGTCGTAGTGCTGCTGCTGGATGATCCACAGCCCAACTGCAGCAGCATTATTCCTGCGATCAGGCCGAGGACAGCTCCGGCCAGCCAGCGGCGACGT
>Ga0209890_10000098_pt1 | contig 39952 bp, 30 predicted proteins | sample OrgsoiDNA2013049_FD_185799 | JGI IMG/M metagenome (GOLD analysis project Ga0209890, IMG submission 185799) | Permafrost soil microbial communities from the Arctic, to analyse light accelerated degradation of dissolved organic matter (DOM) -... | ecosystem: Environmental > Terrestrial > Soil >... | reverse complement strand
TAGCGCTTGGAGGGGAGCAGGTCGGTGATCGTGCCGTCGGCGATCTCGGCGGCGAAGAAGATCGTCTCGGACAGCGTCGGGTGGGCGTGGATCGTGAGGCTGAGATCCTCGGCGTCGGCGCCCATCTCCAGTGCCAGCACAGTCTCCGCGATCAGCTCGCCCGCGTTGATGCCGACAATGCCGGCGCCCAGGACCTTCTTGCTCTCCTTGGAGAACAAGACCTTGGTGAGCCCTTCTTCGCGCCCCATCCCCAGCGCGCGGCCGCTGGCGCCCCAGTTGAACACCGCCTTGTCGTACGCGACGCCCTTGGCTTTCGCTTCGGTCTCGGTCAGGCCCATCCAGGCGACCTCGGGATCGGTGTAGGCCACGCTGGGGATCGTGCGGGCGTCCCAGACGTGGTGGCTCATCCCGGCGATCACCTCGGCGGCCAGCTTCGCCTCGTGGGTCGCTTTGTGCGCCAGCATCGGCTCGCCCACGATGTCGCCAATGGCGAAGATGTGCGGCACGTTGGTGCGCATCTGGTTGTCGACGGGGATGAAGCCGCGCTCGTTGACGTTCACGCCGGCCTTGTCGGCGGCGACGTTCTTTCCGTTCGGACGACGGCCCACGGCCAGCAGCACGCGGTCGTAGACCTCGGGCGCTGGCGCGGGTGACTGCGCGTCGGCGCTCTCGAAGGTGGCGCGCATCCCCTCGGGCAGCGCCTCCAGCTTGGAGACCTTGGTCTTGAGCATGATCTTCTCGTAACGCTTCTCGATGCGGCGCGAGAGCGGTCGCACGATGTCGGGATCGGCGGCAGCGATCAGGCGGTCGAGAAACTCGACCACCGTCACCTTGGCACCCAGCGCGTCGTACACCGTGGCCATCTCGAGCCCGATGATGCCGCCGCCGATGATCAACAGCCGCTTGGGGACCTCGGTCAGCTCCAGCGCGCCCGTCGAGTCCATGAGCCGCTTGTCGTCGTACGGAAAGCCGGGGATGCGCGCCGACTGAGACCCGGCGGCGATGATGCAGTGGTCGAAGGAGACGGTCTTGATGCCCTCCTTGGTCTCCACCGCCAGGAGGTGCGGCGACGCGAACTGGCCGCGTCCCTCCACCACGGTCACCTTGCGGGCCTTGGCCAGCGCGCCGAGGCCGCTGGTCAGCTTATTCACCACCCCGTCTTTGAACTTGCGCAGCCCGGCGAGGTCGACTTTGGGTTTGCCGAACGAGAGCCCGAGGTGGCTCCCCTCCTCGGCGTCGGTGATCACCTTCGCGGCGTGCAGCAGCGCCTTGGACGGAATGCAGCCGACGTTCAGGCAGACGCCGCCGATGCGCGGATATCGCTCGACGAGAACCACCTTCTTGCCGAGGTCTGCCGCGCGAAACGCGGCGGTGTAACCGCCCGGGCCCGAGCCCAGCACCAGGACGTCAGCGTGGAAGGTCGCGTCGGGGTGCTTCGCGGCGCCCGTCCCCGGCGGCACGGCTGGCTCGGCGCCGGACTTGCCGTCCGTGGCCTGCCCCCCCGGCGACGCCGGCTTCTTCTCCGACGCGGCGGGCGCGGGCGTCTCCGTCTTCTTCTCGTTCTTCGAGTCGTCGACCTTGTCGGTCTTGTCTTGCGCGGCCGCCTTGGGCGCCGGGGCCGTCTCCGTTTTGGCGGCGTCTTCGGCCACGTCGAGCGTCACGATGATCGAGCCTTTCGAGACCCGATCCCCGATCTTCACCTTCAGCTCTTTGATCGTCCCAGGCTGTGGCGAGGGGACCTCGACGGTCGCCTTGTCCGATTCGAGCGTCACGAGCGCCGCGTCCTTGGCGACGACGTCGCCCGGCTTCACGAAGATCTCGATGACCGGGATGTTCTTGAAGTCCCCGATGTCGGGGACGGGGATCTCGCGGGTGGCCATGACCTAGAGCATGACCCGGCGAATGTCCGCGATCACCTGCCCGAGATAGCTGGTGAACCGCGCCGCCAGCGCGCCGTCGACGACCCGATGGTCGTAGCTGAGCGACAGCGGCAGCATGGTGCGCGGTGCGAACTCCTTGCCGTTCCAGACCGGTTTCACCGCCGACCGGGAGACGCCCAGGATGGCGACCTCGGGCGCGTTGATGATGGGGGTGAAGGCGGTGCCGCCGATCCCCCCCAGCGACGAGATCGTGAACGTCGCGCCCTGGATGTCGTTGGGACCGAGCTTGGCGTCGCGCGCCTTGGCGGCGAGCTCCGTGGTCTCCTTGGCGATCTCCAGGATCCCCTTCTTGTCGACGTCCTTGATCACCGGCACCACCAGCCCCTGCGGCGTATCGGCGGCGAAGCCGATGTTCCAGTACTGCTTGATGATCAGGTTCTCGCCGTCGAGCGAGCTGTTGAGCGTGGGATACTTCTTCAGCGCCGCCACGACCGCCTTCATCAGGAAGGCGAGCGGCGAGACCTTCACCCCGGCCTTGGCGTTCTCCTCGTTGACGTGCGCGCGGAACGACTCGAGCTCGGTGATGTCGGCCTCGTCGAACTGGGTGACGTGCGGGATCATCACCCAGTTGCGCGCCAACCCCGGCGCCGAGATCTTCTGGATGCGCGTCCGGGCCTGGGTCTCGATCGGTCCGAACTTGGCGAAGTCGACCTTGGGCCAGGGGGGGAGCCCCAGATCGGACAGCCCTCCGCCGCCGCGCGCGCTCACACCGCCGGACGTGGACAGGGACTGCTTGACGAAGGACTGGATGTCCTCCTTGAGGATTCGGTTCTTCGGGCCGGACCCGGTCACTTGACCGATCGGCACACCCAGCTCGCGCGCGAACCGTCGCACGCCGGGGCTGGCGTGGGCGATGGCGCCGGCACCCTCGCCCGCCCCGTCGCCGGCACCGTCGCCTACTTGCGCCTTCTCTGGCGCGGCGAGGGCCGGTGCGGGCTCGAGGTTCTTGGGCGCGGCGGGCGCGGCCGCCGGGAGCGGCTCCGCCACGAACGCGGGCGCCGGCGCCTTGGCCTTGCCGTTGCCGCCGTTGCCGTTCGTTGCGGCGGGGGCGCTTCCGTTGCCTGCCGCCGCCGGGGCGGCGCCTCCTTCGAGCATGGCGACCAACGTCCCGGCGCTCACCTTGTCGCCGATCTTGACCTTCAGCTCGGCGACGACGCCGGCGAAAGGCGCCGGCACCTCCACCGTCGCCTTGTCACTCTCGAGGACGAGCAGCGAGTCGTCCTTCTGGACGGTGTCGCCCTGTTTGACGAGGAGCTGAATGACGGGGATGTCCTTGAAGTCCCCAATGTTCGGAACCTTCACTTCAGTGGCGGCCAAACGTCTCTCCTCGACTCGTGATTGTGGTGCTCATGTCCCGGCGCGCTCGTCGTTGCACATCTGGGTGCCCCTCAAACGGTCCAGGGCGCCGGCTTCTCGGCGTCGATCTCGTACTTCTTGATCGCCTCCGCGACCTTCGCCGCCGGCAGCTCGCCGTCGTCGGCCAGCGCCTTGAGCGCCGCGACCGTGACGTAGAACCGGTTCACCTCGAAGAAGCGCCGCAGGTTCTTGCGCGAGTCGCTACGCCCAAATCCGTCGGTGCCGAGCACCTTGTAGCGACGCGGAACGAGCTCGCGGATCTGATCGGCGAACTCGCGCACGTAGTCGGTGGAGGCGATGACCGGCCCCTTGGTGCCGGCCAGCTGCTGGGTCACCCAGGGCACGCGCGGCTTCTCCGTCGGGTGCAACATGTTCCAGCGCGTGACCGCGCGCCCGTCGCGCCCCAGCTCGTTGAAGCTCGGGCAGCTCCAGATATCAGACGTCACGCCCCAGTCGTTCTTGAGGAGCTCGGCGGCCGCGATCACCTCGCGCAGGATGACGCCGCTGCCGAGGAGCTGGACCCGAGGCCCATCCTTTTTGCTCGGGGCGCCGCCGTCGGTGAGCTTGTACATCCCCTTCACGATCCCCTCACGCGCCCCGTCGGGAAGGCCCGGGTGCCCGTAGTTCTCGTTCATGAGGGTGATGTAATAGAAGACGTCCTCCTGCTCCTGGACCATCCGGCGCAGGCCGTCCTGGATGATGACCGCCACCTCGAACGCGAACGTCGGGTCGTAGGCAACACAGTTCGGGACGGTGCCGGCCAGGACATGGCTGTGACCGTCCTCGTGCTGTAATCCCTCGCCATTCAGTGTGGTGCGTCCCGCGGTCGCCCCCAACAGGAAGCCGCGGGTGCGCAGATCGCCGGCCGCCCAGATGAGGTCGCCGACCCGCTGCATCCCGAACATCGAATAGAAGATGTAGAACGGGATCATCGGCACGTCGCTGTTGGCGTACGACGTTCCGGCGGCGATCCAGGAAGACGTCGCACCAGCCTCGTTGATCCCCTCCTGGAGGATCTGACCGGTCTTGTCCTCCTTGTAGAACATGAGCTGGTCGGAGTCCTCGGGCTCGTAGAGCTGCCCGATCTGCGAGTAGATGCCGAGCTGGCGGAAGAGCCCCTCCATACCGAAGGTCCGCGACTCGTCCGGCACGATGGGGACGATCCGCTTGCCGATGTTCGGGTCCTTCACGAGCCCCGTCAGCAGCCGGACGAAAGCCATCGTCGTGGAGATCTCGCGCCCCTCGGCCGTCGCCTCGAGCAGCGGCTTGAACGGCTCGGGCTTGGCCGCCTCCAGGCTGACGCTCTTACGCCGGCGCTGCGGCAGCGGCCCACCCAGCTTCTCGCGCACTTCGCGGAGGTACTTCCCCTCGGGCGAGTCGGGCGCGGGGCGGTAGTACGGTATGTCCGCCAGCTTGTCGTCGGCGATCGGGATCTGGAACCGGTCGCGGAACTGGCGCAGCGCCTCGATCGGCATCTTCTTCTGCTGGTGGGCGATGTTCTTTCCCTCGCCCACCGCGCCCATGCCGTAGCCCTTGACCGTCTTGGCGAGGATGACCGTCGGCTGCCCCTCGTGCTTGCTGGCCGCGGCGTAGGCGGCGTAGACCTTGTGCGGGTCGTGGCCGCCGCGGTTGAGGCGCCAGATGTCCTCGTCGGACATCTTGGCCACCATCTCGCGCAGCTCGGGATACTTGCCGAAGAAGTGCTCCCGCACGTAGGCGCCGTCGCGGCTCTTGAACTTCTGGTACTCGCCGTCGACGGCGTCTTCCATCCGTTTGAGCAGTATCCCGGTCTTGTCCCGGGCGATCAGCGGATCCCAGTAGGCGCCCCAGACGACCTTGATGACGTTCCAGCCGGCGCCGCTGAACTCCGCCTCCAGCTCCTGGATGATCTTGCCGTTGCCGCGCACCGGGCCATCGAGGCGCTGGAGGTTGCAGTTGATGACGAAGACCAGGTTGTCGAGCGCCTCGCGCGGCGGGAGGCTGATGGCACCCCGCGACTCGGGCTCGTCCATCTCGCCGTCGCCCATGAACGCCCAGACCTTGCGCCCCTCGGTGTTGGCGAGGCCGCGGCCGTGGAGATAGCGGAGGAACCGGGCCTGGTAGATCGCCTGGAGCGGCCCGAGGCCCATCGACACCGTCGGGAACTGCCAGAAGTCCGGCATCAGCCAGGGGTGCGGATAGGACGAGATCCCCTTGCCGTCGACCTCCTGGCGGAACATGTCGAGCTGGTCTTCACTGAGCCGTCCCTCGACGAAGGCGCGGGCATAGATGCCGGGGGCGGAGTGCCCCTGGTAATAGATGAGGTCGCCGCCGAAGTCCTTGGTCGGCGCGCGCCAGAAATGATTGAACCCGACGTCGTAAAGCGTGGCGGCGGAGGCGAAGCTGGCGATGTGACCGCCCAGGTCCAGGTTGCGTTTTCCGGCGCGCAGCACCATCGCGACGGCGTTCCAGCGCACGAACGAGCGCAGCCGATGCTCCAGCTCGTAGTCGCCGGGAGAGCGCTCTTCGAGGTGCGGCGGGATCGTGTTGCGGTAGGCCGTGTTGGGGCTGTAGGGCAGGTACGCCCCGTCCCGCCGCGCCTTGGCGACGAGCTGTTCCAGCAGGTAGTGGGCCCGGTCGGGACCTTCGCGCGCGAGCACGCTCTCGAGCGCGTCGAGCCATTCCGTGGTTTCGAGGGAGTCGGTATCGAGCTGGCGGTGCATGAATCACCCATGATAACGCGAAAGTTCGCCGAACGGTGTGCCTCAGTCGCATAGGCACACACTTCGCGGATGCGAAACATTCCTGCCCCCAGCCGGCCCCACCGAGATCGATCCGGCGCCCGCCCCGTGAATCGTTCGAACGGGCCCTGCCTTGACAGCCAAATCTCCTGCTGACACACTCTCGAACGCGCTGGTATCCTTAAATCTAGATATGAGGATAACAGCGTGCAGTGCCGAAAAACCCACGCTTCGCGAGTTCGTTGAGGAGAACAGCCATGCCCGAGATCAGCATTTTCAAGAAGGCCCCCGTCGTAAACGGCAAACCCGACTACGTGGTTCGTGACCTCTCGCTCGCCGGCTTCGGACGCAAAGAGATCGACCTCGCAGAAACCGAGATGCCGGGTCTCATGGCGACCCGCGCGGAGTTCGCGAAGAGTCAGCCGCTCAAGGGGGCGCGCATCGCTGGCTCGCTGCACATGACCATCCAGACGGCGGTCTTGATCGAGACGCTGGAGGCGCTGGGCGCCGACATCCGCTGGTGCTCCTGCAACATCTTCAGCACGCAAGATCACGCCGCCTCCGCCATCGCCGATCGGGGCGTGCCGGTGTTCGCCGTGAAGGGAGAGAACCTGGAGGAGTACTGGGACTACTCCTGGCGCGTGCTGCAGTGGTCCGACGGCGGCACCCCCAACCTCATCCTCGACGACGGCGGCGATCTCACGCTGCTCGTCCACCTCGGCGTGAAGGCCGAGAAGAACGCGAAGTTTCTCGACGAGGATCCGGGCCACGAAGAGGGGCGCGTTCTGTACGCGCTGGTCAAGCGCGCGATCAAAGAGCGCCCCGGTTTCTTTGCTCAGGCGGCCAAGAACATCAAGGGCGTCTCCGAGGAGACGACGACCGGCGTTCACCGCCTCTACCAGATGGCGCAAAAGGGCGAGCTGCTGTTCCCCTGCATCAACGTGAACGACTCGGTCACCAAGTCCAAGTTCGACAACCTCTACGGCTGTCGCCACTCGCTGCCGGACGGCATCATGCGCGCGACGGACGTGATGCTGTCGGGCAAGGTGGTGGTCATCGCGGGCTACGGCGACGTCGGGAAGGGCTGCGCCCAGGCGATGAAGGGCCAGGGCGCGCGCGTGCTCATCACCGAGATCGACCCCATCTGCGCGCTGCAAGCGGCGATGGAGGGCTACGAGGTCACCACCATGGCGAAGGCCGCGCCGCGCGGTGACATCTTCGTCACCACCACCGGCAACGAGTTCGTGATCACCGAAGAGCACATGAACGCGATGAAGCACCGCGCGATCGTCTGCAACATCGGCCACTTCGACTCGGAGATCGAGATCGCCAAGATCAAGAAGCACAAGTGGGTGGAGGTGAAGCCCCAGGTGCACGAGGTGATCTGGCCAGACGGCAAGTCGATCATCGTGCTGGCCGAAGGGCGTCTGGTGAACCTCGGCTGCGCCACCGGCCATCCGAGCTTCGTGATGAGCAACTCGTTCACCAACCAGACCATCGCGCAGATCGATCTGTGGCTGGCCTCGCAAGGCAAGCCGACGCTCTCGGGCATCGGCGGCTACGAGCCGGGTCGCGTTTACGTGCTGCCGAAGAAGCTCGACGAGAAGGTCGCGCGCCTGCACCTCGCGAAGCTCGGCGTCGAGCTCGAGGTGCTCACCGACCGCCAGGCGAGCTACCTCGACATTCCGAAGGAAGGCCCGTACAAGGCCGACCACTACCGCTACTAGGCGGCTCTCTCCATCGACCCCCACCACGGGAGCTCCGGCGGCGACGCCCCGGGGTTCCCGTTTCGGGCCGTCTTCTGTAACCTGGTACTCTCATGCGCGTGTTTCTCACAGATGGACGGCCTTTGCGGACACCCCTTTGCGCGCGCGCTCTCTGCGCAGCGCTCCCGTTGCTCGCCGTGCTGGCGGGCGCGTCGGGCGGCTGCTCGAAGGACAAAGAGTCGCTGGTGGTCGTCGCGCTCACGTCCGCGGATCCCAACGCGGCGGAGGCGAGGACCGTCGCGCTGTCGGTTGCGAGTGTGACCAAGCCCTTCTCGCTGCCGGCAGGGCTTTCGCAAACGGCGGTCAGCTTCGGCGTCTACGTCCCGTCGAGCGTGACCGGCGTCGTCACGATCTCCGCCAGCGCCGCGGGCGGCGGCTTCTGCTTCTCGGGAACGACGACGAAATCCATCCCGTCGGCCGGCTCGACGGTCACGGTCTCGCTCGCCCTGACGGCGACGGTAGGCTGCACGGGAGTCGGCGGCTCGGGCGGCGGGGGCCTGTCGGGGACGGGCGGCCTCTCGGGGACGGGCGGCCTCTCGGGCATCGGCGGCCTCTCGGGGACCGGCGGCCTCTCGGGAACGGGTGGCCTGTCGGGAACCGGCGGCCTCTCGGGAACCGGCGGCCTCTCGGGAACCGGCGGCCTGTCGGGCACCGGCGGTAGTTCAGGAAGTGGCGGCGGCGCTGGCAAGTCAGGAACGGGCGGCGCTGCAGGCGGAGCCAGCGGTTCGTCAGGAAGCGGCGGCGTCAAAGGCACCGGCGGCGCCACAGGCACCGGCGGCACCACGGGCACCGGAGGTATGGCGGGAGCGGGCGGCGGTGGCTCCGTCAAGCCGCCTTCGCTCACAGCCTGCGTCGAATACGACCACAACGACGCCAACAGTGCCCCTTGCAGCGACACCACGGGGACCAGCGACTGGGAGATCTGGTCGCTGGCGTTCTCGCCCGACGGCCGCTTGCTCGCCACCGCGGGCGATGACGGTCGGGTCAAGATCTGGAACTTCGACGGCCACACTCCGACCGCTTCCGGGCACGTCATCTCGACCAACGGGCAGACCTACGTCGCCTTCTCCCCCGACGGCGCGACGCTGGTGGCGGGCTCCAACGGCAAGCTTGCTACTTACAGCACCGCCAGCTGGAGCCTGGGGCCCTCCTTCACGGGGGTCACCGGGCAGGTCCGCGGGGTCGCCGTGAGCGCTGATAGCCAGCGGATCGTGACCATCGACGGCTCCGATAAACTATACGTCCACACGCTCGTCAGCGGGGGCGCCCCGGTCAGCTATTCGATCGGAGTCTATCCGCTCAGCCTGTCGCTCGAAGCGGGGTCGAGCGCCACGGGGATCTTGGCGGGGGTCGGCTTCGACACCGGACGCGCCGGGACGTTCCAGATCTCCGGTTCGACGATCTCAGCTGTTTCCGCCTTCACGGTCGAAACCAGCACCAGCGTCAACGTGATGGCCGCCGCGTTCGCTCCCACCGGCACCTTGCTGGCCCTGGGGGACGACGACGGCAAGGTCCAGTTCTGGACCAACCCGGTGAGCGCCACCAGTCCGAGCGGCACGGCATTGACGTTCGCGACCAACGGCAACGCGAACGGGGTCAACGGGCTCGCCTGGTCGCGCGACGGCGCGTACCTCGCCATTGCCACCGGCAGCCCGTTCGCCGGCGGCTCGGCCAGCATCTACGCTTATCCGGCCCGAACCCAGTACGCCGCGGTGGTCCCGACCTACTATCCGGCCTCCGTCGCCTTCTCGCCGAGCGGCAGCGCGCTCGCCATCGGCGAGACGGCCTGCGGCAAAGTCATGCTCTGCGCTGACTGAGTCAGGCAGGTCGCCCCCGCGCTCAATGAAGGGGCATGGCCCGCCCCGGCGAACGACGACCTAGGCTTTTGCCGCGGCGAGATCGGGCAGCGCGGACGTCAGCGAATCGACGTAGCGCGCGACCCACAAGCCACGGCCCCTCTTCGGGCGCGGTGGCTTCCGCGGGCTCTCTTCGAAAACCCCCGTCTGATAGAGAACGCGAATGGCCTCTGCCTGGCCGTAGAGGTGGACCTCGACAGCCTCTCGGGGGCGTGCGTCCCGTAGCCGCTGGTAAGACTGAGCCGCCGCCCTCAGCGCGGCGACCTCGCTTCCGTCACCCACGTCGAACAACCACGCAACAGCTTTACGAATCGACATGGCGCGCTCCTGTCCCTTAAGCGTGCACTGCTCATGCCAGCTGAGCCACCCGCAAGTGACCCAGTCCTGGCGAATCAGTCCAAGCAAAGGGATCATCGACCGTCGCGGGAATCTCTGAACCGATCTCCCGCGCGCCCTGCCCTGCCCTCAAATCGTCGCCGGTTGCCCGGTGTGTCCTCCCTCCTTTCAGTCGAAGTCCGGAGAAGAAAACGTTAACCTTGCGTTGCGCAACCTATTCGAGCGCCAGCGCGTGCTCCGCGTGCTCTTCGTGTTCCTCGGTTGCCGGCAGAGGGGCGACCACGGCGAAGCGGCTGCAGGCGTAAAGGACGGTGGCGACAGCGAAGTAGGCGACGACGACGGTGGGGTTTTCGAACGCCCCGACCTCCTCGCCGTGCATGAGACCCAAGAACGTCAGCGCGCCGCCGGCGGCCGCGAACCCGGCCGCCTTGGAGAACTGGCGATCGATGATGAACGTCGTCGTGGCGCCGAGGATGACGCCCGCCAAGATTGACCCGCCGCCCAGGATCGACAGCCCGTGGTACATGATCCCGACCTGCTGCATCTTGCCGATCATCTCGGGCGTTACCAGGTGGATGCCGGAGATCGCGCTCAGCGAGTTGTCGATCTGCAGCTTGCCCCAGGCCGCCAGCGACGGAAACAGCGCGATGACCACAGCCGGCGCGTGGCGGCGCGGCGTCTCCTGAAACGCCTGCGAACCGATCAGCATGCCTATGTAGAGAAGAATTGGTGAGATCGCCACGACCGGGATCAGCGCCGTCATCAGCGAGATGATGCCGAACCAGGAGAGGATGATGACCATGACCCCGGTGGCGGCGGAGTAGCCGATGCGGCCGCCCATGGCCTTCCAGCCGGGGTGCCCGATGTAGACGGCGTTGATGTACGGGTTGCCCATCAGGCAGCCAATCAGGCTGACCACGCCGTCCGCGGTGAGAACGCGCGTCGTCGGATATTCGTCGCCGGCCGCCGAGGCGCTGACGACGTTGTCCATGGCTTCGACGAGGTCGTAGATCCCGAAGGGGATGGCGGTGACGAGAATGACTTTTAGAAATGACCAGTGCAGGCCCCCCAGGACCAACCCGATGACGGGGTGCGGGACGGAGAAGCCGAAGGTCTGAAAGGAACCCTTGAGCGCCTCCGTGCTCATCCCGGCGAAGTGCAGGCCAAACAGATTGGAGCCCCAGGCGATCAGGGTCCCAGCGGCGATCGCGACCAGACCGGCGGGAATTCCGCCGAACTTCACGCCGCCGAACCAGCTGACGAGGATGATCGCGAAGCAGACGATCCCGACCATCGGGGTCAGGAACATCTCCAGCGCAGGCTTCATGGAGATGAAGGTGATGGAGACGCCGGCGAGGGCGCCGAGCAGAGCCGCCTTCGGCGTAATCCGGCGGATGATGGGAGCAATGAAGCCGCCCGCCATCAGAACGAAGCTCTGAATGAACACCCAGGTCAGCCCCGCCTGCCACCCTTTCATTGGGTCACCGGTCGCCAGCTTGACCGGCAACATGATCACCAACGTGACGATGAACATGTGCGGCACGCTGATCCCCGAAGGCAAAGCGCAGACGTCCGTGCGCCCCGTCTTCTTCGCCAGCCGATAGGCGAGCGACGCATAATAGAAGGTGCTCAGGCACATCATCAGCCCCGAGGCAGGCAGGATGCGCTTGAACACCAGCTCGTCGGGCATCTGCAGGACGAACCTCAGCAGGGCGCTGAGCGTCAGCAGATTCACGAGAATGTTGGTGCCAAATCCGAAGAAGGCGTTCCAGTCACCCGGCACCCAGAGCTTGGGTTTGCCGAGCATTCCAGTGGTGGGTGCTGAGGTCATCTTGAGTGCTCCATGCCTCAAACACTATCTGGTCGACCCCGGGTTGGAATACGCTCTTCGCGGTTAAATAGATCCGAGCCAATTGTTTCGACCCGTGGACAACAACAGCTCGCCAATATTTCTGAACGAACGATCATTGCGTTTCGAAGCCAGCAACAAGGGTAGCGCGGGCGTCGACACATTCGATCGTCGCCGCCCGGTGGGTCGCCCGCGAAAGCGACCGCGTGGTCATGGTCCCTCGTCGACTTGCGAATTGGTTCCCTCCTTGCGAAGGTGAGACCGCATGAACAGGATCGCCGCGCTCAGGATCTTTCCCACCGTCGCGCTCGCTCTCAGCCTCGCGGCCCTCGGTTGCCGGAGCGCGCCCGATCCGGCCTTCACGCAGCTCGCCGAGGCGCGGCTCCTGGCCGACGAACTGCGCGTTCAGCTGGCCAAGGCCTCGAACGCGTCCGACCGCGCCGTCATGGCCGACACCGACGAAGAATCGGTCACCTTCGCCCACGAAGCCGACCAGGCGGCAGGCTCGATTGAAACCAAGTCGGCCGCGCTCGCGACGCGGCTGCAGAGTCTCGGCTACGCCTCCGAGCTGCACGCGCTGCAAGAGTTCACGGACCACTTTGGCGCCTACCGGAAGCTCGACCACGACGTACTCGAGCTCGCGGTCCAGAACACCAACCTCAAGGCGCAGCGCCTCTCGTTCGGCCCCGTTCGCGAGACGGCCGACGGATTCCGCGACGCCCTCCAGGCCGCCGCGGGCCTGACGCTGGCGAAGGATCGCTGTCGCGTCGACGCGCTCGTCGCCCGCGCCGAGCTGGCGGTGCGTGAGATCCAGATCCTGCAAGCCCCGCACATCGCCGAGCCCGACGAGTCAGCGATGACGAAGATCGAAAAGGAGATGGCCGAGCGCCTCGGCAGCGCGCGGGAGGCGCTCAAGAGCCTCGGCGCCGGCGCGAGCGCCGCGATGACGCAGCAGCTCGACGCGGCGAGCGCATCTCTGGCCCGCTTCGACAAACTCTCGGCCGAGCTCGTCGCGCTCTCTCGCCGCAACAGCAACGTTCGCTCACTCGCGCTGGCGCTTCGCCGCGCGCCGCAGCTGGTGGCCGCCTGCGACGGAAGCCTGGCGATCCTTCAAGAGGCGCTGGCGAAAGAGGGATTCAGCGGGACGCGTTAGCCGACCGGTTACCGTCAGACGACTCGTTTCAATTTGCAATCATACCGGCCCCGGATCGTTGTATTTTGCAATGGCCCGTGCGCCCTAACACCCGGCTTTTACAGTCAATTACCGTCGCGGAAACAAGGCATACACATTGCGTAGGTAGCATGCCTTCGCATGAGTCAACTGGAGCCTTTGTCGTCTGATGCTGCACCGAGCGAGCAGCCCACCCCCCCCGCAGCGGACGGCGTCCCGCGCGCAACCTCGATCACCTCGGAGATCTCCGGGGTGCACGACTTGGATCGATCGTTCGGTGTGCGCATCAAGCGCGCGCTGTTCGGCAATCCGCGCGACGTGCATGACTCGCGGATCTTCCACCAGATCTCGCTGATTCCGTTCCTGGCCTGGGTGGGCCTCGGCGCCGACGGTCTCTCCTCGTCGGCGTACGGCCCGGAGGAGGCGTTCCGAAACCTCCACGAGCACACCTACCTGGCGGTCGCCCTCGCCGCGGTCATGGCGATGACGGTGTTCATCATCTCGGCCGCGTATCGCGGCATCATCGAGCAGTTCCCCCACGGCGGCGGCGGCTACGTGGTCGCCACCAAGCTGCTCGGAAAGGCGGCCGGTGTCACCTCGGGCTCCGCGCTGCTGGTCGACTATATCCTCACCATTACCGTCTCCATCGCCGCCGCGGGCGATGCCATCTTCAGCTTTCTCCCTCCCGGATGGCTCGCGCTCAAGATGCCGCTCGAGATCACCTTCATCGCCGCGCTGACCACGCTCAATCTCCGCGGGGCGAAGGAGTCGGCGATCGCGCTGGCCCCTGTGTTCCTGCTGTTTTGCGTGACCCACCTGGCGCTCATCGTGGGGGGCATCCTCGGCCATGCCCCCGAGCTGCCGGCCACCGCGCACGCCGTCAGCACCGGCTTTCATCACGGGCTCGGCACGCTGGGGATGGGCGGTATGCTGCTGCTGTTCGTGCACGCCTACTCGCTCGGCGGCGGGACGTACACCGGGATCGAGGCCGTCTCGAACGGGCTTCCGATCATGCGCGAGCCGCGCGTGCAGACGGCCAAGCGGACGATGGTCTACATGGCGACGTCACTGGCCTTCACCGCCTCGGGGCTCCTCATCTGCTATCTGCTTTGGCACATCACGCCCGAGAACGGCAAGACGATGAACGCCGTTCTGGCCGAGCGCCTGACCGCCCATCTGCCGCTGCATGGCCTGATCGTGGTCGTCACGATGCTGTCGGAGGGGATCCTGCTGGTCGTCGCCGCGCAGGCCGGCTTCATCGACGGGCCGCGCGTTCTGGCCAACATGGCGGTCGATTCCTGGGTGCCGCGGCGATTCGCGGCGCTGTCGGATCGCCTGACCACCCACAACGGGATCGTCCTGATGGGCGCCACCTCGCTGGCCGCGCTGCTGTATGCGAAGGGCGACGTGGGAACGCTGGTCGTCATGTACAGCATCAACGTCTTCCTGACCTTCTCGCTGTCGATGTTCGGCATGCTCCGACACACCTGGAAGACCCGGCGGGAGGTGCAACACTGGCACCGCAATATCTTGCTGTTCGGCGTCGGGTTCGCGCTCTGCGCGACGATCCTGGTCATCACCGTGATGGAGAAGTTCAAGGAGGGTGGCTGGATCACCCTGCTCTGCACCGGCGCGGTGATCGGGCTCTGCTTCGTCATTCGCGGTCACTACCGACGGGTGCGCTTCAAATTGGCGCAGCTCTATCAGGACGTGAAGCACATCGGCGCGTCGGCTGATCTGGCGTCGATCCCGATCGCTGACCACCGGGCGCCGACGGCGGCCGTGTTGGTGCCGAACTTCGGCGGCATCGGCATCCACACCATCCTCAACGTGTTCCGTGCGTTCCCCTCGCACTTCAAGAACCTGATCTTCATTTCAGTGGGCGTGATCGACTCGGGCGGCTTCAAGGGGGCCGAGGCCGTCGAATCGCTGGAGGCGGACACGGAAGCAATGCTCAAACGCTACAGCGCCGTCGCGACCGAGCTCGGCGTCCCCTCGGACTACCGGTATACGGTCGGCACCGACGCCGTGGAGGAGGCCGAGAAGCTCTGCCTGGCGCTGATCCGAGATTTTCCGATCGTGACGTTCTTCGCTGGTAAGGTCGTGTTCGAGCAGGAGCGCTGGTACCAGCGCCTCCTTCACAACGAGACCGCGCTCTCGATCCAGAAGCGCCTCTATTGGGCCGGCGCGACGATGGTGGTCCTGCCGGCGCGCGTGACCGGCGCCGGCTGAGCGGACGACGGATGACGGATGACGGGCGCCCCCATCGGGCCGCCGCGCCGGAGCCGCCCGCACCCGTTTCGGTCTCACGGCTCAGGCTGTCCCGAGCCGGGATTTACGTCAATAGTCGGCGCTCCCGTCGGTCGGACCTCCGTTTCGGAAATCAGCGCTTGGCGCTGCTGCGGCTCTTGGGAGAACCGAGTCGATCGCTCTGCCGCAATCCGAGCGCCACGCCCTCCTTCTGTCGATTGGCCGCCTTGCGGGTCGATCTTCGCGACGGCCGGCCGGCGGCGGTCTTTGCTTCCAGCTGGTACCCTGCGTGCGCCGAGACGCGCGCAGCTTCGTTGTGTGTTCCGCGTGAAGGCTTGGCCTTTTTCGGTCGCGGCGCTCGTTTGGATCCCGACCGTTCCGCCGCGCTCCGGTACCGCTCTGCCTTCGTCGCCATGCGACGAAAGGTGTGTCCCGCGACCGCTTCAGCAAGCGCCGCCCTCCTCTGTCGTGTCGGCGATCTTGGATCGCCGGGCGGACCGCCGTTCTAGCCGAAGCCGGTCCCCATCAAGCCAGCCCCCTGGATTCCGTCTGCGAGCAGGGGCTATCGTCGCGACATGAGATTACTCATCGGGAACATGAACTACTCGTCATGGTCGATGCGCCCTTGGCTGCTGCTCAGGCAGCTCGAGATTCCCTTCGAGGAGGAGAAGCTCTCGTTCAACGCTCCGGACTTCGAGACACGGGTCCGGGCCGTCTCCCCGGTCGGCAAGGTTCCGGTGCTGGTCGACGGCGACTTCGTCGTCTGGGACAGCCTGGCGATCGCCGAATATCTGGCCGAGAAGTTTCCCGACCGCGGAATCTGGCCGCGCGATCCCCGGGCGCGCGCGCGGGCCCGCTCGATCTGCGCCGAGATGCACGCTGGTTTCGGGGCGCTGCGCGACCGGCTGCCGATGAACTGCGAGCTCCTCCTGAAGAACGTCGCCTTCGAGCGCGCCGTTGAGCGCGACATCGCGCGAGTCGTAGCCAGCTGGACCGAGTGCCGCGAGCGATTCGGTGCGGAGGGGCCATTCCTGTTCGGCGCTTTCTCCGCCGCCGACGCCTACTACGCGCCGGTGGTCCGGCGGTTTCTAGGCTTCAGCGTCTCCGTCCCCGAGGTGGCCGCCAACTACATAGCCGCTGTCGATGCGCTCCCTGCCATGCGGGCGTGGATGGCGGCGGCGCTTGTCGAACGGGACTACGTGGCGATCGACGAGCCCTACCGCGACCGGCGCTAGCGGGCGACCGCGCTGCCCGACGACGTCGTCAGCGGGCGACGCCGTCGAAGAAGGTCACCTCACCGGTCGCCAGATCCAGCTCGCTGCCCACCACCGCCAGGCCCTCCTCATCGGCGAGCCGCTCGATCACGTCGGACCCGTGGCGAAGGTGGTTGACTGAGGCGCGCACGTTGGCGCGCATCGCCTCGCGGTGCAGCCGCACGGAGTCGTGCACGAGATCGGTCGCCATCAACCCCTCGATGCCGGGGCGGACGCGGTTCACGATCGACATCAGGTTGCGCGACGCCGGTCCGTTGCCGGTGATCGCTTCGATGGTCGCGTGGATGGCGCCACATTGCGTGTGCCCCATGACCACCACCAGCCTGGTGCCGAAGCGCTCGGCGGCGAACTCGACGCTGCCGACCTGCGACGGCGCGACGATGTTCCCGGCCACGCGGATGACGAACAGGTCGCCGAGCCCCTGATCGAACACGATCTCGGCCGGAGCGCGCGAGTCGGAGCAGCCGAGCACGATGGCGATCGGCAACTGAGGCGCCTGCTCGTCGCGCCGGCTGTGGCTGAGCATCGAATCGACGCTGCGCACGTTCTTGACGTAGCGGTCGTTACCTTCTTTGAGTCGCGCCAGTGCCTCGGCCGCGGGAATGGTTGTGCGTTCGACAGACATGACCTCCGTATACCGCAGCTCGCGCCCGATCCGAATACCCGCTTGAGCTGGCCAAATCGCAGCGAGTGCCTAGCTTCTTAGAGATGCCTACGAAACCCGACGACGGCGTTCCCGAGGAGGCTACGGTCGAGCCCCGAATCGCGACGCCCGCGGAGGACGCGCGTCGCGCGGAGCGTCGGCTCGACTGGCAAGAGCGCACGCAGACCCGGCGATGGCCGCTTCCGAACGATGCCCTGCGCCAGCCCGGCGAGCTGTCGCCGTCCCCGCAAAGACGCCACGAATTGCGCCCCTAGAAGAGCGCACCCAGGAAACGGACTACGCCGGCCGAAACACGATGAGCGTCACCCGGCCGGTGGGCGCCCATTCCCGCGCGAAGGCTTCGAGGCTGTTTTCGCTCAGCCCGTGGGCGGGATCGAGCGTCAGCAACCGGTGATCGCGCCGGTCGACCGCCACGACGACCTCGTAGTGCGCCATCGCGCGCCCTCCGGTCATCGGCTTGGCGAGACCAACCAGTACCGGGCGCCCGTGCTCGAGCTGCTCGAACAGATCGGCGAATGTTCCCGCCACCACGAACGCGGACAGCCCCTTCGCGCGCGCGAGATCTCGGAGGTCTCCGGCGCGCACGCCGCCATCCCGGGGTGGGTCCGCGGCCACCACCTCAGCCAGAGACGCAGGGACGCCAAAGTGCGCAAGCACCATCGCCAGCGCCGCCGGGCCGCAGTCCGAATCGGAGCGCTGCGCGACGAACGGAACGTCGGGCGCGAAGATCCAGGCCGGATCGGCGGCGAGGGCCGAAGCCCTTTGCGGCGAGATGGCGCGCGACTCCCCCGCGTAGCAGCCGAAGGCCGACGCCCCCAGCAGGGCCAGCCAGAGGGCGGCGCGCGCAGGACGCATCATCAGAGGATGAGGATGAGAATGATGATCAGCGCGATGAACAGGGCGCCGCTGCCAATGTATATGGAGACCCCGCCTCCTTTGAAGTCCTGAAGGTTGCGCGACTGCTGCTCGCGCGCCTCCAGATTCGCAGCCTCGGAACCGTTGGGGGGCGTCGCTGCCGAGCGACCGGTCGTCCCTGCCCGCGTGACCATAGCGGCAAGCGACTCCGGCTCGGATGACGCGGCCTTCGCCGAGCTCACCATCGGGAAACACCAAACCGCCAACAGCGTTGCGATCACCCCTGCGCGAATCCTATTCATGTCGTCTCCTGAGTTTGTGATTCACACAAGAAACGTAACCACAGCCGCAGAATGCGGAAGAGGCTGATGGTTTTCCGAGCTGGCCTCTATTTGGCTCCGCCGGCACCACCGCGCACGCGCGCCACGATGTGCTTGATCTCGTCCTCGGTGCAGCCGGCACGGACCAACTCGAGGCGCAGGGCGGCAACCGCCGCGTCCATTCCTTCCTTGAGACCGGCCTCGCGGCCCGCCAGAAACTCCGCGCTCTTGTAAGTTCGGGTCTGCCGCTCGGAGGCACCGAGCGGCTGCATTTCGTCGAGGTGGGTCGGCTCGTCCTCGAAGAACTCAGGTGAGTCGTCGTCCTGCACCATGGGCCAAGGCTACCACCCCGGCGATTGCCCTGCTGAATGCAAACGCGTCGGTGTGCGCCGTTGTGTGCCACTCCGCCCGCTCGGTCTCGCCGGCGGAACGGGTATTCGTGTGGTCGCGGCGACCAGCTAGAGCGTGTGGATGCGGTGCCCGCGGCTCTCGCGGATGAAGACCAGCCCGATCACCAGAGTGATTGTGGCGACGACGACCGGGTACCAGAGACCCGCGAAGATGTCCCCTTTGGCAGCGACCAGCGCGGCCGCAGTGAGCGGCAGCATCCCACCGAACCAGCCGTTGCCGATGTGGTACGGCAGCGACATCGAGGTGTAGCGGATGCGCGCGGGGAACAGCTCCACCAGGAAGGCGGCGATTGGCCCGTAGACCATCGTCACGTAGATGAGCTGGATGAAGACCAGCAGGATCAACACCGGAACGTTGATCTCCTCGGCCTTCGCGGTGGCGGGGTAACCGAGCGTCTTCAGCGCCGCGGCCAGCTTGGCCTCGTCAAAGCCGACGATGGTGGTGTCGTTGATGTGCGTGATTGCCTTGGCGCTGCCGTCACCCTCCGTGGTGTCGAACGAGAGGCTCCGCTTCGACAGGAAGTCCTGCGCCTTGTCGCACTCGCTGTAGACCGTCTTCGGATTCGGGAACAGGTGCACCTGGCAGTTGCTGGCGGCGAGCGAGATCTTCGTGTTCGCTGCGAACCGTTCCAGCGCCGGGTTCGCGAAGTGGGTCATCGCTTTGTAGATGGGGAAGTAGGTGATCGCCCCCAGCAGGCAGCCGGCCAGCATGATCTTCTTGCGGCCGATCCGGTCGGAGAGCCAGCCGAAGAAGACGAAGAGCCCGGTGCCCATCGCCAGCGCCACCGCCATGATCAAGTAGGCGGTCTTCCACTGCACCTTCAGCGTTCCGGTCAGGAAGAAGAGCGCGTAGAACTGACCGGTGTACCAGATGACCCCCTGCCCGGCGGCCGCGCCGAAGAGCGCGACGAGCACGATCTTGAGGTTCGCCCAGTTGGTGAAGCTCTCGCGCAGCGGCGCCTTGCTCCCTTTGCCGAGCGCCTTCATCTGCAGGAACACCGGCGACTCGTCCAGCTTGAGACGGATGTAAATCGAGATCACCAGCAGGACCAGCGAGAGGAGGAACGGGATCCGCCACCCCCACGTCTTGAACGAGTCCTCCGTCATATTCGCCCGGCATCCCCCGATTACGACCAGCGAGATGAAGAACCCCAGCGTGGCGGTGGTCTGGATCCAGCTCGTGTGCAGCCCCCGCTTGCTGTCGGGCGCGTGCTCCGCGACGTAGGTCGCAGCCCCCCCGTACTCGCCGCCGAGCGCCAGCCCCTGCGCCAGGCGCAGCAGCACGAGGATCGTCGGCGACAACATCCCCACGCTGGCGTAGGTCGGCAACATCCCGACCGCAGCGGTGGCCAAACCCATCACCATGATGGTGACGAGGAAGGTGTACTTCCGTCCCACCAGATCGCCGATGCGCCCGAACACCAGCGCGCCAAACGGCCGCACCAGAAATCCGGCCGCATAGGTGGCGAAACTGGCAAGCAGCGCCGCCGTCGCGTTCCCCTTCGGAAAAAACAGCGTCGCGAAGAACGGCGCCAGCGTTGCGTAGATGTAGAAGTCGTACCACTCGAAGACCGTGCCGAGCGAAGAGGCGAAAATGACCTTTCGGATCTCCGCCCCACTGAGCACACCCGCCGATGTCGTTGCCGTTGATGCCGTTGAAACCGTGGTCATCGTACCTACGGCGGACAGTCTCAGGGGCCGCCGCAAAAATCCACACATTCGTGGCGCATAGCTCTCATTAGTGGCGCGAGGCAGGCCTCCGCGACAGGGCGTCTGGTCGACGTCCTTGGGCGCGACCAGACGCGAGCCTCTCGCTCGCTACGCGCGCAACTTCACGACGATGGTGTTCGCCGCCTTGTCGCCGAGCCGCTGGCGCCGCTCGCCGAGAGCGAAGGCCCAGTCGAAGACGCCCAGCATTCTGACCAGGTTTCGCAACAGAGAGCCCCCGTAAGTGCAGGGCGCTCCCGTGCTCTGATCGACGACGGCGATCTTGACCAGCTTCTTGCCGAAGCTCTGCCCCTCGCCGAGGCCGTCGGAGAAGAGCATGTAGCCGACGAACATCATGACCGCGGGCGCCGCGCCCACTCCAAGCGATGTTCCGATGTGCGTGCCGAGAATCATTCCTCCGCATGACACCGCCGAATCGATGAAATGCGCGGCGAACCGCTCACCCAGCGTCGCCCGCGGGAACCCCAAGGCGCGCGACGTCCCCACCGCGAGCGCGCCTGTTTGGAAGTCGTACCGACAGTCGCACTCGGTCGCCATCTCCGGGTTGGTGAGCCCGCATCTTGGACACTGCATGGAAGCCCCCTCGCTCGCGCTCGAACCATTGATGATGCGCGCCCGGGCGGCGCCCCGTCAACGCGCCGCTAGCGGGGCGAGACGGGTCGGGAACGCCCGGACGGGCCGAAGAGGAGGCGCCGGAAGGCCCCCCAGGCAGTGGCCGCCGCCTGTCCCAAAGCTCCGACCCGGTCGCGCCGTTCAGGCGCGAACAGATCATCGAAGCACTCCAGCTCGGCCGGGGGCTCGAGCTCATCCGGGGGCGCCGCAGCGAAGAAAGCCTGTTCGAGGTCGCTCCACTCCGTGCCTCCAACAGTGGAAGCTGGAGCGTTCCGGTCGATCCTTCGGGAGCGCCTCTTTTTGTTCTTGGACGGCGAGCGCGCTGACGTAGCCACAGCCAGATGTCTTCGGGCCATCGCCCGATCTACGGTGCCCGGACGCAATCGGACGCCCGAAAACCGCCCCCCAGTCTCGCCCGACAGACTTAGATGACGATTAGCGGCGCATCTTCAAGATCCACGCCAGTCTCCCCGATGAAGAGATGTGCCTCGCGCTCGGCTATCCCACCGCTTTCTCGCGCTGATGGTCCTATCCCTCGCGGGCTCGCTGGCGTGCGCAAATCGGGGGATGGAAGCCCCGTCAATCGGCTCCGTCGTGGGGACTGGCTCGGATGATGGGGCCACAGCCGGCTCTGATGCCCAGGCCGGCTCTGGCGGGGCGGGGGGGATCACCGCGACGGGCGGTGCGACCGGGGCCGGCGGCGGCACCGGCGGCGCAAATGCGGGCGGTGGCGGCGGTCTGGCGAACACGGGTGGCGCCGGTGGGGGCAACACGGGCGGCGGCGCGGGTCGAACGAACACGGGCGGCGGCGGTGGAACGAACGCGGGTGGCAGCGGCGGTCAAACGAACAAAGGTGGCGCCAGCGGAGCGAACGCGGGCGGCAGCGGCGGCCAAACGAACACCGGTGGCACAGGCGGAATGAACGTCGGCGGCAAAGGTGGGGCAAACACGGGCGGTGCAATCAGCGGCGGCGCCGGCGGCACGAACAACGGCGGCGCCGGCGGCACGAGCAGCGGCGGCGCCGGCGGCACGAGCGGCGGCGGCGCTGGCAGCACGAGCAGCGGCGGCGCCGGCGGTCAGACCCTCCCGCCACTCACTGCCTACTACCCCTTCGACCAGACGGCCGGTCCGACGATCCCCGACGCGTCCGGCAACGGTCACACCGGAATGCTTGCGGGCACGGCCACGTTCCCGGCCGGCGTCATCGGCAACGGGCTGAGCCTGCCGGGCGTCAGTGGCGACTACGTCGCTCTGCCGAGCGCGCTCCTGCAGACGGTGACGAACGTGACGATCGCCGTGTGGGTCAATGTCCGCGCCGACCAAACCTGGCAGCGCGTCTTCGATTTCGGGAGCAGCTCGAACGTCTACATGTTCCTGACCCCGCACGCCGGCGGGACCACGATCGCGCGGTTCGCGATCACCACCGGCGGCAACACCGCGGAGCAGCACCTCGACGCGCCGGGGGTTTTGCCTCTTGGCACCTGGACGCACGTGACGATCGTGCTCGGAGCCGGCGGCGGCACCCTCTACATCAACGGCGCGGCCGTTGCCACCAACGCCGCACTGACGCTTCGGCCGGCCGATCTGGGAGCGACGACCAACAACTGGCTCGGCCGTTCACAGTTCACGGCCGATCCGGCATTCAATGGCCAGATCGACGATCTGCGCATCTACCCGAGCGCGCTGACCGCCGCTCAAGTCACGGCGATCTACAACGCCCGCTGATCGACGGCACCCTTCGACATCCCGGCCGTCAGAGCTTCCTGCGCAGGAAGTTGAGGACGTCGATGCGGGTGACCAGACCCAGGAAGTGCTCGCCGTCCACCACGATCGCCACCATCCCCTGATCGAAGGTTGGCATCAACGCTTCGATCGAGGTCCCGACGGGAACGGTGGTGAGCCGCGTGCTCATGAAGTCGCGCACCGGCCTGCGGAAGGCCGCCGAGTCCCGCGTCGCCGCGAGCAGGAGATCGGATTCGTCGAGCAGACCGACGATGTGGTCCCCCTCGAGGACGGGGACCTGGGAGACGTCGGACATCTTCATGCGTCCGTGGGCTACCAGCAACGTGTCGGTCGGCGCGACCGCGACGACAGCCCCTTTCTCCAGACTCCGGCCCATCACGTCGCGGAGATCGTTCCTCGGCGGGCCGGCCAAGAAGCCCTGATCGCGCATCCAGAAGTCGTTGAACATCTTCGACAGGTACTTGTTGCCGCTGTCGCAGACAAAGGTCACCACCCGTTTAGGCGTCATGCTCTCGCGGCAGTAGCGCAAGGCCGCCGCGACCAGCGTCCCCGTCGACGATCCCGCCAGGATCCCCTCCTGCCGCAGGAGAGCGCGCGCGGTCGTGAAGCTCTCCTCGTCGGCGATGGTGTAGGCCCGCTTCACGCGTGAAAGATCGGCGATGGACGGCAGGAAGTCCTCGCCGATGCCCTCGACCAACCACGAGCCGGCGGTGCCGATGCGCCCCGTCTTCACGTAGTCCGCCAACACCGACCCGGCCGGATCGGCCAGGACCATCTCCACGTCGGGCGCCACGCGGGCGAAGTAGCGACTGAGACCCGTGATTGTCCCTCCCGAGCCAACGCCGCACACCACCGCGTCCAGCGTCCCCCCCATCTGCGCGAAGATCTCCGGTCCGGTCGTCGACTCGTGCGCCGCCGGATTCGCCGCGTTACCAAACTGGTTGATGTAATAGCCGCCGCACTCCCGGGCGATTCGTTCGGCCAGGTCCTGGTAGTAGTCCGGGTGCCCCTTCGCAACGTCGGAGCGGGTCATGCGAACATCAGCGCCGAGCGCGCGCAGGTGGAAGACCTTCTCCTGGCTCATCTTGTCGGGAATGACGAGCACCAGGCGGTACCCCTTGCGCGCCGCCACCATCGCCAAGGCGAGGCCCGTGTTGCCGGCGGTGGCCTCGACGAGGGTGGCGCCCGGGGCTATCGCCCCCGAGCGTTCGGCCGCCTCGATCATAGCGAGGCCGATGCGATCCTTGATCGACCCGCCGGGGTTCTGGCTCTCCAACTTCACGAACAGGCGGCAGGGCCCCGTGTCGAGCTTGGTGAGCTCAACCAGGGGCGTCCGGCCGATGAGCGGCAGAAGCCCCACGCTGGTCATCGATGCAGAGTCGTCCACGCTCGTCATTGTCACCCTTGACGGTGGGCGGTGGCGAGCCGATCCGCAAGCTGCGATGCGCCGGTCGGCGATGACCACCTCGTCATCGCCGACCGCTCCGATTGTCAGCGGGCCGATCGAGGAGCCGGTCTCGTTCGATCTGACGCCCGCCGGCGCCGGGTGGCGAGCAGCAGGCCCAACGCCAGGAGAATGGTCACCGCGAGCGTGCCGGTTGCGCTGCCGAATCCCGAGGTCAGCTGGCACCCACAGCCGCCGCTGCTGGGGGCGCTGGCGCTGCTCGCCAGCACCACCGGAATGCTGATCTGGGCGGTGTTGCCGAGCGAATCGGTGACGCGGATGACGTCGGTGCCGGCGTGAGGACCCGCCGTGTAGGCGCCGGTTGCGGCGACGACGGTGCCGCCGGAGCCGGAGCTGACCACGCTCCAGACGAATCCAGATCCGCTTCCCCCGCTGGCGACGAGGGCCTTTTGCTGCGCCGTCTGGACCGGGCCAGCGACCGGCGCGATGGTGAGACCGGAGCCAACCTGTACGGTGACGGTGACCGTGGCGCCGTTGGCATCGCGCACGGTGATGACGTCGCTGGTGTTCCCGAGGGCGCCGGCGGTGTAGACGCCGGTGGTCGCGTTGATGCTGCCGCCCGAACCATTGGTGGTGAGCGCATACATCAGAGGCGCCGCACCGCCCGAGACCGTAGGTGTCAGCGTCCCGCGCGGCGGAGAGATGGTGGTCGCGACCGTGGCCGTCAGGGCCCCCCCGACGTGGACCTGAGCCGTTGCCGTGTTGCCCAGCGAGTCGGTGACAGTCACGGCGTCGGTTCCGCCGCCCAGCGCACCGACGGCGTAGGCGCCGGAATTCGCGTCGATCGTGCCGTGCGACGTATTGGCGGTGAGCGCGAAGCTGTAGCCGGTACCACTGCCGCCGCTGACCGTGAAGGTCATCTGCGCGAGCGGCGCGGTGTCGACCACCGCCGGCGTGAGGTGAAGCCCATCACCCACGCTGATGGTCACGTGCGCCGAGTTGTGGAGCGAGTCGGTGACAGTCACGACGTCCTGGACGTTCCCTGTCGAACCAGCGGCATAGCTCCCCGTCGACGCCCCGATGGTCGCGCCCGAGCTGTTGGTCGTGAGGGCGAAGGTGAAGCCCGTCCCGCTGCCGCCGGCCGCCGTGAAGGCGACCCGGCCCCGCGGGGCCACCGTCGGTGCCGCAGGGTTCACCGCCAGGGCGTTGCCGACGGCGATGGTCGCGCTCGCGGTGTTGCCGAGAGAGTCAGTCACCTCGACCCCATCGAGCACATCAGTGGTGCTGCCGGCCGTGTAGAGGCCGGTGGTGGCGTCGAGGGTGGCGCCCGAAGCGTTGGCGGTAAAGGTGTAGAGGTAGCCGGTGCCACTGCCTCCCACCGCCAACAGCGTCAGCATGCCGCCGGGAGGGGCGGCCAGAACGGCCGGGGTGATGGAGACGTCGGGGCCGACTTGGATGGTCAGCCTGGCGCTGTTGCCGAAGGGGTCGGTTGCCTCGATCACGTCGGCGGAGCTGCCGGTGTTGCCGGCGGTGTAGACGCCGGTGGTGGCCACAATGTTGCCGCCCGAGCCGTTGGTCTGCAGGGTGAAGGTGTAGCCGCCCCCTACGCCGCCCACCGCGATGAAGGTGGTCGTGCCCCGCGGCGGGACCAGGTTGGCTGAGGCCGTCAGGGTGATGGCAGGGCCGACGGTGACGGTGACGGTATCGGAATTGCCGAGCGAGTCGGTCACCGTCACGACGTCGGTCGTGCTGCCGGTTGGTCCGGCGGTGTAGAGCCCGCTGGCGCTGACCCCGCCTTTCGAGCCATTGGTGCTGAGGGCGAACAGATACCCAGTTCCGCTGCCACCAGCGGAGGTGAGCTGGATTGTCCCGAGCGGTGCGGTGCTCGCCGAGGGCGGCAACACGGTCAGTCCCGGTCCAACCGTGACGGAGATGGTGGCGGTGGCGGCGAGCGAGTCGGTCACCGTCAGGACGTCGGTGACGTTCGGGAGGAGGCCGGCCGTGTAGACGCCGCTGGCGGGATCGATGCTGCCACCCGATTGGTTGTCGGAAAAGGCGTAGACGTAGCCGCTGCCGCTGCCGGCGAAAGCCACCAGGGTCAGCTTCTCGCGCGGGGCGACCGTGGCGCCGGCCGGGCCGAGCACCAGATGCCCGCCCACGGCGATGGAGACCGACGCGCTGTTGCCGAGCGAGTCGGTCACCGTGACGAGATCGGCGACCCCGCCCTTGGCGCCCGCGGTGTATGCACCGGTGGCGGAATTGATGCTGCCGCCCGATTGATTGTCGGCGAGGAGGAAGAGGTAACCGGTGCCGCTGCCATTGGTGGCGCCGAACGCGATGGAACCGAGGGGCGTCGTGGCGGGCTGCGCGGGACTGATGGCCACACCGCGGCCGACGTTGACGACCACGTTGGTCACCGCGCCGTTGTGATCGGCGATCAGAACCACGTCGGTGCTATCCGGGTTGGAGCCGGCCGTGTAAGCGCCGGTGGCGGGATCGATGCTGCCGCCCGAGCCATTACTGGAGATGGAGAAGACGTAGGCCGGGGCTCCGCCGCTGACAGCGATGGTCAGACTGGCCCGCGGCGCCGCGGCCACCGTTCCGGCTGTGGCGACCAGCGCCGCGGTGACGGTGATGGTGGAGGTGGCGGTGTTGCCGAGCGCATCCAGCACGGTGACCACGTCGGCCACGTTACCGATGCCGCCGGCCGCGTAGAGGCCGGTCAGCGGGTCGATGCTACCGCCCGAAAGATTGGACGACAGCGCGAAGTTGTATCCAGAACCGGTGCCACCCGAGACCGCCAGGGTTTGCTGACCGAGCGGCGCCACCGCGAACGTGGCTGGAGTGACCGCGAGCCCCGGTCCGACCGTGATGGTGACGGTGCTGTGATTGCCGAGCGGGTCGGCGACCGACAGCACGTCGGTCGCGGAGCCTATCGCGCCCGCGGTGTATGCGCCGGTCGTGGCGTCGACCGTGCCGCCGGAGGGGTGGCTGGTCAGCGTGAAGACATAGCCCGAACCGCTGCCGCCGGTGGCGGTGAAGGCCTGAGAGCCACGCGGCGGCGTGGTAAGCGACGACGGGGAGACCGCGACTCCCCCGCCCACCGAGATGCTGGCGGTCCCGGTGTTGCCGAGCGAGTCGGTCACGGTCACCAGATCGGTGCTGGCCGGGACGCTGCCCGCCACGTAGACGCCGGAGAGGAGACTGATCGCGCCGCCCGAACCGTTGGTGACGATCGCGAAGGTGTAGCCGGTGCCGCTGCCACCGCTGGCGGACAGGGTGATGGTCCCACGCGGCGCAATGGACGGCGCGGGGGGGGTCACGGTGACGCCCGGCCCGACGGTGACATTGGCGGCGGCGACGTTGCCGAGCCCGTCGGTCACGGTGACCACGTCGGTCACGCCGGCGGCGACGCCCGCAACGTACACCCCACTGCCGGAATTGATCGTCCCACCCGAGGCGTTGGCGCTGATGGCAAAGATGAAGCCCGCCCCGCTGCCGCCCGAGGCGCTGAAGGTCAGCGTTCCGCGCGGCGGCGTCAGCGTAGCGCTGGCCGTCAGGGAGACGCCGGCGCCCACGACGATGTTGGCGGTCGCCGAATTGCCGACCGAATCGGTGACGGTGATGGTGTCGGTGACGCTGTCGTTCTGGCCGGCGACGTAGTGCCCGCCCGCATCGATGGTGCCGCCCGAGCGGTTGGTCGAGATCACGAAGATGAGACCGGTGCCGCTTCCGCCGGCCGTCGTGAACGTCGCCGAGCCGCGGGGTGCCACCTGGGTCGGGGTCGACGACAGGCTGAGGGCAGGCCCCACGGTGATGTTGGCGTGGGCGATGTGGGCCTGGTTGTCGGTGACGGTGACGACGTCGGTGACCTGCGGGGTGGCGCCCGCGGTATAGACACCCGTCGTCGGATCGATCGATCCGCCCGAAGGCGCGCTCTGCATCGTGAAGACGTAGCCGGCGGTGCTGCCGCCCGCCGCGGAGAACGTGACCGATCCGCGGGGCGCGACCGCGGCGCTGGCCGGGCTCAGCGTGATAGGCGCCTGATTGGTCAGCGCGAAGGCGGCCGTCGTTACGACTCCGCCGACCGACGCCGACACCGTGTAGTTCCCGGCGGTGGCGTTGGCTGTGGCCGTGACGTTGGCGACGCCGGAGATGTTGGTGGTGGCGGTGGCCGCCCCGAGCGTCGCCGAGGCGCCCGAGGTCGGGGCCAGGAAGGTGACGGTGGCGCCACTCACCGGGTTGCCGTTGCCGTCGACGACACGCGCGGCGAGCGGCAGGCTGAACGCCGCGCCGATGAGCGCGATCTGTCCGCTGCCGCTGCTGACCGCGATCGATCCAGGCGCGCCCGCCAGGTTGGTGAGCGTCGCGCTCACGCTGGAGCCGGCGGGGATCGAGGCCGAGACGGCGTAGCTGCCGGCGAAGGTGTTGGCGGTGGCGGTGGTCTGGGCCAGGCCGCTGGCGTTGGTGACGGCCATCGGGCTGCCCAGGGTGGCGGAGGCGCTGCCGGCCGCCGGCGCGCCGAAGGTGACAGTAGCGCCCAGGATCGGGTTCAACGATGCGTCCGTCACCCGCACGACGATGGGGGCTCCGAAGCCGACCCCGACGGTTGCGGTCTGGGGGCTCCCGCTCACCAGCGTGACGAGCGAGGCGGCACCGGCAAGGTTGGTGAGCGCATAGACGGCGGGCGTGCCGACGCCGGGCGCGGTGGCGTTCACGCTGTAGGCGCCCGCGACGGTGTTGGCCGTGGCGATGACGCTGACCTGACCGGCCGCGTTGGTGGTCACTGTCGTGGCGGAGAGGCCGGCCGAAGCGCCGCTCGTCGGAGACGCGAAGGTGACGACGACGTTCGGCAACGCGAAGCCGGTGACGTCCTTGACGAGGGCGGTCAACGTCGTGGCGAAGGTGCCCAAAATAGCCGCGCTCTGGCCGCTCCCGCTGACGACCGTGATCGAGCTTGGCGCGCCGAGATTACGGAGGCTGAAGCTGGTCGACGCTGACGTCCCGCTCACGGTGGCGGTGACGGCATAGGCGCCGGCAGTGGCGTTGGCGGTCGCGGTCAGGGAGGCGATGCCCGAGGCGTTTGTGACGGCCGAAGCCGCGACGGTCGCCGAGGCGCCCGACCCAGGAGCGGCGAAGAGGACGGTCGTCCCCGAAAGAGGGGTGCCGCCAGCGTTGGTGACCAGCACGGCCAGGGTAGAGCCGAAGGCGGCGCCGGTGAGCGCTGTCTGGTTGTTCCCGGCCGACACAGTGATGAGCGGCGCGGAGAAGGTTGCCGAGATGGTGTGGCTCGCGGTCACATTGCTGAACGTGTAGGTCGCTACCGCGCCGGCGGAGACCCCGTCGACCAGAACGCTGGCGATCGTAAAGCTCGGGCTGGGGGTGATGGTGAAGGCCTGCGACTGTCCCTGGATGACGGTGCTGGCGCCGGCCGGGGCGATAGCCCCGTTGGCGCCCGCTGACGCGGTGATGGTGAAGGTCGGGACGAGCGAAACGGTCAGATTCTTGGTACCGGAAAGTGACAACGTAGGATCGCTGGCCAAGCCGCCGTACTCGACGACCGAGCCGAGGGTGCTGCTGGCGGGCAGGTCGTTCCAAAAGCCCCCGACGTAGAACTGGGCCCAGTTCTCGGCGCCGCCGGAGTTGTTCGGCTCGCCGCCATTCCAGCCGGCGTACGCGCCCGGCGCGACGGTGCCGCCGGCCGCTCCCGTCCAGAACAGGGTTCCGACGCCAGCGTTCGCCAGCCCCTCGGGTCCGGTCACCCAGCGCCACGATCCCTCCGCCGCCGAATCGCTGGCTCCGATCCATCCGGTCGCGGCGAGCTTTCCGTTGATGAAGGTGTTCTCGCCCGCGCTGGTGACCGTGGCCAGGTAGCCCTGCAGGCCATAGTAGGTGCGCGCCGCCGCGGCCGTCTTGGCGGCGGCCCAGTTCAGGTTGGTGTTGACGAACTCGTAGTAGTGGCCGGTTCCCGGGTAGAAGAGGCTGCTGGCACCGATCGAGAAGGTGACCTGGCGGGCCTGGGTGTTGGGGGCGGCGCCCGCCGTATTGTTGTAGGTGACCGAACGGAGCACGGTCTGGTAAGTGGTCACCGGCGCCTGCCCGGACAGCGTCAGGATGCCGGTCGCGGTCGCGAACGTGCCGGTCACCCCTCCCTGCGCCGTGAAGCTGAGAACGTCCTGGGTCGAGACGTAGCCGGTCGAGATCGACACCTGTACGCCGTTCAGATCGGAGGCATCGGAAATGGTCAGCGAGAGCGTCGGATCCACGACGACGGGCGCGGCCTGGGCCACATAGATCGTCGTGCCCGTCGACACCGTCAGGACCGGCGCCGTACCGGTTATGACGGCGCTCTGCACCCTGGTGACGCCGTCGCCGTCCCCATCGCCGGCGCGTCCGCAAGCCGACAGCGAGAGCGTCAGCAGCATCGCGACGCCCAAACCTCTCACCCGGCGTCGAAAGCCCGGCCGCGCAAGAGGTGAACCTACGCAAACACGGGGGAGATCGGCGTCAAAATGATGCATCAGAATCAAGTAGGCCAAGAAACAATTTCGATCTTGAACCCAGCTGCTGCTCGCTTGAATTGGCCTGCTATTTATGGTGACGAGTCATTCATTGCCGCTGCGTTGGAATGCGCCGGGGGTGACGAAGTAGCGCCGTTTGAAAAGACGCGATAGATGCGCCTGGTCGGCGAATCCGGAGCACAACGCGGCATCGGCGATTGATCCTCCGTCGGCGAGAAGCTCGTGCGCGTGCTCGAGACGGCGGCGCATGACGAACGCATGCGGCGTTTCACCGGTCGTTCGCTTGAATTCGCGGGAAAAGTGGGCGGGCGAAAGCCCGGTTCCGCGCGCCAGGAACTTGACCGTGATTCGATCGGCGAGCCGTTCGTCGACCAGAGCGTAGGTTCCCGCCAGGTGCTGTTTGGTGAACAGATCCGCCGGCGTGGCGATGAGGTCGAACAGGCCGGCCAACCGTGCGACGAGCGCTAGCACCAGCGCGTCGCGGTAGGATCGACCCGCCGCTCCGCCGGTGGCCGCCTCGTGCAGGAGCGCCATCACGACCGCGGCGAGCGGCTCGTCGGACAGGCCGTGTATCGGCACCACGCGGAGGTCGTTCCCCAGCACGCGCCGGATCTTATCGAGCGAAACTTCGACCGCGCCCCACGCCGAAGGTCCGCTCCGAAGGTCGAACCCGGCACCGGCGGGCAAGATCACGAAGCTCCCGGTTTCGACGATCACCGGGCGAAGCCGGTCGACGTCCATGGTCTCCATCACCAGTGGATCGTCCAGATTGATCCCCAACCAGTGACCGGAAATGGCGACGTGCTCGGCTCCGAAATGGCCGCTCACCCCCTGCTCGACCACCACCCCGTCCCAGCCCAAGGCGCGGCTAGAAGCCCCTATCGCCGGATCGAAGGAGACCCTTCGGCGCCGGCGACCGGTCATGACGCCCGGCCCCCCAGCTTGGCCAGCAAGCTTGGGGGCAAGGCCCGTCGTTAACAGGGACCGGTCGACAACCAGGCGTCGCTCGCGAACTTCGCCAGCGCCTGGCGGACGAGCTCATCGTCTTCTCCAGACTGGGCAATCATCGAACCCTCCACCGCATTGACCACTCCCCCTGATCGACCAATCCTCCGGAATCGACAGCTCCCGGGTCTACAAAACTGCGTAGACAACATGAGTTGATGAATAGGCTTGTCAAGCCCTCGTGCTCGAAAAAAGAGGGCCAACCCCCGTTGTTTTCGGGAAACCGTACATATGTTCTGCGCGATGCTCTACGAGTTCATCAGCGCGAACCGAGCCGAGATCCTCTCTCTTTCGCGCGAGAAGCTGGGCTCGCGCAAGATGCCTGCGGCCACCTCGGCAGAGCTGGCGGAGGGACTTCCGCTCTTCTTGGACCAGATCGTCACCATCCTGCGCACGGAAAAGGGTGAGCGCGGCGCTGGCCGGGGCCGCGTGATCGCCAAGGGCGGCCAGGTACTGGCCGCCAGCGCGCGCCAGCGCGGCGAGGAGCTGCAGCGAATGGGACTGAGCGTCGGACAGGTCGTCCACGACTACGGGAGCATCTGCCAGAGCGTGACGGAGCTGGCCGACAAGCAAGGTGTGGCGATCACCGCCGAGGAGTTCCAGACCTTCAATCGTTGCCTCGATGACGCCATCGCCGAAGCGGTGACCACCTTCGAATCCCTGCGCGAACAGGGGGTGGGCGCGACCCAACTCGGTTTCCTGGCACACGAGCTGCGCAACCTACTCACGACGGCGACGTTGACCTATGAGGCGTTGGCAGGCGGCACTGTCGGAATTCAAGGCAGCACAGGGACCTTGCATGGGCGCAGCTTGCGGCGCATGCAGGTTCTCATTGATCAGACTCTCTCCGAGGTTCGACTCGAAAGTGGAGCTCCGCTTCGGGAGCGCGTTTCGGTCGCCGAGTTGATCGAGGAGATCGAGGTCGTCGCCACGCTCGAAGCGAAGGACTCCGAGATGCGACTCTCGGTGGACGCGGGTTCGCGCGACGTGGTCGTGGAGGCCGACCATCAGATCCTCGGGTCGGTCATTGCGAATCTGCTCCAGAATGCCTTCAAGTTCTCCAAGCCCGGTGGCCATATCACGGTGCGGGCCCACACCTCGGGCGCCCGGGTGCTGATAGAGGTGGAGGACCAGTGCGGGGGATTGCCGCCGGGCAACCCCGAGCAGCTGTTTCGGCCGTTCGAGCAGCGCGGCGTCAACAGGACCGGCCTGGGACTGGGCCTGGCGATCAGCCGCAAGGGTATTCAGGCGAGTGGTGGCGACATCGAGGTCCGCGACCTTCCCGGCTCCGGGTGCATGTTCACGATCAATCTGCCGAGAGCCGCGACAACGCCCTGACCCACGTCAAGCAAGCGTTGAGCGCAGACGAGCAGGTGGCCAGACAACACTGTCCGGCCTCAAACGCAGGTGGCCAGGACTGTCTCCGTGGTTGGGAAACGCCACCGGCGCCGCCGTTGCGTGAGTCACGTTGGTTACATCCAACGTTCAATTAACACAGCCGTGCCGACGGGTATTTTCATTGTTAGATACGATTTGCTGTGGCTTTGGCGGCGCGGTGTCCGGGTTGGCCGGCACGGTCGTTCTCCGAAACAACGGAGCCGATGATCTGGTCCTGACCGCCAATTCGCCATTTGCCTTCGCGACGCCGGTCTCGAGCGGCAGCGCCTATGCGGTGACGGTGCAGACCCAGCCCGGCACGCCGAGCCAGGCCTGCGTCGTGACCACCGGTTCTGGCACCATCGCTCAGGCCAACATCACCAGCGTCGTCGTCACGTGCACGACCAACGCGTACACCATCGGCGGCGTCGTCGCTGGTCTGACCGGATCGGGACTCGTGTTGCGAGACAACGGCGGTGACGGCTTGGCGGTGTCAGCGCCTGGGAACTTCACCTTCGCCACGCCGGTCGCGAGCGGTCTCGGGTACGCGGTGACGGTTTTCGCGCAACCGACCTCCCCCGCGCAGACCTGCACCGTCGCCGCCGGCAGCGGCACGGTCGGCGCTTCGAACGTCACCAACGTCGCTGTCACCTGCACCGCCAACGTGGGCAGCGGTTCCGACGGACCGCTCGCCGTATCCGGTTCGGTCGTCATCAACACCGTCAGCGCCGCCGCAACGGGCACCAGCGGGCAGACGATCTTGACTCTCGCCGCGGCCGCGGGCTTCGGGATCGGCCAGTCCATCCTGCTCCATCAGACACAGGGGACCAACGCCGGCGACTGGGAGAGGGCTGTGGTGGCGGGGATCGCCGGCAGCGTGTTGACCCTGACCCAGCCCCTGCAGCACTCGTACACCAGCACGGGCGCCAACAACCACGCTCAGGCCATCGTGGCCCCGCAGTACACGGACGTCACGGTGCCGGTGGGTCAATCGCTGGCCGCGCCGACCTGGAACGGCACGACCGGTGGCATCCTGGTCTTCAACGCCAGCGGCACCGTCACGGTCGCCGGTACCGTCTCGATGAAGGGACGCGGCTACCGAGGTGGCGTCGGCAACTCCAACGATCCGGGCACCGTCGCGTACAAGACCCAGGGCGAGTCCTACACCGGACCAGGCGTCAGCGGCCTCACCACCAACGTGGCGAACGCCGGCGGCGGAAACGGCGGCGCGAAGCAGGGCGGCTGCGAGGGCGGCGGTGGCGGCGGCGGCGCATATACCGCCGCCGGAACCAACGGCGGTGCGCACGCCAGCTGCTCGCCCATCATCCGGGGAGGGGTCGGAGGCAGTCTCTACGGCGACGCGGCGCTGGCGAAGATCTTCTTCGGCTCGGGCGGAGGGTCGGGCGGGTACACCACCAGCAGCGCGCTCGGTCGCGGCGGCGACGGCGGCGGCATCGTGATGATGTTCGCAAATCAGATCACCATCACCTCCTCGATCGACGCCAGCGGCACCGATGGCACCATCGAATTCGGCGATTACGGAGGTGGCGGCGGGGCGGCAGGGGGCAGCATCTATCTGAGCGATGTGCAGCCCGTCGTCGGCTTTGCGAAGGTGAACGTCGCGGGCGGCGTCGGCGGCCTCGCCAACGGCCGGAGCGAGATCGGCGGCGCTGGCTCGATCGGCCGCGCTGTGGCGATGCCGTAGACCTTCCGGGACTGCCCCCTCGCTCAGGATCCGGTGGGCCAGACGATCTGGATCCCGTTCACCGGCGCGCGGGTCTGGGGGCCGGTTCCGGGTGTGGCGGTCAGCGTGAACGCCGCGCCGGTGACGTTCCGAAAGATCACATAGTTGCCGGCCCCGCCGGACGGCGCCAGCGTGAACCCCGGGAAAGTCAAAGGTGAGGGACCCGTCTGTGACACCGTCGTCGTGGTCCCGCCGATCGCGTACTGATACGTCCGGGTCGAGCTGCTCGGGAGGTCTCCAAGCGTGTAGACGTAGACGTCGTAGCCCCCGGTTACGGGTGCCGCCAACCCGGCGATTTTCACCGTCGCCGGCGCCGTCGACGAGGTGGGGTCCAAGTAGCCGTTCATCATGCGCGTATTGCCGGGTGCGTCGGCATACCCGTTGATCCATTCGCCGGGGTTGCCAGCGCTGACGGGCGAGCTCCAGGTCACAGTCGCGGCCGTGACGGTCCCGTCGGCACCGCGCAGGTTGGCCAGCGTGCCCGTGATGTTCGCAGCCCCGTTCCAATTCGCCGCCGCCTTCACCCCCGCTGTCTCGGTCGCACCCATGGCCGGCGCTGCGACCAGCGTCCCGCCGCTGGCCCCGCCGGTCGGCACGCTGCCGCCGATGAAGTCGATGCTGATGATCACTTGATGCGCGCCGCCCATCCCGCCGACGCCGGCCGCACCTGCCCCTCCCGCTTGCCCACCCGTGCCGACACTCCCGCCACTGGACGCGCCTCCGACGCCGCCGCTGCCAACCGACCCAGCACGGCCCCCCATTCCGCCGCTTCCCGTTCCGCCGCTTCCCGTTCCGCCGCTTCCCGTTCCGCCGCTTCCCGTTCCGCCGCTTCCCGTTCCACCGCTCCCCGTTCCGCCGCTCCCCGTTCCGCCGCTCCCCGTTCCGCCGCTCCCCGTTCCGCCGCTCCCTCCGTGACCGCCTGACACACCGGCAGCGCCGGCCGTTCCTCCGGTCGCCCGACCGCCGCTGCCCCCATGCGCCGCACCTGCAGCCCCGGACGTCCCTCCAGATCCCACGACGCCACCCTGCCCAGTATCGCCCGATCCACCGCCCGCCGCGGACTCATCGCCCGGTGCCTGCATGCCGCGGTTGGCGCAACTCACGACTCCCGCAGCAAGCAGCCCGCACAGCACCGCTGTCAGTCGATTGCGGGAGGATCTCGGCATCCGGGTCATCCTTCGCGAACGGACGATCACCGGACCCGCCGCCACCGACCGCCACACCCCCCGGCGAAATAGAAAAGTACCTTAACATATGATCGAGAAGCAACGTAGGACGGCTCACATTCGCCAAAGAGCGGCACTTCGAGCCCGGTGAGCTACTGGTCGTTGGGAGCTGCTCGACGGTTCGCGAGCCAGAGCGCTCCAGGAACCAGCAATACGGGCGCGTAGTACCACCAGCAGATCGGCGAGCAGATTGTGGCGGCGATGCCGCAAGCGATGGCCCGCAGGCGCTCGGGCCGCCGCCGGAGGGTGAGCCAGGTCGCGAAGGCAGCCGCGAGAGGAAGAGCGGCGAGGATCGGCCTCGGCACGCTCAGTCCCAACCGCCCCGCTATCGCCACCAGGCTCACGTTGTCGGAGACCAGCGTCCCCGCCCAGAGGCCGGGAAGCGCCAAGCGCCTCCAGTCGGCGAACGACTGGGGGCCGAGGACCGCGACCGTCGCGATCAGAATCGCGGCTGCGGTGAGCGCGGCCACGCGGAGGCGAGAACCCTTTTCGACGACTAAGACTAAGAGCGGGAAGACGGGCCAGATCTTGAAGGCCGCCGCGACGACGAGAAAGGGGAGCGTGCTTTCGGCCGCGAGACCCCACACCACCAACGCCCAGACGACCAGATCCAGGTTGCCGAACGACATTGTAACGTTCAGCCCCGGCGTCAGTATCAACAGCAGGCCCGCGATCAAGGCGTCAGAGGCCCGTACACGCCCGAGGGCGATCTTCGTCAGACCGATTGCGAAGGCCCAAAAGGCAATGAGCAAGACCAGGTATGTTCCACGTTGGAAGTCGCGTGGAGAGACATGCCCGGCGAGCGCGATCACCGCCGTGAACGGCGGTGGGTAGAGGAGACAATTCGGCGGCAGTTCGGGACCGTGCGTGCACGGCTCGTACGGCGTGAGGCCGTGTGCCGCGCGCGCGGCCGACCGTTGGTAGACGAGAAAGTCGAGCGGTCCATCGAGCTTCCGATCGTGAAGCGCATTGAGCGGGTACCAAATGACGATCTGGCCGATCAACACCACCAGGCCCGCGCCGGCCAGCAAGCGGATGACGATCCGGTCTTGTAGCAGGGCCAAGAGACGGTTCATCGCTCCGACGCCGCGGTCAGTCGAGAATGCGGACCCGCTTCTTCCGGTCGCACCGTCAAGTGTCCGCCCCTCCGAGATTCTCCGACGCTGGCGTTCCGCGGGGCCCTGCAGCTTCGATCAAATAGACGCGCGCGTCCGGCGACGCATAGCTCAGCATGAAGCGATCGGGGTGATCGTCGGCCCAGCTCCGCTCGATGGGGAAGCCGTCACGGTCGGCGGCGACGTTGCGGCGAACGATCGCGTGTAGCCGCGCGACGAACAGAACCTCCGCGCGCGCTGCGCGGAGGTTTCGCCACCAGACGGCGAAGCTGCCGCCCTCGCGGCACGCGATACGTCCGGCTCGGCGCTTGAACGTCGAAGACGGACCCCCGACACGATCAGCGCGGCCAACCCGACCGCCAGGGCGATCACGCCTGCGACTCCAGCAGGTCCGGCAGTGAACCGTGGGTCTGATAGGGCACCCAAATCAACGAGACTCGCCCGCCACAACCGCTTCTGCGAAGTTTCGCCGCTCCGCTCGCACGAGTCAACGGCGTCACCGTCAGCCGACGGACGGCGCGGATCTACACCTGCCGCGAATGAGGACATTTCGAACATCCGCCAACGCAACAGCGACAAGCTCTAGCGTCGATCCGTCGGTCGCCGAAACAGCAAAAGCGGTGGCGTTGTAGGGATTGAACCTACGGCTTCCACCGTGTGAAGACGATCGAGGGGCCGATTCTCCGTCGGAGAAGTGAGCGAGACCAGGGACTTACCGTCACAGGGCGTGTCGGGCCGTCACCCCTGGTCTCGCTCAAGTGGTTACGGAGGTGGTTACGCTACGGACGGTGGGGTCGCTCGGTCTGACGCGCTCCGGACGGGGTGCCGTCCACTGCCCCCCTCGCCTCGACCTGCTCAAGATGCCCGGTTCTTACGGATTGGCGCGCGACCTCGACTTCGCAGACGTCGCGAGCACCGCCGAGGGGGGAAATCCCGTACGGGTCCCTCTGGTTTTCCCGGTTGGTCTTCGTGAGCGATCCTGGCGTATCCCTAAGGCGACTGAATTGCCACTCAGAGAAACGGGGGGGGGACGATGCTTTGGACAATTGCTGTGATCTTGTTGGTGCTCTGGGGGCTCGGGTTGGTGACCTCTTATACGATTGGCGGGTACATCCACGTCCTGCTCGTGATGGCGATGATCGTCGTTCTCATCCGCCTGATCCAGGGGAGGCGCGTCCTATGAGGACCTTCATGCTCAGGCTCATGGCGGCGGTGTTGCTGCTGGCGTTCGCCAGCGCCCCCTCCCTCGCGCGGGCGGAAACGATCGACCGCGCGCCCGCAGCACCGGCAACCATCGCCCAGACACCGGGCAAGCCGCCGATCACTTCCAACCCGGCGAGCGCCGCACCGGGCGAGACCGCCGAGTACGCCGCGCGAGAGGCGACAGCGCCCCAGCTCGGCAATTTCAGGGGCGGCAGCACGGTGGTCTTCGTCGGCGGCGGAACGCTGCTGATCGTGCTGATCATCGTGCTCATCATCCTAGTGATCTGACGGGAGAACGCGGTGAAGGGTGACCTTCGTGAGACCGCCCAGCTCGGCGAGGTGGTGGCGGAAGCGTTCGACATAGCGGCGCGACTGGTAGCGCGGGCGGTGGCGCAGTTGCTGAGCGCCGAGCGGGTCCGAACGACCTCCTCACGCTGGCGGCTGTCAGGCAAACGAAGGGGCAGAGGTCAGCTGTGGCTGATTCCTCTGGTCTTTGCCGCAACGATAATGGGATGCACTTCAGTGCAACTCCGCGCCGACCAGCTCGAGCACTTCGAGGCCAGCATGCGCTACGCCAGGAGCATCGGCGTGTACAAGATGTCGCCCGAAATGAACAACGTCGGCGCGCTCGGCATGGCCCCGGCCAAGGAGCATCTGTTTCTGGCCGCCGACGAAGCTGACGTGGCCAAGACGATGGCCGCCGCGGGCAACAGGCGCAGTTCGCTTCTGCTGGCGCGCGCCCAATCCGACGTCGATCTGGCGCTGGAGTTTGCCAAGGTGACCGCCCTCCGCCGACAGACGCGCCGGGCCGTCGATGATTCGAAGGGGACCCAGGTCGACGACGCGCAATCTCTCGGAAGGTCAGTGCAACCGCAAAGGCCGTGGAGATGAGAACGAACCAGCGCGGACCGCTTGCGGCCTTCGCGCTGGCCAGCATCGGTCTCGGACTGACGTGCGCTTGCGCGGTCTACCCACCGGGGCAACTGACCTCAATTCGGCTTTCATACGCGGACCTGAGCAACGGGCCCGCAGCGAGGCTCGCGCCCGGCGAGCTCGCCGACGCCAAGAAATCGGTCGACCTGGCCGACCGCGAATTCAGCGCCCACGGCGACACCAGTCTCTGTCGAGATTACTCGTACATCGCGCAGAACAAGCTGGATCTGGCCGCCGCCGCCGCGGAGGCCGAGGAGGAGCGCCGCGCGCTCGCGACGATGAACACAGATACGGCTGGCGTCACGCCGCTTCATTTTGACGGAGGCCTCTCTGGTTCTCCGCAACCCCCCGATATCTGATTCGGCCGAGATTGAGCGAAAGCTGGCGAGGGGTGAGCCGGTCCCGACGGCCGTGCGGCGAAAGCGGGTGGTAGCGGACACAGTTTCTGAAACGGCCGACGGCTCTTCCAGCGGTATCGCGATCGCGCCTGGTCCGGTCCCGTCCCGATCACATCCCCGCGCCGCACGCTAGTCGACTGTGCGAAGGACCAGGTCTCGCCAGATCTTCTGCGTC
>Ga0209890_10000097_pt1 | contig 40070 bp, 26 predicted proteins | sample OrgsoiDNA2013049_FD_185799 | JGI IMG/M metagenome (GOLD analysis project Ga0209890, IMG submission 185799) | Permafrost soil microbial communities from the Arctic, to analyse light accelerated degradation of dissolved organic matter (DOM) -... | ecosystem: Environmental > Terrestrial > Soil >... | reverse complement strand
TCGAGAGCGACCACAATGTGAAATCCCTTCGAGCCGGAGGTCTTGACCAAGCTGGCCAGGCCGAGCTCGGCCAGGAGATCGCGCACTGCGAGGGCCGCCGTGCGCAGCTCTGCCGGCTGGTCGCGCGAAGGGTCTTGGGAGGGGTCGAGATCGAACACGCACAGATCGGGCTCCCGCAGCTTCGGCACGCGCGACGTCCAGACGTGCGGCGTGATGGCGTTCTGGTTCGCCATCCAGAGCAACGCGCGCGCATCGTCGACGAGCGGGTAGTAGACGTTGTCGTCGTCCTCGGAGCCCGAGCGCTTCGAGATCGCAACCCGCTGCAGCCAGGCGGGAAATCCCTTCGAGACATCCTTCTGAATGAACCCCTTCTTCTCGATGCCGGCCGGGAAACGCTCCATCGTCACCGGCCGGCCTGCGATGTGCGGCAGCATCACGGCCGCCACCGCCTCGTAGTAGGCGCAGACGTCGCCCTTGGTGATTCCGTCGGCGGGAAATAGGAGCTTTTCGGGGTGAGTGATCACGGGTGGCGTCAGACCAACAAGACTAAGCGATAGTCTTACCCGCGGTCTGATCGGTGGCTACGCTCTCCCTGCTGCGCCGATGACCATGCAGATCTACCCGTACCACCCGCTCAAATCGCTGGCCGGCAATCTGTGGCAGGTCGCGGGGACGTTGGCCAACGGTCTTCCGCGCAACATGACGGTCTACCGCCTGCCGGATGGCCGGCTCTTGCTCTACAGCGTGGTGGCGATGCACGCGCCGGACCTGGAGGCGCTCGAAAGATTGGGCCGCCCAGCCATCATGGTGATGCCGCACGACCGTCATCAGATGGACGCGCCGTTCTACAAGCGCCGCTATCCGGAGCTCCGGGTCCTCGCTCCCGACCCCCGGCACGCCCGCAAGGTCCCGATCGACGGTGACCTCAGCGAGCTCGGCGCGCTGGGAATCAACGCCTACGTTCTGCCGGGGACGACGTATCACGAGGTCGTTCTCGAGCTCCCCATCGAAGGTGGCACGCCCGCGATGGCTCTCTGTACGACCGAGCTGCTGGGAAACCTCTCCGGTCTTCCCGGCCTCATGGGTCTGCTGCTGCGCCTCTTCGGACCTCCGGGCGGCGGGCTTGGGGTGGCGCGCGTGGTGAAATGGCGCGAGGTTTCCGATCGCAAACGGGTCCGAGCCTGGTTGAGGTCGCTGGCGGACCGCTCGGAGCTCCGCATGGTGCTGGTGGGGCACGGCAGTCCCCTCATCGAGGGCGCGCGCGATTCCCTGCGCCGCGCCGCCGGACATGTTTGAGTGCTGAGACCGCGATGAGCGCCGTCGATGAGACATCGTGTGGGCGCGGGGACAGGTCGCTCAGGCGTGATCTTTGTTTAGACTTGCGCCAGAAAACTCAATAACATGCCGCTATTCAGGCCGATGCGAAGAGGTGCCTTCTGAGCACGGCGAGCACTCGATGAGGACTGCCTGGGCGCGGGTCTCACTTGCGACGCTTCTTCTGCTCTCCTCGGCCGGCGCCGAGGCGGCCGGCAAGCGGATCGGCGTCCCTAAGTTCGAAGGGGCGCAGGAGGCCGCGGTTCGCAAGAAGGTGATGCAGTCGCTCAAGGCGCACGGCTACGAGCTGGTGCGCTCGCACGAGATCCAGGACGCCATGGGCCGCAAGGGCGCTGGCATCGACTCGGGGGACGAACTCAAGACGCTGGCCAAGGAGCTGGCTCTGTCGGCCATCGTGACCGGCGAGGTTTCCTCCAGGCGGGCCAAGATCGTCGTTCGCGACGGCGGCGACGGATCGAGCCTGGGCGACGCCCAGTTCACCGGCGCCAACCCGCGGAAGCTCGCGAAAGCGGTGGGGCTGACGTTCTGGAAGAAGCTCGGCCCCGCCGTCGCTCGCGGGCATGTCCCGGCTGATGCCAAGAAACCGGCGAAGTCTTCCGGCGCCGCGTCGCCCGAGGACGACGAGAGCGCCGAAGGGGGCGAAGCCACCGGTGACAACGATGAGGGCGAAGGCGCGCCAGCCAAGTCCCAAGACCACTCGTCGTCCCGCTCCGCGGGGGGCGCCTCCGGCGCGGCGGCGACACCTCCCGAGAAGAAGGAAGACGAGCCGTCCAAGGCGGGCTCGGCGCCGTCGGTCCCGTCAGGACGCCCCTGGCTCGACTTCGAGCTCGGGATGGGCGGTGTGAATCGCGGGCTGACTTTCAATCAGAACCTCACCCCCAGCCTGCTCTCGTACCAGCTCGGCGTGGGGCCGGTCGCCGTCGCGAACTTGGTGATCTATCCGCTCGACCCGATCTTGGGCGGCGTGCTCGGAAACATTGGCCTCGAGATGGAGATCCAGCAGGGATTCGCGACCTCGGCCACGCTGGCGAGCAACGGCACGTCGGCCAAGTTCAACAACATCACGCACGATTATGCGGGCGGCGTGCGCTACCGCATCCCGTTCGCATCCGTCGACGACGTCTTCATCTCGGGCACCTACGGCGAGGACGCCTACACGTTCTCGGGGCGGAGCGCCACCAACGTTCTCGAGAGTCCGGACACCATCTACAAGTACGTTCGCCCCGGTCTGGGCCTCCAGATGGCGGTCGTCGGCGGACTCTCCGTCTCGCTGGGTGGGGGATACCGCGCCGTCATCAACAACGCCGGGCCGCAGTTCCAGCAGTTCTTCCCTCGGTCGACCGTGGCGGGCGCCGACGCCGAGATCGAGGCCCGGTACGCGCTCTCCCCCATGTTCCAGGTGCGTGCTGGCCTGGAATGGCGGCGCTACTGGTTCGGGTTGAACTCGCAGGCCGGCGACACGTACATGGCGAGCAGCGCGGTCGACCAGTCGTTCGCCTTCACGGCGCGCGTCGCGATCTTGCTCGGCGGCGGCGTCCCCGAGGAGGCACCACCGCCACCGCCTCCCGATCCCAAGAGGCGCGGCCCGCAGCGATCGTCCGACGAGGCGTCCGACGGCGACACGAGCGGTGGCGACGCCGACAAGTAACGCCGGAACGGGCTTCGACGGGAGAGGTTCGTGGCGCTGCTCGAGCGCGCCCGTCCCGACTCTGATCGATGAGTAAAAAGGAGGCGTTCCCGCACGTTCGCGTGACAAGAGAGCGCCCCTCGGGACAATAATGACCCGGACAGCATCATGAGTAGCAACGCCTGCGTAGTGGGGATCGACTTTGGCACCGACTCGGTGCGCAGCATCGTCGCCGACGCGACCACCGGAAGCGTGTTGGCCACGTCGGTGAGGAACTACCCTCGATGGGCCAAGGGTCTCTATTGCGATCCAGTGGGCAATAGGTTCCGGCAACATCCGCTGGACTACCTCGAGAGCATGGAATCTTCAGTGATTGAGGCCCTCCAGCAGGCCGGCTCGACGGCGTCGGCCAGAGTGCGTGGCATCGCCGTCGACACGACGGGTTCCACGCCGGTGCTGGCGGATCGCTCGGGCAAGCCACTGGCCCTCAGCGCACAGTTTGCCGAGAACCCGAACGCCATGTTCGTCCTCTGGAAGGACCACACGGCCGTCGCTGAGGCCGAACGCCTGAATCACCTCGCACGCACGTGGGGCGGGGCGGACTACACGAAGTACGTCGGCGGGATCTACTCGTCGGAGTGGTTCTGGGCCAAGGCCATTCACATCCTCGAGACGGACGAAGCGGTCGCGGAGGCGGCGGCCACCGTCATCGAGCATTGCGACTGGATCCCGGCAGTGCTCACCGGCACGACCGACCTCACGCGGTTCAAGCGGAGTCGCTGCGCGGCCGGACACAAGGCGCTGTGGCACGCCGAGTTCGGCGGTTACCCCTCGGACGCCTTTCTCGCCAAGCTCAATCCCAAGCTGCCCGCACTCAAAAAGACGTTGGGCACGGAGACCTTCACCTCCGACACACCGTTCGGGACGCTCTCGGCCGAGTGGGCAGCGAAGCTCGGTGTGCCGCGCGAGACGGTCGTGGCGGTGGGCGCGTTCGACGCCCACATGGGCGCCGTGGGCGGCGGCATCGGCCGCAACCGGCTGCTCAAGGTGATGGGGACCAGCACATGCGACATCGTCGTGTCGGCCCCTGCCAATGAGCCCGAAAAGCTCGTCTCCGGAATCTGCGGGCAGGTCGACGGCTCGGTGATTCGGGGAATGATCGGCTATGAAGCCGGCCAGTCCGCGTTCGGAGATGTCTACGCCTGGTTCAAGGCGCTCCTCTCCTGGCCCCTCGAAACGATCCTGCCGACGCTTCCCGGCATCTCGGACGAGGTGAAGCGTCAGATCGCCGAGGGCATCGCTGAAAAGATCATCCCGGCGCTGGAAGAGGGCGCCACCGCTCTGACCGCCGAGGAGACCGTTCCCCTGGCGCTCGATTGGATGAACGGTCGCCGAACGCCGGACGCCAATCAGCGACTCACCGGCGCGATCACCGGCATCCGTTTGGGGACCGATGCGCCGCGAATCTTTCGGAGTCTGGTCGAAGCCACAGCGTTCGGCTCTCGCGCCATCGTCGAGCGTTTTCGCGCGCAGGGGATCCGAATCGACCGGGTCATCGCCATCGGCGGAGTGGCCAAGAAGAGCCGCTTCGTGATGCAGACGATCGCCAACGTCATGAAGATCGAAGTCGCGGTGGCCGCGGGGGATCAGCCCGTCGCGCTGGGCGCCGCGATGTTTGCGGCCACGGCGGCTGGTCTCTATCATGAGGTCGAGGAAGCTCAACGAGCGATGTCGGCTGGGACCGAGTCGATCTACCGCCCCGACCCCGAACAGGCGAAGCGCTACGACCGCCTCTACAACGAGTATCTGGCGCTCGGCTCGTTCGTGGAGAGCGAGCTGAAGAGCAAGTCATGAGCGACGAAATGAGGACAGAGCGACGATGAGCGCGACAAGGACCCAAGAAGTTTGGTACGTGACCGGCAGTCAGGAGCTGTACGGCCAGGAGACCTTGGACAAGGTGGCCGAGCACTCCCGCCAAATTGCGGCTTATCTCAACGACCAACTGCCGGTCCGAGTGGTGTGCAAGCCCACGCTCAAGGGGCCAGAGGCGATCACGAAGATGTGCCTGGAAGCCAACGCGTCACCGGAGTGCGTTGGCCTGATCACCTGGATGCACACCTTTTCCCCTGCGAAAATGTGGGTGAACGGCCTCAACCAGCTCCGCAAGCCGCTGGCGCACCTGCACACGCAGTTCAACCGCGAGCTCCCCTGGTCTGAGATCGACATGGGGTTCATGAACCTGAACCAGTCGGCCCACGGCGATCGCGAGTACGGGTTCATCCTCGCTCGGCTCCGCCTCGACCGAAAAATCGTGGTCGGTCACTGGCAGGACAGCGCGGTCATCTCTGACCTCGCCTCCTGGTCGCGCGTCGCCTGCGCGGTCGCGGAGTCGCGCAAGCTGAAGATCGTGCGCTTCGGCGGCATGAACATGCGCGAGGTGGCGGTGACCGGCGGCGACCGGCTCGAGGCCCAGATCCAGCTGGGGTGGTCGACCAACGGCTACGGCGTGGGCGATCTGGTTGCGCGGATCGCCGAGGTGGGGGACGCGGAGGTCGACCAGCTGGTCGAGGAGTACGAGGCGAAGTACACGCTGGTTCCGGAGCTGCGCCGCGGGGGGGCCAAGCGTGAGAGCCTGCGCTACGCCGGCCGGCAGGAGCTCGGGATCCGCGCTTTTCTCACTGAAGGCGGCTACGGCGCCTTCACCACGACATTCGAGGATTTGCACGGCCTCAACCAGCTCCCCGGGCTCGCCGTTCAGCGTCTGATGGCGGACGGCTACGGCTTCGGCGCCGAGGGCGACTGGAAGGCGGCCGGGCTCGTCCGCCTCATGAAGGTCATCGCCGCCGGGACTACGAAGGGCGGCGTGTCGTTCATGGAGGACTACACGTACCACCTGGTCAAGGGCCATGAGACGATCCTCGGCGCGCACATGCTGGAGATCTGCCCGTCGATCGCTGACGGAAAACCGTCGCTGGAGATTCATCCGCTTTCGATCGGCGGCAAGGGCGACCCCTGCCGGCTGGTCTTCAACGCGGCGCCGGGACCGGCGGTGGCCGCATCGATCATCGACGTGGGCGGACGGTTTCGGATGGTCGTCCAGGAGATGGACGCCATCAAAGCCGAGCACGCGATGCCGAAGCTCCCGGTGGCGCGCGCTCTCTACGTGCCCCGGCCGGACTTCCGGCGCGGCTGCCAGGCCTGGCTGCTGGCGGGCGGGGCGCATCACACCTCGTTCAGCCAGGCGGTCACCGGCGAGCAGCTCACCGACCTCGCCGGCATGCTCGGCATCGAGTGCGTGCGCATCGGAAACGACACCGATTTCGCGGCGCTCAAGAATGAGCTCCGCTGGAACGACGCTGCGTATCGGCTGGGCCTCTAGGATATGAAATCGACCTACGACGCTCTGAAGGAACAGGCCTTCCAGGCGAACATGGAGATCCCGCGCCGGGGCCTCGCCATCTACACGTTCGGCAACGTCTCGGCGTTCGACGCCGAGCGGGCGGTCTTCGCCATCAAGCCGAGCGGCGTCGCCTACGAGACTCTGACCGCCGCCGATATGGTCGTCCTCGACATCGACGGCAACATCGTCGAGGGACACCTGCGGCCCTCCTCCGACACGAAGACCCACGCCGCCCTCTACCGGGCCTTCCCGGGGATCGGCGGGATCGTCCACACCCATTCGACCTATGCCTCGGCCTGGGCGCAGGCCGGCATGCCGATCCCGATCTACGGCACGACCCATGCGGACCATCTCGCCGAGGATGTTCCCTGTACGGCGCTCATGACCGCCGACGCGGTCGAGAGAGACTACGAGGCCGAGACCGGGACGCAAATCATCGACTGCTTCCGGACACGTGATCCGCTCCAGACGCCGATGGTGCTGGTGGCGGGGCACGGCCCGTTCGCCTGGGGCAAGACCGCGGAGAAGGCCGTCTACCACGCCGTCGTCCTCGAAGAGCTGGCCAAGATTGCGTCTATCACGCGGACCCTCAACCCCGGCGCAAGTCGACTGCCGGAGCACCTGGTGCGAAAGCACTTCGAGCGCAAGCACGGGAAGAGCGCCTACTACGGGCAGTAACACCTCACGCTTTGCACAAGCGAGTTTCTAACCGCTGGACCACCCGGGAGGACTGGGCACACATGGGACGAGTATTTCAAGTATTGGGGCTATCCGGATTGCTCGTGACGAGCTTGTTGTCGACGCAATCGTTCGCTACGGAGGACGCGGAGGGCGACAGCAGCGCACACGACACCAAGGCCGACACCCATCACAACACCGAGGAACCAAAGGCGGCCGAGCAGCCGGCGCCGCTTATCGAGCCGAGCGCCACGACCATGACGGCCCCGGCAGCGGCCGTGGCGCCGCCGTCTGCGGAGGTGCCGCCCCCCGCGAAACCGAAGTTCGGCGACCTCTCCATCAGCGGATATTTTCGCGGGGCGTTCGGTGCGAGCAACGAGAAGGGCCGCATGACCTGCTTCGCGCTCAGCAACCCGGCCGGGCTGGTCTCCAAGTGGAGATTGGGCAACGAATGCGAAGTCTGGTCAGAGACGCACTTCACGATGGTGACGTACGCGGGTGACGACGGTGTGACCGCCAGCGTGCATGTGATGCCGACGGTTTACATTCCCACGACCCACATCGGCTACTCGCCGGCTGGCGCTGTCAACTCGCCGCTGCAGTTCACGACCTCGACCGGCGCGGTTCTCTACTTCCCCAATCTCTACGTCGACATCAAGGGGATCCCTTGGCTGTTTGGCGGAACCGCCTGGGCAGGCACCCGCTACTACAAGCGGGAATCGATCTACATCAGCGATTTCTTCTATTGGAACCCGTCCGGGGTGGGCGCCGGGATCGAGGACATCAGCCTCGGTCAGATTGTGCCTGCTCTCGAGGGAATGCGGCTCAGTTACGGTGCTTTTGCCGTCGACGGAGAGCCCGCGGCGCCCACGGATACTACGTCGCCGCAGTTGCCGTCACAGACCGATTTCGGCATTCGAAGCGACGTGCAGCTTCGAGGAATCCATCCCTGGCAAACCGGCGAGCTTCAGCTGGGGTTCCAATACATCGCAAACTACAGCAACGACCCTGCCACCTCCGGCGGGTGGGGTGCCACGCTTCAATTCGTGCAACTGGTGCTGGGCGGGGACAACAAACTCGCTTTCCAATACGGCAGAGGCGGCGGAACGGGATTTGGAACGCTGGCGCGGTTCTACTACCCTGACTTCTCCCTCCGCCACGACCCGAGTGAATCTCGCATTCGGATCGTCGAGGTGCTCACCATCCAGCCGATCGATTGGCTTGGCGGACAGTTCGCCGGAATGTACCAGTACGACAACAATTTCCTGGGAAACCCGGGACTGAAGGCCACTTGGTACTCCGTCGGCGGACGCGTGGCCGTCGCGTTCGCCAGGCACGCCAAGCTGCTCGGCGAGGCTGGGTACGACCACGCGACCAGGAGCACCACCGAGCAGTACCTAGCCAAGGTCACCGGTGCCATCGCGCTCACCTCGAACAGGGGATTCCTGTCGCGTCCGGAGCTGCGGCTCTTCTACACCTGGGCGGTCTGGAACAAGGCCGCCGCGACGGCCACCGTCGATTCGGGCAGGCTCTACACCGACACCTACCCAAACCTGTTGAGCGGCTCGATCTTCGGCGTCCAGGCCGAAACCTGGTATTGAGGTCCGTAAGGCCGCGCCAATTCTCGACCCGGTAGGGCGGTGCCAATGTTCGCTCACGCGCAGGCCGGTCCATGAGCGTGTTTGGCCGGGAGATGCGCGCGCCCCCGGGGGTGGGGTGCTGGACCTTGATGTTCGCGCTGCTCGCGCTGGCCTCGCCCGTGCGCGCGCAGACGCAGACGCCGGCGACGGTGAACGTGTCGGTCGACGCGACCGCAGCCGGAACGCCGCTCGAGCGGGTGTGGCCGTTTCACGGCTACGACGAAATCAACTACACGACCACGCCGGAAGGAGAAGCGCTCCTCGGCACCATCGCCGCCGCGCACACCGCACCGGTTCACGTGCGCTGTCACTTCCTTCTCAACACCGGCGACGGCACCCCGGCGTTGAAATGGGGGTCGACCAACGTCTACACCGAGGACGCCGCCGGGAATCCGGTCTACAGCTGGGACCTGACCGACGGGATCATGGACACCATCACCGGGGTCGGCGCGTTTCCCTTCGTCGAGATCGGCTTCATGCCCCAGGCGCTCTCCACGCACCCAACCCCTTATCGCAACTCCAGCAGCACGACGCTCGACGGCGGCTGCGTCTATCCCCCGACCGACTACACGAAGTGGGCGGATCTCATCAGCACCTGGGCGATGCACGCGAATGGACGCTACCCGAACGTCGCCGCGAGCTGGCTGTGGGAGCTGTGGAACGAGCCCGATATCGGTTACTGGAACGGCACGCTCGCCGAGTACGAGCAGCTCTATGACTACACGGAATCGGCGCTGCACGCCGTGCTCCCGACCGCGGCGCTCGGCGGCCCGGCGGTGGCGGGCGCCGGCGGCAGCTTTCTGCCCCAATTCCTGAAGCACTGCGCGACCGGCACCAATGCCGTCACCGGCGGCGTCGGGACGCGCCTGGATCTCGTGACCTTCCACGCCAAGGGCAGCGTCGGCATCACCGGGGACCACGTCGAGATGAATCTCGGCAATCAACTACGACTTCACCGCGCCGGCTTCAACGCGGTCGCTGCCGTCTCCCAGTTCAACCAGACGCCGATCTACATCACCGAGGCGGACCCCGACGGCTGCGCCGCCTGCCCGGTGAGCAGCACGCCCGCCGATGCGTATCGGACCTCCCCGGCGTACGGGGCCTACGAGATCGCGATGATGAAGCACAGCCTCGAGCTCGAGGCCCAGGTGGGCGTCAAGCTGGGCGGCCTGCTCACCTGGGCGTTCACGTTTCCGGGCACGCCGTATTTCGCCGGGTATCGGACCCTCGCCACGAACGGCATCAACCTCCCCGTCATGGGCGCGTTCAAGCTGCTTGGTCGCCTGACGGGGACCCGCTTGCCCCTGACCAGCAGCGGGGCGCGCACGCTCGACGACATTCTCGCGAATGGCGTGCGCAGCGAGCCGGACGTCGACGGCATGGCGACGCTGGACGGCACCGCTCTCCAGGTCCTGGTCTGGAACTATCACGACGACATCGTGACCGTCGCTGCCACGCCGGTGCACCTGGCGCTCAAGGTTCCGGCGAGCTTCGGAGCCATCGCGCGCGTTTCGCACCTGCGCGTCGATGAGTCGCATGGCGACGCGTACACCGTCTGGGTATCGCAAGGCATGCCGGCCATCCCGTCGTCGGCGCAAGTCGCGGCCCTGCAGCAGGCGATGGATCCTTCGTCGCTGGTCGCCGACAGGACCGTCGCGGTGGCGGCGGACGGTTCCTTCGGCGTCGACTTCGCTCTGCCGCGGTTCGGCGTTTCGCTGGTCACGATTCAGCCGGCGGATGCCGCGATCGACGCCGGCACCGACACCGACGGTTCACCGAGAATCGACGGTGGCAGCGGCGGCGCGAATGGCGGAGGTTGCGGCTGTCGCGTCGGCGGTCGCAGCGACGGTGCAGCGAATTCGGCGGCGGCGCTCCTCGGTATGGGCGCCCTCGTCATCGTGATGATTGTGCGCCGTCGGAGCGCCCGCAGAGTTTCGATTCGCGTCGGGGGAGTGCGAGCTCCGCTCGCGCGAGCCTATCGCGGGGGGGGCGGGACGCCTTGAGGGTCCCGCGGTAGAAATGGTCAGCCTTCTCGCGCGTCGACCGAACGTGACGGTCACCTACAGCGGGTCAGACCTGGCGGCCGCGGCGCTGGCGGCGGCCGTGGTTGCGGTCTGGGCGGCGGTCGCCGGGGGCGCCTTCTCCCTGCGCGCCCTCGCCGCGTGCGAGGTGGCGTTCCTCGCCTTCTATCTGGTGGGCTCGCTCTTCGCCGCCTGGGGCCCCTTGGCGGCGGGCGCCCTCTTCGATCTGCCGTTGCGCCTGCTCATGGGGTACGCCGCCATCAACACGGCGCTGCTCGTCCTCGCCTGGCTTTCTCCGCTCGGCATCGTCGCGAACTTTGGCCTCTTGTTCGCGGCCGCCGCTGCGCTGTTCGTCGCCGCGAGACCGATACGACAGCAGCGAAAAGAGGACTCCGTCGGTCTCCTGGTCGTCGGACTCTCTCTGGCGGCCGCCACGCTCTGGTGCCAAGACTCGCTCCACCCGATCTCGGTCGAAGGAAACACGGTCACTTTCAAGCCGTGGATCGACGGCTTTTATCACGCGGTCCACCTTCGAATCTTCGGCGCCGGGCACGGGGCGTCGACCATCGAGGACTTCCGGATGGCCGGAGTCCCTGCGCGCCTCTACCACTATGGGGCTTACATGACGCCGGCCTTCATCGGGCGGACATCGGGAATCGGTTCATACGCGGCCTTCGCCGGCATTCTGGCGCCAATGGGAGTCTTCTTCTCGGGGCTCGGAGCGTACGCCCTCGTCGGGTCGTTCTGGGGTCGTTGGCCCGGATTGGCCGCCGCCGCGGCGCTGCTCCTGCTGCCGGATGGCGCGCAGCAGGGGATGCAGAACACCTTCATGTCGTATCACTGGCTGACGCAGATCTCGCCCAGCGCGAGCTACGGGTTGGCTTTGGTGGCGCTCGCCTGGCTGTTCGTCCTCTTGGGGTGCCGGCAGGGCAGTCGGTTGCAGTTGATTGCGGGCTGGCTGATCGCGGGAATTCTCACGTTCTACAAGCTGCACTTCTTCATCGCCAGCGCCCTTCTGCTGTTGCTGGTTCCCCCGCTGTTTTTTCGGGGGCCGCTCGAGGTTCGCAAGCGAGTCCTGTGGGCGGTCTCTGCCGCCGCGGTTTACGCCGTCACCATCATGATCGTGCGGAGGGTACCTGGCGTTCCCCTCATGCGGTTCGATGGCTCGAGCGTCGGCGAGATCTTCACCCTCATCAAAGGGTTCGCCCAGCGAGGGGCGTTGCGCGACCTCCTCGACAGTCGGCTCGGGCCGGAGCATTCCCTGCTATCGAACCTGGCCTTCGGCGCACCCTACGTCTTGCTCTCGGCTCTCGGGCTCTGCGCGCCGCTGCTGGTGATTCTGGCCATCTGCCTGCGCAAGCGCACGTCGCCGCTGCTGGTGCTCTTTCCGCTGCTGCTCGTCGCCAATTTCCTGGCGATGTTCTTTGGACTGGCGCTCGACTTTCAGAGCAGCACGCCGGACGAGCTTTCGCATCGCCCGCTCATGATCGTCTACTTTGTGGTCGTGACGTGGGTCGGCGGGGCGGCCGGCCTGTTGTTGTTCGAGTCCCAACGTCTTGGTCGCCTGGCCCGGCCCGCGCTGCTCGGCGCGGTCGTCTTGCTCTTGGCCGTCCCGGTGTTTCTCGGAGCGGGCGTCCAGCGAATCGCCGCCATGCGCATGTTTTCCCCCGTTCGCGTCCCGATCGGTCTGGTGCGAGCCGCCGAGTACATCCGCGACCACGGGGACGGCCAGGACCTCATCCAGGATTCGCAGTTCGATCGGACCTACGCCGTCGCGGCCCTGGCGGAGCGGCGGACCTACGCCTCACGTACGCTGACGACCATCAGCTACCACCTCGACCTCTTGCAGCAGAGAATCGCGTTCATCGAGAGCTTCATGGAGCTTCGCGACGCCGCCGCGATCGTCGCGACCGCGAACCAGATCGGTCTTCGCTGGTTCCTGCTCGATCCTGGCGACCAGATCGCCTGGCCGGCCGAGCTTGCCGGGCGGCCGGTATTCGAGCTCGGCGGGTACCGACTTTATCGCTTCTAAGCTAAAGGCGCTGGGCGCACCCACCATGAACAGACCATTCGTGACAACCGGCAAGGTCGCTCTCGCACTCGTCCTCGCGCCGCTGGCGCTCTTCGCCCTGCTCGTGATCGGGATGGCGGAGACCAGCCACGCCCAGACGCTCTTCGTTCACACGACGTATTTCTTCCTCCTGGCCACGGTGCTCTGTTGGGCCGGGACCTACCTCCACGCCGCGCGCGACGTGCGTCGGGAGACGATCGTGGCCTGGGTGAAGGAGAACTGGCCCGGCCTCGTCATCGCGTTCGTATTGACCGTCATCGCGTGGCTCGCCGTTCATCCCGCCCTGCGGATTCTTTCCGACGAAGCGAACCTGGTCGGCACGTCGAAGAATCTATTCTCCTCGAGGACCGCCACCTTCACCGTCTCTGGCAAGAACTACTACGACAGCTATTGGGACGTCGACGTGGCCATCGACCGCCGGCCGGCGCTGTTCCCGTTCCTGGTCAGCCTGGTCCACGTCGTGTGCGGTTACTCGTACAAGAACGTCTTCCTCTTCAACTTGCTGGTGCTGCCGGCGTTCGTGCTCGTGTCGTACCGGCTGGCGAAGTCCATAGGCGGTGAGACGTTCGGTGAAACGTTCGGCATCGTCGCCTCGCTGCTGGTGGTGGCCCATCCCATCACCCTCATCTCGGTCCGTTCCGGCGGGTTCGACTTCTTTGCCCTCTTCTTCTCGCTGCTCGTCCTCAAGAGCTTGCTCGACCATCTTCGCGAGCCCTCGGCCGCGAGGCTGGCGATTCTCTGGATGAATCTCTGCATGTTCGCCGAGATCCGCTACGAGAGCGCGCTGTTCATCGTGCCGGTGGTGGCGCTGCTGCTCCTTTTCAGGATGGTCACGTGGACGTTCCTGCGTTCGTACGCCTTCATCTACGCGCTCACGCCGGCGTATCTCGCGCCCCGCGTCTGGCAGGCGGTGTTGCGCGGAAGCGTGCCGGATCAGGAACCCGGGGCGATTGCCCTCAGCGTCGGGAATTTCTTCAACAACGCGCGCGAGTACTTCAAGCCCGTCCTGTCACCCTTGAACAACTATCCCGCTCACGCGGGGATGGTCATCGCGCTTGGTCTGATTGGCTGCGTCGTCTGGTTGGGATCGCACCGCCGCGAGCTGCTCTCGCCCGACTGGAAGGCGCCCCGGTCGAGGTTCGCTGCCTTCGTCGCCGCCTGGATGCTGCTCCAGGTGATCGTCGTCTTCAGCTACGTGTGGGGACGCGCCCAGGCCCCCTCGGCTGCGCGCCTGGTCATCGCCATCGACACCTTCTTCTCGTTCTTCGCGGCGTGGGCCCTGACCCGCGCGCTCAGGCGCGCGAGACCCTTCGTCGCCGTGCTGCTCGCCGTCGCGGTTCTGGCGATCCACCTGCCGATCGCTGGGCAGCATCGAATGCTGAACCGGCTCACCCAGACGAGAGAGACGGCCACCGCCTGGCGCTTCTTCGAGAGCCTGCAGGAGAAGCGCATCCTGATCGTGACCGACCGTCCCGACCTCTTCACGATCATGGACTACGGCGCCATGAGCTTCGAGGCCGCCAGGCAGGACCCCTTCCTCTTCGAGGCCTTCGCCCGACGCCTCTTCTATGACATCTACGTCGTCCAGCAGATCAAGCTGTCGACGGGCAGCCCGCTGCCTGGATACGACATCTGGCCCACGCGTAGGCTCGAGACGATGCTCGAATACCAGAACGACGCGGACGTGTTGATTCGCATCTCACGACTCGGCCATTGACGGCGCGGCGAGACGGCCGCGCGCTCGACTGACTGTTCGACCCGCCTCTACGGCTATTTGCCGTAGCCGGCGCTCACGATGTTCGCTTGAATGGCAGAGTCGGTGGCGTCGGTCGGGTAGCCCGAGACGATGGCCCCTTCATAGAAGGTCCCCTGGCTCGCCGTGTTGTTGCTGTAGCAGCAGTCGCCGCCGCTGCCGAGAACGATCGACCCCTGCTTCTTGGCCGGGTTGTATCCGGGTGGAACCGCGCCGCTGTAGAACGTGCTCAGGCTGCCGGTCGTCGCGTCGGCGCCCTTGAGGGCGAAGGTCCCCGTCCCGTTGTTCTTCTCCATGGCGGTGACATACGTGTACGTCAGGCTCGGATCGGCGGTGCTCTGGCCGGAGCCGCCCTTGGAATAGAGCCCGCCCTCGAGATCGGCCATGACCCACGGGCCGGCGCCGGCGCCCGTTCCCCAGATCGTGCAGGTGCTGAAGTTGAGGGCATCCATCGAGGGGCCCGCGACGTACATTCGGCCGGTTTCGCCGTTGCCGTAGTCGAAGCAGCATCCGCTGCCGACGTGCTTGCCGCTGGTGACCATGTAGATCCCTTGCGGAGAGCTGCCGAGCGGCATCCCCGACTTGGAGCCGTCCCTCCAGTAGGCCTGACTGGTCTTCATGTAGAGCGAGTAGACCTTGTGGCCATTGAGGGTCAGCGACTCCTGCGTGGCGTTCGAGGCGGTCATGCCCGTGTGGCCGCCGACGGTGCTGTCCGTGGTCTCGGCTTCGACGACGTTTCCGTGCCCGGACTGGTCGTAAACCATGGTGATGGTGCAGGTCGTTCCCATGCAGAACGTGTCCTGCGTGGCAGTGTCAGCAAGGCCTCCCGGGCTGACGACGCTGATGTCCTTGGTCGTGCTGTCCGAGGCACGCTTCACCTTATAGAGCGGGCCGCTGTAGGCGCCCAGCAGCGCGCGCACCGTGCTGTGCGCTGCGACGCAAGCGGTGTTGGCGGCCGCGAAGATATCGCACGGTGCCATCCCCCCCGAGGCGCCGGACGCGCCGGTGCTGCCTCCGGTGGCACTGGTCCCACCGCTGCCGCTCTTGCCAGCGGCGCCGCCGGTGCCGGGCGAGCCGGCCGTCCCGCCTGAGCCGCCCCTTCCGCCCGAGCCGCCGGTACCGCTCGAGCCGCCGGTCGCGCTCGAGCCGCCCCTTCCGCCCGAGCCGCCGGTACTGCTCGACCCACCGCTACCGCCCGAGCTGCTGGTGCCACCGGAGCCCGTGGCCCCACCGGTAGCGCCTGAACCGCCCGACCCCGAGCTGCCGCTCTTTTGGAGCACGACCGTGCCCGAGATCGGTAGAACGGTCGGTTTCGGTGTGAACGTCAGCGTGCTTCCCGAGACGCAATACGAATAGTCCACGTCACTGTCGGCGTTGAGGCTGGAGCCGGAGGTCGTGTAGTTGCCTTTGGTCATCGCCCAAGGAGAGACCACGCCGAATCCACCAGGCTGGTTGGCCGTGGCGGTGCAGTTGCAGTGCCCGCTCGAATCGTTCGAACAGGTGGCCGTGGACCAACCGAGGGGCGTGATGGCCCCCGCTGCCTTGTCGCAGGCGACGTTGACGGACGAAACCGAGAGGCACGCGGCGGTCAATGGGAACGTGACGGAGCCGGTGGTGACCGTGTTGTCGGTGTAGGTCCCGTCGCTGTTGGCGGTCCAAGAGCCAGTCACGTGCAGGGACCCGCTCACTGGAACGGAGTTGCATCCCAAGCTGGCCAACGAAACGTCCATGTCACCCGATAAGGCCAGGCACGAAGACGACACGCTCCAGGTTCCCACCACGCTGCCGCCGCAAGGTGTTACGCCGGGGCAGTTCAGGCTGGATGTCCCGCCGGTCCCGCCAGTGCCCGTCGATCCGCCAGAGCCGTTGTTCCCGCCGGTGGCTCCGTTCTGGACGTTGGAGCTGCTGCAGCCGTTGTTGGCCATCGCCGAAGCGAGAGCTACCGCACTAAGAAGTCCGAAGAGTCTGTTTCGCATAGGGCCTCACGACTATCTGTCGGTTAGGGGGGACTTTGTTCACAATTTCTTTTCAGAGTCCCAAGAAAGGTGGACTGGATTCCACCCGAAAGGCTCGCACGAGCCCACTGTCATCACCATAGCGGGGACCGCCGGCCGCCGAGCGGCCAATTCCAGCGGCGCCGGCGCTCCCGGAGCCCATGATAGGATTCCGCCGCTTCGCAGGCGAAGACGAGCAGCCCTTGACCGATAGTCGCACAGCCGAGCGCTTGCAGCTCCAGGAACGGGTCTTCTCGGTGAAGAAGCGCTTCTTGGCCATGTACAAGATGGCGAACGCCGGGCATATCGGCAGCTCGCTGTCGTGCGCCGAGATTCTGGTCTTTCTGAAGCACGCCTGGATGCGCGACGAGGACACGTTCATTCTTTCCAAGGGCCACGCCGTGGCGGCGTTCTACGCGCTGCTCGCGGAGGCGAACGCCCTCGACCCGCGTGAGCTCGACACCTTTTACAAGGACGGAACGCGCTTACCAGCCCTTCCGCCGGTCAACGCGATCAAGGAGATCCCGTTCGCCACGGGGAGCCTGGGCCATGGGCTCTCGCTTTGCGCCGGCATGGCCGTCGGGGCGATTCTCAACCGAAGCGAACGACGCTTCTTTTGCCTCACTTCCGACGGCGAGCTCGACGAGGGGAGCACCTGGGAGGCCGCGCTCTTCATTGCCCACCGTAAGCTGACCAACGTCGTGTGGCTGATCGATCGCAACCGTATTCAAGGCATCGGCGGGACCGAGGAGGTGCTGGCGCTCGAGCCGCTCGACGCGAAGCTCGACGCCTTCGGCTTCCACGTCGTCGCCGTCGACGGGCATGATTTCGCCTCTCTGCTCGCGCTGCGCGACGCGTGCTCGCGCGCTCTGACAAGCCAGGGAAGACCGCTCGCCGTCATTTCCAACACGATCAAGGGTCACGGGATTCGTCACATGCAAGACACGGTGGCTTCCCACTACCTGCCGATGGACGATGCTCAGTACACGCAAGCTCTCGACGAGCTGGCGATTGCGCATGCGGCTGCGCTGGCGGGGGCCCGCGATGCGGGATGAATTCGCCCAGGCAATGATCGCGCTCTTCGGCGAGCGAAGCGATCTTGTTTTCGTCACAGGCGACGTCGGGTACATGGCCCTCGAAGGGATCGCCCAGACCTATGGCGAGCGCTTTATCAACGCCGGCATCGCGGAGCAGAACATGGTCTCTCTCGCGGCGGGTCTAGCCCGCGAAGGGCATCTTCCCTGGGTCTACAGCATCGCCCCTTTCGTCGCGTTTCGCCCCTACGAACAGATCCGCACCGACGTCTGCCTGCACAGACTCCCGGTCAAGCTGGTCGGGAACGGCGGCGGCTACGGCTACGGCATCATGGGGGCGACCCATCACGCCCTCGAGGATGTCGGCGCCATGCGTGTCCTGCCGAACATGCGGCTCTACGTTCCGCTGACCGCGACGGACGTGGGTCAAGTCGTCAACATGATGGCGCAGGATCCCCTGCCCAACTACTTGCGGCTCAATACCTCGGCGGGAATTCCGGCTGAGGTTCCGCCCTTCGCGCCGTGGCGGAGGATCAAGCGCGGGCGGACGACCGTGGTTGTCGGATTGGGTCCGGTGGTGGGCAATCTCTTCGAGATGGGCGACGAGGAGCTGCTCGACGATCTCGAGATCTGGAGCGTGGGGACGTTCCCGCTCGACGAGCTTCCGGCCGACCTCATCGCGAGCATCGAAGAAAAGCGGCGTGTCGTGACCATCGAAGAACACTATCTGCCTTGCGGTCTGGCAGAGGCGCTGAGCTACCGGCTCTTGAGACAGCGTGCGTACCCGCAATCCTTCACCAGCCTTCATGCGAAAGGATATCCGAGCGGACGTTACGGCAGTCAACGCTGGCACCAGGAGGAGAGTGGCCTGGCGGGTCAGGCGTTGCGCTCGGAGTTAGAGCGGGTCGTTCGTGGCTGACACGAGGCCCCCGCGGCTCACCGCCGTCATCGCTTGCTACAAGGACGCGCAGGCGATTCCGCTCATGTACCAGCGACTCTCCGCCGTCTTCTCCGCGTTGGCCGTGGACCACGAGATCATCTTCGTCAACGACGGCAGCCCCGACGACACCGATTCCGTATTGAAGGCACTGACGGCCAAGGACGACCACGTCCTGGCCATCGAACATTCGAGGAACTTCGGCTCACAGAACGCCTTCTTGAGCGGTATGGAGCTCGCCACCGGCGATGCCGTGGTTCTTCTCGACGGCGATCTTCAGGATCCCCCCGAGGTCATCCCCGCCCTCTACGAGAAATGGCGGCAAGGGAACGACGTCGTCTACGGCCGTCGATCCAAACGCGAGGCGCCGGCAATCATGGCGTTCGCCTACCGGGCCTTCTACCGGGTTTTCCGAGGCGTCTCTTATGTTCCCGTGCCGCTCGACGCGGGCGACTTTTCGCTGATGGACAGAAGGGTCGTCGACGAGTTGCTCGCGCTTCCCGAGACCGATCAGTTCTTGCGCGGGCTTCGCGCCTGGGTCGGCTTCAAGCAGACTGGCGTCGACTATCTCCGCCCCGAGCGCGCCTTCGGACGCTCGACCCACAGCCGGCTGAAGAACCTCTGGTGGGCGAAGAAGGCCATCTTCTCGTTCACCTTCCTGCCCATCGAGGCGCTGGGCTACGCCGCGGCGGCGATGACCGCGCTGTCGTTTGCGGCCGTCATTTACCAAGTCGTCGACAGCCTTCGTCGTCCCGAGATCAGTCACGGCATCTCCACCCTCATCGTCCTGGTCGTGTTTTTTGGCAGCTTCACGCTTCTCGCCATCTCCCTGCTGGGCGAGTACCTCATCAGGGTCTTCGAAGAGGTCAAACGAAGACCGAGGTTCATCCGGAAGGCCCTGTGGCACGGTGGACGTGGTTTGAATAGCGCGGCCGAGATTGCGAAGTTCCTGGGACGAAGGAAGGCCGCCCTGCGATCGCCGGAGGCCAACGCGCCGGAAGCTAATGGAAGTTAAGAGCGTCCTCATCACGGGCACGACCTCCGGGCTCGGCCGGGGCCTTCTCCAGCATTACGCCGAGCACGCGCCGAAGGTGATTTCCGTGAACCGGCGCCGCGTCGCGGAGCTCGAGGGCCAGTATCCGTCTGTCCGTTTCGAGTGCGTGGATGTCCGTTCGGCCGAGAGTGTCGACAGCCTGGTCCGCGACCTGGCGGCGTCGGGCGACCTGCCGGACGTCTTCATCTTGAACGCCGGGATCAACCGCCTGGACAACGATGAAGCGTTCGACCTGCCGCTCTACCGAGAGGTCATCGATACGAACCTCTACGGCGTTCTGAACTTCATCGCACCCCTGACCCGCCTTCCCGTCGCCGGCGTCGAGCGACACATCGTGGCCATCAGCTCCATGGTCAATTACGCAGGGAACCCCTATGGCCTGGGGTACTACACCAGTAAGAAGGCCCTGACGGCTTGCTTCGAAGTGTGGGCCGACATGTACGCGGAGACCGACCTGGTGTTCAAGCAGGTCATGCTGGGGCCCGTTCAAACCGCGATCTACACGATGGGCGACAGGCTTCCCGGCTGGATAGTCCGGATCAAGAGCCTCTCGTCCGGATCGCTCGACGGCGCGGTCCGCGCAATTTCACGCTTTGCGCGGACCCGAAAGAAGAAGCTGATCTATCCGTTGCGAGCTCTTCCTGCGTTCGGTGCGATGTGGCTCGGTCAGCGGCTCATTCCCGGCTTCTTCCAGGGGCGCAAGACGCTCGAGGGGAGGTCCCGGCGGCGCCAGCAGGGCGCCAACCGCGCCCCGATGGGATGACATCCTTCGAACTGGTATGGTGCTGACCGCGGGTACCGGTCGCCTGCAGGTGTGAGGCGGCGCAGTTTTCGTGACAACAGCAGGTTCACGGGGACAAACACCACACGACCCCCCCTAAAGTTCCCCCTTGGAAGGAGCCCCTTCGATGAAGGTTCAATCTGTTTTTCCGGCGACGACTCTTGCAATTGCAATGATTCTAGGTGCTTGCAGCTCAGGCTCGATTAGTTCATCGGGCACGGGCGGGAGCTCTAGCACCGGCGGAACGACGGGTGCCGGTGGAAGCTCAACCGGGGGGACCTCCAGCGGCACAGGGGGAGGGGCCTCCTGCCCCAACGTGACGGCCTGCGGCGGCAACGTCGTCGGAACCTGGAACGTGAACTCGTCGTGCCTGACGTTGAGCGACAGCAATGTGGATATCTCATTGGCGGGGCTCGATCCCCGCTCGTGCAACAACGTGACGATCTCAGGCTCGCTCACGGTGACTGGAACGTTCACCGCCAAGTCCGACGGGACGTACACGGACGGCACGACCACCTCGGGCACCGCGCAGGTCAAAATGCCGGCTGGCTGCTTGATGCTCTCCGGGACGACCACCACCTGCGCGAGGATCGGGGGACCCTTCGCCGGCGGGTTGGGCTTCACCGACACCACTTGCACGGACGCGAGCGGTGGCGGGTGTGACTGCACGGCCACCGTCAACCACGCGGGCGGTCTCGGCTGGTTGACCGCGGACCCGCAGACGATGGGAAACTATGTCGCGTCGGGCAACACGCTCACCAACGACACCACGACGACCTATTCGTATTGCGTCGCAGGAAACCAGCTGACGCTGACCCCGACGCCCGCGAGCCCAAAGATGTCGGGTACGATCGTGCTGCAGAAGAGCGGCACGACCGGCACCGGCGGCACGACTGGTACGGGCGGCACGTCCAGCACCGGTGGCGCGACTGGCACCGGCGGCACAGCGACAGGTGGAGCCGGAGGCAGAGCTGGGGCGTCCGGCACTGGCGGCATGGCTGGCGCGAAGGGGACTGGCGGCGCAGCGACCGGCGGCACGACGGGGACCGGCGGCACGTCGGCGACTGGCGGTACGACGGGGACCGGCGGCACGACCGGGACCGGTGGCACGACGACTGCCACCGACGGCCCCTGCGACATCTACGCGGCCGCCGGCCAGCCTTGCGCGGCCGCATACAGCATGGTTCGCGTCCTTTCGAAGTCGTACACCGGCTTCCTCTACCAAGTCAGGAGCGGGAGCTCGACTATGAACACCGGCTCGGGCGGCACGACCAAGGACATCGGCAGCGTGAATGGCTTCGCCGACACGGCCACCCAGGACACCTTCTGCGGCACCTCGGTCTGCACCGTTTCGCTCCTCTACGACCAGTCCGGGAACGACAACACGCTGAAGACGGGAAGCCCGGGCACCACCTCGGGGGGCACGTACTCGAACACGAACGACTTCGAGTCGAGCGCGAACAAGAAATCGCTGACGGTCAGCGGTCACAAGGTCTACGCGCTCTACACGAATGCGCGAGAGGGGTACCGGACTGCCAAGGGCGTCAAGGGCAAGAACGTGCCGCTCGGCAACGTGGCCGAGGGGATCTATGAGCTCGCCGACGGCACGCACGCCGGTAGCGCGTGCTGCTGGGACTTCGGCAACGTCTCACCCGACCCCACGGTCTACGTCACCATGAACACCCTGTTCCTCGGAACCGGCTTTTGGGATAAAGGCGCGGGTGCCGGTCCCTGGTTCATGGGCGACTTCGAGGGCGGGGTCTGGGCCGGTGGCTCGGCGTCCACGACGGGCAACACAAATAGCAGCAGCCCGTCCATGAAGGTTCCCTACGCCCTCGGCATCCTCCACACGCCCGTCGGGAAGTACGCCCTCCGGATGGCCGACGTGTCGAGCGCCACCGACCTGACGACCGCCTACGACGGGGCCATTCCCTCTGGCAAGACGTGGGGCAACGCGGGAGCGATCGTCCTTGGCCTCGGCGGTGACAACAGCAACAACTCGTTCGGAACCTTCTACGAAGGCGCTGTCACCATCGGTGCGCCGTCAAACGCGACCGACCTCCTCATCATGAAGAACATCCAGGCCGCCAACTACGGCAAGTAGGGCCACAAAGTAGGGCGACAAAGTAGGGCAAGAAGTAGGGCGAGCCTTCGCCTACAGAACCCGCTGGCCGGCGACGGCCAGCGGGCGTGTGGCGCTGCGGAGTTGGTCGCCTGCGGGTTTGCTGTGAGCCAGCAGACGCCGAAATAAACAGGCGCCGGGGGGGATAATGAAATCGGCCGTACGGAGCCTGCGGGTGGTCAGCGTCGGGATGGTCGCGCTGGGAATCGCCGGTTGCGGCGCATCGCTCTCCGGCCCCGGAACGGGCGTCGGAGGCGGTCGCGGAGCCAGCACGGGAGCCGGAGGCGAGCGCGGAACAGGATCGAGCACGGGTACCGGCGACACGGCCGGCACCGGATCGAGCACGGGTGCGGGCGACGCGGCTGGCACCGGGGCGAGCACGGGTGTCGGCGGCGCGGCTGGCACCGGGGCGAGCACGGGTGCCGGCGGCCAAGGCGGGGCAGGGAGCCTGCCGCCTTCCGGGGGGACGACCGGCGCCGGGGCGATCGGCGGGGCTGGTGGCGTCCTGCCGTCCGGCCAAATCGTCGAATTCCCAGCCTGGATCTCGGAAGCGGCGCCGTACAACATCACCACTGGACCGGACGGCAATCTGTGGATGACGGACCGCTCGATCACCAATTACCTCAGCTTCATCACCCCCAATGGCCTGGGCGGCTTTCTGGGGATGAGCAGCGATTCGGAGCTACCCACCGGCCTGGTTGCGGGCCCCGACGGCAACCTCTGGCTGGCGGACGCGACCAGCGCCCCCGCCATCACGCGGATCAGCACCGGTGGGAACGCCACGACCTACGACATCGCCAACGCCACCCCCATGTACATCACCGTCGGCGCGGACGGCGCGCTCTGGTTTACCGATCCGAGCCGCAACGTCATCGGTCGAATCACGACTGCGGGAAACATCTCCGCCTACCCGATCCCGACCGTCGGCAGCGGTCCGCTGGGGATCGCCGCGGGCCCCGACGGAGCGATCTGGTTCACGGAGACGAGCGCCAACCAGATCGGGCGCCTCACCAGCGCCGGAACGTTCACCGAGCTTCCGATCCCGACGAGCGCTTCGGCGCCGCAACTGATCGCCGCTGGCCGCGACGGCGCGCTCTGGTTCACCGAGCGCGACGCGAACCAGATCGGCCGCGTCACCACCGCCGGCGTCCTCTCCGAGCTTTCCGTCCCCACGCTGGGCAGCAAACCCGTCGGCATCGCCGCCGGTCCCGACGGCGCGCTCTGGTTCACCGAGACCGCCGGCCGCGCGATCGGGCGCGTCGGCTCGGACGAGAAGATCACGGAGTACCCGCTGCCCGCGACCGACGTCCAGCCGTTGGGCATCACCGCCGGTCCGGACGGAGACATCTGGTTTACTGAAGAAGTAGGGGGAGGGGTGGTCGGCGGTCGGATCGCGCGTCTCACGCCGTAGTGTCCGGAACTCATCGTCGCGGCCGCCTGCGCGGCCGCCCGATGACGGACGCGCGGTCTACTGCGCGCCGTAGACGGAGACGATGTTCGCCTGCACGGCGTCGTCGGCGGAGTCCGTGGAGTACTTGGTGGTCATCACCCCTTCGAACCAGTTCCCGGTGGCGGCGTTGCTGTTGTCGCCCCCGGTCCCGAGGCCGATGGCGCCCTCCTTCCTCATCGGGGTGTAATGGGTGCTGGGGCGCTGGCCGTCGAACGGCGTCGTCAAGCCGCCGGACTGCGCGTTGCCGCTCTTGATGGTCCAGTGGTTCTTGCCGGCCGAGTCGCCCTTCACCATGCCCGTCACGTAGGGAAAGGTCAGCGGCATGTTGTTGTCGAAGGGGCTCACATTTCCCGCCCAGAGACCGTTCTCGAGATCGCCCATGACCCAGGGACCGTTGTCGGCTCCCTTGCCCCAGATGACGCAATTTCCGAAGTAGACGGCTTCCATGGTTCCCTCGCCGTCGTCTCGGCTGGTGGTCTCCATGTTTCCGTAGTCGAAGCAGCACCCACTGTTGAAGGGCGTGCCGGCGACGACCATGTACTCGGTTTCCGGGTTGTCGCCGGTGGCGGTGCCGCAGGCCGTGTTGTTCCGATAGCCAACGCCAGGCACGATGTGGATGCCGTAGACCGCGTGGCCACCGAAGGTGGCTGGGGCAGATTTCGCGTTTGCTTCGTTGTCGGGCGTCGTCTTGGCGCCGCCCGCCGGTGCCTTGGTGAGGTTGTTCCCCATGCCGGACTGGTCATAGATGATCGAGACGGTGCATGCGCCGGTGCCGCAGAAGGTGTCCTGGTCGGTCGAGTTCACGAAGCCACCGGGGGTGAGGACGCCGATGTCCATGGTCGTGCTGTCTGCCTTCTTGACCTGGTAGAGCGGTCCGTTGTACGCGGCGTAGAGAGCCCGGACCATGCTGTGGGCCGCTATGCAGGGGCCACCGTCAGCGGCGTAGATATCGCAGGGCCCGCCGGTCGGGCCACTGGTGGTCGTCGGTACGCCGGAACACGCCCTCCCCGGCTGGCCGCCAGAACCCCCGGCGCCAGTCGAGACCGCTCCATCCGTGCTGTCCGCGGTGACCTTGCAGCCCCAGCAGGAAATGCCGAGGAGCGCTACGAGCGAGAGCTCATTCCAAAGGCTTCGTGTTCTCATATGGATAAGATGATTTGTCCGAAACGAGGAATATTGTCACGGCAATTTCCCCGACCGCCCGAGCCCCGATAGTAACATCGACACCCCTGCTCATCCTCTAGCAGGGCCCGCCAAGGACGGTAACCTTGATGACAAGAAGGGCCGGGCGTGGACAAGTACTAGAAATCAGGGCGGTGTGCGCGCCTTTCCCTCCTGGCCGCTGAGGGACGTCGGGCGGCCCCAGAGCGCCCTTGACGGCGAAAGCGCGCACCTCAAGGAGCTTCATGAAGAGCCTCACGCGGTCCGGATTGTGTCTCTGTCTGGTCCTGGGCTGAACCTCGGGCGCAGTGTCGCCGGGCCAGGACGACGCCAGCTTGGACACGAAAGAATCCGGGTCGGGTGGCTCTTCGAGCGGAGGCGCGATCGGCAGCGGTGGCGCGACGGCGAGCGGGGGCAACGGGTCGGGCGGGGCGGCGAGCGGCGGAAGCGCCGGCAACGGGTCGGGCGGGGCGGCGAGCGGCGGAAACGGCGGCAAAGGCTCGGGCGGGGCGGCGAGCGGTGGAAGCGGCGGCAAAGGCTCGGGCGGGGCGGCGAGCGGTGGAAGCGGCGGTAAGGGTCCGGGCGGCGCACCCGGCACCGGGGGGACGAACGGCACTGGCGGCGCGACCGGTACGGGGGGCGCCGGTGGTGGCGCGGCGGGCGGTCGCGGCGGTGGTGCGGGTGGCAGCGGGGGTGAGGGAGGAGGTTCCAACTACATGCCCTGTCCCACCACTGCGGGGACAGCCTGCTCCGTGTTGCCGCTCGGTGACTCGATCACCGAGGGTTGTTGCACAGCGCCCGAGGGCGGATACCGCATCGAGCTGTTCCGCCAGGCGGTCACAAACACAAAGAACCTCACCTTCGTCGGGTCGCTGATGAACGGGCCGACCACCCTCGTCGCGGGCCGGACCTTTCCCATGCGCCACGAAGGACATGGCGGCTACACCATCTCGGGAGGAGGGAACGGCGGGATTGCGGGCACCATCACCGACACCGCGATCTCGACCTACCATCCGAACATCGTGCTCCTGATGATTGGGACCAACGACCTCAACGACAACATCGACGTCACCAACGCGCCCTCCCGACTCGGCAAGCTCATCGACGAGATCATCACCGACGCGCCGTCGGCGCTGGTGGTGGTGTCGACGATCATTCCGATAAGCGCCCCAAACGGGGATCAGCGAACTCAAACTTATAACGCGGCCCTCCCGGCCCTGGTGAACGCCCGCGCGTCGGCGGGGAAGCACGTCGTCCTGGTCGACAACTACGCGGCGTTCGCCAAGGATCCGAACTACCAGACCACCTTGAAGGCCGACGGCCTGCATCCGAACACCGCTGGCTACGTCGTTCTCGGACAGGCGTTCTACGGCGCGATTGGCGCGTTGCTGCCGGCGGGCCCGTGATCATACAAGAAGGGATCTCCATGCGTCGCTTTGGCCCTACGTCTCTCGCGTGCCGAGCTGCCGGCCTTGCCTTGACGACGATCCTCATCGCTTCTTGCGGAACGAGCCAGGACACTGGCAACGATGCGTCCGCAGGAGGGAACGGCGGTGACAGTGGCACTACCGGTTCGGGCGGATCGCCGAGCGGCAAGAAAGACGCGGGGAACGTCGGCAGCGGTGGCACCGGAACCGGCGGAGCGATCGGCGGCGCGATCGGCGGCGGCGGAAGCGGTTCGGGAGGAGTCACAGGGAGCGGAGGGAGCGGCTCCGGTGGCACTTCAGGCAAGGGGGGGGCCGGTTCGGGCGGCGCGGCGGGAAGCGCCGGCACGGGCACCGGAGGAACGGCTGGAAATGGTGGCCTCGGTGGCTCGGGCGGGGCAGCCGGCACCGGCGGGCGCGGTGGCTCCGGAGGAACAGCGGGCCGCGGAGGAGGCGGTTCCACCGGGACGGGCGGAGCTGCCAGCTACAACCCATGTCCCACAAACGCCAGTCCCTGCAAGATCCTCCCGCTGGGCGACTCGATTACCTACGGCGTGAACGACGAAGGGAACGCCGGGTATCGCGGTCCGCTGTTTGCGTCGGCCGTGGCCGCTGCGCAGAAGATTACTTTCACCGGCTCGCTTTCGAATGGCCCGAGCACGGTGTCCGGCCAGACCTTCACCAAGAACAACGAAGGCCACAGCGGCTGGGGTATCTCGGAGGTCACTCCATACAGCGGCGGCAACGCGGGAATCGCGACGGTGATCCCCAGTCCAGCCCTCAGCAGCGGCAGCGGCGGCGTACCGAACGTCATTCTTCTCCACATCGGCACCAACGATTCGGGCAGCTTCACCGCCACGCAGATGACCAGCGACCTGACGGGACTCCTCGACAAGATCATCACCAACGCACCCAACGCCTTGTTGGTGGTGGCCCAGATCATCCCGCTCGGGTACGGGACCAATGACGTCATCAAGGCCTACAACCAGGCAATCCCGGGCATCGTGCAGCAACGCGCCGCCGCAGGTAAGCACGTCGCTCTCGTGGACATGTACACTGGCTTCAACACGTCGACGATGCTGGGTTCGGACAGCATTCACCCGAACAGTACCGGCTATAAGTTCATGGCCGACCACTGGTACTCCCTGATTGGGTCGCTGCTGCCCAAGTAGTCCAGGCAAGTTGCTGCGTCAAAACTGCTGGAAGAAGGTCGAGATCGCGCCGGCGGCGAAGCTAGGGATGGCGTGCCCCCCGCCGGCGACGGGACACCAGACCACCGGATAGCCGGCGTCGCAGCCGTCGTATTGCACGCAGGGCGACGGATCGACTGCGTGGGTGGTCGATCCGCAGTGGTTGAGGGCGACGATGCGATCGCGCGCCGATTCGCCGCTCGTGAAGCTGAGCGTGGTGTCGGCATCGCCGTGGGTCATCCAGGCGGCGATCTCGTGGCTCACGCAGCTCGACCCACGACCGCCGAAGGAGACGCCGGACATGATGCCCACTGCCCGGAAGACGTCGGGCATCTCGCAGGCGATCGTATGCGACATGATGCCGCCGTAGCTGAAGCCCGTCGACATGAGACGCGACTGGTCGACACAGAAGTTGCTCTCGAACCAGCTCACCATCGCGCGCGTGAAGGCGATGTCTTGATCGTTCGTGTTGGGGAAACCGGTCTGACCCACTCCGCCGTCGGCGCTCGCTGCTGCGAGTCCCTGGGGAGCCACGTAGATCGCGCTCGGAAAGAGAGGCTGGATCCCGTAGTAGTGGCCGGCGAAACCCGCCCCGGCGATGGTCGACGCTTGCCCGCCCTGATAGTGAAAGGCGAAGACCAGGGGATACGGGTGCGTGGAGTCGTAGTTGCTTGGCAGACCGAAGTAGAACTGCCGCGCGACGCTGTTGCCGGCCTTGTCCGTCACGTTCGTCGTCTGGGGGCTGGCGGTGGGCCAGCTCGTCGCATTGCAGCCGCTCGACCGGCTCACGCCGCCTGCGCCGGCTGTACCGCCCGCGCCGCCGGTGGCAACGTTGCCGCCCGTGCCGGAGCTGGTGCCCCCAGTCCCGGTGTTCGTCCCACCGGTTCCGTGACCTCCGGTCGCCGAGCTGGAGCCGCCCGTGTTCGACACGGAGCCGCCGCTCCCTCCGGTACCGGTCGAGCCACCCCGGTCGGTCCCGCACGCCGGCGGAAGGAGAACACCGACGAGGAACGTCGCTTTAAGACAGGCTCTGATTGAAGGTCGCATAGGCTCTCCTCTGGGTTGGTCCGAGCGCGAATATCGCCAGTCGCCTGCCGACACGGCTATAGGCCGATCGGCCCCATGCGGAGCTCAGGCCCCAAGCGGAGCCTCGGCCCCACCCGGAGCTTAGGCCCCATGCGGACCGGTGGCAGGTCCGCTGCCGCCGGTGGCGGGTCCAGTGCCACCGGTCGAGACGTTCCCACCAGTGCCTGTCTGGCCGCCGGTGTCAACCGTCCCCCCACTGCCGGTCGTTTGATCGCCGCCGGTTCCCCCCGTGCCTTGACCACCCTCGCCGCCACCGCAGCCGATGATGGCTACGGCCAGCGCCAAGAACGGGAGACGGCCGGTGAACGAACGCGCCGGCGACCGGCCGGGCACGAGGTTACGGCTTTCCGACGAAGGTCGTCACGGACTGCCCGGCCAGCGAGGCGGAGAACCGCCCGCCCGTTACGGTGATGGCCGTCCCGGCGGCCAGCTTGGAGCTGGAGGTCGTCACGTACGGGGTGACGGACGCCGGCCACGCCGTGCCCGCGACGAAGAACGAGACGGTCGCGGCCCCGCCACCGTTCACGACGACGATGGACACAGTCCCGTCCGACAGGTTCGTGAACGCCACGACCAGCGGCACCGTTCCGGATGCTTTCGCCGCGCCGCTGACGTCGACACGGTAGTAGCCGGGGCGGACGTACTTGCTGAAGTTCCCCAGCGCGTAGAGCTGGGCGGGCGGGCTGCTCGCGTTCGGCACCAGCGCCTGGGTCCACCAGTAGTGCCACCCGTTCACGCCGCCGGTCGAGAACGCCGCGTAGATCATCGTCGCGATGGTGATCGGTCCCGTGTCGCCCGGCGTGCACTCCGTCTCCCAGACGTGGTGCGTGTTGTTCGCGGGCGGCGCCGGACGCGCATAGGTTCCCGCGCTGGTGCCGCCGTAGTCATGCGTCGCCATCGGTCCGACGAAGGAGTCGGCCGTCGAGTCGGCCAGGATCGCGGTGCTGAAGTTGTCGCCGCCCCAGATGTTGCCCCAGTTGTCGGGCTCGGCCGCGAGCACCTTGACGGGCGGGCTGAGCGCGGCCAGCGCCGGGCCCAGGACCTTGATCCAGGCCACCATCTGTGCCGAGTTGAAGATGCACGACTGGTAGCTCGCCGTGAAATCAGGCTCGTTCTGCGCCGAGATGGCGTAGAGGTCGACGCCTCCGTGGCTCTTGTAGAAAGCAGGGAACCCCGCCAATACCTTGGCCCACGCGTCGTAGCTGCCGGAGTTCAGGTGGCCGCCATTGTTGACGTTGCTGTTGTCCTTCATGCTGGCTGGCGGCGACCAGGGCGCTGCCCACACCTTGCAGGCGTTGCCATTGAACTTCACGCAGGCCGTGCCGTCGGCATAACCGGCGGCGCCCATGATGTTGGGCGAGCCGCTCGTGCCGTCGATGCCGACGCGGAGCAGGTTGAGCCCGATCCCGTTGACCGGGTCCCAGAGCAGCGTCTGCATGGCCGTCGACGATGAGCCCTGCCAGACGTCGGCCTCCCCGAAGCCGTCGACCACCTGATGGGTCTTCGTCGGATCGACCGTGATGTCGCCCGTCTGGGCCGTCCCCGGCGTCTTCGTTCCGACGTACATCCCCCCGGCTCCGCCAGTACCCGTGACCGATCCGCCGGTGCCGGTGCCGGTGCCGCCGGTGCCCGAACCACCGGTTCCCGGCCGGCCGGCCGAGCCACCCGTCCCGCCGGTGGCGGAGGCGCCGCCGGTACCGACGCGACCGCCGGAACCACGCCCCGCACTTCCGCCGGAGTTGCCACCCGTGCTGACGATGCCGCCGGTGCCGAGGATGCCGCCCGTTCCGGTCGACCCGCCCGTGCTGGTGTTGCCGCCCGTGCCAGTGTTGCCGCCGGTAGCGCTGTTGCCGCCGCTGCCGGTGTTCCCCCCCTCGGCGGACGAGCCTCCAGTGCCCTCCGTAGTAATCGAACCATTGGCGCATGCCAAACCACCCATCAGCATGGTGGTAAGCAGAGAACGGCGCAGAATATCGTAGTGCATGGGGCTCCTCATTTTCGTCGGGGCACCGGACTTCGTCACAGCACCAGCAGGCCGTGGGGCACTGTGCGAGGCGGTGGGATGGACTCCTGGGTCATTGCCGGCTGGCCGTTGAACTTGTCACCGAAAATTGAGGAATCGGCCGAGGGCCTTCAACTGACGACGGGTCGAGTGCTCCAATGTACGAATTACGCGGATGAAACAATACATGTGGGGAAATTGCGTACTTCACGCAACGATCGCCGCAATGGCATGACTTTGCCTGAAAGTGAGGGGCAGCCGTCAGGCTGACGCTATCGAGCAGACGTCAGTGGCTCGAGAGAAGCTGCCAGAATGCGTTCTTCGCGGCGGTGCCGTCGCATCCCGTCACCAGCCAGCCGGGACCGCGGGGATCACTGTTGAGATCCGGTCCCGCCGTGGCGCCAGCTCCAGCAGGGGCGGCGGGAGAGATGCTCTCGATCGCAGTCGCAAAGGTCGGAAGACCAGCTGCCAGGACAGCGACCTGATCCGAGGCGGGTGGCCACTGCCAGATGTTCGGGGCCTTCGCCGCGATCCAGGCACCGAGGGCATTGTTGGGCAGCTGAGGGATGCTCGCGGTCGGTACGTCCGCCGTTTCGTCGTAGAAAGCGCTGACCTGAATGTAGCGAAATCGCTCCGCGACGATCGTGTCGGCCCAGGGATCCGCATCTCCATTCGGACTACCCATGTTCCCGCCCGACTCGCTCACGCCCCCGAGAGAGGAAACGACCACCACCCTCTGGGTGACCGTGTGATCGAGCAAGTAGGCATCCGCCACGTCCGTGAGCGCCCCTCCGGTGGCGATCACCAGTGGCCGGTAGGGAAGGCCGAGACTCATCGAGGCCTTGACGATGAACAGCGCGCCTTCGGAGCGATTCGGTTGCGTGGCGTCGATATCGCCGCTCGCGGGCATGACGAGCGGCGACTCGGTGCTCGTGATCGGGTCCGGGATGTTTTGCAGCCCGCTCGTCGTCGCCGCGGCGACGAGATCTCGCCAGCCGCCGACATTCTTGGTGATGTCCGGCCAGTCAGAGCTCGCGTTGACGACGATTCCAGCCAGCTGACGGCCGCCTCGCCCTGCCAGGAGAACCGCGTACTCTCCCGACCAGTTGTCGTAGGCGCCGTCGTTGACGAGCACGATCGGGTTACGCTCGTCGACCGGCAAGAGACCGTGCGGGCGGTCGAACCCGGCGTCGAGCGTCTCGGTACAGCCGATCGCTCCGAAAGCGACGGTCATCCCCAAGGCCGAGAGCGCCGATCGCCGCTTCATGACGGTTAACGCACGAATTTCGAGAGCAGCCGGATATAGGCGACCTGATATCCGTCGCTCGGTTCGGTGACGCTCCAGGAGTCGAGCGGCCAGCCGGTATTGAAGTCCTTGTAGGACTTCTGGGCCGGTTGCCCTTTGGGCGGAGTGATCGATTCGGCCGTGCAGATCGCGTTGTTGCCGGTGCTGCCGCAGCCGGAGGGGCAGCAACTATCCCAGTCGTAGCTGGGATTGGGGCCGCCCGTGAGGAAGCCCGGCGGTGGGCCGTAGGTCGAGACGCCCGACTGATCCCAGCGCGCGCTGCCGTCGGTGAACCAGGTGTGAAAGAGCTGGGTCGCGCCGTTCTCGGCCCCGTGCGCCGACATGTTCGTCAAGTAGACGAAGGACAGCGGGTTGGTGCCATGGAGATAGTGCACGAAGCGCGACGCCGCGCGCATGACGTCCGCGTTCGAAGCGTCGATCTTGTGGACGACGAGGTCGGCCAGGAAATCGCCGACGTTCGCCTTGACCGAGTTCGAGCCCCAGGTGTACTGGGGCATATAGGCGAGATAGGGGTCCTGGTTGCCGATGATCGCGCCCAGGTTCCCCGTCGATTCGGCGCCGGCGAGGTAGTTGGAGCGGATCGCGCTCACGGTGGCGGCGGTGGCGCCGGAGGCATCGATGTAGTCGAGCGCCGCGTCCTGCCCCTGCATGTCCCAGGGAGCGACGTAGTTGCTGTAGGTGACGAGGTGAAGCTGGGCGTAGTTGGCGTCGAAGAACGATCGGTACGTGACATCGGCCGATGCTGCGAACAGCTGGGCCGCGGCGTCGAGCTTGTCGACGAGGCGTCCGTAGTCGTCCGTCTCCTGCTGACCGGAGCCGAGCCCTGACGTGCCGGAGGCGCTGTCGTTGTTCTTGAAGAGCACCGCCGGGTTCGCCACCGCCCAGGTCCAGGCGTTCTTGGCGCGCGTCAGGTAACCGTCGGCTGCCGTGGTGAGCGCGGCGATGCCCGGGAGACGGAGCACGCGCGCTCCAGCGGCGAATGCCGCGGCCGTCGCCAGCGTCGCCGAGGTGCTCGCCGATCCGTAGAGGCTCTGCCCCGTCGCTGAAGACGGCGGGCTCGCCGACGGTTCCCCCACGATGCTGAGCACCGAGCCATCCGACCCCTGCAGGCGGGCGAGATAGTCGAGGCCCCACTTGGCCTCGTCGAGCACGTCGGGGATCCCGTTGCCCGACTCGGGAATGTTGTAGTCGTCGGTCCAGATCGTCGGGTTCTCGGCGTAGGCGCGCAAGAGCGACTCCACATAGCCTGCCGTCCAGCTGGTGTACTTGTTGAGATCTCCCGCGTCGTACCAGCCGCCCCAGACGTCTCGCTCGGTCGCCGCGTTGCTCTTGTCGCTGTAGAGGCGGCAATTGTGATCCTGGAGGGCGCCGACGAAGCTGGGACCGTCGGTCCAGCCGGCACCAGCGTGGGCGGCGTCCTTGTTCTGGCCGGCCCGCTGGTAGAAGAGCATGCGCACCGCCTGTTTGAGCACGTCTCGGTAGACCTGGTCCGAGATCGTGAACTGGTACGATCGCACGTTCCGATCGACGTCGAGCACGTAGTAGTCGCCCGCCGTCGTCACCGACGTGAAGGTGAACCACCAGGCTTTGTCGCCCGATGACGTGTCGGTCGCTCCGCCGTTCCAGACGGTGGGCGCGGCGGTGTAGACCTTGCTGCCATTGGCTGCATTCACCAGCGCGTAGCTCGACCCAGGGGTGAACGTGGCGCTCGCGTCGAACCCGGTCTGGGGATCGCGGATCACCGCGACCTTCTCGCCGTCGGGGAGGTAGCCGAACTGATCGACGACGATGTAGGGGCTGACGGGCGGGGTCGCGCCGATACCCCCCGAGCCTCCGGATCCCGAACCGCCCGCGGAGCCGCCGGTGCCTGTCGCTCCCGTTCCACCTCGGCCCCCCGCGCCAGAGCCAGCGCCGCCGCCGGTGCCGCCCCGGCCACCAGTGCTGGAGCCGCCGCTCCCGCCAGTGCTGGAGCCTCCGGTCCCGACGCTGCCGCCGGTGCTGGAGCCTCCGGTCCCGACGCTGCCGCCGGTGCTGGAGCCGCCGGTTCCGCCGGTGCTGGAGCCGCCGGTTCCGCTCCCACCCGAGCCTCCGAGACCGGTCGACGAGGAGCCGCTGGATCCACAGGCAGGAAACACGAGGACGAGGAGAGACCCGCTCAGAAGTGACAAGGCGCGTGCAAAGCGAAGCAATCGATAATGACGCATGGCCCATCGTACCTCGACTCGAATCAGTCGAGCGTGGCGATCGGCCCTCTCCGGCCTGGCTCATCCACGCCTGCCCGCAGGTCGCGTCATGTGCAAAAGAAAACGACTCAAAAGAAGATGGATCCGCGAGGCGTGTCGCGCTGGCGCTGGGCGCGGCGGGAAATGGGTCGTTTTTCGTGAACGACGCCCACCCGCGGAACAGGTTTCAACGTGATCGAATCAGGTAAAATTCGGAGTGTCGACGCGGGCCTTGCCGGGCTGTCGGGGGATGGACTGGCGACGCGAGAGAGCCTCCTTCGGCGCACGGCGAAGGCGCTCCTGTTGACGACGTTTCTTCTTGCCGCCTGCGCCGGTCAAGGCACCGGGAGCGGGGGACAGGGCGGCAACCTAGGTGGCGGCGGCAACGCTTCAGGAGGTGCTCCGGGAACCGGGGGCGTGGCATCGGGCGGTGTCTCAGGGACCGGTGGGAGTAGCTCGGGTGGCACCTCGGGTTCGGCCGGTCAACTTGGCGCTTCGGGCGGACGCGGCGGCAGTGGCGGCGCGACGGGCTCTGGCGGCCAAGCCGGAAACGGGAGTGGCGGCCAGGCCGGCAAGGGAAGCGGCGGCCAAGCCGGAAACGGAACGGGTGGAACGGGTGCCTCCGGAGGAGCTGGCACTGGGGGCGCTGGAGGTAGCTCCGCGTCCGCCGCCCTGGTCAACACCTACGACGGCGCGCGACAGACGACGGTGAGCTTCGACGCCGCATGGAAGTTCCATCTTGGTGACGTGACCGGCGCACAGGCGACGACCTTCGACGATTCGTCGTGGACCGCCTTGAACGTGCCACATGACTGGAGCATTTCGCTGGCATTCAACCAGAGCTCGGCCTCGGGGCCTGGCGGCGGGTACCTCGACGGTGGCCAGGGCTGGTACCGAAAGACCTTCACCTTGCCCGCGAGCTCTGGGCAGAGGGTCATCATCCAGTTCGACGGTGTCTACATGGACAGCACCGTGTACCTCAACGGCACGCAGGTTGGCGCCCGTCCTTACGGATTCTCCTCTTTCGAGTGTGACCTGACGTCCAACGCGAAATTTGGCGCCTCGAATGTCCTCGCCGTCAGGGTCAACAACCAGCAACCGAGCAGCCGCTGGTACTCGGGAAGCGGCATCTATCGTCATGTTTGGCTCAAGACGGTGAACCCGGTCCGCATCGCTTACACGGGAACGCGCGTGACGACGCCGCAGATCTCGGCCACCAGCGCCACGGTGAGCATCGCCGTCACCGTCCAGAACGACGCCGCGGCCGACCAGTCGGTGACGGTAGGGCACTCGGTTCGCGATGCCGCGGGGACCGAGGTCGGCAAGGTCACGTCAACGGCGACGTCGGTGACGGCCGGCAAGACCGCCAACGTCACGCAGACCGTGACCGTGTCCAATCCCAAGCTCTGGTCGATCACGTCGCCAACCCTTTACTCGGTGGTCACAACGGTCTCCGTTGGCGGCTCCGTTGTCGACACCTATACCACCTCCTTTGGTATTCGAAGCTTGGCGTTCGACGCCAACAATGGATTCTCGCTGAATGGCACCAAGCTCAAGATCAACGGCGTCTGCCTGCATCACGACCTCGGCAGCCTGGGCGCGGCGGTGAACTATCGCGCCATCGAGAAGCGCCTCCAGCTGCTGAAGCAGATGGGCGTAAACGCGATCCGCACCTCCCACAACCCGCCGGCGCCGGAGCTGCTCGACATCGCCGATCGTCTCGGCTTCCTGGTCATGGATGAGGCGTTCGACTGTTGGTACAACGGCAAGAACACTTACGACTACGGGCGATTCTTCAATCAGTGGGCCGTCACCGACATCACCGACATGGCGGCCCGCGATCTCAACCACCCGAGCATCATCATTTGGAGCATAGCCAACGAGGTGGGGGAGACCAGCGACACCGCCACCGTCACCAAGCTCATGAACGCGATCAAGACCAAGGACACCACGCGCCCGATCGGCCAGGCCCTGGCGGCCTGGGCCTCGGCGGATACGGCGGCGGTGGCGCTGGAAGACGTCGTGGGCGTCAACTACGCTCCTGACCGATACGACTCGCTCCACACGGCTCACCCCACCTGGAAGATCTTCGCCAGTGAGTCGTCCTCCGCGCTGCGGAGCCGGGGCATCTACAACAACAGCAACAACCAGGAGTCGTCCTACGACGACGCGTGGGCCGGCTGGGGGTCGAGCGCAGAGCAGTCGTGGACCGACGTGAACACGCGGGCCTTTGTGGCCGGCGAGTTCATCTGGACCGGCGTCGATTATATCGGCGAGCCAACGCCCTACACGTGGCCGTCGAAGAGCTCGTACTTCGGCGCCATCGACACCGCGGACTTCCCGAAGGACGTCTTTTATTTCTATCAGAGCAAATGGAACGCGAGCGGGCCCACGATGGTCCACGTCGTTCCTATGAACTGGACCAACTGGACGGCCGGGCAATCGGTGAAGGTCATGGTTTACAGCAATGCCGACAGCGTCGAGCTCTTCCTCAACAACAAGTCGCAGGGTTCGAAGACGATGACCGCCACCACCGGGCATCTTCAGTGGTCGGTCCCGTTCGCGACGGGCACGCTCGAGGCGAGGGCGACCAAGGGTGGTGCGGTCGTCGCGACCGACAAGGTGCAGACGGCGGCGGCGGCGGCGGGGCTGGCGCTCACCGTCGATCGCGCGTCGATCGCGGCGGATGGGCGTGATCTGGCCTTCGTCGAGGTGGACGTGGTCGATGCCCTGGGCGTCATCGTTCCACAAGCCAGCAACTCGATCAGCTTCGCGGTCAGCGGTCCTGGCACCCTCGTCGGCGTCGACAATGGAGACTCGACGAGCCACGAGTCGTACAAGGGCACGTCACGGTCCGCTTTCAGCGGCAAGGCTCTGGCCATCATTCAGTCCACCACGACCGCGGGAACCGTGACCCTCAAGGCGACCTCCGGCACGCTCACCAGCGGCTCGGTCGTGGTCGTCACTGGTCCGTAAATGCGTCAGTCGCCGTCCGGCCGCGCGCGGCTCTCGCGTCAACGTGAAACCGCGTCCCTGCTGAGGGGCTGCCCACGCTCCAAATCTCAGTACAGATACATCAAGCGGATCGTTCCGTTGTACATGTAGTTGCTCCAGACCGGGACGGTGAGGTCGCTGGGCTGGAAATACGCGCTCGCCAGGGCGATCTGGGCCTTGATGAAGAGCTGTCCCGCCAGCAGATATTGAAGCGCCGCGAAGCCCAGCAGCTGAGAGGTGTAATTGTTCAGAGTGCTGTTGGCCGCCAGATACGAGTCCGTCTGCGCCGTCCAGTTGGCGCCAACCCCGACGAGCCACAGGTCGGCCAACCGCACGTTGGCGAAGCCGCCCACGCTCTTCGTCGTGAACGAGCTCTCCGGGATCTCCCGCCCGAACGCGTCGGTCTGATGCTGCTTGGCGATCGCCGCGTTCAGGCCGAATTCGACGACGGGATCGATGACGAACTGCACGGAGGCGCCGGCGCCCTTCTGAACGAGCTCCGCCACTGCATCCTTCTTTTCTCCAGGCATCCCGGGCTGAACGGTCTGCGTCGTGGGGGTGCGCTTCTGGTATTCGGCGCCAATCTTGAACTTGAACCAACCGATTGTAGTGCACTTTCTCGGGCCTCGGAACAATTAGCGAGAGCGGGCCCGATCGTACCCACAGGAGCAGACGTCATGAAATCGAAGGTTGCCTTGTCCACTCTCGTCGCGCTGTCGGCCCTCTTGGGCTGCGCCCCCAATAGACCGAGCGGAACGTCGGCGACTGGCGGAAGCACGGGCACGGGCGGCGATTCAGCTTCGGGCGGCAGCAGTGGGGACACGGGGGGCAGCGGGGGGCCTGGCACGGGCGGTACGGGCGCCACGACAGGCACCGGCGGGGCGACGGGCACGGGCGGGGCGACGGGCACGGGCGGGACAACGGGAACGGGCGGGGCGACGAGCACAGGCGGGACGACGGGGACGGGCGGGGCGACGGGTTTGGCCGGGAAGTCTGGCACCGGCGGGGCGACCGGCACGGGCGGGGTGACGGGGACCGGCGGATCGACGGGCACGGGTGGCGCGACGAGCACAGGCGGGGCAACGGGCACGGCCGGGGCGGCCGGCGGCACTGGACCGTGCGACATCTACCAATCAGCCAACACGCCCTGCGTGGCAGCGCACAGCACGGTTCGCGCGCTCTACGGAGCGTACAGCGGCTCTCTCTACCAACTCAGGCGGGCGTCGGACAAGACCACCAAGGACGTTCCGCTCCTCGCCCGCGGAGGCTTCGTGGACATTTCGGTGCAGAACTCGTTCTGCTCCGGTACCACCTGCACCATCTCGATCATCTACGACCAGTCTTCGAACCACAACGATCTCACCAAGTCGCCGGCGGGGGAAACTTGGTTGCCGAATGGCGGTAACGAGGCTAATGCCGCCGACGGAATGATTACCGTGGGTGGTCACACCGTTCACGGGATCTTCGTCAACAATCCCACCGCGAACGTCGGCTACCGGAACAGCGCCACCAAGGGGCTGGCCACAGGCGATCAGCCAGAGGCCATGTACGCGGTGCTGGATGCGAAGCGCTACAGCACGATCTGTTGCTTCGACTACGGCAATGTCGAGACGGACGGCAAGGACGACGGCAATGCCACGATGGAGGCCATTTACTGGGGCGCCTCCACGCAGTGGACGAGAGGCGGCGGCAATGGCCCCTGGGTCGCGGCCGATCTCGAAAATGGGATGTTCGAGGGAGACTCGACCAACGCGACCACCAATACCTCCGTTACGGGCTTCTCGTATGTCACCGCCATGCTCAAGGGCCCTTCCGGCAACGCGTTTGGGCTGAAGGCCGGCAATTCACAGTCCGGTATGCTCGAAACCAAGTGGAACGGGAAACGTCCGGCCGGCTACAGTCCCATGAAGAAGCAAGGTGCCATCGTTTTGGGAACGGGTGGCGACGGCAGCAACTACGGCCAGGGAACCTTCTTCGAAGGGGCCATCACGAGCGGCAACCCGCCGGATGCCACCGACGACGCCGTGCAGGCCAACATCGTCGCCGCGGGGTACGGAAAATAACAACGGCCCGCGTCCCGGTGCGACCTGCTGTCCTGGCGCTCACGCTGACGACCGCTCTACTCGCCGCCTGATCCGGCCAAGGCACCGGGAGCGGTGCGGGACAGGGCGGCAGCAGCAGCGGCGGCGCGAAGGCGACGGGCGGTGCCACCGGCGGCGCGGGCGCGCCCGGCAGTGGTGGCGCGACGGGGACCGCAGGTACCAAGGGGACCGGGGGCACGACCAGCGGCGGCGGCACGACCGGCAGCGGCGGCGCCGGCGGTGGCGGCGGTGGCGCGATCGCGAACGGATCGCTGTATGTCGCCCCGAACGGCAACCCGGCCTCTTCCTCTCAGAGCGTCATCGCCGCGGCCGGAATCGAGGCCGGCTACGCCGACATCAGGAGCATGACGGTGCCGTCCGCGACCTTCTGACGCAGGGAGGCGCCCGTCTCGATAGCCTGGCCGGAGCGCTCTCGGGTCGCTGGAGTTGGCTCCGAGCGAAAGTTCTGGGAATATCGGGCGGTGCTGAGGATGACGGGGCGGCGTGCGAACTGGCCAAGCGTCTTATGGCCAGGGGCACCTGCGCCGAAAATCGTGGCGCGCTCGGTGCGGGGGGGACTGGCGTCGTTGCTGATGGCGCTCGACGAGATTCGTTCCATCGACGATACCGATCTCGTCCTCCGACGCGCGATCGAGCTCGCGCGCGATCGCATAGGGCTCAAGCGCGCTGGCATCTTCGTGCTCGAT
>Ga0209890_10000096_pt1 | contig 40136 bp, 40 predicted proteins | sample OrgsoiDNA2013049_FD_185799 | JGI IMG/M metagenome (GOLD analysis project Ga0209890, IMG submission 185799) | Permafrost soil microbial communities from the Arctic, to analyse light accelerated degradation of dissolved organic matter (DOM) -... | ecosystem: Environmental > Terrestrial > Soil >... | reverse complement strand
CTGGCCGGCACAACTCGCGACATCGCTCAGCGGCGTTCGACGATTCCCCGTATGAATGCCGATTGGCCGGCATGCTGGATGTCGTCGCTGATCACACTGACCAGGCGGGCGCTCAGGGTCACCGGCGGATCCCAGCGGTCGTCGACGATGCGAGCGAGGTCCGCTGCGGTCAGCTGTCGGACGTACGAAACGGTGTGCGAGTGGACGTCGTCGAAGTAGGCCAGCAAGAGCTCGTCGGACCCGACCCGGACGGCGCCGACCTCGTCGGAGCTGTGCCCGTAACCGGTCGCGTCCGTGTCGAATGGCAGAGCGAAACGCTCGACCCAACCACGCTCGATCCAGGCCTGCTCGGCGCCGCGCACAGCAGAGACGTGATCGTCCTGGACGCGGGTGAGGTGCCAGACCAACCAGCCGATCGAGTTGGCATCCGGGTCGGCGCGATAGGCCAGTTGGTCTGCAGACAGCCCCCCTGCTGCGGCATGCACGAGTTCGCTGATTCTGTCGAACGCGTCGGTGAGGACATCGCTTCCGGTCATGGCGGTGAAGTGTCGCCGAAACCGCACCGGTCGGAGGCGCGCCGGGTCGGTGGCTCACTCCCCAGCCGTTCAGACGTCGCCCGCGATCGCCTCCTACCCCTCCCTGCGGAGCTCGTCGAAGTCCTCCTCGCGAAACTCGACGGGCGCATCACCGCGCCCTGGTCGATGGGCTTCGCGCTCGCGCAACTCGACCCTGCGGATCTTGCCCGAGATGGTCTTGGGCAGGTCGCTGAATTCAAGGCGCCGGACCCGCTTGTAGGGGGCAAGGTTTTCCCGGCTGAACTGGAAGATCGACAGTGCTGTCTCGGACGACGGAGCGTGGCCGGCCGCGAGGATGACGTACGCCTTGGGGATGGCAAGCCGCACCGGGTCCGGTGCCGGCACGACCGCGGCCTCGGCGACCGCGTCGTGGCGGAGGAGGACACTCTCCAACTCGAATGGTGAGATGCGGTAGTCCGACGCCTTGAAGACGTCGTCGGCGCGACCCACGTAGGTGATGTACCCGTCGTCGTCCCGCGAGGCGACGTCGCCGGTGTGGTAGTGACCGCCAGCCATCGAATCCGCGCCGTGCTCGTCATCACCGCGGTAGCCCACCATGAGGCCGAGTGGCCGATCACTGAGGTCGAGGCAGATCTCACCCTCGTTCCCGATCTCGCCCGTGACGGGGTCGATCAGCGCGATGGAATACCCCGGCACAGGTCGTCCCATGGAGCCGGGCTTGACCAACTGCCCGGGCGTGTTGGCGATCGCAACCGTGGTCTCGGTCTGGCCGAACCCGTCGCGAATGGTGACCCCCCATGCCTGCTCCACCTGCGCGATCACCTCGGGGTTGAGCGGCTCGCCCGCGCCCACCACCTTGTGGGGCGGATGACGCAGCGCTCGCAGGTCGGCCTGGATGAGCATCCGCCACACGGTCGGGGGGGCGCAGAAGCTGGTGACCGCGCATCGATCCATCACTGCCAGCAGGTCGGTCGCGTTGAAGCGCCCGTAGTTGTGGATGAGCACCGTCGCGCCGGCGTTCCACGGCGCGAAGACGTTGCTCCACGCGTGCTTTGCCCATCCCGGCGACGAGATGTTGAGGTGCACGTCCCCGGGCTCGAGCCCGATCCAGTACATCGTGGACAGGTGTCCGACCGGGTAGGACGCGTGCGTATGTTCAACCAGTTTGGGTTGGGCCGTCGTCCCTGACGTGAAGTACAGGAGGAGCGGGTCGGATGCATTGGTGACGCCGCTCGGGGTGAACTCGGCAGGCGCGATCGCGGAGCCGGCGTAGTCCAGCCAGCCGTCTGTCGCGGCGCCGACGCTGATCCGTGTGTAGTCGCCGGGGACGTCCGCGAACCTCGCGGTGTTCTGCGCGCCGGTGACCACATGGCTGGCGTGGCCGCGTTTGACCCGGTCGTGGAGGTCAGCCGGGGTGAGCAGCGTGCTGGCCGGGATGAGGACAGCGCCGAGCTTGATGCCCGCGAGCAGCACCTCCCACAACTCGACCTGGTTGTCGAGCATGAGGATCAGACGATCGCCACGAGCCACACCGGCGGCGGCGAGCCAGTTGGCGACCTGGTTTGATCGTCTGGCGAGATCGGCGAATGACAGCTTGGCCTCCGACCCATCCGCCTCCACGATCCACAACGCCGGCCGGGGCGACGTCGACGGGTCCTGCCCCAGGCTGTCGAACCAGTCCAGCGCCCAGTTGAATTGCGTCAGGACCGGCCAGCGGAACTCGCGATATGCCGTCTCGTAGTCCGTGCGCCACGCCAGGAGGGCGGCACGAGCCGCGCGAAACGCCGCGCCCCGTGTCGTGCCGCCGTCCCCCTGAATCGGTGTGACCGCGTCGGGTTCGGTCGGTCTGGTCGTGCTGGACACAACGGGTCCATATGATGGCCGACGCCGACGCCGGTTGGGAGGACCGTCAGGCGTCGAGCATGAGCCCGAGACCGATACCCACCATCCAGACGTCCTTGCTCAGCCCGATCCCCGGCGGAGCCGGCCAGACACTCCCAGGCTTGCGCATTCCCGGCGCGCGCGCGTAGAGCGCCATGAGAGATCCGGAGAAGCCGGTCAGCCCAACGCCGGCCAGCCTGTCGGGGACGAAGGGGGCCAGCAACGCCCCGCCGAGGGCAATCTCGCCGGCCGCCAGGACTCGCAGGAACTGCTTGGGGGAGAGCTTGTTCAGGAATGGGAAGGCCGTGACAGCGAAACCGTGCGTGCGCGTGGCGACGGCGTCCTCTCCGCGCCACTTGTCGAGCCCCGAGTGGAGGATGAACACGCCGGTGATGGCGCGGGTCGGAACGGTGTGCAGCTTCATGCGGATTCTCCTGTTGTGCTGGTGAGGAGGGCACTCTCGCAGCGCGTGCCCTCCGCCCGGTCGGCAAGGTTTTCGAGCGCCGGCAACGCTGCCAGCACGGCGGCACGCTCGTCGTCCTCGAGCGACTGCAACGCACGGTGGATGAGCGCGGTGCCGTTGCGTCGCAGATCCTCGAGGAAGCAGGCGCCCTCGGCCGTGACCGACACCTGAGACGAGCGCGCGTCACTGGGGTCCCGGACACGGCTGACCATGCCGCACCCCTCGAGTTGGTCGACCAGTCGCGACAGCGTCGACGCCGACACGCCCTCCCGCGTTGCCAGGTCGCACAGGCGGAGCGGCATGTACCGATGGATGGTGGCCAGGGCCGACAGCTGCGACTCCGTCAGCTCGCCAACCCCGGGGCGGCGCAGTTGGCGGCTGAGCCGCGCCACGGCCATGCGCAGGCGGGCCGCGCAGCTGTCCCCACCCGCCTCTGTCGATGGCTGTGAGGCCCGGGCCGGCCGCGACGCCACTTTGCTTGGCACAACGAAACTATATACTCGCCAACGATGGACGCGGCGGAGGTGGCGGTGCGTTCCGCCACGGGTACGGAGACAGCGACGCCGGCAGGCCGGGCGATTCCACGGTCGCCTCGCGCACCGAGCGAGCCGCCGGCACAGCACACGGATGCTTCCGGTGCCCCTGTTGCCAACCTGCACCGGGCCATGTCGCGCGCCCTCGACCGCGCCGACTGGCGGCTCGTGCTCTGGGACGGGCGTGCCGTCGGGTCGGCCTCGCCCCAGTTCACGATCACGATGCGCTCGCCGGCCGCGCTTGACCGCCTGCTTGGCGGCGTCCCTGAGAAGGCCTTCGGTCGCGCCTACGTCGAGGGCCTGATCAACGTCGATCCCCTCGAACCCTTGCTCGAGCCGCTGGCGGTGGCGCCCGTCCGGCAGTTGTTCCTGGCGTGGCCGGCCATCGTGGCCGCTCTCGTCGCCCTCGGCGGCCGGCCACGCTCTGCGCCGGTCCTCGCCGCGGAGGCCCGCCTGCGCGGTGTGCGCCACAGCCGGCGGCGAGATGCCGAGGCAATCCGTCACCACTACGACCTGCCCCCGGAGTTCTACGGGCTCATCCTCGACAGCCAGCTCACATATTCGTGCGCCTACTTCGAGACACCTGCAGATGACCTCGACCGCGCCCAGGCCAGCAAGCTCGAGCTCATCTGCCGGAAGCTGCGCCTGCAGGCCGGCGAAAGCCTTCTCGACATCGGCTGCGGATGGGGGAGCCTGGTCATTCACGCCGCCGAACACCATGGCGTGCGCGCTGTCGGCATCACGCTGAGCCCGGCCCAGGTCAAGGAGGGGCGCCGGCGCGTGCGCGAGCGCGGCCTCGAGGATCGAGTCGAGATTCGACTCGCTGATTATCGTGATGACGTTGGCGTGTACGACGCCGTGGCGTCGATCGGCATGGTCGAGCACGTTGGGCGTGCCAAGCTCGGTGTCTACTCGGATGCGGTCTACCGTTCCGTTCGGCCCGGCGGCCGCGCACTCATCCACGGCATCACGCAGCGCCCCACCAGGGTCTGGAACCGAGCGTCGTTCAACGACGCGTTCGTCTTTCCCGACGGTGAGCTCGAGGACATCGGCCTGATGGTCCGGGCATACGAGCGTGCCGGCTTCGAGGTGCGCGACGTGGAGTCGCTGCGAGATCACTACGAGATGACGCTGAGGCGGTGGGCGCAGCGGCTGCAGACCAACTGGGACGAGGCCGTGCGCATCGGCGGCGAGCAGCGCGCGCTGGTGTGGCGTCTGTATCTCGCGGGTGCCGCGGTGTCCTTCCGAGTCGGCACCCTGGCCATCCACCAGACCCTGGCCGTCCGACCGGACGAGCAGGGCCGCGTCGACATTCCTCTCACGCGCCGCGACTGGTACAGCTAGGCGCCGGGGTTCTGCCCCGGGTTGCTATCGTCGAAGGGTTGCGTGAGTCACCGGAAGCAGACTGATGAGTGGTCCCCACGACTGGAACGCCAAGATCATCGCGGAGTTCCGTGCCAACCAGGGTCACGTCGGGCCGCCTTTCGAGGGCGCCCCGCTCACCCTGGTCCACCACCGCGGCCGCAAGAGCGGACGTGAGTACGTCAACCCCGTGATGTACCTCCAGTCGGAGGACGACAGCACGGTCATGTACATCTTCGCGACGAAGTCGGGCGCGTCCACCAACCCGGCGTGGTACGCCAACCTCATGCACGCCGGCTCGACCGACGTCGAAGTGGGCACGGAGAGGTTCCCGGTGTCGGTGAGCGAGCTGACCGGCGCGGAGCGCGACCGCGTGTACGCGGAGCAGGCGCGTCGCTACCCCGGGTTCGGCGAGTACGCCGAGAAGACCGAGGGCATCCGCACAATCCCGGTCCTCCAGCTACGCCGCCTCTGAGGCCTCCGGGGCCCTCGCCACGGCGACCGGCACCCAGTGGAGCACCGCGATGGTGGCCCAGAGGATCGCGAAGCCGAGAAGCTGCACTGCGCTCACCGTGGCGCCGAGCACGAAGTAGTTGATGACCAGCGCGCTGGCGGGGAAGGCCAGCTCGGCGAAGGTCGCGATGGAGGCCGGGGTGCGGCGGAGGCCGCGGTAGTACAGCATCATCCCGACCAGCCCGGAAATCACCGCAAGCAGCCCCAGCCGCACCCAGTCGGTCGCTGTCGTCGTCGCCGGTGGAGCCAACGCCCCCTGTGTGGCCGCGATCACCCCGAGGAGGGGCAGCGCGCAGGCGAAGCGCAGGCCGGTGAGCACATCGGGCTCCATGTGCGCGAGGGCCGAGCGGCCGAACACCGTTGCGCTGCCCCAGAGCGCAGCGGCCACAAGTGCGAGGAGCGCGGCCTTCCCCTCCGCGCCGGCGAAGGCGCTGGCCGGGCCGAGCGCCCCGAACGAGAGAAGGTACGTCCCCGCAAGTGCCACCAACGCCACCGGCAGCAAGCGGGTACGTGGCCGCTCACCGAGAGTCAGCGCGGCGATACCGAGGGCCCAGAGCGGCTGCGTCTTCTGGAGAAGGATGACGACGTCCGGGTTGCCGTACTGGAACGCGAACGTGAAGGCGAGCGTGGCCAGCGCCGAACCGCCCCACCCGACCCCGATCACGGCGAGCCAGGCCCGTCGCCTCATGTGCGTGATCGCGCGCGCGCTGCGAACCAGACGGGGCAACACCAGCGCTGTGAGGAGGATGTGCTCGTACAGCACAATCGTCCACGGCGACCAGTGCGACACCAGTGGTGCTCTCAGGGCGCCGTCGCTTCCCCACATCGCCGCCCCGGCAGCCACGAGGGCGACGCCGGCGATCGGCGCGACGCCGGGTAGGATTCGCGCATGCGCCGCCGGGGCAGGCGTCACCGGCGCCTACTCCGGCACGGTCACGGAAGAATGGTGAAGAACATGCAGCCCATCGTTGTCCTTGCCGGGGGTGTCGGCGCGGCGCGATTTCTCCAAGGTGTGGTCGCTGCGTTGCCGGTGAGAGATCTGACCATCATCGGCAACGTCGGCGACGATACTGAAATCGCCGGGTTGCACGTGTCACCGGACCTCGACACCGTGCTCTACACCCTCACTGGCGAGTCCGACGAGGAGCAGGGATGGGGCGTGCGCGGCGATTCGTCGCGCGCGCTGCAGCGAGCCCGGTCGCTGGGCTACGATGCCTGGTTCTGGCTCGGCGACCTCGACATCGGGCTGCACCTGACGCGCACGGAGGCCCTCAATGCCGGCCTGCCGCTGAGCGCGGTCACGACCCAACTGGCAGGCGCACTGGGTCTGGAGGATCGCCTTGTACCGGTCACGGACGACCGCCTGCGGACGATCATCGAGACGCCGGACGGAGATCTCGACTTCCAGACCTACTACGTTCGCCGTGGCCATCGTGACGAGGTCGTCGGCATCCGCTTCGACGGGGCCGCCGCGGCGGCGCCCGCACCGGGCGTCGTCGGCGCCATCAGCCGGGCGGCCGCGATCATCGTCGCCCCTTCCAACCCACTGATCTCGATTGGGCCCATCCTCGCCGTCCCCGGCATCAGTGACGCGCTGCGCGCGCGCAGCGTTCCCTGCGTGGCGGTCAGCCCGATCGTGGGTGGACAGGCACTGCGAGGGCCGGCCGCCGAGATGATGCGGTCACTGGGCTTGGAGCCGTCACCGGCGGGAGTCGCCGGCCTGTACGACGGCCTCATCGATGCGATCGTCATCGACGACGTCGACCACGCTCGCGCCGCTGAGGTGGAGCAGCGCGGCGTCGCCGTGCGCATCACCGACACGATCATGCGCGACGCCGCGGCGCGACGGCACCTGGCCACGGTTGCGCTCGAGGTCGCGGGAATCCGGCTCAGCGCATGACAATCGAGATCGTGCCGCTGGCGCTTGCCCGCGACATCGTCGAGTCGGATGACCTCGCATCGCTCATCACCGACGTCGCCCCGCCGCTGCGCGACGGCGACATCATCGTGGTCACGCACAAGGCCGTGAGCAAGAGCGAGGGCCGCATCGTCGACCTCGGCGACGTGCAACCGTCGGCACGCGCCATCGAGGTTGCCGCCGATCACTCCGATCCCCGTCTCGTCGAGGTCATCCTCGGTGAGAGCCGCCGCATCCTCCGCCAGCGGGGGCCGCTGCTGGTTGTCGAAACCAACGGTGGCCTGGTGTGCGCCAACGCCGGCGTCGACCGCTCCAACGCCCCCCGGGAGGATGCTGTCGTGCTGCTGCCGCTCGACCCCGACGGGTCGGCCGCTCAACTCCGCGCGGCGTTGGAGGCCCGAACCGGGGCGTCCGTCGGCGTCGTCGTGGCCGACACCATGGGCCGAGCCTGGCGCGAGGGAATCGTCGGCACCGCCATCGGCGCCAGCGGCCTGGAGACGCTGCGCGACCTGTCAGGTGCGGTCGATGCCGGCGGACGCCGGCTGCAGACGACAGTGGTCGCTATCGCCGACGAGCTCGCGGCCGCGGCAGACCTCGCCTTCGGCAAGCTCGAACGTGTTCCGTTCGTACTGGTGCGCGGCTACGCGGCGCCGGGCAACGGGTCAGCAGCTCAGCTCATCCGCCATCCCGACCGCGACCTGTTCCGCTGATCGCGAACAGCACCCCGGCGTCACGCGCGTCCTGGATCGTGTCGACGTCGAGCGCCAGGCCCGCGATGTCGAGCACACGGAACGGGAGGTTCGCGGCATCAGCGGCTGCCGCATGCACCTCACTGCTGCGCGGCGCGCCGAACGTCGGACGCATCGCGTCGGACGGCGTCACCAGCAGCGCGTTGGTGCCGGCGTCGCGTGCCCTGGCGATGGCCACGCCCGGCGTCGGCGCCGCGGCAACGAAGGCGAGCAGCTCCGCGGCGGTGACGAGTGGGATGTCGCCTGCCAGGTAGAGAACTCGAGCGGGGCGCGGCGTCAGCGAGGCGAGGGCGTGTGCGAGGCCGTCGTTCCAGGGCAGGTCGGCGTCGGACAGGAGCGTGACCCCGAGCTTGCGCGCCAGGCCGGGCGCGGTTGGCTCGGACGTGGCCAGAGCCACCGGGCCGAGGCAGGCGCTCTGCGCGACTGCGACCACCGCTTCCAGCATGCTGATCATCAGGCGACGCCGATCGATGGGGAGGAGATGGGGTATGAGCCGCTGCTTGGCGATGTCCAACCGCTTCAGCCCGATGATCGTCTGAACGGCCACCTCACGATGGTACGGAGCGGCAAGTCGGTTAGGGTTTTGCCGGTGGAGCGCCCCCCATCGACCGGTCAACCCGGAGCAGCGGATATCCCTCTTGTCGCAGTGGCCCTGGTCGGCGGCACCGGCAAGCTCGGCTCGGCCCTGGCGGCGCGGTTCGCGCAGGCCGGCCATGCCGTCGTCATCGGGTCGCGCGACGCGGTGAGGGCGGAACAGGCGGCCGCCGCTCTCGAGGAGGCGATTGGCGGCGGCGGGCGTGTGAGCGGAGCCGCCAACGCCGAGGCGGTCAGCGCAGCGCAGGTTGTGGTTGTCACGGTCCCCTTCGAGGCACAGGAAGCGACGCTTCGCGGCCTCGCCGGCGCCATCGGGGAGCGCGTGGTGATCAGCACGGCTGTGCCTCTTCGCTACGTCGAAGGCATTGGGCCGACCCATGTCGATGTCGAGGAGGGATCGGCGAGCCAGCAGGTTGCGACGCTCCTTCCCCGCGCTCGCGTGGTCGGCGCTCTGCACACGGTCAGCAGCGCGACGCTGGCCAGGACGGAGCGCCGCCTCGACGCCGACGTGCTCATCACCGGCGACGACGCCGCAGCCAAGGTCGTCGTCGCCCGGCTCCTGGCGTCGCTCTCGGGACTCCGCGTTGTCGATGCCGGTCCGCTGCGCAACTCTCGTTACGTGGAGCAGGTCACCGTCCTGCTTCTGTCGATCAACAAGCGAGCTCGGCGCAACACCGGTGTGCGCATCGTCAACCTGCCTGACGAGCTGGCGGGTCCGCGCGCGGACGCGGAGTCACCGTGAGCGGTGGCGACGGCCCCTACCCCATGCTGGTGGGCCCGCTGCGCTCGACGGTCATTCTCAGCAACACGCGGCCGTCGCGCTCCATGGCCGCGCGATAGTCGGCCCAATCGGGGTGCTCACCGACGCTGCGACGGTAGTAGTCGACGAGCAGGTCCATGGCCTCGGGCAGACTCACGATCTCGACGGCGCCGTCAACGGTGTGCCACTCGCCGAAGAAACGCTCCGTGATGCAGCACAGCGTTGCGTGCGGATTGCGACGCAGGTTGGCGGTCTTGATCGCCGTCTCGCGCGAGCTGATGACGACACGTGAGGCGGCGTCGACTGTGGCGAGCACCGGCGAGAGCTGCGGGCTCCCGTCTCGACGCAGCGTTGCCAGCACGACGCGCGGATTGTGGCGGATGAACTCGAGAACGTCGTCGTGGGGGCCGCTGGTCACGACCTTTGTCACACCTCCTTGGCTGGGGCGATGTTGGCGCCGAGGTTGGTGTGGCGACCATAGTGGAAGTGGCGCGCCCCCGACAATCCGCCCTACCCTCCAGGCCTGCCTGCCGCAACGCCCCTGCGCACGTAGATGAGGAGCCCGCTCGAGCGCACCAGCCTGAAGTTGTCGGCGACGTACGCGGTGGCGACGGGGTCGATCGGCCAGGTCGTGACGGGAGCCTCAACGATGACGTAGTCGACGTGTGCGAACGCTGACCGCCACACGGCTGCCGCCTCCGCTGTGTTCCCGAGGGCCAGGGCCGTGCCGTTGGGATCGGTCATGTTCGTGCAGCCAGGTCGCGAGGACACGAAGCGATTGGTGGTGACCAGGTTGCGCGGCGCATCAGATGTGACACAGCCGCCCTCCGGGATGACCGAGTCGATCGCGGCGACCACGTCCGGGGATGTCTCTGTGTTGAGGTGCGAGACCTGGTTGACGAGGAGAGCGACCACGACGGCGACGGCAAGGGCCGGTGCCGCCAGACGGGTCACCCCCGCGTTGCGAGTGGCGGCGACCCACAACCCCAGCAGGACACCGAGGAAAGGGGTCACCAGGGCGGCGTAGTGCGGGTAGTACTGCGCCGGGAGCAGTTGAGCGACGGATATCAGCACAGTCGAGTCCAGTGCGAACCACTCCAGCCTGGTAGGCCACCGACGCGACGCGACGAGCGCGCCCACGACCAGGCCGGCAAGCACGGCCGCGACCGCGATGGCCACGGCGTCACCGCTTGCGAAGGACGATGCCCCGGTGAGGTCGCCGAGCCGGACGGGGAGCGGAACCCTGGCTGTCGAGGGGATGCGCCCCAACTGGGTGGCGACGACGTCGCGAATGAAGGCGCCGGGAGAGGCGATGAGGAATGGGAGGGTGGGGATGGCGAAGCCGGCGATGACGCCGCCGGCGAACGGGAGCAGCCGTCGGCGCACCTCGGGCAGGCAGAGCGCAGCCACCACCAGCACCGGGAGAATCGCCGACACCTTGATGGTGCCGGCGAACCCGAACGCGACGCCGGCCACCAGGGTTCGCCGCGGCCCCGACATGCTGTCGCCCTCGAAGACGACCACCGCACCGACCAGGCAGAAGAACTCGAGCACCGGTTCGAGCAGCACGCTGTGCAACGCGTACAGCTGCGCAGGGAACAGCGCCATCACCCCGCACGCGATGAGCGTCGCCGCGACCCCGCGGTGGCGCACCAGGCGCCCGACCAGGACCACGCTCGCCGCAGCCAGCAACGGCGTGCAGAGGCGGAGCACAGCCAGGGCGTCCCGGGTGCCGGTCAACTCCGACAGGAACGCGAACGGAGTGGCCAGCAGCACGAACCCCGGGGGTTGGACGAACACGAAGTCGCGGTAGGGGAGGACGCCGTGCACGAGGCGGACCGACCCGCCCAGGTACACGGCAACGTCGGCGCTGGTGCCGAAGAGTGAGCCGGGGCGGCTCAGTTGGTAGAGCGTCACCGCCGCTGCCAGCACCGCGGCCAGGCTGATGACGGCGCTGGTGCGCCGGGGCGCAGCCGTGGCGCCGCTCGGATCCGGCGTGGCGGATCCAGGCCGCGACGGCGGCCTCACCATTCGTGACACCCGCGATGTCGGCACGCCGCGCATTCTGGTCGAGTCGAGCGCCCACGAGGACGCTCGCCAGCGGAATCTGGCCCAGCACCGGACAGCCGCTCTCGACGCTCGACTCACGTGCCGGGAGGCTGCAGCAATCTTGTGCACAGGGTGCATTCGCGCGTCCATGTTGGAACTCGCGGAGTTATCCACATTGTGCACAGGGACGTCACTCGCGCAGTCCAAGGTGTATGGCGAGCATGCGTCGTTTGGATGCGTTGACAGACCGCGAGAGCACACCCGTACACTGCGGCCGTGGATGGCGAGACTGGATCGAGGGAACCCGACTCACGCGGCTCGATGCGTCGAATCTGCGCGCGGCGGGGATGCATAGCGGCGGTGAAGAAGGCGACGGCGAAGTACTGCAGCGTTCGCTGTTGTGCCATCGACCCGGAGCGTCACGCACGCCTGCGACTCTCCGCGCAGCGGTCGAATCGTCGCGTGCTGCCCATGTCGCGCCAGCTCAGCCTCGGGCTCAACGCGACCAACAACCCTGAGGCGGCCCTGTCCCGTATTTCCGAGAGCCGCGAGGACGTTCCCCAGGGGATGTCTCGCCTCTGCGGCTGACGCGCCCTCGCGTCGCGGCGGAGAGTTGCCGCCCGACAGCATCTACAATTCGGCGCCATGCCGGACGATGACGTCGACGCTGCCGCCGAGGCCGGCCCGCCTCTCGAGGTGCCGGCCGAGCTGACGCTGGACATCCTGCGCCACAGTGCCGCGCACCTGATGGCGGCGGCCGTGTTGGAACTCTTCCCGGGTGCTCAATACGATGTCGGCCCCGCCACCGACGAGGGTTTTTTCTACAACTTCCGGCTTCCCGATGGTGCGCACTTCGCCGAGGAGGACCTGGCGACGATCGAGTCGCGGATGCGGGAGCTCGCCAAGAAGCGCATCCCCTTCGACAGGGAGGTGCTGTCGCGCGACGCCGCGCGGCGGTTGTTCGACGGGATGGACCAGCCGTTCAAGGTCGACATCATCGATCGCATGGCCGAGGACGTGAACGAGGTGGGCGTGTATCGCACCGGCGAGTTTGTCGACCTGTGCCGCGGCCCCCACGTGCCGCACTCCGGTCACCTCCGTGCCGTACGCCTCCTCCGAGTTGCCGGGGTGTACTGGCGCGGCGATGAAAAGAATGAACAGCTGCAACGCGTGTACGGCACAGCGTTCTTCGAGCGCGAACAGCTCGCCGCCTTCATCGCGCAGCGGGAGGAGGCGCGTCGCCGCGACCACCGTCGCCTCGGCGCCGAACTCGACCTCTTCTCGTTCCCCGAGGAGATCGGCTCAGGCCTGGCCGTGTTCCATCCCAAGGGAGGGCTGGTTCGCAAGCTGATGGAGGACTACTCGCGCCAGCGCCATGAGGAGGCCGGCTACGAGTTCGTGTACACACCGCACATCACCAAGGAGGACCTCTTCCAGACATCGGGCCACCTCCAGTGGTTCGCGGAGGGGATGTTTCCCCCGATGGAGCTCGACGGCGGTGTCAAGTACTACCTGAAGCCGATGAACTGCCCGTTCCACATCCTCATCTACCGCAGCCGGCCGCGCAGCTACCGCGAGCTGCCGCTGCGCTTCTTCGAGTTCGGGACCGTGTACCGATATGAGAAGTCCGGCGTCGTGCACGGGCTCACACGCGTCCGCGGCCTGACCATGGACGACGCGCACATCTTCTGCAGCAGGGATGACATGGCCGGGGAGCTGAGCGCCCTGCTGACCTTCGTCCTCGACCTGCTCCGCGACTTCGGGCTCACCGACTTCCAGCTCGAGCTGTCCACCAAGCCGGAGGCCAAGGCGGTGGGCTCCGACGACGAGTGGACCGAGGCGACGGAGGTCCTGCGCCAAACCGCGCTCACGATGGGGCTCGACCTGGTCATGGACGAGGGCGGCGGCGCCTTCTACGGGCCCAAGATCTCCGTGCAGGTCAAGGACGCGATCGGGCGAACCTGGCAGATGTCCACCATCCAGGTGGACCTGCAGTTTCCCCAGCGCTTCGACCTCACCTACATCGACGCCGCCGGCAGAGAGGCGCGCCCGATCATGATCCACCGCGCGCTCTTCGGGTCCATCGAGCGCTTCTTCGGCATCCTGCTCGAACACTACGCCGGCCATCTCCCACTCTGGCTTGCGCCCGTGCAGTGCGAGATCGTCCCCGTGCAGGACGACGCCCCCGAGGTCGTCGAATATGCGCAGGGCGTGCGCGAGCTCATGCGCGCTCGCGGGCTGCGCGTCAAGGTCAACGACAAGCCCGGTGAGCGCATGCAGTCGCGTATCCGCGACGCCGAGTTGCGCAAGGTGCCCTACATCGTGGTGGTGGGGCGGCGCGACCTCGAGCGCGGTGATGGTGTCGTCAACGTCCGCTCCACGCGCGCCGGGACGCAGGACAACCTCCTCGCCGGTGACCTGGCCGACCGTCTCGCCGCAGAGGCCGCGGCGCGTTCCCCGGGCTGAACGAGCAGCAGTGGCGCGCGACGGCCGGCCGCTCGTCGACATCGTCCGCGAACTCTTCCCGGGCCACGATGCGGCGGCCATGATCGCTGCCGGGGACGTGCTCGTCGACGGGCTGTCCGTCACCAACGTCAGGTCGCGGCTGCGCGGCACGGCGCAGGTCACCATTCGCGCCACCGCCGCCCTGCGCGGCTCGGCCAAGTTGCGCGCCGCTCTGGCGGCCTTCGACGTGTCTGTGTCCGGCCGCGTCGCGCTCGACATCGGCGCGGCGGCCGGTGGCTTCACCACGGTGTTGCTCGAGGCCGGCGCCAGCCGGGTCTACGCTGTGGATGCCGGCCACGGCCAGCTGCGCGGCTCCCTGCGCCAGGACCCGCGCGTGGTCAACCTCGAGTCGGTCAACATCGCCGACCTCGACGCCGGACGCATCCCCGAGCCGCTCGCGGTGATCACGATCGACGTCTCCTACCTGAGCGTCAGCGCCGCCGTCGCACAGCTTGACCGCGTCGCCATCGCGCCCGGCGCGTCGCTTGTCGCGCTCGTCAAGCCCATGTTCGAACTGCGTGCCGCCACGGCGCCTTCCGATCGCTCCAGCCTGGACGAGGCCCTCGCGGCCGCGTCCGCCGGGGCGACGGCCGCCGGCTGGGACGTGCGCGGATCGATGGACTCGCCCGTGACGGGCAGCCGCGGGGCCCGCGAGCTGCTCCTGCACGCTGTGCGGAGTTGAAGGGGATTCCGCAGCGAGCGTGATATGCTCGCTCGTCGGACGCCAACGTGGCGCCGCAAAGAGGGCTCGTGCGCTGCGGTCCCCACCTTCCGGGTCCGCCTTGAAGGTCCAGAATCGGCCCGGGCCTGGATAGCGGATCGCTGTCCAGGTTTTTGTGTTTTGGAGGTCTCCACCCATCGCATTTCGAGAGTTGAGGATCAACGAGCAGATCCGCATTCCGCAGGTGCGTCTTTTCGACGACACCACCGACGAAGCGCTCGGCATCGTCCCCATCGATTCGGCCCGTCAGCTCGCCGTGGACCGCGGCCTCGACCTCGTCGAGGTGGCACCACTGGCCCAGCCGCCGGTCTGCAGGCTCATGGATTACGGACGTTTCAAGTTCGAGGCGTTGAAGCGGGAGAAAGACAGCCGCAGGGACCACAACGTCGTCCAGTTGAAGGAGCAGAAGCTTCGTCCGAAGATCTCGGACCACGACTTCCGCACCAAGCTGGCCAAGGTGAAGCAGTTCCTCGGTGAGGGTGACAAGGTCAAGCTGACCATCATGTTCCGCGGCCGGGAGATGGTTCACCAGGAGTTCGGACGCAAGCTGCTCGACCGCATGACCGAAGAGCTGAACGAGCTCGCGATCATCGAGAGATCCCCTCTCGTCGAAGGCCGGAACATGATCATGATCCTCAGCCCGACGACCAAGAAGCAGCCGCGCGCGGACCGTCCTCACGGCGACGCGCACCCGACGCCCGGCAACGGCGCCGTGGCCACAGCCGCGCCCCAGCGCGCTGAGGTCAGCGCGCCGGCCGAGGTCGTCACGCCCGTCGAAGCGACCCCGGAGGCGGCTCCAACCACGCAACCCACGCCACAAACCGCGCCCACAACGCCCGAAGCTGCCGCCAAGGACCCAGCCGCCGGGCGGGCGACGCGAGCGCCCAGGAGTCCGGCCAAGCCTGCGACCGGCACCAAGCCGCGCGCCACCACCAGCACGACCACAGGGACACAAGCCGCCGAGCCGCGGAGGGGAGCCAATGCCGAAGATTCGGACGCATAAGGCGACACAGAAGCGCTTTCACATCACCAGCACCGGCAAGGTGATGCGTCGCAAGGCCTTCAAGTCGCACATGCTCGAGCACAAGAGCAGCAAGCGCAAGCGCGTCATGAACGTGCAGCACCAGGTGTCGCCGGCGGACGTCAAGGCAGTTCGCCGCCTGGCGCCCTACCTGTAGGCGGGAGGAGACACCATGGCAAGAGTCAAGAGAGGCGTCACCGGGCGTGCGCGCCACAAGAAGATCCTCGAACTCGCCGAGGGCATGCAGGGCGATCGGAGGTTGCACTTCAAGGCCGCCAACGAGGCGGTCATGCACTCGCTGTCGTACCAGTACCGCGATCGCAAGCTGCGCAAGGGCGACATGCGCGCCCTGTGGATCACACGCATCAATGCCGCCGCCCGCCAGAACGGCCTGGCCTACAACCAGTTCATGCACGGGCTGAAGAGCGCGGGCATCGACATCAACCGCAAGATGCTCGCCGACCTGGCCGTCGAGGACCTGACCACGTTCGTGCAGCTTGTCGAGGTGGCTCGAGGCGCTCTGACGTCGGCGTGACCGACCAGCCCGAGGAGGCGAACGGCGCCGACGCGCACGCCGTCTCGGTGGCCGCCCTCGACGAGGTGGCGGCTGCGACGGAGACCGCGTCGCTCGACGCCATCCGGGCGCGCTACCTCGGTCGCGGTGACGGTCTGCTCACCGTGTTCCGCAAGCGCATCGGAACGATCGCCGACCCCGAGGCCCGGCGCGCGACGGGCCAGATGGTCAACGCCCTCGTCGAGCGCGTCACCGACGCCATCGAGGAGCGCCGCGCCACGCTGAGCGCGACGGCGGCCGGGGACGGTGCTGCCGAGGCGATCGATCTCACCTGGCCGCCGCCACCGCTGCGACGCGGTCACCTCCACCCCGTGTCCCGTGTGTTCCGCGACGTGCGCCGGATCTTCGCCCAGCTGGGCTACACGGCTGTGTCCGGCCCCGAGGTGGAGTACGACCGCTACAACTTCACGCTCGTCAACATGCCCCCCGGGCACCCGTCGCGCGACACCCAGGACACGTTCTTCGTCGACCACGACCGTCTGCTGCGCACCCACACATCGCCGGTCCAGGTGCGCAGCATGATCATCCGGGGCGCGCCGCAGCGGGTCATCGTCCCCGGCAAGGCGTACCGGCGCGACTACGACGCCACCCATTTCCCGATGTTCTTCCAGGTCGAGGGAATGTGCATCGACTCGGGAATCGCGCTCAGCGACCTGAAGGGCACCCTCGAGTTCTTCGCACGGTCGGTCTTCGGCGTGGACCGCGCCCTCCGCCTGCGTCCCCACCACTTCGAGTTCACGGAGCCGTCCATCGAGCTCGACGTCTCGTGCGCCGTCTGCGGCGGCGAGGGGTGCAAGCTCTGCAAGGGCAGCGGATGGCTGGAGATCCTGGGCGGCGGGATGATCCACCCCAACGTCCTGCGCAACGGCAACGTCGACCCCACCCGCTTCAGCGGGTTCGCCTTCGGGATGGGGGTGGAACGCATCGCCATGCTCGCGTACGGGATCGAGGACGGTCGCCTCCTCTACGACAACGACGTGCGATTCGTGAGGCAGGGATGAGGATTTCGCTCGACTGGCTGCGCGAGTACGCGGTCCTCGACGCGCCGCTCGACACCCTCGTCCAGGGCCTCGTCGACACCGGCACCGAGGTGGACCGTGTCGAGCGGGGGCCTGCCGGGGTCGTGGTTGCGCGCATCGTCGGCCTCGAGGACGTTCCCGAGTCGACGCGAGGCGTGCGCTTTGCCGACATCGACACCGGCCGCGAACCCATCCGCGTTCTCACCGGCGCCGCCAACCTGGCGGTCGGCGACCTCGTTCCCTACGCGCCGCCCGGTACCCTCCTTCCCGGTGCCGACGAGCCGCTCGGAGTTAAGGCCATGTTCGGCGGCAAGTACCACTCTCCGGGCATGCTCTGCTCATCCGCGGAGCTCGGCATCGGCGAGGACGCCGAGGGCATCCACCACCTCGATGGGGGTCTGCCCGGCCAGCCCCTGCACGAGGTGGTGACGCTGGACACCGTTCTGGAGTTGGAGGTGACCACCAACCGGCCGGACTGCCTCTGCCACCTCGGCATCGCCCGTGAGATGGCGGCGGCGGTGGGGGAGACCGTGCGCGAGCCCGACCCCACCGTCCCCGACACGCTGCTCAGCGCGGCGAGCCTGGCACGGCGCGTCGAGGTCGAGGTCCAGGACGATGCCGGCTGCCCCCGGTTCGCGGTGCGGATCATCGAGAACGTCGCGGTGGGGCCATCACCCGAGTGGATGCAGCGCCGCCTGCGCGCCGTCGGCCTACGCCCCATCAACAACATCGTCGACGCGACCAACTACGTCGCTCGCGAGCTCGGTCAACCCCTGCACGCGTTCGACCTGGACCGCTTCGTCGCTGCGCAGGCGGGCGAGCGTCGCGCCGCGCACGTGGTCGTCCGCCGCGGGCGCGACGAGCGCGTTCTCTGCCTCGATGGGGTGGAGCGCACGGTCGGGCCAGAGGACATGGCCGTGTGCGCCGGGGACCTGGCGGTGAGCATCGCCGGCGTGATCGGCGGTGCGGGCACCGCCGTCGACGACAGCACCCACAGCGTCTTGCTCGAGGCGGCCGCATGGGACGGACCCACGGTGCGCGCCACCTCGAAGCGCCTGGGAGTGCGCACCGACGCCTCCACCCTCTACGAGAAGGGCCTCAGCGACACCCTTCCGCCGATCGCGCTCGACCGCGCCGCGGCGCTGATCGCCGAGCTGGGCGGCGGCCACGTTCTCCGCGACACCGTCGACGTTCGCGCTCGGCCCCTGCCGCCGATCCCTCCGATCGAGCTGAGCGGTGCGTCCATCTCCGCGCAGCTCGGCTACTCGGTGGACGCCACCGAGGCGGCCACCGCCCTGGCCCGCCTCGACTTCGGGGTCGAGCAGCATGGCGACGAGCTCACCGTCACCGTGCCCCACTTCCGCCGCGACGTCGTCATCGTCGAGGACGTGGTCGAGGAGGTCGGACGGTCGCTCGGCTATGACCGCGTGCCCAGCACGCTGCCCGGCCGCCGCCTGCCCGTGTCCCGGCTGGCGGCGGAGACGCCGCTGGAGGACCGAGTCAAGGACGTCCTCCTCGGCGCCGGCTTCGATGAGGCGATCACGTGGTCCTTCGTGTCGCGACCCCTGGCCGCGAGGCTCCAGGGCATGGGCCGGGGGCGCACCCCCATCCCGCTGCGCAACCCGCTCAGCGAGGAGTGGAGTGTGCTGCGCACCAGCCTGCTTCCCGGCGTCGTCCAGGCTGTCGCCGGCAACATCCGCCGCGGCGTCGACGAGGTGAGCCTCTTCGAGCTCGGCCGAGCCTTCTGGGAGGGCGAGCGCCGCGGCCAGGTGGCGGGCTCCACTCCGGACGGCGCCGACGACCGGCTGATCCCGCTGCCGGCGGAGCCACTGCTGCTGGCAGCCGTGGCCACCGCCACCGGCGGACAGCACGCCGCTGACCGCATCCGCGACCTCCAGGCCACGGTGACGCGACTGGCGACAGAGCTGGGCGCCGGTGTGGTCGAGACCGAACCTGCCGACATCCCCGGTCTTCGCCCGGGCAGGAGTGGACTGCTCATCTGCAACGGTCACTCCATCGGCGTGGTGGGTGAGCTCGACGCCTCGACGGCGGCGAAATTCGACGTGCGCGGCCGCCTGGCGGTCGCGGAGGTCCACCTCGACGCGCTCGTCCCTGAGGGCGCGACGGCGCCCCGGTACCTGGCACCCCCACGATACCCGGCCGTCGTCCAGGACCTTGCCGTGACCGTGCCGGAGGAGGCCCGCGCCGGCGATGCCCTGAAGGCTATCCGCGAGGCCGCCGGCGGACTGCTGGACAGCGCCGTGCTCTACGACGAATATCGCGGGCCGAAGCTGGGGGAGGGGCGTAAGGGTTGGACCTTCCGGCTTGCCTATCGCGCTCCAGGGCGCACGCTCACCTCCGAAGAGGCGCAGACCGCTCAGGACGCCATCGCGGTCGGCCTGCGGGCGCGCTGCCGGGCCGAGGTGCGCCGATAGCCGCGAGGCTCTCGCGGGCGTTTCTCGCACGGGGCTCCGTGGCGGTGGCTCGCGACCTGGTGGGTGCGTCGCTCATCGCCGACCCCGGCAGCCCAGACGAAGTGCGCGCCCGCATCGTCGAGGTGGAGGCCTACCTTGGCGAGGACGACCCCGCTTCGCACGCCCATCGCGGCCCGACCCCACGCTCGTCGATCATGTTCGGGCCGCCGGGGCACCTCTACGTGTACCTCAGCTACGGTGTGCACCACTGCGCCAACGTCGTGTGCGGGGCGGATGGCACCGCCGCCGCGGTCCTCCTGCGCGCCGCCGTCGTCGACTCCGGCGCCGTGGTGGTGCGGGCGCGCCGCGCCACCCCGGCCGGCGACGACGGCCTTCTCAGTGGCCCGGGGAACCTGTGCAGGGGGCTGGCCATCACGGCCGCCGACAACGGGCTCGACCTCTGCAGCGGCGGCCGCATCCGCCTCGAGCGGTCGCCCGACGTGCCGGTACTGTCGGTCGGCCCGCGGGTTGGCATCAGCAGGGCCGCCGACCTGCCGCTGCGGTTCTGGTGGACCGGCCACCCGGCGGTGTCCGGGCGGCTGCCGACCCCTTAAATGAAAGGGACCGGCGTGAACGCCGGTCCCCGAAATTGCCGATCTCGTCGGCTGCCCGACCTACCAGCCGGGCTATCTATGGGCACCTCATGGTGCCGGCTGGCCAGCCCGAAAAACTGTCGCGCCGCTGCCGCCCTGCGCTCTTCCAACCAAGCACCGGAACCTGCCGGGCACATCCCGGGGTGTCGACGGTGGCGCCTCGCGGACGGTCGCACGTCGCGACCCGAAGTCCGGGCCCTATATCTCGGCTCGCGTGTGCCGGTAGAGTTCGAAGACCGTACGCATCGTGAAGGTATCCTCCGTATGCAGTCGGTTCCTTGATATCAGCATAAACATCTGCCCGCCGTAGTCAAGGGGCCCTCGCCGATCCGTGACACGTGGTGGATCCGGCTGGCGGACCTGTGGTGAAAGCCCGCTCGGCCGCCGCCACCCGGTCTCATAGACTGGGGCGGGCGACGCGAATACAATGGCAAACGCCTGTTCGGCAACGGAGGACTCATGTCCGGTCACAGCAAGTGGGCGGGGATCAAGCACAAGAAGGCAATCGTCGACGCCAAGCGCGGCCAGACCTTCACCAAGGTGGCCCGCGAGCTGTCGGTGGCAGCCCGTGAAGGCGGTCCCGACCCCACGTCCAACTTCCGCCTCCGCCTCGCGATGCAGAAGGCGCGTGAGGTGAACATGCCCGCCGACAACATCGAGCGGGCCGTGCAGCGCGGCGCCGGCGGCAAGGAGGGCGCCCAGCTCGAGGAGATCCGCTACGAGGGCTACGGCCCCCACGGCGTTGCGGTGATGGTCGACGTGCTCTCCGACAACCGCAACCGCACCGTCGCAGCGGTCCGCAACCTGTTCACGCGCTCGGGTGGATCGCTGGGCGAGACCAACAGCGTGGGCTGGATGTTTGCGCAGCAGGGCGTGCTCCACGTCGCTGCCGGTGACGCCGACCCCGAGGAGCTGGCCCTGGCGTTGCTCGAGGCTGTGGATGTGGGTACCGACGGCGACATCACCGTCGACGGCGACACGGTCGTCGTCACGGTGAGCCCGGCGGACTTCGAGGCGGCGCGGGCTACCATCGAGGCGGCCGGCCACATCGTGGAGAGTGGAGAGGTGACCATGAGCCCGAGCACCTCGGTGGCGCTCGATGCCAAACAGGCGGCTGCCGTGCTCCGCCTCCTCGACGCGCTCGAGGAGGACGACGACGTGCAGCAGGTGTACGCCAACGCGGAGATCCCCGACGACGTCCTCGAGTCGGTCGGCTGACCGGGTGCGCGTCCTGGGCGTCGATCCGGGACTGGGTCGCACCGGCGTCGCCGTGGTCGAGGGCCGTCCCGGTGCACTGACCCTGCTGGACAGCCGATGCCTCGACACGCCCGCGGGGATGGACGACGCCGAGCGTCTGTTCATGCTCTCCGGCCTGATCACCGCGGTCGTCGCCGAGCAGCGGCCGGCCTGCGCCGCCGTGGAGCGTCTCTTCTTCTCCACCAACCGCAGCACCGCGATGCGCGTCAGCGAGGCACGCGGGGTCCTGCTCTGCGCCATCGCTGCTGCCGGTGTTCCCGTGTTCGAGTACACCCCCAACGAGGTCAAGGAGGCGGTGGCCGGCTACGGGGCGGCGCGCAAGCCCCAGGTGCTGCGCATGACCATGCAACTGCTGTCCGTCGACCGTATCGGCGGCCCCGACGACGTCGCCGATGCCTGCGCGATCGCGGTCTGCCACCACCATCGAGCCGCGCTCACGCTCAGGGTGCGGCGCGAGGCGGCCCGGCCTGCCGTGAGCGCGCTCGACGTCGCCGTCGCCGCCGCACGGGCGCGCTCGGGGTTGGGGGCCCGGTGATCACGCTGCTGCGCGGGCGGATCGCCGCCGTCGACCAGGACGTGGTCACAGTTGACGTCAATGGCGTGGGCTACGCGGTGCAGTGCCACCTGCGCACCGCCGTCGCACTGCACAACGCCACGGGCGAGACCACGCTCCACGTCCACACGTCGGTGAGCGCCGACGCCATCCGCCTCTACGGGTTCACCTCGCCCGAGGAGCTGCGCCTCTTCCGCCTGCTCATCGCCGTCGAGCGGATCGGGCCCAAGGCGGCGCTCGGCATCCTCGGGCGCGCCGACCTGGCCACCATGGTCCGCGCTCTGCGCAGTGGCGACGCCGCCATGGTGGCCACGGTGCCCGGCATCGGGGCCAAGACGGCGGAACGGGTTGTGCTGGAGTTGCGCGACAAGCTCGACGGCCTGGCGTTGCCTGGCGACGTGGCCACCCCGGCGGGGGAGGCGGGCGACCAGGCCATCCGTGCCGCCGTCGACGGCCTGGCCACCATGGGCTTTCGCGAGGCGGCGGCACGCGACGCGGTGAAAGCGGCGCTGAGCGATGGTGCCGAGCCGCTCGACGTCACCGCGCTCGTCGCCGCGGCGCTTCGCCGCCTCGACATGGTGGCTGCCGTCTGATGGACGAATCGCGCGTGGTGACACCGCTCGAGGTCGACGACGAGCACGCCGCCGAGGTGGCGCTTCGCCCCCAGCGTCTCGCCGACTTCGTCGGTCAGGCGGGCATCCACGAGCAGGTGCACGTGCTTGTCGAGGCCGCGCGTGGCCGTGGCGAGCCCATCGACCACATCCTTCTCTACGGACCACCGGGCCTGGGCAAGACGACGCTCGCGCAGATCATCGCCACCGAGATGGGAGTGCAGGCGCGGCTCACCTCGGGGCCGGCGCTCGAGCACCAGGGCATGCTCGCCTCCATCCTCACCTCGCTCAACGACCGCGACGTCTTCTTCATCGACGAGGTGCACCGCCTCAACCACGCGGTGGAGGAGGCCCTCTACCCGGCGATGGAGGACCTCGCCTTCGACTTCGTCGCCGGGCGCGGGGCGGGCGCGCAGACGCTGCGCCTCAGCCTCAATCGCTTCACAGTCATCGCTGCCACCACACGCGCGGGCGCCCTCGGAGGCCCGCTGCGCGACCGCTTCGGGGTCACCTTCCGGCTCGACTACTACGACGTCGCAGAGCTCACCGACATCGTCCGGCGGAGTGCGCGGTTGCTGAAGATCGCCATCGACGACGACGGCGCGACCCTGCTGGCCACACGGGCGCGAGGCACGCCCCGCGTCGCCAACCGCCTCCTGCGCCGCGCCCGCGACTATGCGCAGGTGCGGGCCGACGGGCACATCGACGTCGCCGCCGCCGGTGCCGCGCTGGACATGCTCGGCATCGACGCCGCCGGGCTGGACGAGATGGACCGGCGCGTGCTCGCCGCTCTCTGCGGCCCCCTGCGCGGCCACGCCGTCGGCGTGCAGACGATCGCGGTCAGCGTCCAGGAGGAGCCCGAGACAGTGGAGGACGTCGTCGAGCCGTACCTGATCCGGCTTGGGATGCTGGCGCGCACGCCGCGCGGGCGCGTCCCCACGGCGCGCGCCTACGAACATCTCGGCCTTGCCGTCCCGCCCGGCACCGTGGGCGCCGGGGACACGCAGCCGTCCCTTTTCGCATAACCGCCGCATGATCACCGCCGGCGCGCCGACAGGCACGTCCACGCGGGCGCTGGACGCCGATCTCTTCGACTACCCGCTCCCGGTCGAGCGCATCGCCCAGGCTCCACTGGAGCCTCGCGACGCCTCCCGCCTTCTCCACGTCGGGCCGGGCGGGCGGGTGACCGACCACGTGTTCACCGAGCTGCCCGCCCTGCTCCGCCCCGGCGACCTCCTCGTCGCCAACGACACGGTGGTGCGGGCGGCGCGACTCCGTGGGCTCAGGGATGACGGAGGCCCAGCCGAGGTGCTGCTCCTCGAGCGCCTCGGCGGCGACCGCTTCTCCGCCCTGGTCCGGCCGGGGCGCCGGCTGCGCCATGGCACGCAGGTGACCGTCGACGACACCCTGCGCGTCCGCGTCGCGGGCGCCGCGCCGGGCCACCCCGGCGCCCGCATCGTGGAACTCGAGACCAAAGGCGACACCGAGGAAGCCATCGCCAGGCTCGGCGAGGCGCCGCTGCCCCCCTACATCCGCACGCCGCTGCTCGACCGGCAGCGCTACCAGACGGTGTACGCCACCGGCGACCCGGCGTCGGCTGCCGCGCCGACCGCCGGCCTGCATTTCACCCAGCGCCTCCGCGCGGCCCTGGCGGCCCACGGCATCGACTGGGCCACCGTGCAACTCGACGTCGGCCTCGGCACCTTCGCGCCCATCACCACAACCGACGTTCGCGACCACCGCATGCACGCCGAGCGGTGCACGCTTCCGACCGCCACGGTCACGTCGATCGAGGCGACGCGGGCTGCCGGTGGGCGCGTCATCGCCGTCGGCACCACCGCGGTGCGCACCCTGGAATCGCGTGTCGACAGCGCCGGCCATCTTTGCCCCGGGTCGATGTCGACCGAGCTCTTCATCACCCCCGGGCATCGCTTTGCCGTCGTTGACGGGCTGCTCACCAACTTCCACCAGCCGCGCTCGTCACTCCTCGTGCTGCTGGCGGCCTTCATCGGCGCCCGCGAGTGGCGCGACGCCTACGACCACGCCCTCGCTCACGGGTACCGTTTCCTCAGCTTCGGCGACTGCATGCTCTGTTGGCCGGCGGACGCGCGGTCGTGAGTGCCCTGACCATCGACGCACTCGATGGCGCGGCACGTGCCGGGCGGCTGCGCACCGCGCACGGTGAGGTGCGCACGCCCGCCTTCATGCCGGTGGGGACGCACGCCACCGTCAAGTCCCTCGACCCTGGCGAGGTGCGTGCGTGCGGCGCCGACATCGTGCTGTGCAACGCCTACCACCTTGCGCTGCGGCCGGGCGTCGCCATCATCGAGCGCGCCGGCGGCCTGCACTCCTTCATGGGCTGGGACGGGCCGATCCTCACCGACAGCGGCGGCTTCCAGCTTGTCAGCCTGCGCAACGTCGCCACCGTCGACGAGGACGCCGCCACCTTCGTGTCGCCGTACGACGGCGCGCGCCTGCGGGTCACCCCCGAGGAGGCGGTGCGCAACCAGGTGCGGCTCGACTCCGACATCATCATGTGTCTCGATCAGCCCGTCGCCTGGGGCACAACCGCCGCCGTCCCGGCCACGGAGCGCACCCACAGGTGGGCGGCGCGGTGCCGGGCGGTGCACCCCGGCGAAGGCCGGCTGCTCTTCGGCATCTGCCAGGGAGGCTTCGACGCCGACTCCCGGCGCGCCTCGGCGGCAGAGATCGCCGCCCTCGACTTCGACGGCGTCGCCGTCGGCGGCCTGTCCGTCGGCGAGCCGCTGGAGGTCATGGAGGCGATGACCGCGGTGTCGGTCGCGGGGCTGCCCGTCGACCGCCCGCGCTACTTCATGGGCCTGGGCACCGACAGCGAGCTGCTCACCATGGTCGGGCTCGGCATCGACATGTTCGACTGCGTCGCGCCAACCCGGCTGGCGCGCACCGGCACGGCGATGACGCCGACCGGGCGGCTGACCCTCCGTCGGGCCACCTATCGCACCGACCTCCGCCCGCTGGTCGAGGGCTGCCCGTGCCCGGCCTGCACGCGGTTCTCGCGCGCCTACCTCCGCCACCTCTTCGCGGCCGGCGAGATCCTCGGCCACCGCCTCGTCAGCCTCCACAACATCACCCACCTGACCGCGCTCATGACCGCCGCCGGTGAGGCCATCAGGGCGGGCAGCTTCGACGCATTCCGGGCCGCCACCGACGCGCGGCTGCGCGGCGGCGCCGGGGACGGCGAGGACGCCGTCAGCCTCGGCGGCGACGCCGCGACGGGGGAGATGTGGGCGGCCGGGTCAGCGCAGATCCCGGGTACACTCGGCCCCCGTGGCTGATTTCTTCCTTCGCGTCACACGCGTGCGCCTGGTCATCGTCGTCCTCATCGTGCTCGGCGCGCTGTTCATCGATGGCTACAGCGTCTTCTACCGCTATGTCGTCGTGCATCAGCCCTTCCCGCAAAAGCTGACCACCATCCCCAACATCGCCGGACATCCCATCACCTTCGTCAAGGGTCTGGACCTGCAGGGCGGCACCCAGCTGACGGTCGAGGTCTGCCACGGCCTCAACGATCCACCGGGCGTGGGCTGCCGCAACGGCCCCAAGGGGCAGACGGTCGCCGAGGCGCGTGACAAGACGATCCCGCTCATCCAGGCACGCGTCAACGGCCTCGGCGTGTCGGAGGCGGCGGTGTCGGCACAGGGTTCCGACCAGATTCTCATCCAACTCCCCGGGGTTGGCATCGACCAGGCCAAGAGTACGGTGGGGACGACCGCCAAGCTCCATTTCGCGACAGCCGTGGCGGGCACGCCTGACCCCAACAGCGCGCAGTTCTTCAGGGACCAGGAGAACCTTGTCGACCCCAACCAGTTGAGCAACCCCCAGCTGTACCCGACCGGGTACCACTGGAAGATCGACGACGCGCTCGACGCCAGTGACGTCACGTCGGCCGACGTGGGCACTGACCAGAACGGCCAAATCGCCGTCAACATCACGTTCAACGATGCCGGTGCGACCGAGTGGAGCAAGGTCACCACCGCCGCCTACGCCTTCACCCAGCAGAATCCCGCGAATCCGCCCCCGCAGGCCCAGGTGGCCATCTTCCTGGACAGCACCATCATCACCGCGCCCGTGGTGCAGGGCCCTTCCAGCAACAACACGCAGATCACCGGCGGCTTCACCAGCGCCCAGGCCCAGGCACTCGCCAGTCAGATCTCCGCCGGCGCACTTCCCGCCGAGATCGGCACGGTGCAGGCCAACGTGGTCAGCGCCACGCTCGGTCAGCAGACGGTGCAGCGCAGCCTCATCGCGGGCATCGTCGGCCTCCTGATCATCGTTCTCTTCATGATCGGCTATTACCGCTTCCCGGGCCTCCTGGCGTGCCTGGCGCTGGTGGCGTACGGCGCCATCGTGCTCGCGCTCTTCAAGGTGATCGGGGTCACCATATCGCTGGCCGCGCTCGCCGGCTTCGTGCTGAGCGTGGGCATGGCGGTCGACGCCAACGTGCTCATCTTCGAAAGAACCCGCGACGAATTACGCCACGGCCGCAGCGTCGCGCCGGCTGTCGACACGGGCTTCCGGCGGGCATTTCCTGCCATCCGTGACAGCAACGTGTCGACCATCATCGCCTGCCTGGTGCTGGCCATCCTCGGTACCGACGTGGTGCGCGGCTTCGCGATCACGCTGGGCATCGGCGTGGCGGTGAGCTTCTTCAGCGCGGTCACGGTGACGCGCGCGCTGCTCGCCGGTGCGCTCCGCCTGCGCCTCGGCCGCAACCCCACCATGTACACGCAGATCCACGAGGAATACGCACAGGAGCCGCCCACGGGCCGCTTCGACATCGTGCGTTCGCGCAACTGGTACTTCGCCGGCTCGCTGGCGATCATCATCCCCGGCATCCTGGCGATCCTGTTCTGGGGCTTCCGGCTGGGGCTGGACTTCCGCGGGGGGTACAAGGTGGACCTCGCCCTCACCCATCCCGCCACGCAGGCACAGGTGCAGACCACGGTGAAGAGCGTGATCGGCAACCTCGAACCCCAGGTGCAGACCGTGGCCGGCAACCGGTTCGAGATCAGCTTCCTACCAGGCACGGCAAACGGCGGCGCTGACCCCGTCGACGTCCTTCAGACCGCGCTCGGCAAGGCATACGGCATCCCCACAAGTGCCAAGACCCACAACCCGGACATCCAGGAACAGTTCATCGGCCCCAGCGTCGCCTCCGACCTGGTGCGCAGCGCCGTCATCCTGATCCTGGTGGCCTCAGCGCTGATCGCCGTGTACCTCGCGTTCGCGTTCCGCCGCCAGCGGGCCATCTCGGCCTGGCGATTCTCCGCATGCGCCTTCTTCAAACTGCTCCACGACGTCTTCGTGCTCGCCGGGATCTGGGCGATCCTCGGTCACTTCACCTCCATCGGTGAGGTGGACACACTGTTCGTGACCGCGATCCTCACCTCGGTGGCGTTCTCGATCCACGACACCATCGTCGTGTTCGACCGCGTTCGCGAGAACCTGAAGTTCGGGCCGCGGCTCACGTTCGACCAGGTGATCAACCTCTCGACGGTGCAGACCATGACGCGCTCGCTGAACACGTCGCTGACCGTCGTGTTCGTCCTGCTCGCGCTGGTGCTCTTCGGCGGATCGACCATCACCGGCTTCGTGCTCGCCCTGCTCATCGGGATCGTGACCGGGACGTACAGCTCGATCTTCAATGCGAGCACGCTCCTGGTGGCGTGGCAGAAGGCGTCGGCCTCGCGCGCGGCCGAACCGCCCACGCCGGGATCGCAGCGGAGGGTGGCTCGCGCCGCCTGAGAGTATCCCGGTGAACACGTGAATACCGTCTCGACGGAGGAGCTGACCGAGCTCGTCCAACCGTCCCTGCGTCATCTCGGCCTCGAGCTGGTCGATCTGCAGTGGAGGCCGGGTCGGAGCAGCGTCTTGCGCCTCGTGATCGACTCGGCCGCCGGGGTGACCCTGGACGACTGCGAACGTGTGTCCCACGTCGTCGGCGCCGTGCTCGACGCCTACGACCCGATCGCCGGCCGCTACTCGCTGGAGGTGTCGTCACCGGGTGCCGAGCGGCCGCTGCGAACCGACGCGGAGTGGCAGGCGGCGGTGGGGCGGCGGGTCAATGTGCGGTTGCGCTCCGGCGACGCCGAGCTGATCGTCGAGGGCAGCCTGCGCCAGGTCGACGAGGCCAGCGCCGAGATCGAGGCGCGCGACCGCAACCGGCGCCGCCTCACCGCGGTCAGCCGCGCCGACGTCATCGCCGCCCGCATCGTGGTGGACATCTGAGCTGTGGACGTCCCCCCCGCGACGCCGCTCGACGGCGCCATCGCCACCCTTCGAGACACCACCGAACTGAACGACGAGCGCCTCGCCGCCCTCTTCGAGGGGGCCTTCGTCGACACGTACCGCCGCGTCATCGACGACGACCCCAGCGTCCAGGCTCGTGTCGACCTGTCGTCGGGCAGCTGCACGATGTACCGGCGCGGCCCGGACGGCGACGACGTCCGCATCGATGTCGACGTGCCGGACTTCCCCCGCCAGGCTGCCCAGGCAGCGCGCGAAGCGGTGGCGACAGCCCTTCGCGAGGCCGGCAAGGACCGCGTGCTGCGCGAGGCGTCACTGCATCGCGGCGAGCTGATCGACACCATCGTGGACCGCCACGCCGGCCCGGTCTGGTACCTGCGCGCCGCCGACCTGCGTGTGCTGCTTCCGCCCGAGGAGCAGATCCCGGGCGAGGAGCTCGTCCCCGGCAGCCACCTCAAGGTGATGGTGCTGGAGGGACGGCGGCGCACCCAGGACGCCGTCGTCGTGGTATCGCGCTCTCACCCACAGTTGCTGCGTCTGCTCCTCGAGCAGGAGGTGCCCGAGGTGGCCAACGGCCAGGTGGTGGTCCGCGGCATCGTCCGCGAGGCGGGGCGGCGCAGCAAGGTGGCGGTGGAGGCCGCCGACCCTGCGGTCGACGCGCGCGGCGCCTGCATCGGGCCCCGCGGAGTGCGCCACCGGGCGATCACCTCGGTGCTCGGCCAGGAGCAGGTGCAGATCGTGGCATGGTCGCCCGATCCGGCCACATACGTCGCCAATGCGCTGGCCCCGGCGACGGTCCGGCACGTCGAGCTCGACCAGGACAGCCGCACCGCCACCGTCAGCGTCGACGACGACCAGCTCTCCCTGGCCATCGGCAGGGGAGGGGACAATGCCCGCCTGGTCGCCCGGTTGTGTGGCTGGCGCATCGACGTGGTCGCCGCGGAGCCGTCCGGCTGAGCACGCACATCCCGCAGCGCACCTGCGTCGGTTGCCGGCGCGTCCGTGGCAGGCCCGAACTCCTGCGCCTCGCCCTCGGAAGCGACGGACAGGTTACTCTTGACATCCACAATCAGCTTCCCGGCCGGGGAGCCTATCTCTGCGCGGACGGCACGGACTGCCTGGCGCAGGCACGGCGCCGGCGGGCGCTGACCCGTTCTCTGCGGGTGGGCGCAGAGGTCATTGACTACGAGTTGCTGAGCGCCACCCTCGGGACGCTCAGACAGGAGGTGCAGACATCGCCACGGTGAAGAAGCTGGCTCTGCCGGCCACGGTGCCCGTCAAGGAGCTCGCCGAGCGCCTGTCGGTCTCGGGGCCCGAGCTCATCAAGTACCTGATGGGCAACGGCGTCATGGCCAGCCTGAACCAGTCGGTCGATTTCGACACCGCCGCGCTGGCCGCCGACCACTTCGGCTTCGAGGCGGAGAGCGAGGAGGCGGTGGCCGCGGCCGCACCTGTCTCAAGCAGGCGCCGCCACCCGCTGCTCGACCAGTCGGGCGCCGACGCCGCCACCCTGGTGCCACGGCCGCCGGTGGTCACCGTCCTCGGCCACGTCGACCACGGCAAGACGTCCCTTCTCGACCGCATCCGCGAGACCTCTGTCGCCTCCGGCGAGGCCGGCGGGATCACCCAGAAGATCGGCGCGTACCAGGTCGAGAAGAGCGGCCGGCGGATCACCTTCATCGACACCCCGGGCCATGAGGCGTTCACGGCGATGCGCGCCCGTGGCGCCGACGTGACCGACATCGCCGTCCTCGTCGTCGCCGCCGACGACGGGGTCATGCCCCAGACCGAAGAGGCGATCCAGCACGTCCGCAGCGCCGAGGTGCCGATCATCGTCGCCCTCAACAAGATCGACGCGGACGGCGCCAACCCCGAGCGAACACTCAGTCAGCTCGCCGACCGCGGCCTGGTCAGCAGCGACTACGGTGGAGACATCACCGTGGTGCGCACCAGCGCCAAGACGGGCGAGGGCATCACCGACCTGCTCGACATGATCCTGCTCACCGCGGACGCCGAGGTGGAGCCCAAGGCCGACCCCAAGGGCAGCGCCGTGGGCACCGTCATCGAGTCGCACCGCGACGCCGGCCGGGGGCCGATCGCCACAGTTCTCGTCCAGAACGGCACGCTCAAGGTGGGCGACTACATCGTCGCCGGCCAGGTCTACGGACGGATCCGCGCCCTGCTCGACGAGCGCGGCGCGCGCCTCCAGCAGGCGGGGCCGAGCACGCCGGCCGTGGTCACCGGGCTGTCCGGCGTGGCCGAGGCGGGCGACGTCTTCCAGGTGATGCAGCACGAGCGCGCCGCCCGCTCGCTCGCCGAGCAGCGCGGTTTCGACGCCAAGCAGCGCCTTGCCCAGCCGGTCCGCCGGATCACACTGGCCGACCTCGCCGGACAGGTGGCCGAGGGCTCGGTCAAGACGCTCAACCTCATCGTCAAGGCCGACGCCAACGGCTCCCTCGAGGCACTGCGCGGCCAGATCGAGAAGATCGAGGACCCCAGCGTGAAGGTGGTCATCGTCGCCTCGGGCGTGGGCACAGTCGGCGAGGCCGACGTCAACCTCGCCGCGGTCACCGACGCCATCGTGATCGGGTTCAACGTGCACCCCGACGACCGCGGCAAGGCGGCCGCCGACGCCCAGGGGGTGGACGTCCGCTTCTACGACATCGTCTACCAGATCACGGACGACATCGAGAAGGCCATCAAGGGCCTGTACGAGCCCACCTTCGTCGACGTCTTCCAGGGTCGCGCCGAGGTGCGCCAGGTGTTCACCGTCGACGGCAAGCCTGCCATCGCCGGGTCGCACGTCACCGACGGGCGCATCCCGCGCAACTCCATCTGCACCGTGCTCCGCGACGGCAAGCAGGTGGCGCGCAGCAGGGTCGCCGTGCTGCGGCGCTTCAAGGACGACGTCCGTGAGGTGGCGCGCGGCTACGACTGCGGCATCACCCTCGAGGACTTCGGCGACTTCGCCGTGGGGGACATCCTCGAGGCACACACGGTCGAGCAGCAGAACCTGTGAACGCCGCATCAGCTCGCCGGCGCGGCGGAGCGCGGCGTTGACCTCCAATTTCCACAGCCACGCGCAACACAGCTCGCGTCCTCCCCGGGCGGAGCGCGTCGCCGAACTGCTGCGCCAGGAGATCTCCCAGATGATGCTGGTCGACATGAAGGACCCGCGGGTGCGCATGGCTTCGGTGAGCCAGGTCAGCCTCGCCCGCGACCTGCGCAGCGCCCGTGTGATGGTGAGCGCGGTCGGCGACGAGCGCGCACGCCACGCCGTGATCACCGCCCTGCGCCATGCCGAGGGATATCTCCGCGGCCAGCTCGGCGAACGCCTGGAGAACCTCAAGACCGCGCCCAAGCTGCGATTCGAGCTTGACGAGTCGATCGCCTACAGCGTGCACATCAGCAGCATGCTGCGCGAACTTGACACGCCCGCGGCCGAGGGTGAGCCGGTCTCGGGGGCGGCTGAATGACCGCCGCCGTCACGGCCTGGCCGCGCCTCGAGGACGTCGTCGACGACATCCGCGCCATCCTCGACCGCGCCCACGTCATCGCCTGCCTGCCCCACAAGGATGCCGACGCCGACAGCCTGGGGTCCGCTCTCGCTTTCGCGCTGTCCATGCGCGCCATGGGCCGGGACGTGCGCGTGGTGGTGCCGCCTCCCATGCCCCGCCTGCTCGACTACCTCCCCGGCTTCGCGTCGGTTTCCGAGAGCGTCCCGGACGACATCGACACGCTGTTCACCTTCGACTGTCCCACGCGGGCGCGCTTCGGCGACAGGCAGGACCTGCTCCAGAGGACGGCGACGGTGGTCAACGTCGACCACCACGTGAGCAACGAGGGCTTCGGCACCGTCAACCTCGTCGAGGTGACCGCCAGCGCCACCGGCCAGGTGGTGCACGACCTCCTGACCACGCTCGGCGCGCCGATCACCGCCGACGTGGCCACCAACCTGTACGCCGCGCTCTTCACCGACACGGGCGGCTTCCGCCACGAGAACACCACCGAGGAGGCGCTCCGCCTCGGCGCCGACCTGGTCGCGGCGGGCGCCAACCCCGGATGGGTGGCGCTGAAGAGCTACAAGTCGCGCTCGGTACGGCAGCTCAAGCTCGAAGGGCTGGCCGTGGGCGGGCTGCGCACCGAACTGGACGGGCGGCTGGTCTGGTCCGAGGTCACTGAGGCGATGCTCGCCGAGGCCGGTGCGGACATGATGGAGTCCGAGGCCGTCATCGATCAACTCCAGAGCCTTGACACGATGCAGATCGCCCTGGTCTTCAAGGAGAGCGCCCCCGGGATCACCAAGCTGAGCGTGCGCACCCGTGACCCCTACGACGCCACCGCGGTCTGCCGCCCCTTCGGCGGTGGAGGACACCACCGCGCCGCCGGCGCCGAAGTGCACGAGCCGATTGCCGCCTTCGAGCCCCGCGTTCTCGAGGTCGCCCGGGGGCTGCTGCGGTCGACTCGGTGACCCCGGTCCTCGCTGGACCGCGGGCAGGCGCCACAGCGCTGAGCGGCATCCTTGCCATCGACAAACCGGCCGGGATGACGTCGTTCGACGCCGTCCGCCAGGTGCGCCGCATCTTCAACGAGAAGCGTGTCGGCCACGCCGGCACGCTCGACCCCACCGCCACCGGCCTGCTGCCCGTGTGCATCGGCCAGGCCACCCGCCTCGTCGACTACTTCCACCAGCAGAACAAGACGTACCGCTGCACGATTCGCCTCGGCGAGCGCAGCGACACCCTCGACACAGAGGGCGAGATCACCACAGGCGGCGACGCGTCGGCCGTGACCGAGGCGGACGTACGTGCTGCCGCGGCACTGTTCGTGGGCGAGATCGAGCAGGTGCCGCCGATGCACTCGGCGGTACGGCACGAGGGCAGGCACCTCTACGAGCTGGCCCGCAGCGGCCAGGAGGTCGAGCGTAAGGCACGCCTGGCGCGCATCGACAGCATCGAGGTGACCGCGTTCCGTCCCGGGGTGTGTGCGGAGGCCGACGTCACCGTGGTCAGCGGCAAGGGCACCTACATGCGCGTGCTGGCAGCCGACATCGGCGATCGCCTCGGCAGCGGCGCGCTCCTGGCGTGGCTGTCGCGCACCGCCTACGGGCCCCTGCGCCTCGAGGACGCGGTGACCCCGGAGGCGCTCGCCGAGTATCCGGACCCGGCCACGGCGCTGCTGCCTCTGGACAGCGCGGTCATGTTCCTGCCCCGCGTCGATCTGGCCCCGCAGAACGCGACCATGGTGGGACGCGGCCAGTCGGTGTGGCTGCCGCGCGTGCCTGACCTGACCGCGGGAAACCAGTGCCGCGTGCACAGCGCCGACGGCCGTCTCATCGCCATCGGCGAGATCGCGGGCAACCTGCTGCGACCGACCAAGGTCCTCAACACCTAAGGGCATGCGCGTCGACAGCGGCCTCGGGCGCAGGCAGGACGGCGACGCGCCCGTGGTGCTCACGATCGGCAGCTTCGATGGCGTCCACCGCGGCCACACGGCCCTTCTCGATGCCGCCGGCGGCGCGGCGCGCCAGTCGGGCGCTGAGACAGCCCTGCTGACGTTCGACCCTCACCCACGCTGCGTTCTCGATCCACCGCGCTGCCCGCGGTCGCTGACCACGCTGGCTGAGAAGCGCTCTCTGCTGGCGGCACGCTCGCTGGACCGCATGGTGGTTCTGGCCTTCAACCGTGAGGTGAGCGGGTGGGGCGCGGAGCAGTTCTGCGACCTGCTCCTCGAGGCGTTCGACATCCGTGTTCTCCTGGTGGGGCACGACTTCGCCCTCGGTCACAAGCGGCAGGGGGATGTCGCCTTCCTCCGCGAGTACGGGCGGCGTCACGGGTTTGAGGTCGAGCAGGTCGGCGCTGTCACGGTGGGGGAGGAGGCGGTGTCGTCGTCGCTGATCCGCTCGGCCCTCGGCGAGGGCGACGTCAGCCGCGCTGCGGAGCTGTTGGGGCGGCCCTTCTTCATGGACGCCACGGTCGAACACGGCGAGGAGGTGGGCCGCCACCTGGGCTTCCCGACCGCCAACCTCTCGATCGCCGCCGACAAGTGCCTGCCTGCCCCGGGCGTGTACGCGATGTGGGTTCGCGTCGACGGCGCGTGGCGCCCCGCGGCGACCAACGTCGGCTACCGGCCCACCTTCGGGGGTGACCGGCTCACCGTGGAGGCCTACCTCCTCGACTTCTCCGGCGACCTCTACGACCGCGAGGTGCGGGCTGTGTTCGTCGAGCGCCTCCGGGAGGAGCGCGCCTATCCATCGGTCGACGAGCTGGTCACGCAGATCGGCCGTGACGTGGCCGACGTGCGCTCGCTCCTCGAGGCCGCCGCACAGCCGGCGTTCTGACGCAGCAGCGCCGGCGCGGTCGCTACGGTCGCGAGGCGCGGCGCTGGGCAGCCCCGACGAGGACCACGGCCGCGCTGCCCACGGCGCCAAGCACGAGCACGACCGCCCCGATCACGGAGGGCACCCCACCGTGGACGACAAGGGCAACAGCGAGGACGAGGGCCGCGAAGGCGGTCGATGCGGCCAGGTACAACGTCGCCGGGGTCACCCACGAGGTGCGCAGCGAGAGGCCGTTGGGGCGCGAGTACGCCGCCGCCATGAAGGCGTCGGCGATCGACACGACAGGGCCGAGGCGCGGTCCCAGCGCCGGCACCGGGCGCGCTGGAACGGCCGTGAACCGATTGGGCATGGGGTCAGGGTGGCAGGCCCGGCGAGCGGTGTGTGGTGCTGGTGTGACGGCACGGATACGGCGAGTCTCGGATCCGTGACGACCCGTCCCACAGATTTTCTTCCCGAGTACGGTCGCGGACACCGATGAGAGAGCGCGCCGGATGCCGATTGGCGATCCTCGCGTTGGGGGCCACGCTGGTCCTCGACGGCTGTGCATCGACGGTGGGTGCACAATCGCCGCCGGCGGAGCCGGGCAGCGGTTTTGTGTCCGACGTCGTCGCATTCCTGCTGGGGATGGCCGCCCTCGGCGCCGTTGTCATCCTGGCGTGGCGACGGGCGCGGTGCAGCCACTGCCGGCGCGGCGGGTTGGGTGGACTGGCCACCGTCACCGACTACGAGGACATCGCCCGTTGCGTCGAGTGCCGGCAGCTGGCCCTGCAACGGCAGGAGGTGCGCCTCTGCTGGGACTGCGAGCGCCTCCATGTCCGCCTCGCCGACCGCGACCGGGTCGTGCTCACCGGTCACGCGGCGCCGGCATACGCCATGTCGATGGAGCCGCCACCGCCTCCGCCTCCACCGCCGCTGACGGCGCACGGCGGCGCCAACGGCGGGTCGAAGGTGTTCATCGACGGCCCCTGGCATTCGGGACTCGGTTAGGCGGCGGGCATCGCTCCGATGACCACCGTTGCGTCCAGCTCGTCGAGGCTTTCCACCTCCGGGATCAGCCCGTTGGCGGCAAAGATCTCGACCGCCTGAGGCGCCTGGAGCTCGCTGGTCTCGATGAGCAGGTGGCCGCGGTTCGGTGCCAGCCAGCGCGGTGCTGCCGCCGCGACCCGTCGCAGGACGTCGAGGCCGTCCGGCCCCCCGTCGAGGGCCACGAGCGCCTCGTAGAGCCGGGCCTCCCGCGGCAGCAGCTCGATCTCGGCGGTGGGGACATAGGGGACGTTGGCGGTGAGGACGTCCACGCGGCCGCGCAGTCCTGCGGGGAGTGGATCGTCGAGGTCGCCCTCCCACACGCGGCCGCCCATGGCTGCCAGGTTGCGACGGGCACACGCCACCGCGGCCGGGTCCACGTCGACCGCGTACAGCTCGGTGGTGTCGAGGGCGGCGGCCAGCGCCACTCCGACAGCGCCGGACCCGCAGCACAGGTCGACAACAACGGCGCCTGGCTGTCCACGCGCAACCGCCGCGCTGACCAGGAACTCCGTGCGGTGGCGCGGGACGAACACCCCAGGGTCCACGGCGATGCGCAGGCCGCAGAACTCCGCCCAGCCGATGACGTGCTCGAGGGGCAGACCGGCGACGCGGCGTTCGACCATGGCCGCCAGGACGGCCGGCGTCTCCGCGGCGGCGATGAGCATGCCGGCCTCTTCCTCGGCGAAGACGCACCCCGCCGCCCGGAGGGTGGTCACGATCACCGCCTGAGCCTCGTGGGGATCGGGGACGGGCACTACGGCGGGGCGGGTGGCCCCGGAGCGGCGCGGGCTGTTGCCGCCTGGCGCCGGGCCACGAGAGCGGCGGCGACCGCCGGCCATGCGGTGGCGGGCGATGGAGGGGTGGAGGCTGGGCTGAAAGCGGCGTTGGCGAGGGTGGCAGGGACGGCGGTGTTCGCCGCGAGCGCCGTCACCGCCGCGACCGTCCCGACCGCGCTGAAGGGCGGAGCGTAGGGCTGGCGCGGCGTCCCGCCGCCGCCGATCGAGGCGGGGGAGTTGTTGTCCACCACCGCAAGGTTGGCGACGATGGTGGCGATGTCATTCGCCCACGGCGAGTCCTTGACGCCGCTGCTGAAGGGGTAGCCCCAGCCCTGCTGGAACTGCGTGGTGACCGCCCCGGCCGGGCCCAATTCGGTGGCGATCGAGAAGACCGATCGGGCCGCGTCGTCGACACAGTAGGCGCCGTAGTTCTGCAGGGTCCAGGCGATCATCCTGCCGGGGGCTGTCTGCAGGTTCAGCGACGCCAGGTTGAGCGACGCCGGAAGTGCCAGCAGAGCGCCCATCTTCAGCGCCGGCACCTTGCCGCCGTAGCGCTGCGGACCGTAGCCGTCTTCCTTGGTGGCCGGCCAGCGGAACCCGACAGGCCAGTAATCCGCCGCGCCGTCGAGGTCCACCTTGAGCGCGTGGCGGATGGGCGGTGCGCCGGGCACCAGCTCGCCGAGGCGAATGGCGCCTCCCAACGATGACATGCCCGATCCACCGTGGGCGCCCAGCGTGCCGTCGGTGTACAGGTTCGCGGGGGTGCTGAGGTGCAGGGCTGTCGCGGCGCCACCGGTGGTGCAGCGGGCCAGCGGCTGTCCCTGCACAACGGTCTGGCCGTCGGTCATGAGCACGGCGAAGCTGTAGTTGCTGGTACTGGTCGGCACCACAAGGTTGGCGGGGATCGGCGCCCTGCCGAGCACCGGTCCCTGCGCAGAACACCGCGATCCTCCCGACCAGCCGGCCCCGTTCCAGACGATCGGCGTCAGCGGCGCCGATGGCTGCATGACGATGACATCCTGGTCGGTGATCACCGTGCGTTGCGTGGCTGGGGCGATGCGCGCGGTGACGTAGACGGCCGAGGAGCCGATCGGCATGTTCCAGATCGATGTCCGCGCGAAGGGCCAGAGCGCGGGATTGCGAAAGCCCGTGGGCGCCGGTTTTGGCGTGCCCGGCGCGGGTCTCGATGGTGAAGACCCGGGGGGTTTGGTCGCACTGGACGGGGAGGGGGTCGCGCCCCTGGTGGTCGGCGTTGCAGTGGCCGGCGCTGCGGAGGTGCTGCCCGGCGACGGGAGCACGGCGCTCGCACCGGACCGCGGCGGCTGACCGGAGGGCGTGCGCGTGACCGCAAGGACGACCAGCAGTGCCGCGGTCGCGGCAACAGCCACACCGGCGGTGACCGCCGAGTTGCGCTGCCGCCCCCAGCCGGGGCGGCGGGTCCACATGAGGGAGAGGCCGACGGGGAAGACCACCAGGCTGAGCACCGTGAACCAGGTGGTGCGGTACCACGGCTGACGGGCCTGCGGAGTGCCGGCTGCCACCGCTGCCGGGGGCGGCTGCGACGGGGGTGGAAGGCTCGGCTGGTCAGTCACTCTGCATGTTCCAAGGCGGAACACCGTAGCAGCGGACGTTGCCCGCCCGACGCCGCACGGTGCGCGTCACGGCGCCGGGGCGTAGGGAACGGCCTCGATCTGGTAGATGGGTCGTGGGGTCGCCGACCAGGTCACGGGCGAATCAACGGGTTCGTATTGGTACGCAAAGCTCACGGGGACTGCCGAGCCCGTGCTGTACACGCCCGACACGCTGATGTGGAAGTGCTCTGTGGCGGTCGTGGCCACGCCCGGCGAGGCGGCGAGACCGCGGTACTGGTGGTACACCGTGCACTCCGCGGCGGCGTCGGGCCACGTGCCGGTGGTGACGTCGTATGTCGGCGCACCGCGGGGTGTCACCGGGTCCGCGGAGCCCTGGCCGTGAACACTGGTGTCACCGGTGGGGTCGTGGAAGTCCCAGTGCACGCCGTCGGCGACGATGGACACAGCCACGCGCCCTGACACGACGACCGGCAGCGAGCCCGCGACGCCGCTGAGGGAGAGCGGGAGGGTGAGCGTGAAGGGGTTGGGCGTGGCTGAGCCGGTGGGCAGCCCGGTGTCGATCCCGGCACACGTCGGCGCCCCCACATAGGTTGCGGAGCCGCCGGCCGGGAGCGTGACGATGGATCCCCGCCGGAAGCTGTGCCAGAGGGCGTCGGCGAGCTGGTTGACCTGGCCGGTGAACGTCGGCACGGTGGTGCCGACCTGGACAGAGAGGTGGAGCGGCGCGGAGCCGGCAACGAGCAATCCGCTGCAGTACTCGGGGCCGAAGGTGGGAAGTCCACCCGCACCGATGCCGACCTGGTCGCGCACCACCCTGCCGACCTCCACATAGACGGTCTCGAGAAAGGTCCACGTGGTGGCGTCCTCGGATGTTGCCGGCGCGCCCTCGACGGGCGGGCCAGCGGGCACGTAGAAGTTGGCGGCGGTGAACTGCGGAACTCGGAGAAGCGCCTCGATCGCGAACGACGGGTTGTCGAACGCGGTGCTCGTCGCCGCCGCGATCTGCTGCTGCTGATAGGCGTTGAGCTGGGCTGCGATGCCCTGGGCCTCGGCCGCCGCATCCGCGTTCTGCTGAGCGGCGGTCTTGACGGGCTCAGCGGGCACGGCGACGTGCATCGGGCCTGTGGGCGAGCCGATGGGCAGCGGCGAATCGATCGTGGCGGTGGCGATGAGGCCGGTCTCGGGGTTGCCCGACACCGATGGCGCCAGGGTCACGTACTCGTGGCTTGGGCTCCCGGTGGTGGGGTCGACTGTGCCGTTGGGCAGCTTCGTCGTGGCGATGCACTTGGAGCCGAGCGGCGGACCGCTCGACGTTCCGAGGATGCCGTTGCCGTCGTTCTGCGGCGTCGGCGCGGACGGCGGCGGCAATCCACAGGACAGAGTGGCCCCGATTCCCGCGGTGCCTCCGCCACCGGAGCCGGCGCATCC